>Ga0182738_1002034_pt1 | contig 24447 bp, 21 predicted proteins | sample eDN5th30CBELigMG_FD_128876 | JGI IMG/M metagenome (GOLD analysis project Ga0182738, IMG submission 128876) | Enriched Miracle-Growth compost microbial communities from Emeryville, California, USA - eDNA 5th pass 30_C BE-Lig MG (version 2)... ...
CTTTGGACTTGTTGTTGTGAAATTCTAAAATTTCACAAATTTAATCTAAATTCTTCATGTCATTTGTGAATTTTTAAAAAGGTGAAAATCAAGAATAAATACGGTATATCTTAACCAAGCTCCAGTCAGAATGAAGACATGAACTTTCAAGTTAAGTTTTATCATTATCAATCCAATTGAGATGCCTTTTTGGACGTTGACTTTGTAAATCCTTTACTTTTTAAGACTTCAAACTTTTCCTCATACAGAAATCTGAATTTTACAGTTTTATTCTGAAATAAAGAACTCTTGAAAAATATCTTATGAAGATCGGAATTATCATTTTGATTAGATTTATCAAATCCAAGGCCCTCACCATTTTTCACTTTAAAGCCTTCTTAACTCCAAAGTAATTTCACATCACAGAGCTCGAAACAAAGCTGGTGATGAGCTCAAAAAAAATTTATAATCTAAATTAAGATCTCAGTCATGGATATTTTAAGGTTTTGCATCGTATTTAAAATAAGGTTTTTGCCGTGCCCTACTTCTGCAACTCTAATAATAGAGAAAAGTTCATTTCACTTCTGGTAATAACCAATGAAAACTGAACTTAAACCTATAAATACTCAAACTCCAACAATCTTTTTATAAGATTAATAGTAACAACTTTAAACAACAACATCAGCTCACCTTCACAAAAAATATGTCCGGAACTCTTGTTTTCAAACCTCTTGAAGCGAAGCTTACTCATGACACTGAATTTTTAGGAAGAATGGACCCTTATGTGATCGTTGTTGTTGGCGACAAGAAGGCTCATGGAAAAGTCTGCAAAGATGGGAGCAAACACCCCAAGTGGAATGATACAATTAGTATTCAAAGAGATTCAGAACCTGTCTGCTACATTGAAGTCAAGGACAAGGATCATTTGTCCAAGGACGATTTGATTGGCGCTGGTGAAATTAATCTTAGTCATCTGACTCCAAACACAGTCACTGCTAAATGGTATCCCCTTTTCTTTAAACAAAAACCAGCTGGAGAAATCCTCATTGAAATTCTTTTTACTCCCCATTAATTCGTATTTTATATCATATTTTTTTAATGTCAATAACTCTCAAAACCGATCATAGATATAAAATATTCAAACGTCAAAAAACTCTGTCACTGTGCATAAAAGAATAACTAATTTATTTGATTTCGAAAGAGCTTTGAATAAAACACGTCAGTAAATGGATCATTTGCATCAAAGGAGAAAAATGATTATGAATTTAATTTTGTAAAGTCTGAAATTATAATTAAAAACATCAAATTTACAATTTTATCCTCTTCGAAAAAGAAACGATGAAAAACAGGCTTGGACATTCTGAAATCACATCATTACCCGCTCAGATCCCTTGATGTAGCTCACTCACTGCCTCAAATCATAAATTCAGAAGGAATTATCAAATTTCTTGTTCTCATATTCAGAGTATAAATTGACTGTATCGTTTTGGAATTTCTTGAACAAAATAGATAAATTTTAGTTCTCATGCTAATCCACTTTTCCAAAATATCTAGAATATTTCCAAAATCAATTTCATACTGTCAACTCTCTGACTCATAGAATATTCTATTCAGAAACTATTCGGTTAAATCCAAAATAAAAAGCCTATCATTTTTTCAAATAATCATTATAATAATATATTCAATTACAATGCCAGGAACTATTGTTTTCAGACCTCTTCAAGCAAATCTCACCAGAGACACTGAAGTCATTGGAAGCATGAACCCTTTCTGTGAAATCAATATCAGTGGAAATAAAGCCAAAGGCCCTGTTTGCTCAAAAGGTGGCAAACATCCATCTTGGGATGACAAAATCACCTTGAAAAGCCACGACGAACCTTCTTGTATCCTTGAAGTTAAAAACAAAAACCTGATCCTATCTGATCATGTGATCGCCGGATGCAAAATTAATTTAAAGGAAGTTGAAACTTCAGGAAGAGTCACCAAATGGTACCCTCTTTCTTACAATAATCATCCTGCAGGACAAGTTCTTGTTGAAATTACTTATTCTCCTGATAATGTTATCCCTGACTTCCAAGTAACTCACCAAAGCCCACAATCAATGATTCCACCTCCTCAAGATAGTTTTAATCAAAATCAATTTAATCAAGGATTCCCACAACAAGGTTTTCCAGAGAGCAATCAACAAATAAACTATGCTCCTACTCATCAACCTTATGGAGAAAAATCTCTTTATCCTCAATTTGATTAATTTCCTGGATGAGAGGAGGACAGCACGGACTGGTATATTTTCAGATGTAATGAAATGATGAATAATGTTTTGTAAATATTTATATGTGTTTTTAAGGATTTTATATTGTGTAAAAGTTTAAAGATGAACGAAAGTTCTTAAAATCACTCTCAAATGTCGAAATTTGCACATTTACTCATTTTGGGAAATTATAAAAAATTATTTCTATTTTTTTTTTCTCCTTGTGTGACAAAAAAATTTCGAAATTCAGAGATAAAACTTTAAGGGACGAAAAATTTTGAAAGTTTCCTTTTCCAATGACCAGCGGTGGAATTTAGCACCTTTTTTGCAACTCAAAGCCATTTTGTGCCATCATGCGAGGGTAAAGTTATTTTTGGAAAAAACTTTCATTTATCTTTCTTGAGTTTCTCAATAAAATAATGATTTTGAAATAAAAGGAAAAAAAAATGAGAAAATTTTTTTTTGTGTTTTTTTTTTGATTATTCTCTCTTGAATCGTCCCCCTTTCTCTTCCTGATTTATCACCTGCAAAAAATTTTTTGAGACTTCTCTCTTTGTGATTATTTCCAGAAAAGGGATTTTCCTCCACAAAACTGATTTCGGACGAAAATTAAAGGATTCTCAAATCGTGAAAATTTCATATTTTGCTTTCTCTTTCTGTAAAAGCCAAATGAAACTATTTTCAAAACAAGAATCCGTTCTATTTTTGAATCCAAACCAATCCAATCCTTTTCCTCGACCTTTTCTTTTGAAAAAAAAAACACCAAGGCGAAACTTGAAACAAAAGTTTTCTCAATTTTATTTCCCTCCTTGTAAAATTTCAATATTTCGAGGAATTGAGTCTCAGGAACTTGCTTATGAAGAATGGGAGAAAAATTGATCCCTCAGACCATTTTAAGAGTAAAATTAACGGGAGAACAATCGGGAGAAAAGCCATTTTCAAAGCCACTAAAGCTCCGAAAACTTTTTTTGAAAGCCATTTTGGGAGACTCCAATTCCCATCGCTGTCGCTGCCAATGACTTCCCAAAAGAAAAGAAATCTACGAGATTCGAGAAAAAAGTTTAAAAAATGGTTTTTTTGAAAACGAATTTGAGACTGTTTTTAATTCATTTTCTTTAAAGTAATAAAAATATTTTGAGATAAATAACAAACAAATGAATAAACTAAATTATTTACAAGAAAGAATATCTTGGATATAAAGCTAAATGATGTAACCCTGCAATTTATGAACCCTCACCACCATTTAGGCTTTTTATACTTTTATCTATTCCTCGGATATCAATCGGTTTCATTTTTAATGATGTCCTTTATAATATGTTCCTCTGATTACTTGATGAAGAGGATCATTGAAATCATGAATCTCTACTTGATTTGTATAATGATGTTGTGGTTGTTCGCTTAGAGGTTCATTTGTATACAAGTTTTGGGGATTATTTCCAGGATTATAATTTTGCTGAGGAGCATTATCTCTATAATCAATCACTTGTCCTTGGCTGCCTTGATAGTTTTGATATTGATTTTCGTAATATCTTTGGTTCTCTTGAGAGCTGAACATTGGGTATCTTTGAGGGTGGTCAGCATCATTAGAAGGTGGTGCATAATATTGCCCTTGATTCTCAAAAGTATTCTGAGGTTGGTATGATTGAGGATTACTTGGTTGATTATTTTGTGGATTAAAGGGATTCCATCCGTGGATCATTCCTCCGTAGCCACTTTGTTGAGATGGTTCATGTTGACCAGATCGTTCCCCTCGAATTCTATCTGCGGAATATTCAGGTTCTTGGCCTGGAAGGACATGTGGGATATCTGCAGGATGGGTACCTGGAAGTTGAGCTGGTAGGTTTCTGGGAATGGCATGATCAGCATCAAAAGTAGCCTCGATAAGAATTTGGCCTGCTGGCTTGTCTTGATATGATACAGGGTACCATTTAAGAACTCTTTTCTGGGCTTCAACTTCCCGAAGGTTCACTAAACAGGTTCCAATTGTTCCATCCGGCAAAAGCCAGTCTTTTTCTTTGATTTCAATTTCAAGATTTGGCTCGTTGTTTCTTCGAAGGGTGAGAGTGTCTTCCCAGTGAGGGTGTTTGCCACCATTTTTGCAAACAGAACCTTGAACCTTTTGTTTTCCAAAGGTAATTTTGCAGTAAGGATCCATTTGACCGAAAATTTCGGTGTCACGGGTCAATTTAGCTGCGAGTGGACGAATAGTTAATGTTCCTGGCATTGTGATTTTTATTTGTGAAAAGTTAATATTATACTTTCAGATTTGGATTATCGAGTATAAAAGGCGAATTTCGATTGGAAGGTTCTAGTAAATCTTGAAGCAACTGTTTTCTGATCAAATTTAATTAAATTGAACTCCTTTTAGATAAAAATAATCAAGGCTTTCCAGAAAATTAAACTTTCCTGTATCAATTAGTAATTCTAGTCTTTTGTCCCCTTTCTTCTAGAAACTAAATCAAACAAAATTCAAACTCTAATCAACTGAATAAATCATTGTCAATTTGGAGTTATTGATAATTTTTACAAATATCTGTATTTTTTCAAGATATCAAATTTGCTTCAGTAAAAGCAATTGTTTCAATCAAAAATACTGTATTTAATTTTTGACAAAAGACACGTAAGTAATGCAGTCCTAACAAATCATTCTTCTGATGCAACTAATTTCATAATTAAGAAAAACATCACAATATCAATAATTAATTTCAAGAGGAATTTCATCGTGTCTTTTATTTTAAAATCGTGTTTGCTGACTTGTCTGATTAATAAAAATTTTACTCATCTCTCAAGGAATGTCTACTGATGAGCCACCACCATCAAATTCGGAAACTTCTCAAGTTGCGCTTGCAACTACTCTTGAAAAGGAAGCAGCAAGCTTATTTGAAAAAGAGGATTATCCAAATTCACTTCAAAATTACCTGAAAGCCCTCAATATCAAAGAACAGATCTTTGGCCCAGATCACCTGGAAACAGCAAGATTGCATGAGAAAGTGGCAAAGGTTTACAAAAAAGAATGCCGCTATAAAAAAGCCATCAAGACAGTGCTGAAAGCCTTTGAAATTTACAAAGCAAAACTTGGAGAAGATAGTCTGGATATTGCAAGATGTTATACTGATTTGGGAATCCTGACTTACTACAGAGGTAAACACACAGAATCAATCGACTTCCATCTGAACGCATTGAGAATAAGAATCCAACATTTTGGAGAGAAGCATCTCTTAGTTGCAGAATCTTATTTTAATATTGCGACTGTCTATGAGGACTTGTGGAAATATCAAGAGACACTTGAATATTTCCAAAAATGTCTTGATATTGAAATCCAATGTCTTGGTGAAAGTCATCCTGACGTCGCTATTTCCTACAATAATATTGGTTCAGCATTGGAAAATCAAGGAAAAATGAATGAGGCTCTCAAAGCTTATAAACAATCTTTGAACATCTACAAAAAATGTTATGATAAAGATAATGTCAACCTCGCTGTCTCTTACTCAAGTCTAGCTGATATTTACTATAAGCAGAAAAAGTATAAGAAGGCTCTTGAAAATCTGAAAAAATGCATGAAAATTTACATCAAAGCACATGGTTTTCAAAGCTTTGAAGTCCTTCAAACGTATAATGAAATAGCAGTATTATTCCAGGAGACAAAATGCCATTATGAAGCTGTTAAAAGTTTTAAAATGGTTGGATTATTGGATTTAAAAGTTATGGGGAGACAGCATTGGATTCGGGCGAGTGTAGATAACCATATTTCTCGTACCGAACAAGATATAGGAAGAAATAATCCCAATATTGAGAGTGTTTTCTAATTTTTCTTGATTTGTACTCCTCAAGAAACATCTTCTTTCGATATGTATCAACTATGATTAAATTTTCAAATAAAATTAAATAAAAATCACAAAAGGGCGAAAAATATGTCAGGTACACTGGTTTTTAAGCCAATTGAAGCAAAGCTCACACATGATACGGACCTCTTTACCAAAATGAATCCATACCTTCAAGTTATCTTGGGAGAGAAAAAGGTCCCAGGCGAAGTTTCTGTTCATGGAGGAAAATATCCTAAATGGGAAACTTCAATTACAATCCATCGAAACTATGAAAAAATCTGCTACATTGAAGTGAAAGACAAAGAAAAGTTTTTGTCTGATGAAATCATTGGTGTTGGCCAGATTGACCTTGAAGCTCTCAAAGAAGGAGACAATCCACCACAATGGCATTCACTGTATTACAAGCAAAAACCTGCAGGAGAAATCTTAATTGAGACAAAATGGACTCCTTATCACCTACCTCATGGACATGGACATGGACATGGACATCATAGTCATCACAATATACATCCACATTTCAAAAATCATAACTAATACTTGAACTTGAATATGTGTTTTTGAAAAAGAGCATATTTTCGAAAGAGAATATTGAATATATGTATAAAGAACTTGGCCTTAATGTTAGTATCTTTGGGGAGAGCAAATGCACCATTATTGACGACATTTGTCTTCGCTTTGTTTTTTTAAAAACTATTTTCTTTGTTAGTAAAAAATTGTATTGACAGGTCGGGTTCATTTATCACATAAAGACTTAATAAAAGCATATTAATTATTCTTTTTCTTTAAACTTCTCTCTTCCTTCAATACAACACAACACATTATAATATCTATCTGATATACATCTTTGAAATGAAATTAATTTTGAATCCAGTAAGGGGTACGCGAAATTTAATTAAAAACGGCAACTCTCACTCGAATCCCCGAATCTCTTTAAAAATTTCCAAATTCAGGATGAGAATGATGAGCTTTGCCGTTGACTTCCTTGATCTCAAGGGTCCACTCGATTTCAATTTTTATCTCTCCAGCTGATTTCTGCTTGTGAAAAAGAGGATACCATGTTGCTTTGTTCGTTCCAGGCTGGAGAGCGTTCAGATCGATCTGCCCAACTCCAATGATGTCATCAGCGGTCAATTTATCCTTGTCATAAACTTCAATATAGCATACAGGCTCGAAACTTCGATGAATGGAGATTGTGTCCTTCCATGTTGGGGTTTTTCCTCCATCTTGACAGACCGCTCCCTTTGCTTTTTTGTCACCGACAATAACTTTGACATATGGATCCATTTTGCCAAGGACCTCAGTGTTACGAGTAAGCTTCGCTTTGGTTGGCTTGATCTTAAGTTTGCCAGACATCTTTTCGCAATACAATAAACTGTTTATTTTAAAATAAGGCCCTAATTAATGTACACTCTTAAATAATTTGAACCCTCATTATTTGTCTCTGAAAAGGCTTTTTGTGGGTTTTATTGAAGCAGACCTCCCTCTACCTCTCTGACTCTATGTTGCTTCAAACTCTCTCCAAGAAAACAAGATTTCCTAGCTCATTCTCTGAAGGTGAATTTTTTTGACAATACTGGAAAACAGTAAGATTGAGTATAATTACCTCAATTTTTTTCTCCAAATAAAAAACTCTAAATTTCTGAGAAATCACAAAAATCCATGGCTGGAACTCTTCTTTTTAAGCCTATTGAAGCTCAATTAACAAGAGACACTGATACATTCACAAAGATGGACCCTTATGTCAAGATTTTGGTTGGAGGTCAAGAAGTTAAAGGTAAAGTTTGTCATTTAGGTGGCAAAAATCCAACATGGAGTGATCATATTACAATCCTCAGAAATCACGAGGCAACTTGTTATGTTGAAGTTATGGACAAAGATTTATTGTCTGCTGATGACCTGATTGGAGTTGCTGAGATTGATCTTACTGATGTCGAAACGAGAAATATCACAGCTCGCTGGTATCCCCTCTACTTTGAACAAAGAAAAGCTGGCGAAATACTTTTCGAGATTATTTGGACCCCGGATCCAGTTTATTCAAACCAAAGTGAAGAGAAAGCTAATCAAGCTCCTGCAACAATCCGCTATGGCACTTTCTAAAGAGAAAAAACCCCCTCAATTAATAAGACGAATAAACATTTGAATGATAGCATAGTTTTCTCATTCTGTTGTTATCAATCAAAACTTGGGTTGTTTTTTTTTGCTGTCCCTGTATGTTTTTCCTTAGATTTTATGTTATGAGATATGAAAATTCACTTTTATACATACGCTTACAAAACATTATTTGTCTTATTGATTGTTCCGTGTCTCATCTTTTATTTTCAGTGGAAACGTGACATTTCATCAGCTCAGATCAAAACATAAAATTTATGAATTGATAATTTCGATATTCGGGTCAATGAAAAAAATCCCTTCCTTCCTATTTCGAGTTTTATCCTGAAAGCAAAGTTTCGCGCCCATTTGCCTGAATACCAATTGGAAAGGACTTGAGAATAATCTTTTTAATAAAAAAAACAAAATTGATCTTTCAGTTCGCAAAAAATTTCTGATTCTGGTTTTCTCCAATAATAGTCATTTGCCAAGACCCCCAGATCCTTAGTGTGATAAAAAGCCAATTTCAGACAAAAAAGATCATTTATCCTCCTTCTTATGAACTTCTCAAAAGCAGATTTTTCAGTGAAATATCGCTCAATAAATGAAAATAGAGATAGAAAATTAAAAAAATTCAATTAACGTTTTTGATTTTATAAAATATAAAAAAAAAAGAGACGACCGCGATGGGATTCGAACCCACAACCGTTTGATCCGAAGTCAAACGCGCTACCATTACGCCACACGGCCAATTGTACCAAGTAAATCTCAACTTTGCTAAACGATATCTCACCCAGTAAGGCTATTCTCAATTCCAAATTTCCAGCTCAAACTTGGCTCTCGAACTCAAACACTGAAAGAAACTCGTAAACTGACTCCTATTTTCTTGAATACCTCTATCATAATGGTTCTATTCAGGTGAAATTTTTCAAAAAGAACAAAAAAACGCAAAATTCAAATGTATCCAACAACAAAAATTTCTTGAGATACAAGTTTCCTTGATCACGAAGCGAGAAATTTCTTCAAAACAAACGATACTTAAGTTGGCTCTTCTTTCCTCTTCAAAACCCCTCAAAATAGTTTTCAGTTCTTGAAATTCGAAACAATTATCAAGATTTTGTCATTTCAAAAAGATTTCCTTGGAGCATCAAGAATCTCAAGCTTCTTCATTCGATTTAGATCTTTTGTTTCTTCTCTATTTTAGCTTAAAAGTTTAATTTTCTCTTCTCAAAATTCCATCAAATTCGTGAAACCTTGAAGATACAATCTATGAGCCTCACAAAATGTCATGTCAATCATTTCACTAAGGATTCCTAAAGAACTGATTGCTCTTTTCATTGAATAAATACAAGATGTCATTGGCAAATGCCACCCCGAAGGAACTCTTTTCATTCGTTTAAACTTTTTCATCGAAACTATTTTTAAAAAGAGCATTTACTTTGCTCTCCTATATTATTCTCAAACAAATAATAAACTTAAGGTAATACTTCATTAAATAACAAGTTATAGACAAAGTTATAATATAATCCATATCTCTTCTATATTTAAATACTGAGATCTCTTAGATTTTGAGGAACAATATCAAGATCAGTCTTATACACTAGATTTTTGTATTCTTGAGGTTGGTATCCTGAGCCTTGAGATTGATTTTTGGGGGGCTGTTGTTTCTTTGGCATTTGGGACTTGCTAGTATTTTCTTGGGCTGCTTGGTATGGTATAGCTTGAGGTGAGTCCACAAAATGAGGTCTGTCAACTGTGAATCTAAAATCAATATCATCAATTCCTTCCAGTTGTCCAAAATCGTGAGATGGAGGGAATTCGTGGGTGCCTTCAAAATGTGGGAGAGCTTGAGGTAGGTTGTAAACTTCTGGCTGATGAAGCTCAGAGGGCTTCACAGGATCGACCTCATTAATTCCCCACATTTGGTCTGAAGCATCGGGGTGCTCTTCAGTTCGATATTTATCAATTTCATCCTCAGCGTCGTCTCCTTCATCAGGCTCTTGAGAAATGATTTGTGGTCCCTGAGGTTCTTCTTTCTTTTCAAGATTATTATTGTTGATATCATCCGAGTCTAGGAATGTTTCCATCAAAATCTCTCCTGCAGGTTCATTATTATGCATTAAAATATACCACTTGAAACTATCTCTTTGATTGTCAATATCTTTCAAATCTAGCTCAATTCTTCCAATATGGGCATCTGAAAACAACATCGTCTTATCTTTCAACTCAACTGAGAACTTGGTTTCATTTTCGATGTCTAGAACGATGGTATCTTCCCAATGAGGATGTTTGCCCCCGTTATAGCAGACTGACGAATGTTCCTTCCTGCTACCCACTCTAATTAAACAGTAGGGGTCCATTCCTAAAACCTTTGAGGTGACATGACTTATATTAGCTTGAATTGGTCGAACACTCAGTGTTCCTGGCATTGTTGTTTCTCAAATAGATATTTTTGTAATTATTAACAGTTAAAAGCTCATAATATTAATAAAACCCCCTGCTGGCTAAAAGAGGCGAGAGAAGTTTCGACCAAGAGTTTATAATCCAGAAAGTCCAAAAACTTAAATTTATATCAAACTGAATCTGCACATTTGATCTAGAAATCGATGTTGATTTATTCTTCAATGTTTCCTTCATTTTACTCAGCTCTCAACTCTTACAAATGCAGTTTCAGACTCATATGATTGGAATTTTATCAAAAGCTCTAGAAATTAAGAGAAAGAGAAAATAGGTTTTTAAAAAAATGGTTCTAAAAATTTAAAACCAGAAATCCAATAAACTAAATCTTGGATGATGATTACAGTTCAGGATTTCCGGACATCCGAAAAAAAAACACAGTCAAACCACATATATGTATGATGAGATGATGGAAATTTTAGTTTTTATAAAGAAAATTGTAAATTTAGACAAACAGTTGGTTTATTTACTTTAATTAGAATTGAGGCTAAAATATTACATTTAGGAAGCTGTTTTTATAACATTGAACTGCAAAATCGAAACTGACTCCTTTCTCACTCTCAAAGAAAAGGATTGGCTCCCCTTAGATTCATTTCCTCATTATTCTCTTATTCGGCGGGGAGAATAGACGTTCACTATTTGAGAAGTTTATTTAATAGAGTTCTTACTTATTTGAGGTTTTTCGCCCACAAACAAACAAATCAAATATTTTTTGAAGGTAACAGTATTATTATCTATTATATATCAAGTAAACACTCAAGGTAATATAGATGTGGTCATCATAAATCTATTTACATAAATGTTAATCAGGTTTCTGACATCATCACTCATAAGAATTATTTTTCGATATCTTTGAGATTCTCTGGGAGTTTCCAGAGGTTTTTGTCATAGCCACTTTTATGAGGGCCGAGTTCACTTGTGAGATCCAAGCCTTCCATCTCCTTATGATCACAGTGGAACCAATCTTTATCCTTGTGGCCTTCATGGATAGGAGGAGTTGTGTGTTTCAAAGGTTGATGAGAGAACGCTCTTCCCAAGTGGTGCTCGGGTTCAATTGTAGAGAAATTAGTCACATGCTCCTCCTTCTTGTGTTGTATATACCAAGCTAAATCCTTTCCTGGGCTAGTAAGCTGGTCTCGATTGGTTGGAACATCCAAATCATTTGATCGGATCTCAGCCTGATCAATATGAGCTGGCAAACTATGATGTCTGGGAAGAATGAAATCTCCTATCTTATTTTGACGAATTTCTGGAGAGTGGGGCTTATGAGTAAGTTCGCCGAGATGTGGATTGGCAAGTCCGGCAAGACCTAATCCCATCTGGATATCGAGGTTGTTGTGGAGAACGTCCCCAGTTGCTGATGGTTTGAAAGTTGCTTCAAGCAAAATTTCTCCAGCAGGCTTGTTATCAAATTGAAGTGTGTACCATCTCAAAACTTGTCCTTGCTTCTCAATCTCTTTTAAGTCAACCTCGCAGGATGCAATTTCTGAATCTTGCACAAGTGTATTCTTGTCCTTAATTTCTATCAGGCATTTTGGCTCTTCGATTGTCTGAAGAGTTATACAGTCGTTCCAATGAGGAGTTTGACCTCCACCAAGACAAGGTTCACTTTTAAATTGTTTAGATCCCAAAGTTACCAAACAATAAGGATCCATTTCAACTAGGTGGGAAGTCTTGTGAGTAAGGTTAGCTTGAATTGGCTTAAAAATAATTGTGCCTGGCATGAGGATAAGAGGTTGTTTTCGTAATCAATATATAAAATTAAATGATTATAAACTTGCTGCGCCTGTTGGGATATAATACTTTCAATAATATGAGGCAAATCGAAATTTCTAGAGAGGTAAGAAAAAGACCGATACAATGTACAAAATTCTTTTTCATAATTAATATATAGTCAGTCATCCATCCATCTGTTTTAATTAAAATCATTTAGTTTTGTCTGTCGTGCCAATTATCAAATTTATCTCTCCTTACTGGAAAAAAAATCCCGCAAAAATCGCACTCCTTCTTTTTTGTTTCTTGAAAACAGTAAATACAGTCCTTGGCATCTCCCTCGTTCACTCTCACAAAGAAAATTTTCATAAATTTGAATCCAAACAATTGATCCTTGAATTCTCAATTTTTCTACAAGTTCTTTTCACTCTTTCGAAAAAAAAGTAAAAAAAGAATCTTCCACAATCTCAACTGCCAATTTCCCTCAAATTAATTTATCAAATTAATAATTTCAGCTTAATCAATGATATTTGAATTATGAATTGAATCTCAAACAAAACTATCATCAAATCAAATCTCTCAGAGCTGAGACGTGAACATCATAAACTCTTTTCAACGATTTTTTGAGTCATGCTATCTAGCAAAAACAATAAATTGCCTCAAATGTCAGTCAAGTTGAGAAAATGTTTGCTTGAATAAACAACTTCGGATTTGCATTTTTGAAATAAAAATATTTTTGCAGAGAAGGTAGGAGGTTTTCAAGGAAAAATGAGCTTTATTTGTCAAAAAGACGTCTTAATCTTCCATTCTTTCGAAAATAAAATTCTATATTAAAATCCTGTTCTTCTGTCTTGACCTTTAATTTTTCTATTTTTTTCCTTGCTCCTCATCTTTTAAAAGTTCAAGAAGGCCCATCGGCTCAGATTGAAAGATACTGAACAGACAAAGTTCTAGGTGAATTTGCAAATATATCCTGTTTTCTAGTCGTCTCTATTGTCAAAAAAAAACCTGAAAATTTCTGCTTTCTTTTCTTCCAAAATTTGGTATCAGCATGGAAAAACTTGCTTCACCCTTGCTTCGATGGACGGTTACTTTTGAAAAGTCTGATGATTATGATATTTTCATTTTTAAAAAATTAAAGACTCGCCTGGAGTGGCAATATTTATTATTTGCCTACTTTGCCTAGTTGCTTTTTTCTGATATTTGATAGATCTACCAGAAAAATTCTTAAAAGAAGAATAGTCCCCCTCAATACCCTTCCTTTTCGCTCAGTAACAATTTTTACCACATAAAGATCCTCTTTTTCATTGGTCTTTGGCTTTATTCTCAAAAGGAGGACATTTTACGCCCCAGGCCAGAATGAAAATCTATTTAAATTTACGCGAAATATCAAATTTAAATAGCTCTTATTTGATCTTGCTTTATAAAATACAAATTGAACAGCAACTAAGCAACTTCAAAAATGAGAAGAGCTTCAGAAACTATCTACTGGGATGTTCTCAAACACGCTTCTGGCACTTTCTACATGGGAATGTCAGAAAAGGGGCTTGTTGGTCTTCAAATTGGCCACCAATACGATGATTTTGTCTCTTTGATCTCCAAAAAGATTCCCAATGCAGCTTTGGAACATAATCCCAAGAAATTAGAACAGTGGAGCAACCAACTTTCAGAATACTATGAAAATAAAAGAAAAGCTTTCGATTTACCAGTGGATCTTCGAGGTACAGACTTCCAACAATCTGTTTGGACCGCCCTTTTAAACATTCCTTTTGGACAGACTTGCACCTACAGTGACATTGCTCAAGAAATTGGCAATGAAAAGGCCGTGAGAGCAGTTGGAGCAGCATGTGGTGCAAATCCACTCATGATTGTGGTTCCATGCCATAGAGTTGTTGGAAAAGATGGAGGAATGCATGGTTTTGCTGGAGAAGGTGGCGTTTCAACAAAACAAACTCTTTTGAAACATGAAAAAAATTAACTTACTTGTTCTTAATTTTAGAGTAACCTCTTATTATTCATTGTCGTCAAAGATATCTTTCTATAATTGAGCTATATATTATATAGATCTATCAGACATGATTCTTCTGTCGTCAAATAAAAAATAGTCTATCTTGTTAGATTCCCCAAAAGACCTTTTCTCTCAAAGAAATTCAAAAGTTTGTTTCTATTTTACTTTTTAAATCCATCTTATTTAGAAGCAGTTTAGAGGCTTTCTTTATCTTTATAGATATATAAATAGATACTTTACTTGATTTGACATTATATTTTTATGTGATACTTATATCATACGAGAAAATTCAACAATAGTGTTATCCTTCTCTTGAGATCTAATAATATCCAGGATTGGGGTTTGAGCTTGGATTCGTTCCATGTGTTCCATGGGAATGTTTGATTCCATACTCTTCAACGTTCTTTTTGCCATAGGGAACTTGTTGAGGAGGGTTGCTAAATCTGTTCTTGTCTCCTTCATAAAGGAGGGGGTCAGTTCCGCTGAAACTAGGAGTTTGAGTCAAATTCTGGTGAGCTCCATATCCATAACCACCTTGACCCATATTATAATAGTAGTTTTGTTGGGTGTTCAATGGATCAGAGCCCCTCAAAAGTGCCTCCTTAGCAAATTGCTCAGTTGAAACTTGAGATCCTTGGCCTTGTGGCAATCCACCGTATTGGCCTGATTGCAAGCCTCCATATTGACTTTGTGGCAAGGTTCCGTATTGGCCTTGTGGTAAGCTGCCATATTGGCCTTGTTGCAAGCCTCCCAAAGGAGCTGCACTGTATTGAGTTCCACTATATTGGGTGCCTTGTTGGAGTCCGCTTTTGTATTGGGGTTGGGTTGTTTGAACTGGATAAGAAGTTGAAGTGTGGCTAATGACTGTGCCGGGAGTGGTTATCACATTACCACTCTGTCCATAAATGTTTGATCCAGTGAAACCACCTGCATAATGTGTTCCTTGACCTTGAGACAATCCGTACTGGCCTTGGCTACTGTATTGGCCTTGAGTGAGTCCAGTGCTACCATATTGACCTTGGGGGAGTCCAGTGCTGCCGTATTGGCCTTGGGTGAGCCCAGTGCTGCCGTATTGGCCCTGACTCAATCCAGTACCATATTGGCTACCTTGACTGAGTCCACCAATACCAGCATATTGTCCTTGGCTCAATCCAGTTCCAAATTGGCCACTGCCACCACTGAAAGTAGCTTCCATGAGAAGCTCGCCTGCGGGCTCGCTCTTACGGAAGATTGGGTACCATTTTCTCACTCTTCCTTGGGATTGCACTTCCCGGAGATCGACTTCAAAAGAAGCAATCTTGTCGTCGATCAACATGTCTTTGTCTTTCAAGTCGACAGTCAAACTGGTTTGGTCAGACACTTCGACGGTAATAGCATCATTCCAAATAGGGTGTTGTCCTCCAGACTTGGCAACTTCACCCTTGACTCTCTTGAGTCCACCAAGGTGGAAAGAAAGATAAGGATCCATCTTGCCAAGAATATCCTTGTCTTTAGAAACGATATTAGCTTCAATAGGCTTAAAAACGATTGTGCCGGGCATTCTGAAAAGTTTTGTGTAGTTTTTGTATCAGTTTTTTTATTATTTATTCATCATGATAGGAACCAGTTATTTATAGACAAGGTGAACTAAAATTATAGTATTATCTTGGAGTTCTATTTGAGTGGTTTTCCTCAGACTTTTTTTTCCATTTTATATTTTCTAATGAATATCTCTCGTTATCAATAGATCGATTTTCTAATTTTGGCAAATTCTTCTCATCCAATTCTAGAATCATTTCTTTCTCGAAAGACATTATTAATATTTTTAACCTGTCTGTCAAATATAAACTCTTATAATAAAAATCCAATCAAACGTATCTTTGCTTGCCAAACAATTTGAGTCAAATATTGGAGAGTAAGTTGCCTTCTCAGCATTCGCTCTTCAACTTTGGATAGTTTCAAGAGATCTCTTCTCTTTTGATTTTTTATAATTTAGAAAAGAAGTTTTACAAAGTTTTCTAAACCAAAATTAAATTTTCAACCTTTCTTCGAAAACTAGTTTTTATAATATGCTGCCTCTTTACAAAAACCAGAACAAACAGAAGATGCCAATGAAGGAAAAGAGAGCTTCTCATCACATTTACCAATCAATCTTCTCAAGAGATTCGAAGTTTCAATTTTAAAGGAGAAAATCATAAAGACATGATTTTTCTTCCGCAAAGAGAAAACAACAATTTTTTTTAAGGCATGAACCTGCAGAATCCGCATGCCTTTAATTGGGTAACTCTGTCCATTTTTCGGATTTTCATGCCATTTAAGAGAGCTGGCTGGAACATGGAATATTGAAAAAATAATTTTCTAGAAATAGAAAACCTGAGGCTTGGAAAATTTGCTTTGAAAGCTTATTCTAGATTTTCGAAATATTATTATATGATTACATCTTCTCAAGCTTTTCCACAAAAGTAGTTGCTAATCATTTTAATCAGATTAAAACTTTTATTTCATCCTTTCAATCTCTTTGAGATCTTCTTCAAAATCTTTAAGATCTCTTTGCTAACGAGAAGAATTGATTCAAAAAGTTTTTTGAGAATTTTTTTAAGGAAAAAAAAAATGAAATTTGAAGGAAAAAAAAATTTAAGCAAATCAATCGTTCAAACTCCAAGGTTAAAGGCAAAAAAGAATATACAACTTTTCCTTCTTTTTTCAAGGCTCAGATTCTTTTAAACTTTTTTTTTTTTAAATAATGTATTAAGAGAGATCAATAGTTTTAATAAGTAACGCAATATTATTGATATTTATAAACAGAAACTTAAGGTACCATTTTATAACGATAAAGATGTAAATTCTCAGAATAAAAATCCCCTATGAATCAAAAACAACTATTCTATTTTAGTATTTCGCCGATCCCACCACCTTAAATATCCCAATGGGTTTCAGCAGTTGAGAGACTTTCACTGAAGGCAGTGCCAGGCCTTGTGCTACCTGGTTGGTTGAGGCTACTACGATCAGCTGCTCTGTCTTTCAGATCTCTAAAGTCTTTCTCTGTTTGGAGGTCACGGGCAGTCATTTCAGTCTTGACGTCTCTTGGCATTTTACCTGCATGATAATTTCTTGCAAAGAGATCATTCGTTTCATCAATTATCTTCTTGTCAACTTGAATGTTCAGTGGAGATTCCCAGAGCTCAGCTTCTTTATGCTGTTCTTCTTTCATAAGCTCGACATTCTGGGGAGGAATCTCATTTCCTGAAGGGTTAGAATCAAAGAATTCTTCATTGGTCGTGTCTTCTGGCTCAACTCTAGTCCCCATCGATAGTTTAGGAGCAGGTTCTCTTGGGAACCCTCTCTGGAAATTCTTCTCTTCTCTTTGGTAATGCTCAAAAGCTTTTTCAACAACAGAGGTGTTCTGGTTCATGTCAAAAGTTGTCCTAAACTCAACTGGCTCAAAGGCTTGCTGTTGGAATAAAGCAAAGTCTCGTGGATTTCCTCTATCATAAGCAGCTCCATGATCTGTCTGATAACTTCCCAACAAGTTTGTTCCAACACTCTTATGCGCCATTGGGAAGTCCTCTCCGTAGCTTGTTTGCTGGCCAGAATAATACATACCTTGTCCAATCCAGCCGCTTCCTCTTTCTCTAAGCACATCTCCTGTAGATAGCTGCTTCATTGGCTGATAGTCTCCAAATTCATTTGTTTCAGCAATCTTGGCAAGACTATTGGCAGGTTCAGCTCTCCATCTCATTCCTTCGCGAGCGTACTCATCAAGATCAATACCGTGAGGAAGGCTTCCTTGGTGGGCTTTTTGATGAATACTTGATTCTTCAGAGAGTTTGTCCGGAGTGTAAGTCGCTTCCATAAGTATTTCTCCAACCATCTTGTCTTTCTCAAAGAAAGGATACCATTTCTTCAGTCTTCCTTCCATCTCAACTTCGCTTAGATCAACCTCAAAACTTCCAATGTTGTCACTTGAAGGAGCTTCTTGCTTTCCCTTTACTTCTACAAAACATCTTGGTTGATTATCATGTGTTTTCATGATTATTGAGTCATCCCAATAAGGATGATCACCGCCCTTTTCTGAAGATTTACTTTGAAGTCTTTGATTGCCCATTGTAAAAATGCAATAGGGATTCACAGGGCTTGCTTGATCCTGAAGATTAGCTTCAATAGGTTTAAAAACAATCGTTCCTGGCATTGTTAGGGTTTTGTTTTTTTTAAAGTAATTTATAAAATTTAGGTTTCTCAAACCGTGAAAACGATTTATGTTTCGTTGAGATAAACTTATAATTCCATCCAAGTTTTCTGAGATCAATTATTTTAAAATAGAATTAGCCGTACTGGCTTGTAGAATTCTTTCCGACATCTAACTGAACATTTTACCCATTTTAAATTTCTAACCTTCTCGAAAAAAATTCCATTCCTCTAATCTTATAATTTTATCCCTTTTTCCCTTCTTTCTGAAGAAATTGTGATGACTCCTTCATACACCTCGAAAATAGTTGTATTTGAAAGTTCTGTGCCTAACAGAGTCGACCTTTCCCTGGACAATCAGAAAGTTTGACTTTCATCTGATGGAACTCAAAGTTGTTGAAATTTCTTCAACTCCCTTCAGGAAACTTGAATAATTCAAGAGAATTCTTCTATAGGAGGAAGAAATTGTTCTGGGAACAGGGCAGAAGAAAATATTATCAACCCTGCGCTTTTTAAAATCTGGGATTTAACGTTCAATCTAAATTAAAGAGAAGAAGTTTGTTTTTGAAAAATCATGACGTGATGTGATGTGAGATAAAATGAAAGTTTAATAATAGTAATGATGTCAATATAATTGAGAAGAAATAATAAAATCTTTCATCTTATTAATATTTACAGAATAATACTCTTTCTTTCAGGATTCTTCAAAAAGGGGAATAAAAAAGGATCATATTTCAATCTATCTATCTGTATTTATATCTCATTCTATCTTGGGCATCATCCACTCTTGTTCTTGTGTAATTGCTATAGCCGGGGTCAGTGTTCATATCATTATAACCAGCTCCTCTAGAAGAACGGGTGAGACCTTCAGACTTTTTTTCATTATTTAAATCTTCAACAAAAACTCCGGCTTTTTCATTCATTTCCTGACGAGTCCATTCGGTGATTGGCCTTCTTTCTATTGTGTTGTATTTCTCCCTTAATTTGCTGATATAGTCACTGTCACTTTGAGTATAAGAGTAGGGATTCTTTGAAATCAAATCGTCATTTTGGTCAAGGTTTCTTCTATAGTCCATTGTGAGATTGTTTCCTCTGATGTTTCCAAGATTCTCTTGCTCAGTGTAATTGGCGACTTCATTCTCTTCAGTTTTAGTAGCAGGTCTTTTTCTTTCCAAAATTGGCTCAACGGTGGTTGTTTGAGTCAAATTCTCAGCTGCAGTTTCTGTTTTCCAGTCAGCTTTCCTTGTGAGTGGTGCATCTAAATCATTCTTGGTATCTTTCTTATCAGATTTCTTTTTCTGAGAATTATTTGTCTCAAAGACACCCTTGATTTTGCTAAACCACCCCTTCTTCTTTTCTTTTTCTTTTGAAGGCGCAGTGCTTGGTCTGGCGATTTGAGTATTTTCAGCAGGCACTGTGGTTGTTCCAGCCACATTTCCTTCAACAGGAACCAGTGGTTCAGGTTCCTTGGGTTGCTCTTGAAGCTGTGGACTCTTAGCTTTTTGTGGGCTTTCTACAAATATTCAAATTAGCCTATTTTCAGAGAGATGCTTTTCATACCTTGCTTCCTTGTTAAGCCTGCACTACTATTTGGTCTGTTTGTTTGGATAATTGAAGGTGAATTCAAAACAACTATTTATAGGCTGTTAATAATCTTTCACAGAATTTCAAGTTCATTACCATTTTCACCTTTTGGAGCAAGTTCTTCAGGGCGAGGGAAATGCTCTCTCACCTTTATTGTTTTGTCAACTTGAGGAGCTTGGGGTTGTTCTTCTGGTTGCTTTGGTCTTTTTGGTTGAGGATATACAATAACTCTGGAAGTATATTCTTGATCTGTGTAGGTTGCTTCCAACTCAACCTCCCCCACTTCCTTCTTCTTATAATATAGCTTATACCACTTATTGACTGTCCCTTTTTCTTGTAATTCCTTAATATCAATTCTGCAAACTCCAAGAGTGCTATCAGATGTGAGCATATCCTTATCCTTAATTTCTAGGAAACAGTCCTCGTTGCTTCGGAGACTGAAAACAAAAGCTTCGGCCCAAACAGGACGAGTTCCTCCGTTTTTACAGACTTTTCCTTTTAATTCCAAAGCTCCGAGCTTTGCAATACAATAGGGGTTCATTTTTGAAAAAGATGCCACATTTCGCTCGAGCTTTGCTTCAATTGGCTTTATAATAATGCTTCCTGTTGACATTAGTGCAATGAAAGATGTAGATTTTTGTTTTGTCTGAGATAAAAAGAAATTATATTCTCAATAAGTCGTTAATTAAAAGAATAGAAACTTCTAACTACTATTTTTGAAAATTCTGAATCTGATTGGTTCTTCCTTACAAAATACAATATCTGAAAATTAGACATCTCAAAAGGTTCAAATAATTATTTCATTTTAAATCCATCTTGTGTGTTCTCACTCTCCAACTTTTACTACTGTATATCTCTGAAAAATGGAAAAAAAAAATTTTCCTCGTCTGATTTTTTTTGTCAATAATATCGAATTCAGATCTCTGAAAGCACTTCTTCTTTTTCCAAGGACAAATGAAATTTCAGAAAATTTATTTCTAATTATTCTGCCAAAAAAAAAAAAAAAATGGAAGTAGGAGTTATTTTTCGAATCCTCACCTTTTTGGCATGACTTGACAAAAATTTTTTAAATAATCAAGATTGTTTGTATTTATTAGGACTTTGTAAATTTTCTCAATTAATAACATAAGAGACAAAAACTTAATTCTAAACAGTGATGCTTGGAACTCTCCTTTTAAAACCTCTCGAAGCCAAAATTCATGAAGAAAGAGAAGAAACTGCCAACTTAGAATCTTATTGTGTTGTTACTGTCGCCAATACCCACGTTGAAAGCAAGCCATCTAAAAACGGAGGCAAGTATCCTATTTGGGAAGATGCTGTTACTATCAGACCTGGTCAAGATCTTAATTGCACAATCCAACTCTTGTACAAGGGATTGAACGCTCCAAATAATTTGGTTGGAAGTGCTCAAATAAATTTACAAGATGTCGAACAACATGGTAAAACATCTAAATGGTACGAACTCACTGCAAATGGCAACGTAACTGGACAAATTTTGGTCGAAATGGCATACTCTGCTGGCGAATACCCACCTGATAAAGTTTATTTGTCCGAAGCATCCAAGCTCATTAACCATTATACAACCACACATGCTGCAGGCAAAATCAAGGGTGATGAAGATCCTATCCCTGAAGAAGAAGAAAAATAAAGTAAACTTATTCGCATCAGTGTTCATAATCTATTTTAGATCTCTATCGTTGGATACTACTTTTGAAATTTAGACATGACATGAAACACGGATTTCAAAAATACAAAAGTTACAGGAGCACCAAAATTATGCACTAAAAACTTGTCTAAAAAGCGGTTTAATATTGAATAAATAAATCAATCGATATAGTAGTAGTTATTTTGTATAAGCCCTGCCCTGTAATTATCAAATCCTTCTCAATCTTATCCCTTCACACAAGTAGATCTAATGCCAATTTTGTTTTCTTTTACAAATTTATTTAAATCATTGAAATAAATACAATAATACAATTATTCCTAAGAGCTATACTAGAAAATGTTAAAATATCAAGGAAGCAGACGATAAAATTTTTTATTCAAAATGATCTCTCGATCACTCAGTCATCAAAGTTTAAATCGACCAAGTCTGGTTTAGAGATATCTATTGTATCTTCTTCGAAAAATGCTTCAAGTTGCAACTGGCCTACCAGCTTGTCTTTTAAACAAATTGTGTACCATTTTGTTATTCTTCCCTTATTGCATTCTCGTTCTAGATCTTCCAAGTTAATATCGCATCCTCCTATCACTTTGTTGTAAATGAAACTCTTGTCTTTGACTACCAAGTGGCAAGTCTTTAAATCGCCTTTTTTGAATGTTATCTGATCGCCCCATTCAGGTGATGATCCACCTTTTTTGCAAACGTGAGTCAAAGCTTTTTGTCCTCCTAAATTCACTTTGCAATAAGGATCGAATTTCCCAAGCAAAGATCCTTCTCTATCAAGCACTGCCTGTATCAACTTGAACGTCACTGTTCCTGGCATGGATAAATAGTTTTGATTCCCCTTTTTATTTTTAAATTAAAAGCTGTTTAAAGTCATTTGTAGAAATAAATTGGTATACTGAAGCATAAAATAATAAATTTAATCGAATATTCCTCACTCAACTTGCCTGCCCTAGTCTAGCTTACTGTATGAATACTCTCGCCTAAATTCTTTTTTATTTGATCTGTTCATCAATCGAAAAATCGAGAAAAAAAAAACTCTATCTGCTCTTTCAAAGAAAGAAGAAAAAGGTCAGACCCGAATTAAACGAAATTGACTCTTTTTCAAAATTCACTTCCCATCTTTTGTGCAAGAGACAGAGACAGATTGTCTTTCACCGATTTATTGAATCTCCCCTTTCAGCAGAGATCATATCATGCAACTTGGTTTTTAAAAACCAAAGGGATGATTAAATGATTAATTAGTCTCGAGAGGGAAACAATTGAAAAAGATCAATCCATCTTCAAAACAAATTCTTCAATCCTAATTCTAACTATTCCCATCATGAATTGCTTGATAAGTAGAGAGAGAGAGAGAGAGGGGGGGTAAAAGAATTAGATAAAAAGGAAGTATGGCATGGGACGATATGGATATATTTGAATTAAGAAAGATTTGATATGAATATTCACAAATAAACAATCAAATACAAATAAAGCAAGAAGAAAAGATCTGCTCAGCATAAATTTCAAATGAAGCTAAATATACAGCAAAACAAAGTAATACAGTGCAGTATAAACAAACAAACAAATTGTTGCGATCAAAATATAAACAAAAGAAAGAGACAAAGAAGGTTTGTTATGACATAAATCCAATTGAAATGAGTTGCTTAGTTTCGGACCTCAACTGGTTGGTATTCAACTTCGATGAGCAATTCACCAATCTGTTTCTTTTTGCGATACACATGATACCAACCTAATACTTTCCCTTTATTAACCACAAGGTCCATATTGATCTTGGCTTTTCCGATCACTCCATCAAATAAATATTTCTCCTTCTCTTTGATTTTTATTTGGGCAAAATGTTGCCCTGAAGTCTTTTTGAGTTTGATTTCTTGATTCCATTCAACACAGCGATCTTCTTGTTCAGCTACGCAAGTCTTGGCACTATGCCAGCCTACTTTGAACTCGATGTACTGATCTATTTTGCAGCCAGGTTTCTCTTCACAGTCAAAGTTGGCTTGTTTTGGTCTAAAAACTATGATTCCTGACATTCTCTTTGCCTCCGAAATTGAAATTTTTTATTTCTCAATCTCTGTTAAACTGCTTAATTTGTCGTTTTAAACGCGTAGATTAATATTACAGATGAGTTTTCTTCTGCTTTAAAAGAGGGAAACTTCCGTTTTTCTAATTAAACCATACCTTATCGAACATAATTTTTCTTTAGATCAGTTTAGGAGTCTCCACCAACAGATAGATGTTGATGAAAAAAAATGAGACATCTTTCCATGGAGACGAATGTCTTACAAGTTCAATAAAAAGAATAATTTGAATCAAGCCTTGGTAATAAAATTCTAAATTTTCTAAAATCATCCTCCGAGGATTAAAATTTACATTTTTGTTCGACATGTGCTTTCTTTCTTCATACCGAAACTTGGAACCTGGGACTTAGGAGAGAATAAATCTCAAACTTGCTCAAACCTTTCCAAAATTCCTTTCTTAGAATTTGTCGAATTGATTCAAATCCCATAAGCCGAGGACCAGTGAAATTCAATCAGAAATAATTTGAGAGGGAAAGGATCAGAAGCCTCTTTAAATTATTTAGCCAAGAAGCTCTTAATTTGATCTCAATATTCGAAATTTTTTAAAACAGAAAAGTTCAATACGACAAATATTTTGCAACTCTCATTGAAATATATACAAAAATTTCGTAAATTTACTGAGAGCACTCAATGTC
>Ga0182738_1002035_pt1 | contig 24447 bp, 19 predicted proteins | sample eDN5th30CBELigMG_FD_128876 | JGI IMG/M metagenome (GOLD analysis project Ga0182738, IMG submission 128876) | Enriched Miracle-Growth compost microbial communities from Emeryville, California, USA - eDNA 5th pass 30_C BE-Lig MG (version 2)... ...
ACCACGAACAATGTGAACATCGTACCGACGAGGATGCCGGTGAAGATGACCAGGCCCATCGAGTAGCGCGCTGCCGCACCCGCGCCGCTGGATGTGATCAGCGGCACGACGCCCAATGCCATGGCCGCCGTCGTCATCAGGATGGGCCGCAGGCGCACCTTGGCGGAAGCGATGATGGCGTCGCGCCGCCGCATGCCGTGGATCTCGCGCTGCTGGTTGGCGAATTCGACCAGCAGGATGCCGTGCTTGGTGATGAGGCCGATCAGCGTGATTAGGCCGACCTGGGTGTAGATGTTCAACGTGCCGAGCCCGAGGTTGAGCGGCACGATGGCGCCGAAGATCGACAGCGGCACCGCCATCATGATGATGAGCGGATCGCGGAAGCTCTCGAACTGTGCGGCGAGCACGAGGTAGATGACCAGCACCGCCGCGGCGAACGCGATCATGATGGTGTTACCCTGTTCCTTCTCCTGCCTGGACTGGCCGGAATAGTCGACAAAGAAGGTGTCGGGCAGCGTCTCATGGGCGATCTGTTCGAGCGTCGCCAGTCCGGCGCCGGTGGTGACGCCGGGCAGTGGCAGGGCCGAGATCGTCGCCGAGTTCAACTGGTTGAACTGCTCGATCGCCGCCGGCGAGGCGTTGGTGGAAATATTCACCACCGCCGACAGCGGCACCATTTCACCGGTCGTCGAGCGCACGAAGAATTGGCCGAGTTTCTCAGGATTGTTGCGGAACTCCTCGGGCACCTGCGGGATGATGTCGTAGCTGTTGGAGTCGCGATCGAATTGCGCGACCTCGGCGCCGCCGACAAGCAGCGTCAGCGTGCGGCCGATATCGGCGATGGGAATGCCGAGCGCGGCCGCGCGGTCGCGGTCGATGGTCACCGTCACCTGCGGCGCGTCGTAGGCCATCGAGTTCTGCACGATGATGAACTTGCCGGTCGCCTGCGCCTTGTTCTTGATTTCCTCGGCCGCCTCGTAGACCTGTGAGGCTTCGCCGGTGGACCGCACGACCATGCTGATCGGCAGGCCGCCGCCGGAGCCGGGCAGCGTCGGCGGGGCGAAGACGAAGGCCTGCACGCCCGCCACCTTGGCAAGTCGGTTCTGGATGTCGGCCTGCAGTTCCTTGGAACTGCGGACACGCTGGGCCCAGTCCTTGAAAGCGAAGCCGACGAAGGCCTGGCCAGTGTCGCCGCCGAAGGCGACGGCAGAGAATTGCGCCCGCGTTTCGGGGATGTCCTGTGTCAGCTCGCGGATCTGGGTGACGTAGCGGTCGGTATAGTCCGCCGTCGCGTAACGTGGCGCCGTCACCAGCGAGAGCAGGAAGCCCTGGTCTTCTTCCGGCGCCAGCTCGCTCGATGTCTTGGTGAACATGAAGCCGGTCAGGGCGACGAGCACCAGCACGATCATCAGCGTCACCGGTCGGTATTTCAGCGATCCGGTGACGAGCTTCTCGTAGATGTGCTCGACATAGCCGAACGTGCCGTCGACGATGCGCTGGAAACGGCCGTGGTTGCCGGCCTTCAGGATGCGGGCCGACATCATCGGCGTGATCGTGATGGCGATAAGGCCCGACAGGACGACGGAGCCGGCCAACGTCACGGCGAATTCGCGGAACAGCGCGCCCGTCAACCCGCCGGTGAAGGCGAGCGGCGCGAACACCGCCGCCAGCGTAAGCGTCATGGCCACGATCGCCGAGGAGATTTCGCGCATGCCGTTGAAGGCCGCCTGGATGGCCGACATGCCGTCTTCTTCCATGTGACGGTGGATGTTCTCCACCACCACGATGGCGTCGTCGACGACCAGGCCGATCGCCAGAACCATGGCCAGCAGCGACAGAAGATTGATCGAGTATCCGACTGTATAGAGCAGGAAACACACGCCGATCAGCGACAGCGGAATGGTGACGATCGGCATCAGCACCGAGCGGAAGGAACCGAGGAACAAGAGGATGACGACGATGACGATGGCGACCGCCTCGCCGATGGTCTTGAAGACCTCCTCGATGGAGGCGCTGATCTGCTCGGTGGAATCGTAGACGACCTCGATCGTCATGCCCTGCGGCAGCGTTTCCTGGATCGTCGGCACTAGCTTCTGGATGGCAGCGGCGGTCGTCAGCGGATTGGCGGCCGGCGTCGGGAAGACGGCGAGGAAGGTGCCCGGCTTGCCGTTGAAGGAGACGCGGGTATCGGTGCTTTCTGCGGCCAACTCGATGGTGGCCACGTCGCGCAGCCGCACCACTTTGCCATCCTTGGTGCGCAGGGGCAGCTCGCCGAAGGCTTCCGGCGTCTGGATGGTGGAGCGCACCGTGATGGATGACACGTAGTATTCGTTCTCGGTCTTGCCCGGCGCCGAAAGGAAGTTCGACGCCTGGATGGCCGCAAGCACTTCGGCGGCGGTGACATCGCGCGAGGCGAGCTTCACCGGGTCGATCCACACGCGCATCGAATAGTCGGCGGCGCCGAACACCTGCACGTCCGACACGCCTTCGACCGTCGACATGCGCGGGCGGATGACGCGCTCGATGTATTCGGTGAGCTGCTCCGGCGTCATGTTCGGATTCTGCATGGAGATATACATCATCGCGAACGACTGGCCGGTACCCTTGACGATCACCGGGTCCTTGGCTTCCGTCGGCAGCACGCCGCGCACGCCCTGCACCTTGGACATCACCTCCGTCAGCGCGACGTCCGGGTTGGAGCCGAGCTTCATCTGCACGGTCACCGTGCTGGACGACGGCCGGCTGGCCGAGGTGACGTAGTCGATATTTTCCGTCGAGGAGACGGCGCGCGCGATCGGCGCCGAGATGAAGCCCTGGATCAGGTCGGCGCTGGCGCCCGGATAGGCGGTGGTGATGGTGATCGCCGTCTCGTCCACCTTCGGATACTGGCGGATCGACAGGCTGGAAATGCCCTGGAAGCCCAGGAGCAGGATCATGCAGGCGAGGACGGTCGAAAGAACCGGCCTGCGGATGAAGAGGTCGGAGACGTTCATTGTGCGGTCCCCTGCTTGGCGTTCGACAGTTCCGGCGTAAGCGTGTTGTCGACCGTGACGTGCGCGCCATTGGAGAGCCGGTTCTGGCCCGCCGTCACCACCTCGTCATCGGCCTTGACGCCCTCGGTGATCTCGACCAGCCCGCCGAAATGGCGGCCGGACTTGACGAAGATCTGCCTGGCGACGAGGGCAGGGGCCTCCGTCTTCGGCGCGGCCGGCTTTTCGGCCGAGGCGTCCGCCGCCTTGGCGCCCTCCGCAGGCTTTTCGGCCGCCGGCGGCGTCTCCGTCTTCGGCGCGGGAACGACGGTGTAGACGAAATCGCCGTAGAGGCTGGTCGTCAGCGCCGTTTGCGGGATGGCGATGACGTTATCCTCCTTCGGCAGATCGACGCGCACCTGAAGGAACTGGCCGGGGCTAAGCTTGCCGTCGGAATTGGTGACTTCGGCGCGTACCGAGACCAGGCGGCTGGTCGGGTCGATCTTGGGGTCGATGCCGGTGATGGCGCCGCGATAGGGCAGCTTGTCCAGTGTCAGGCCGAAGGAGACCGGCTGGCCGATCTTGAGGGCGGCGAACTGCTGTTCGGGCACGGTGAAGTCGACGCGCATGGTGTCGAGGTCCTGCAACGTCACAACCGTCGTGCCGGGAACGATATACTGACCTTCGTCGACGCGCGGAATGCCGGCGGTGCCGGAGAACGGCGCCTTGAGCAGCTTCTGTTCGGCCAGCGCCTGCAGCTTGGCGACCTGCGATTTCGAGGTCGATGCGGCCGCCTCGGCTGAATCGAGCGCGGCCTGCGTGCCTGCTCCGCTTTTGCGCAGAGCCTGCGCACGGTCCAAGGCCTGCTGGTCAAGTGCCGCCTGGGTCTTGGCCGCCGCGAGGTCAGCCTGCTCCACCGCGTCGTCGAGCCGGACCAGAAGCTGGCCCTGCTCCACATGATCGTTCGCCTTGAACTGGATTTCCTTGACGATGCCGGTGGTTTCCACGGTGAGATCGACGCCGCGCGAGGCCGCGGCCGTTCCGATCGCCTCGATGCCGGGCGTCCATGTGGTGGGCTCGACCTTGACCGTCGACACCGTCAGCGACGGCACCGGCATGTTGGCGAAATACTGCTGGATCGCCTTGTCGCGGAACAGGTTGAAGCCGACGATGCCGCCGCCGATGAGGACAAGCAGAATGAAGGCAATGATGAAGCGCTTGATCACGGACGGTCCCTCGGGCGGCGTTTGGTATGGATGGCCGTACACGCTGACTTCGCTGTGTGCACGGGGGCACCGGCGCGAAACGCCGGTTTTGAATCGCGGCACTTACTGTACCGTCCGGACGGTCTTGTCAACCGGGGTGCGGCTAATATATGGGGAGGCATGGCGACTTCCCGAAGAACCAACTCGCGTGAGAAGATATTGGCGGCGGCGGCCGATGTCGCGCGGGTATCCGGTCCGGGAAACGTTTCCCTGGAGGCGGTAGCCAGTCGTGCCGGCGTCTCCAAGGGTGGACTTCTCTACAATTTTCCCAGCAAAGGCAAGCTCATGCAGGCGCTCGTGGAGCGCTACCTGGGCGAATTCGAACAGTCGCTGATCGAAGCCCACGCCGGCGGCGAGAGCTTGCTCGAAGCCTTCGTCAAGCGCTCTGTCCGGGAATGTCAGGAGAGTGAGCCGTCATCGGCCTCCTGGGTCTTTTCGGCGATTGCCGAGGATCCGGATTTCCTGATCCCGATGAAGGCGTTCCACCGCCAGCTCTTCGCCCGTCTCAAGGGCGACACGAACGACCTGCGCGCCGTTCTGCTGTGCTACCTCGCCATCGAGGGCCTGCGCAGCCTGAATCTGTTCGATTTCGATATTCTCTCGTCCGAGGAACGCGACGTGCTGTTGTCTTCCTTGCTGGAGATCGCCGAAAAGGGTTGAGCGCGGCCCTTCCCACCGTTGCCCGCGCCGTGTTTATTCGGTGCATGGCCTTCACCATCCGCCAGCTCCAGTTCTTCGTCGCCGTTGCCGAACAGGGCACGGTGTCGCGCGCGGCACAGAACCTGTCGATCTCGCAGTCCTCGGTGACGGAGGCGATCAAGGAACTTGAGGGCGACCTCGGCGTCGAACTGTTCGAGCGCCATCCGCGCGGCCTGTCGATTACCCACAAGGGGCATCAGTTCCTGCGCCATGCCACCAAGATACTGGCCGACGTCTCGGACGCCCGCCGTGCCTTCCTCGATGCGCCTGCGGCGGCCGGCGGCAAGCTGCAGCTCGGCGTCACCTCGCTGGTCGCCGGCTACGTGCTCTCCGATCTTCTCGCCCGCTACCGCCGCGCCAATCCCGGCGTCGAGGTCTCGGCTATCGAGGACAATGGCGACTATCTCGAGCACCTGCTGGTCGGTGGCAAGCTCGACATCGCCGTCATGGTCACTTCCAACCTGCGCGACCGCATGGCATTGCAGTCGGAAATCCTCGAAGTCTCGGCCTACAGGTTATGGCTGCCGCTCAGCCACCGGCTGACGACGACGGAAATCATTGGCATCGGCGACCTTGCCGGCGAGCCGCTGATCATGCTCACCGTCGACGAGACGGAGGAAAATACCGGCAAGCTGCTCGCCGCCATCGGCACCAGACCGAACGTCGCCTTCCGCACCCGTTCGGTCGAGGCCGTTCGCAGCCTCGTCGCCACGGGCGCCGGGGTGGCGCTGCTGCCCGACCTCGTCTACCGGCCGTGGTCGCTGGAAGGCGACCGCATCGAGCAGCGCGACGTGTCCGGCTCGTTGCCGGTGGTCCAGGTCGGCATGGTCTGGCGGCGTGGCTCCGGCCTGCCGCAGGCGGCGCGCGACTTCATCGGCCTTGCCCAGGCCCAGCGCACGGTGCGGCAGCGGCCGTAACCGATACCTATCGGTAAAACCGATATCGGCGTTCTGATAAATGAATTTGCGAAACCGGGATTTTCGCGACACCTTCTCTCCAAGGGATCAAAGCCGCCGCTGGAGTGTGGCCCCTTTGAATGGGAGGATGACGATGAATTCATTCCTGAAGTCCTGCACAGCCTTGACCGTCGCGCTGACCTTCGCCGGTCAGGCTGTCGCGCAGGAGGCGCTGAAGGAACTCGGCAAGGGCGAAGGCGCTCTGTCGATTGTTGCCTGGCCCGGCTATATCGAGCGCGGCGAGACCGACAAGGCGTATGACTGGGTGAGCGATTTCGAGAAGGAAACCGGCTGCAAGGTGACGGTCAAGACCGCCGCCACCTCCGACGAGATGGTGTCGCTGATGAATGAGGGCGGCTTCGACCTCGTCACGGCCAGCGGCGACGCTTCGCTGCGCCTCGTCGCCGGCAAGCGCGTGCAGCCGATCAACCTCGACCTGATCCCGAGCTGGAAGACGGTGGACGAGCGCCTGCAGAACGCGCCCTGGTACACGGTCGACGGCGTCCATTTCGGCGTGCCCTATCAGTGGGGGCCGAACGTCCTGATGTACAATACCGAGATCTTCAAGGAAGCGCCGAAGAGCTGGAACGTCGTCTTCGAGGAGCAGACCCTGTCGGACGGCAAGTCCAACAAGGGCCGCGTGCAGGCCTATGACGGGCCGATCTACATCGCCGACGCCGCCAACTACCTGATGGCGCACAAGCCCGAGCTCGGCATCAAGGACCCTTATGAGCTGAACGAGGACCAATACAAGGCCGCGCTCGAACTGCTGCGCGTCCAGCGCACGCTGGTCGGCCGCTACTGGCACGACGCCGCCATTCAGGTCGACGATTTCCAGAACGAAGGCGTCGTCGCTTCCTCTTCCTGGCCGTTCCAGGTCAACACGCTGGTCGCCGCCAAGCAGCCGATCGCCTCGACCGTTCCGGAAGAGGGCGCCACCGGCTGGGCCGACACCACCATGATGGAGGCCGACGCCGCGCATCCGAACTGCGCCTATATGTGGATCGAGCATTCGCTGAAGCCCAAGGTGCAGGGCGACCTCGCCGCATGGTTCGGCTCGGTGCCGGTCGTGCCCGCCGCCTGCAAGGGCAATGAGCTCCTGACCGACAAGGGCTGCAATACCAACGGCTTCGAGAACTTCGACAAGATCAAGTTCTGGAAGACGCCGACCTCCAAATGCGCCACACAGGGCGATCAGTGCGTGCCCTACTACCGCTGGGTCTCCGACTATATCGGCGTCATCGGCGGACGGTAAATGCCTGTCCTTCCCCTTCTGGGGAAGGATGCCGCGCGAGGTGGGGACGGATGAACTCCTCCCCTTTCCATCCCCACTCGCGCCTGCGGCGTGACTTCCTCCGTAGGGGAGGCGGCGTCCCCGCTCTCGATCATAAATCTGAGGCGACAGCACGATGACCCCAGCCGTTTCCTTCCAAGGCGTATCCCGCCATTTCGGCGCGGTGAAAGCCGTCGACGCGCTTTCCCTCGACATCCAGCCTGGCGAGTTCTTCGCCATGCTGGGGCCGTCCGGCTCCGGCAAGACGACCTGTCTCAGGCTCATCGCCGGCTTCGAGCAGCCCACCGCAGGGTCCATTTCCATCTTCGGCGAGCGTGCCGAGGGCGTCCCGCCCTATCGCCGCAACGTCAACACCGTCTTCCAAGACTACGCGCTGTTCCCGCATCTCAATGTGCTCGACAACGTCGCATACGGTCTGATGGTCAGGGGCGTTGGCAAGGCGGAGCGGCACAAGGCGGCTGAGGAGGCGCTCGCTCTGGTGCGCCTGCCCGGCTATGGGGCGCGCCGGCCCGGCCAGTTGTCCGGCGGCCAGCGCCAGCGCGTCGCGCTTGCCCGTGCGCTGGTCAACCAGCCCAAGGTATTGTTGCTGGACGAGCCGCTCGGCGCGCTCGATCTCAAGCTGCGCGAGGATATGCAGGAGGAACTGAAATCCCTGCAGAAGGCGCTCGGCATCACCTTCGTCTTCGTCACTCACGACCAGGGCGAGGCGCTTTCCATGGCCGATCGCGTCGCCGTCTTCAACGAGGGCCGCATCGCCCAGGTCGGCGCGCCGCAGGACATCTACCAGAAGCCGGCGACCCGCTTCGTCGCCGATTTCGTCGGCTCGTCCAATGTCCTGCCTCCGGATTTCGTCCAGCGCTGGTCCGGCCAGAAACGCTGGGGATCGCTGCGTCCGGAAGCGATCCGGGTCAACCTCGGCGGCGGCGCCAAGGGGAATGAGGGCGTGGCGGCGCGCCTTGTCGCCACCAACTACCTCGGGGCCACCACGAGGCTGGCGCTCGATGCCGACGGCCTGCGGCTGCATGCCACCGTGCCGGCCGGATCGGCGCTGCCTCGGGAAGGCGAGCAGGTGACGCTCTCCTTCAACCGCGAGAGCCTGCACCTGATGGAGGAAGGTGCGTGAGCGTGCAGGCGACCCTGCCGACGCGGCAAGCTCCCGCCGTGCTGCCTTCGTCGGGCGGCATGCGCGGCGCGCTGTCCGACCTGTTCTGGCGCCGGCCGCGCGTCCTGCTGCTCCTGATGCTGGCGCCTCCGCTGTTATGGCTGGGCATCGTCTATATCGGCTCGCTGATCGCCCTGCTTTTGCAGAGCTTCTTTTCGATCGACGAGTTTTCCGGCCTGATCAACCGGCAGTTCACGCTCAAGACCTACGGCGACCTGTTGCAGGCCGCCAACCTCGACATCATCCTGCGCACGGTGACGATGGCCGCCTTGGTGACGCTGGCCTCCGCGGCCATCGCCTTCCCCATCGCCTATTACGCGGCGCGTTATGCCCGTGGCCGCTGGAAGGCGCTGTTCTATCTCGCCGTGATGCTGCCCTTGTGGTCGAGCTATCTGGTCAAGGTCTACGCCTGGAAGCTGATCCTCGCCAAGGAAGGTATTCTCACCTGGCTGTTGGCCAAGGTGCATCTCGGCTGGCTGCTCGACGGCTGGCTGGCTCTGCCCTATGTCGGCGGCTCCTCGCTCTCGGTCTCGGCCACCGGCACCTTCATCGCCTTCGTCTATGTCTGGCTGCCCTTCATGATCCTGCCGGTGCAGGCCTCGCTCGAGCGCGTGCCGACGAACCTCATCGAGGCATCGTCCGACCTCGGCGCCTCGCCCGGCCAGACGTTCCGCAACGTGCTGTTCCCGCTGGCGCTCCCTGGTATCGTCGCCGGCTCCATCTTCACCTTCTCGCTGACTTTAGGCGACTACATCATCCCGCAGATCATCGGCACCTCGCGCCTGTTCATCGGCCAGGCCGTCTATGCCCAGCAGGGCACGGCCGGCAACATCCCGCTCGCCGCTGCCTTCGCCGTCGTGCCCATCGTCATCATGGGCTTCTACCTTTCGGGCGCCAAGAAGCTGGGGGCCTTCGATGCGCTCTGACCGCAACCAGGCGGCACCCCTGCCGCTGAAGATCGCCGCCGCCTGCGGGCTCCTGTTCCTGCACCTGCCGATCCTGCTGATCTTCGTCTACGCCTTCACCACCGAGGAAAAGACCTTCCAGTGGCCATTGCCGGGCTTCACGCTGCAATGGTTCGGCGTCACCTGGAACCGGCCGGACGTGTGGTCGGCCTTGTCGCTCTCCGTGCGCGTAGCCGCCATCTCGACGCTGATCGCTCTGGTTTTGGGCACGCTGTGCTCGGCCGCCGTGTCCCGCTCGAAATTCTTCGGCCGCGAGACGATCTCGCTGCTGGTCATCCTGCCGATCGCGCTGCCCGGCATCATCACCGGCATCGCGCTGCGCTCTGCCTTTTCGCTGACCGACATTCCCTTCTCTTTCTGGACCATCGTGCTCGGTCACGCCACCTTCTGCGTGGTGGTGGTCTACAACAACGCCGTCGCCCGCTTCCGCCGCACCTCCGGCTCGATGATCGAGGCGTCCTACGATCTCGGCGCCGACGGCTTCCAGACCTTCAGGCACGTCGTGCTGCCCAACATTGCCACTGCCCTTCTGGCTGGCGGCATGCTCGCCTTCGCGCTCAGCTTCGACGAGGTCATCGTCACCACCTTCACAGCCGGACAGCAGCAGACGGTGCCGATCTGGATGCTGGAGGAACTGATCCGCCCGCGCCAGCGCCCGGTCACCAATGTCGTGGCCATGGTGGTGGTGATGGTGACGTTCCTGCCCATCCTGCTGGCCTATTACCTCACCCGCGACGGCGACCAGATCGCCGGTTCGGGCAAATGAATCCCAAATCATCACGGGAGTTCCCCATGCACACCGAAATGCTGATCGGCGCGAAGTTCGAGAAAGGCACCGAGGCCGGCGAGCCGGTGCTCGATCCGAAGACCGGCGCCACCATCCTCGAACTGCCCGAGGCCAGCCCGGCGCAGATCGAGGCGGCGGTAGCGGCCGCCGAAAAGGCGTTCGCGAGCTGGTCGCGCGCCACGCCGGCCGAGCGGTCGGCATGCCTTCTGAAGATTGCCGACCGCATCGAGGCGGACGCCGCCGAGTTCGCCCGGCTGGAAGCGTTGAATTGCGGCAAGCCGATCAATTCGGTGTTGAATGACGAGATCCCGGCCATCGTCGATTGCTGGCGCTTTTTCGCCGGCGCGGTGCGCACCATGCCGGGGCAGGTGGCAGGCGAATACCTGCCCAGCCACACCTCGATGATCCGCCGCGATCCGGTCGGCGTCGTCGCTTCCATCGCGCCGTGGAACTATCCGCTGATGATGATGGCCTGGAAGCTGGCGCCGGCGATCGCCGGCGGCAACACCGTCGTCTTCAAGCCGTCCGAACAGACGCCGCTGACGGCACTGAAACTGGCTCGTGTGCTGGCGGACGTGCTGCCGGAAGGCGTCGTCAACGTCGTGCTGGGCCGTGGCGACAGCGTCGGTAGCCCGTTGATCAACCACGCAAAAGTCAACATGATCTCGATCACCGGCGACGTCGCCACCGGCAAGAAGGTGCTGCAGGCGGCCGCCAAGTCGGTCAAGCGTACGCATCTCGAACTGGGCGGCAAGGCGCCGGTCGTCGTCTTCGACGATGCCGATCTCGACGCGGTGGTCACCGGCCTGCGCGCCTTCGGCTACTACAATGCCGGGCAGGATTGCACCGCCGCCTGCCGCATCTATGCCGGCAGGAAGATCTATGACAGGCTCGTTGCCGATCTGTCGTCCGCCGTCTCGACCATCAGGTACAACCGCCCGGACGACACAAAAAACGAGATCGGCCCGCTGATTTCCCGGCGTCAGCGCGACCGTGTGTCGAGCTTCGTCGAGCGCGCCTCGGAACTGAAGCACATCGAGATCACCACCGGCGGCAGGCCGGGCGAGGGTTCCGGCTTCTTCTACCAGCCGACCGTGGTGGCCGGTGCCTTGCAGGAAGACGAGATCGTGCGCCGCGAGGTGTTTGGCCCGGTCGTTTCCGTCACCCGTTTCTCGGACGCGGACGAGGCGGTCGCCTGGGCCAACGACAGCGACTACGGCCTCGCCTCATCGGTGTGGACAAAGGATATCGCGCGCGCCATGGCGACCGCCGCGCGCCTGCAATATGGCTGCACCTGGATCAACACGCACTTCATGCTTTGCAACGAGATGCCGCATGGCGGGCTGAAACAGTCCGGCTACGGCAAGGACATGTCGCTCTACGCGCTGGAGGATTATACGGCCGTGCGACATGTGATGATCGCGCATGGGTGAGGAGCGGTTCGCATAGCGAACGAAAAGCCCCTGAATGGGCTTTTCGAGCGACGACGCCCGAGGCCGTAGCGGAAGGCCGGGAAGCGGTTCATACAGCGAAATCATTGCGTCGGCGGACGCGATCGCAATCGCCGGGAGCGCGGTGCCGCCGGGAATTATCTTACCCGACCGCCTTGGCCTTTGCCGGCAACGGCGGAGGGCCGTCCAGCGGCGCCGGCGGGCGCCGGATGCTCGGCGCGGCTTTCAGCACGAACTCGTCGAAGCCGGGCGTACCGCCGTCGATCATCTCGAAGAACTGCCGCCGCATGCGCGGCTCCCAGAACTTGTTGATGTGCTCGGCTACGCCGGCAATGCCTTCCTCGCGCGGCTTGGAGTGGAAGAAGGTGGCGATCTGGTTGGCCATGATCATCAGCTTTTCCTTGGTGGTCGGTCCCGACCCGTGATCATGCGACATGCTTGGCTGCTCCCCTCGTCACCCGCTGGGGGTGGGTAAAAACGTCGAAATCGTCGCCGCGCACCAGCGCGACCAGCGTCATGCCGGCATCGTCGGCGGTCCGGATGGCAAGCGCGGTCGGCGCCGAAACGGCAATGATCGTCGGCGATCCGATCGCCGCAGTCTTCTGCACCATCTCGACCGAGACGCGGCTGGTCACCACCACCGCTCCGGAAGCGCCGTCGATGCCGGCCTTGGCCAGCGCGCCGGCCAGCTTGTCCAGCGCGTTGTGGCGGCCGACATCCTCGCGCGCCGCGACGATACCTTTGCCCGGCAGGTAGAATCCGGCGGCATGCACCGCGCCCGTCTCCGCATGCAGCGGCTGTTGCCTGGACAGGAGCCTCACCGCGCCGGTGATGTCCTCCGGCGTCAATCTCAGTTTCGAGCCGCCGACGGCATCGACCGAGCGCATCGCCTCGTCGATCGATTCGATGCCGCACAGACCGCAACCGACCGGCCCGGCCAGCCTGCGCCGGCGCGCTTCGAAGCGCGTGTTGGCGCTGTCTTTCAGCCTGATCTGGATGTCGATGCCGGCGCCGAGGTCCTGCACCTCGATGGCCTCGATCTCGTCAGGTGACCCGACGATGCCTTCGGTCAGCGAGAAACCGAGGGCGAAATCCTCGAAATCGGCGGGCGAGGCCATCATCACCGCATGCGTCGTGCCGGCGAAGCTGAACGCCACCGGCGTTTCCTCCGGAACGCTGCGCGGCGCGCTCGCCATGCCGCTGCCGCGGCGGGCGAGGCGCGACGTGGAGGTGATGGCGGGACGGGTCAAAACCTACTCCGCCGCTTCGAGATGGCCTTTGATGCGCCGCGTCTTCTTCGACAGGTCTTCATAGTCGCGCTGCCATTCCGTCGGCCCGTTCGACGGCCCGACCTGCACGGCGGTCACCTTGTATTCGGGGCAGTTGGTCGCCCAGTCGGTCGCTTCGGTCGTCACCACGTTGGCCTGCGTATCCGGGTGGTGGAAGGTGGTGTAGACCACGCCCACCGCCACGCGGTCGGTGATCAGCGCGCGCAGCGTCGTCTCGCCGGAGCGCGACGCCAGCCGGACCCACTGGCCGTCATGGATGCCGCGATCCTCCGCATCGTGCGGGTGGATCTCCAGCCGGTCTTCCGGATGCCAGACGCTGTTGCCGGTACGCCTCGTTTGCGCGCCGACATTGTACTGGGTGAGGATGCGCCCGGTGGTGAGCAGCAGCGGAAAGCGCGGTCCGGACCTTTCCTCCGTGGCGACGTATTCGGTGCGCACGAAGTTGCCTTTGCCGCGCACGATGCCGTCGATGTGCATGATCGGCGTGCCGAGCGGCGCTTTCTCGTTGCACGGCCACTGCACGGAACCTTCGCGCTCCAAGAGGTCGAAGGACACGCCGGCGAAGGTCGGCGTCGTCGCCGCGATCTCGTCCATGATCTCGGAGGGGTGGGTGTAGTTCCAGTCGAGCCCGAGCGCGCGCGCCAGTTCCTGCGTCGCTTCCCAGTCGGCGTAGCGGGCTTTCGGCTCGATCACCTTGCGCACCAGGTTGATGCGGCGCTCTGCGTTGATGAAGGTGCCGTCCTTCTCCAGGAAAGTCGAGCCGGGCAGGAAGACATGGGCGTAGCGCGCCGTCTCGTTGAGAAAGATGTCGTGCACCACCACGCATTCCATCGCCGCCAGGCCGGCGGCGACGTGCTTGGAATCGGGGTCGGATTGAAGAATGTCCTCGCCCTGGATGTAGATGCCCTTGAACGAGCCGTCGGTGGCAGCGTCGAGCATGTTGTTGATGCGCAGGCCCGGCTCCTTGTCGAGCGTGACGCCCCACAGGTCCTCGTAGATCTGGCGCACCGAATCGATGGCGATATGGCGATAGCCGGGGAATTCGTGCGGGAAGGAACCCATGTCGCACGAGCCCTGCACGTTGTTCTGGCCGCGCAGCGGGTTCACGCCGACGCCGTTGCGGCCGAGATTGCCCGTCGCCATGGCGAGGTTGGCGAGCCCCATCACCGCGGTTGAGCCCTGGCTGTGCTCGGTCACGCCGAGGCCGTAATAGATGGCGCCGTTGCCGCCGGTGGCGTAGAGGCGTGCCGCCTCGCGGATCGTCTCGGCATCGACGCCGCAGATCCTGGCCGTCTCTTCCGGATTGTAGCGCGCGTCGGAGACGAACTCGCACCAGTCCTCGAAGGCGTCCCAATCGCAGCGTTCGCGGATATAGGTCTCGTTGTAGAGCTTCTCCGTGACGATGACATGCGCCAGTCCCGTCAGGATGGCGACGTTGGTGCCCGGCTTGATCGGCAGGTGGTGAACGGCCTTCACATGCGGGCTTTTCACCAGGTCGATGCGGCGCGGATCGATGACGATGATCTTGGCGCCTTCGCGCAGGCGCTTCTTCATGCGCGAGGCGAACACCGGATGCGCGTCGGTCGGGTTGGCGCCGATCAGCAGCATGACGTCCGCTTCTTCGACCGAATCGAAATCCTGCGTGCCGGCCGAGGTGCCGAGCGTGGTGTTGAGGCCATAGCCGGTCGGCGAATGACAGACGCGCGCGCAGGTGTCGACGTTGTTGTTGCCGAAGCCCTGCCGCACCAGCTTCTGGACCAGGTACGTCTCCTCGTCGGTGCAGCGCGACGAGGTGATGCCGCCGATGGAGGCGCGGCCGTACTGGTACTGGATACGGCGGAACTCGCCGGCGGCGTGCGCCAGCGCTTCCTCCCAGGTCACCTCGCGCCACGGATCGGTGATCTTCTCGCGCACCATCGGCGAAAGAATACGGTCCTTGTGCGTGGCGTAGCCGTAGGCGAAACGGCCCTTGACGCAGCTGTGGCCGTGGTTGGCCTTGCCGGCCTTGTACGGCATCATGCGCACGACCTCGTCGCCCTTCACCTCGGCCTTGAAGTTGCAGCCGACGCCGCAATAGGCGCAGGTCGTCACCACCGAGCGCTCCGGCATGCCTTTTTCCAGCACCGCCTTTTCGCGCAGGGCGTCGGTCGGGCAGGCCTGCACGCAGGCGCCGCAGGAGACGCATTCGGATTCGACGAAGGCCTCGTTCATCGAGGCGACCATGCGGCTTTCGAAGCCGCGGCCCTCGATGGTCAGCGCGAACGTGCCCTGCACGTCCTCGCATGCGCGCACGCAGCGCGAGCAGACGATGCACTGGGCCGGATCGTAGCTGAAATACGGGTTGGAATCGTCGCGCACCATGTAGTCGATGTTGAGCGATCCATGGCCTGGCGCCACGCCGTCTTCCGGCTTCACATGGTTGCGGCCTTCGAAGCCGTAGCGGTTCTCCGAGAGCCCGACCATTTTCGCGACATGGTCGAATTCGCTGGCGCCGGTGCCGGCCTTTTCGCCAAAACCCATCGGATGGTCGGAGACGTAGAGTTCCATGACGCCCTTGCGGATGGCGTCGAGCCGGTCGCTGGTGGTGTGGACCACCATGCCTTCGCCGACCGGCGTGGTGCAGGATGCCGGCGTGCCGTTTCGGCCTTCGATCTCGACCAGGCAGACCCGGCACGAGCCGAAGGAGTCCAGCATGTCGGTGGCGCACAGCTTCGGAATCTCGACGCCGCCTTCCATCGCGGCGCGCATGATCGAGGTGCCTTCCGGCACCGTGATCGAACGGCCGTCGACGGTTAGCGTCACCGTCTTTTCAGCTTTGGATTCGGGCGTGCCGTAGTCGATCTCGGTGACGAGCGAGGAAATGTCGGCCTTGACGTTCATCGGTCCGCTCCTATTCCGCAGCGACGCGCACGGGCGCCGGCTTGAAGTCCTCGGGGAAGTGGGTCAGCGCACTCATGACCGGATAGGGGGTGAAGCCGCCCAACGCGCACAACGACCCGAATTTCATAGTATTGCACAGGTCTGTGACGAGAGTGAGGTTCTTCTCCGGCTCGATGCCGGCGGCGATCCTGTCGATCGTTTCGGTGCCGCGCACCGCGCCGACGCGGCAGGGCGTGCACTTGCCGCAGCTTTCGACGGCGCAGAACTCCATGGCGAAACGCGCCATCTTCAGCATGTCGGCACTGTCGTCGAAGACGGTGATGCCGGCATGGCCGATCAGCCCGTCACGCTTGGCGAACTCCTCGTAGTCGAACGGCGTGTCGAACAGGCTACGTGGGAAATAGGCGCCGAGCGGACCGCCGACCTGCACTGCCTTCACCGGCCGGCCGCTTGCCGTGCCGCCGCCGATATCGTCGACGATTTCGCCGAGCGTCAGGCCGAAGGCCGTCTCGAACAGGCCGCCGTGCTTGACGTTGCCGGCGATCTGGATCGGGATCGTGCCGCGCGAGCGGCCCATGCCGAAGTCGCGGTAATACTCCGCGCCCTTGTCCATGACGATCGGCACCGAGGCGAGCGAGATGACGTTGTTGATCACCGTCGGCTTGCCGAACAGGCCCTGGATGGCCGGCAGTGGCGGCTTGGCGCGCACCACGCCGCGCTTGCCTTCGAGGCTGTTCAGCAGCGAGGTTTCCTCGCCGCAGACATAGGCGCCGGCGCCGACGCGTACCTCCATGTCGAAGGCATGCGCCGAACCCAGCACCTTGACGCCGAGCACGCCCGCCTTGCGGGCGATCTCCACCGCCCTGTTCATCTTGGCGACAGCATGTGGATATTCGGAACGGATGTAGATGTAGCCCTTGGTCGCGCCGGTCGCGATGCCGGCGATGGCCATGCCCTCGATCAGCACGAAGGGGTCACCCTCCATGATCATGCGGTCGGCGAAGGTCGCCGAATCGCCCTCGTCGGCGTTGCAGACGATGTATTTCTGGTCGGCCGGCGTATCGAGCACGGTCTTCCACTTGATGCCGGTCGGGAAGCCGGCGCCGCCGCGTCCGCGCAGGCCCGAATCCGTCACCTGCTTGACGATGTCGGCAGGCTGCATGGCGATCGCCTTGCGCAGGCCTTTCAAGCCGCTGTGGCGTTCGTAGGCGTCCAGCGACAGCGGATCGGTGATGCCGCAGCGCGCGAAGGTCAGTCGCGTCTGTTTGGCCAGGAACGGAATCTTGGCCGGATCGCCCAGCCAGCGCTTGTGATGGCTGCCCTTCAGGAAGCCGCTGTCGAACAGGCCTTTGATGTCGGAAACCTTGACCGGGCCGTAGGCGACGCGCCCAGCATCGCAGGCGACCTCGACCATCGGTTCGAGGAAATAGGCGCCGCGCGAGCCGTTGCGCACGATCTTGGCCTCGATGCCGCGCTCCTTGAGTTCCTTCTCGATCGCCTTGGCGACCTTGTCGGCACCGAGTGCGACGGCGCCCGAATCGTCGGGAATGAAAATGCGGGGGATCATGAGCGCACCGCCTCGACGATCTCGTCGATCTTTTCGTTGTCCAGGCGACCGATCACTTCGCCGTCGAGCATGGCGGAAGGGGAACAGGCGCACAGGCCGAGGCAATAGACCGGTTCCAGTGTCACCGAGCCGTCCTTCGCCGTCTCATGGAAATCGATGCCGAGCAGCTGCTTGATCCGCGCCGTCGTCGTGTCCGAGCCCATCGACTGGCAGGCTTCCGCCTGGCACACCTTCAACACATGCCGGCCGCCGGGTTCCTTGCGGTAGTCGTGATAGAAGGAGGCGACGCCATGCACTTCGGCGCGCGACAGGTTCAGCTCGTCCGCGATGACGTGCAGCGCCTCCTGCGGGACGTAGCCGAATTCGCCCTGGACGCCGTGCAGGATAGGCAGCAGCGGCCCTTCGAGCGCCTTGAATTCCTGGATGATCGACGCCGTGCGCGTCGCTATTTCGGTACTTGCAGGCTGCACAGCCATGCAGCGCCCTCCCTGTCGTCGCGGTCTACCCGCTAAGTCCTTAAGAAACCGGAGCAAACCGGCGGAATCAATAGCGTTGTCCCGTTGCTTGATAGAAATTTTCTATCAATCCGTCGTCGTAACCCTTTTAGATCAACGCTCCTGCCGGAAATCGCTTGCCAGCGTCATTGCCTCGTCCAACAGCGCCGACACCAGCGGCGTCTGCGGTTGGCGCGGGGCAGCCACCAGGCCGACCGTGTGGCGGGCATCCGGATCAACGATGGGAATGGACCGGATGGGTTCGGAAAAGCCGAACGTTTCCGTGAGGTTGAGCGGCATGATCGACGACCATTTGCCGGTCCTGATGTGCGAGAACAGCACGATCATCGAATTCGATTCGAGCGTCGGCCGTACCTGCACGCCGGCTTCGGCGAGGTGCTGGTCGATGATGCGCCGGTTCTGCATGTCGGGGGTGAGCAGGCAGAGCGGCAACCGGCTGACCTCGGCCCATGACACATGGTCGCGGTCGGAATAGGGCGTGCCGACGGCCGTGATGAGCTGGTAGCGCTCGTTGTAGAGCGGCACGCTTGCCACCCGCCCCAGCGGCTCGTTGTCGAGATAGGTAATGCCGGCATCGATGTCGAAATTGCCGAGCAGGGTGAGCACCTCGATAGAGGTTCTCGATAGGATCGAAAAGGTGACGCCGGGATGCTTTTCGCGGAACGGCGTCGTCAGCCTTGCCACCATGGCGAGCGCGGTCGGGATGGCAGCGATACGGATATGGCCGGTGAGGCCGATTTTGGCCGCGCGCATCTCCTCCTTCATGGCGCGCGTGTCGCCGACGATGCGCCGCGCCCAGGCAAGCACCTGCGCGCCTTCCGGCGTCAGCCCCTGGAAGCGCGAGCCGCGCTTGACCAGCATGACGCCGAGCTGGTCTTCCAGTTGCTTGATGCCGGCCGACAGCGTCGGCTGCGTCACCCCGCAGCGTTCGGCGGCGCGGCCGAAATGTTCCTCCCTGGCCAGCGCGATGAAGAATTCCAGCTTATCGATCATGGCCGACCCTATCATGAGGCAACCGGTCGGCCATGCCGGCATCCCCGCTTTTTGCACCGGCCTCACTTTTTGCACCGGTTTGTATTTGCGCCGCCGGCTAATCGCGTTATGGGACGCCATCGCCGCAAAGGGACGTCGGGAATGCTGGGCTGGTTTCGCAAGCTTCTGCCGCGCGAGGATCGTTTCTTCGATCTGTTCGACCGGCACGCACGCACGGTCGTAGCCGCCGCCGAGGCACTGGAACATCTGCTTTCAGGCGAGGATGTCGAGGCCAACTGCGACAGGATCGTCACGCTGGAAAAGGAAGCCGACACCATCGCTGCCGAGGTGATGCTGGCCGTGCGGCGCTCCTTCATCACCCCCTTCGACCGCAGCGACATCCAGGACCTGATCCAGTCGATGGACGACGCCATCGACATGATGAACAAGACGGTCAAGACCGTGCGGCGGTTCGAGACGAAGGAATTCGATCCGCTGATGCGCGAAATGGGCGGCACGATCGTCGACGCGGCCCGGCTGGTCGCCAGGGCCGTGCCGCTGCTGGCCAAGGCCAACGCCAACGCGCAGCAGCTGGCGACGATCGCGGAGGAAGTGACGCGCGTCGAGGAGCGATCCGACGAACTGCACGAGCGGGGCCTGAAGGACCTGTTCCACCGCCATCGCACCGGCAATGCCATGGCCTACCTCACAGGCTCGGAAATCTACAGCCAGCTCGAAAAGGTGGTCGATCGTTTCGAGGACGTCGCCAACGAGATTTCCGGCATCGTCATCGAGAACGTGTAGCCGCCGCCGATGGAAGCTTCGCTCGCCTTTCCGCTGCTCGCCGGCCTGATTGCCGTCGCGCTGTTCTTCGATTTCCTCAACGGCCTGCACGACGCCGCCAATTCCATCGCCACCATCGTCTCGACGCGGGTGCTGAGGCCGCAATACGCCGTGTTCTGGGCGGCCTTCTTCAACTTCATCGCCTTCCTTTTCTTCGGCCTGCACGTCGCCGAGACCATCGGCAAAGGCATCGTCTCGGCCGATATCGTCACGCCCGCCGTCATCTTCGCGGCGCTGACGGGCGCCATCGTGTGGAACATCCTGACCTGGTGGCTCGGCATCCCGTCCTCGTCCTCGCATGCGCTGATCGGCGGGCTGGTCGGCGCCGGCGTGGCCAAGGCCGGCACCGGCGCCATCGTCTGGGGCGGGCTGAGCAAGACGGTTGCGGCGATCGTGCTCTCGCCCGCCACCGGTTTCGTGCTGGCGCTGGTCCTTATCCTTCTGGTGTCGTGGCTGTTCGTGCGGCAGACGCCGTTCGCCGTCGACAGCACCTTCCGCGTCGCGCAGTTCTTTTCCGCCTCGCTCTATTCGCTCGGCCACGGCGGCAACGACGCACAAAAGACCATGGGCATCATCGCCGTGCTGCTCTACTCGCAAGGCATGCTGGGCGACACGTTCTACGTTCCGCTATGGGTCGTGCTGACCTGCCAGTCGGCGCTGGCGCTTGGCACGCTGTTCGGCGGCTGGCGCATCGTCCATACGATGGGTTCCAAGATCACCCGGCTCAATCCCATGCAGGGCTTCTGCGCCGAGACCGGCGGCGCCATCACCCTGTTCGGCGCGACGTGGCTCGGCATTCCCGTTTCCACCACCCACACCATCACCGGCGCCATCGTCGGCGTGGGTGCCGCGCGCCGCGTTTCGGCCGTGCGCTGGGGTCTTGCCGGCAACATCGTCGTCGCCTGGGTCGTCACCTTGCCGGCCACCGCGGCCATCGCGGCGCTGACCTACTGGGTCTCGCATCTGGCCGGCTGACGGAGCGATCTGGCGCTTGCGTCCCGGCGAAAGCGGATTATGTGACTCTTGATTTCGCCATCATGCCCGCTGGACATGCGGTCCGGCCAGCCAAGGAATGAACCATGACCGTCACCAAGGAAACCGTCATCGAACGCCTGAAGACGGTCAACGGGCCGGACTTCACCGGCAACATCGTCGATCTCGGCCTGGTGTCGGAAATCTTCATCGCCGATTCCAAGGTCTTCTTCTCCATCACCGTTCCGGCCGAACGGGCACAGCAGATGGAGCCGCTGCGCGCCGCCGCCGAGCGCGTCGTCAAGGCGATCCCCGGCGTTGCCGGCGCGGTGGTGGCGCTGACCGCCGAGAAGAAGGGCGGCGGCATGGAAAACGCCCCGCCGCGCCAGCCGCGTCCGGCGCCATCCCATGCCGGCCATGCGCCGCATGCGCCTGCTTCCCGCACCTCCGGCAAGCGCGGCGTGCCGGGCATCGAGGCGATCATCGCCGTGGCGTCCGGCAAGGGCGGCGTCGGCAAGTCGACCACAGCCGTCAACCTGGCGCTGGGGCTCGCCGCCAACGGTCTGAAAGTGGGCGTGCTCGACGCCGACATCTACGGCCCGTCCATGCCGCGCCTGCTCGGCATCAAGGGCCGGCCGGAGACGAAGGACGGCAAGATCCTGCAGCCGATGCAGAATTTCGGCCTCAAGGTCATGTCCATGGGCTTCCTCGTCGATGAGGAGACGCCGATGATCTGGCGGGGGCCGATGGTGATATCGGCGCTGACGCAGATGCTGCGCGAATGCGAGTGGGGACCGCTCGACGTGCTGGTGGTCGACATGCCGCCCGGCACCGGCGACGCCCAGCTCACCATGGCCCAGCAGGTGCCGCTGGCCGGCGCCGTCATCGTCTCCACGCCGCAGGACCTCGCCCTGATCGACGCCCGCAAGGGTTTGAACATGTTCAAGAAGGTCGACGTGCCGCTGCTCGGCATCGTCGAGAACATGAGCTATTTCATCGCCCCCGACACCGGCAAGCGCTACGACATCTTCGGCCATGGTGGCGCCAGGAAGGAAGCCGAGCGGCTCGGCGTCACCTTCCTCGGCGAGGTGCCGCTGGAAATGGGCATCCGCGAAAGCTCCGATGACGGCAGGCCGGTCGTGGCGGCCAAGCCGGACGGAGCGGAGGCAAAAATCTATCGCGATATCGCGGCCAAGGTCTGGGAACGGCTGGCCGAGGAGAAGGCGTCGGCCGAGGGTGCTGCGCCGGCGATCGTGTTCGAGTAGCGCTGCCTTTTCCTCCCCTCAAGGGGGAGGGGACCGGCGCTATCCTCCCACTTTCTCCCCGAACGTCGAGAAGAACTGGCCCGCCAGCTTCTTCGACGTCGAGGTGATCAACCGGCTGCCGAGCTGGGCGATCTTGCCGCCGACATCGGCCTTGGCGGCGTATTTCAGCATGGTGCCGTCGCCGTCGGGCGTCAGCGTCACGTCCGCGCCGCCCTTGGCGAAGCCGGCAATGCCGCCCTTGCCTTCGCCCTGGATGGTGTAGGAGTGCGGCGGCTTCAAATTCTTCAGCGTCACTTCGCCGTTGAAGGTCGCCTTGATCGGGCCGATCTTCAGCACGACGGTCGCCGCCATCTCGGTCGGTGACTTCATCTCCAGGCTCTGGCAGCCGGGGATGCAGTCCTTCAGCACGTCCGGATCGTTGAGGGCGGCCCAGACCTTCTCCACCGGCGCCGCGATGCGCTCCTCGCCTTCGATCACCAAAGCCATTGCATCCTCCCGTCGAGACGTGGGAAATGCGTAGCTTGGTATGGCATCGCTGTCCATCGCACCAAAGTCCGGGGTGCGACAGCGAACCCTCTTGCCGGGGGGGCGGCGCTGTCCTATCCATTTATCAGACAAATAAGGATTTCCCCGATGGCAGGCGCCCCGACCCGGAAAAAGCTTCGCTCCCAGGAGTGGTTCGACAATCCGGACAATCCCGGCATGACGGCGCTCTACCTGGAGCGCTACCTGAATTTCGGCCTCACCCGCGAGGAACTGCAGTCCGGCAAGCCGCTGATCGGCATCGCCCAGACCGGCTCGGACCTGTCGCCCTGCAACCGCCACCACCTGGAGCTTGCCAAGCGCATCCGCGCCGGCATCGAGGCCGCCGGCGGCGTGCCCTTCGAGTTCCCCTGCCACCCGATCCAGGAAACCGGCAAGCGCCCGACCGCCTCGCTCGACCGCAACCTCGCCTACCTGTCGCTGGTCGAGGTGCTCTACGGCTATCCGCTCGACGGCGTGGTGCTGACCATCGGCTGCGACAAGACCACGCCGGCGCTGCTCATGGCTGCCGCCACCGTCAACATCCCGGCGATCGCGCTGTCGGTCGGGCCGATGCTGAACGGTTGGCACAAGGGCAAGCGCACCGGCTCCGGCACCATCGTGTGGGAATCGCGCCAGCGGCTGTCGGCTGGCGAGATCGACTACAACGAGTTCATGGAAATCGTCGCATCTTCGGCGCCGTCGACGGGCTACTGCAACACCATGGGCACGGCCACCACCATGAACAGCCTCGCCGAAGCGCTCGGCATGCAGCTTCCCGGCTCCGCCGCCATCCCCGCGCCCTACCGCGAGCGCGGCCAGATTTCCTATGAGACGGGAAAACGCATCGTCGAGATGGTGCACGAGGACCTGAAGCCCTCCGACATCATGACGCGCGAAGCCTTCGAGAACGCCATCGTCGTCAATTCGGCCATCGGCGGCTCGACCAACGCGCCGATCCATCTCAACGCCATCGCCCGCCATCTCGGGGTCAAACTCGACAACGACGACTGGCAGGCGGTCGGCCACAAGATCCCGCTGCTGGTCAACCTGCAGCCTGCCGGCGAATATCTCGGCGAGGACTATCACCATGCCGGCGGCGTGCCGGCGGTCGTCGCCGAGCTGATGAAGGCCGGTCTTTTGCCACATCCCGACGCCGTCACCGTCAACGGCAAGTCGATGGGCGAGAACTGCGCCGGCGCCGAAAACATGAATCCGGACGTCATCCGCACCGTCGCCGATCCGCTGAAGAAGGAAGCCGGCTTCATCAACCTGAAGGGCAACCTGTTCGATTCGGCCATCATGAAGACCAGCGTGATCTCGGAGGAGTTCCGCGACCGCTACCTCATGAACCCGGCCGACCCCGATGCCTTCGAGGGCAAGGCGGCCGTCTTCGACGGGCCGGAGGATTACCACGCCCGCATCGACGACCCGGCGGAGGGAATCGACGAGCACACCATCCTGTTCATGCGCGGCGCAGGTCCCGTCGGCTATCCGGGCGGCGCGGAGGTGGTCAACATGCAGCCGCCGGCTTATCTCATCAAGAAAGGCATCCACTCGCTGCCCTGCATCGGCGACGGCCGCCAGTCCGGCACGTCCGGCACGCCGTCGATCCTCAACGCCTCGCCGGAAGCCGCCGTCGGCGGCGGCCTGGCGCTGCTGAAGACCGGCGACCGCGTGCGCATCGACCTGCGCAAGGGCACGGCCGATATCCTGATTTCCGACGAGGAACTGGCGAAGCGCCGCGCCGCGCTGAACGGCAACGGCTATCATTATCCGAAGCACCAGACGCCGTGGCAGGAGATCCAGCGCGCCATGGTCGACCAGTTCGACCAGGGCATGGTGCTGAAGCCGGCGGTGAAGTACCAGGACGTCGCGCATACGGCGGGGATGCCGCGGGACAACCACTGAGCTTCGGCGCACTTCATCTTCGCCACGCTGCCCTTCGGCCCTGGCCATTGTCAAAGAACTGACCTCGATTGGTGAGGTCGGGAAGACGGCGGTCATCGAAACGCTGCCGAATTTCATAAAACTGCGATCCGAAGACCGCCGTCCGGCGATTTCTGTTCCCGTC
>Ga0182738_1002037_pt1 | contig 24439 bp, 19 predicted proteins | sample eDN5th30CBELigMG_FD_128876 | JGI IMG/M metagenome (GOLD analysis project Ga0182738, IMG submission 128876) | Enriched Miracle-Growth compost microbial communities from Emeryville, California, USA - eDNA 5th pass 30_C BE-Lig MG (version 2)... ...
CACGTCGCCTCGACCAGCATGGCGACGAGGCCGCGCCCGTCGACGCTCCAGCGGCGCAGGACCAGCCACGTCAGCCAGTAGAACAGGAAGCCGTGGACGACGTGGGAGCCGCTGTACCAGTCGAGAAGCTGCCGCGAGGTGTCGGGCCCGGCGCCCCAGACCCCGCTGGTGCCGTCCGGGTTCACCGCCGGCTGGCCCATCCACAGGAGGATCCCCGCCTGGAGCGCGATGATCGCAAGGCCCGCGAGGACGATGGCGGCGTCGCGGCGCGCGGTCTCGCCGGGGCTCACGGCGCCGGCTTCTCCTCCTCGGGGAGGCTGTAGCGGTTGATCAGCGGCAACTGGAGGAGGGTGAACGCGAAGGTGATCCCGACCAGCCCGAAGACCTTGAAGTTGACCCAGGCGTCGGTCGACACCGTCCGCCACACGATCTCGTTGAGGACCGCGAGGACGACCAGGAACAGCCCCCAGCGGAGCGTCAGCTTCGACCAGCCTTCGTCGGTCAGCCGGAAGGCCGAATCGAAGACGTAGCCGAGCAGCGGCTTGCCGAAGGCGAGGCCCACAAGCAGGACGCCGCCGAACAGCGCGTTGATGATGGTCGGCTTCATCTTGATGAAGGTCTCGTCATGGAGCCACAGCGCGAGGCCGCCGAAGACCAGCACCACGACGCCGCTGACCAGCGGCATGACCGGCAGGTGGCGCATCACCGCCAGCGACACCACGAGCGAGATCACGGTGGCGATGACGAAGAGCGCCGTCGCCACGAACAGCGGGCCGCCGAGCGCCGCCAGCGCCGGAAGGCGCTCCGCGAGCCACTCGCCCCGGGCATTGGCGAAGAAGAACACCGCCAGCGGCCCGAGCTCGAGCACGAGCTTGAGCAGCGGGTTGACCGGCTTCTGGCCGGGAGCGTTGGGGGCGGGCTCGAGGGTCACGGCGGTCTACTTAGGACGAAGCGGCGCCGCGCGCCAGTGGGGAGCGGGACGGCTTGTCAGCGCTTCTTGAAGAGGGAGAAGGGCTTCTTCGCCCGCGCCGGGGGCTGGGGCGGCTTGAGGGGCGCCGAGACGTCGACATGGGCGGGACCCTTGGGGGCGTCGTGGATGCCGGGCACGGGCCCGCCGGGCTTGTAGGATTCGAACTTCCGCGTCGCGTCGATCAGGCCGAACTTCTTGTTGCCGTTGTCGATCGCCAGCACGCCCGCGAGCTTGCCGGTGCGGGCGTAGAAGACGCCCTGGTGGCCGCTCGCGCCGAAGATGCCCTTGGCGCCCACGTCGAAGGTGTTCGAGGTGGCGAAGGCGTAGGGGACGACGATGCTGTCGGGAGCCGTCCGGAGCGTGAACTGGCCGTTGATGTTGCGGAGGTCGAGCAGCTTGTCGAGCCACTTGTTCTCCTTCCGGTTGGCCTGGAAGATGGCGAGGATCGGCTGGGCGTCCTTCATGTGGAACGTGCCGCTCATGTCCAGCGTCGCCGGGCGCTTCCACACCACGCTGCCCTTGGCGATGGCGACCTCGCCGCCCCAGCCGCCGGTCGCGTGGCGCCCGGTGACCTGCACGTCGCTGAGGGTCAGCTTCGACCCCGAGATGTTGAACCGCCGCTCCTCGGCGGAGCCGCCGGGGATCGCGACGTCGAGGTTGATGACGCCCGAGATGCGGTCGCCCTGGATGTCGGCGTCGACCCGCGAGGTGGCGAGCTTCATGTAGCCGGTCGTGCTGTTCGGCCCGATCATCAGGAGCCTGGCGCTGAGCTTGCCGGTGCCGTTGAGGAGCTTGATCGGCGCGTTCTTCGGCAGGTACGTGTTGTACGCCGCCATGTCGGTGATCGTCGCGGTGGGGATCGTCATCTCCACCCGGCGGAGGTTGCCGCCCTCCTTGGGCGAGACCTCCCGGGCGAGCGCGACGACGTTGATGGTCACGTCCGAGACCACCGCCGTCTTCTCGTCGGCGAGCCGGAGCGAGGCGCCGCCGAGGGTCGCCGTGAGGCTGAGGTCGGGCTTGGTGTCGGCCTTGGCCACGGCGAGAGCGAAGCCGCCGGTGCCCTCGACGATGTAGTCGAGGATGCCGAGGGTGAACGCGGTCGGCGCCATGGCGAGGCTCGATTCGGTGGTCAACCGGCCCTTCGCCACGGTGAGCGCCGCGTCGATCTCCGCCGACTTGTCGATCTCGATCGTGAACGGCTTCTTGAAGAGCACCGTCACCCAGTCGAGGTCGGAGACGGCCAGCTTGCCGATCACGTGCCCGTCGACGTCGCCGAGCATCGACTTGAGCTCGCTCTTGCGGAAGAGGCTCCAGAAGCCGACGACGCCGGACTTCGCGTCCTGCTCCGCCGGCAGCGGGAAGAACGCTTCCCCGCCCGAGATGGCGAACCGCGTATGCCAGGGCGAGGAGCTCTCGCCGGAGCTGGTGGTGATGCGGGAATCGTCGAGCTCGATGTAGGTGCCGGTGACGTCGACCTGCGCCAGCTCGGCCTTCGCCGTGCCCGCGGCCTTGACGCCGAGGGCGAGGCTGGTCTCGAACGTGTCCTTGGCGAGGCGGACCGCCGCGTCGTCGGAGCGGAGCGTCAGGTCCGCGGCGAGCGTCTCGCCGGACATCATCGCCGTGCCCTCGAGAGAGCCGCTGCCGCCGACCAGCTCGGCGTTCCATTCGTCGGGCAGGAAGCGCTGGTAGACGCTGACGTCCGGCACGGTGACGCTGGGCAGGGCGAACTTGACGCTGCGCGGCACCTCCTCGGTCAGCTCCTCGGGGAAGACGACGGCGGAGCGGATGACGTCGATGCCGATGTCGGTGCCTTCGAACAGGCTGTGCTCGTCGCCGGCATGGGTCGCCTTGATCGTCGAGAAGGCGAGGCGCGCGGTGAGCTCGCCGGGGTTGGCGGCATCGGCTTTCGCAAGGACGGTGCCCTTGCCCTGGACGGTATAGGGGAGGAGGTCGACCCGGAGGCTCTCGGCGTCGATCGCGATGTCGGCGCCGGGGGTCAGCGTCCCGAGCTCATAGGCGATGTGCCCCTTGAGCCGGCCGCGGCCGCCGACGTTCATGTCCGCGACCGAGGCGAGGAACGAGTTGAGGAAGTCGAGGCCGTCGATCGGCAGGTCGATGTCGGCGTCGAGCTTCAGGTGCTCGAGGATCTTGGCGCCGCGGTTCTCCTGGGGGACGAAGCTCTCGAAGCCGAAGGAGCCGGCGAGCGAGCCGGATTCCGCCACCTTCTTGCCGGCGATGCTGAGCGAGGAGACGCCGAGGTCGATGCGCCCGTCGGTGACGGCGAGGGGGCCGTGACGGTTCTGGCGCGAGACGACCGCCGCCGCCTCGCCCTCGAGGGTCATGCGGTTGGCCGCGAGCCACACTTCGTTGGTGCCGCTTATCCTTGCGACGTCGAAGACCATCAGCCAGCCCGGCGACTGGGTGGGCAGCGGCTCGGCCGCGAGGTCCGGGTCCCGGCCGGGGATCTCGGGGTAGAACTGGCGGAGCGCGGCGTCGTCCTTGTCGGGGCGCGGCCGGGGGCGGAAGTGGACGGTGAGGTCGGCGGTCTCGATGTCGTTGAAGCGGAGCGTGCCGGTGAGGAGGGCCGGCAGGTCGATGGCGCCGCTGACCGAGGGCGCCGTCACCTCGAACTGCTGCGACCACGACTGGCCGTTGACCTTGAGGTTGGTGATCTGGAGCCGGAGCGGGAACCACGTCCATGCCCGGTCCCAGGAGAGGATCGTCCGTCCGCCCTGGGTGCTGTTGAAGAGGGCCTGCGTCGCGGAAAGGTTCAGGGCGATGTTGACCGCGACGAGGTACACCGCCGCGATGATCGCGACGAGAATGCCTGCGCGCACAATGATCCGCTTCATCCCGGCTCGCCTCCAGAGCCTTCACGGCCCCATCCTTGCTAGCCGAGAAGGCGTGATCAAGGCATGAATCGGGCGGGCCGGCGCGCGGTTCTCCCGGGCGGGGCGCAGCGACGGTCGCGGACCCCCCAGAGGAACGGGACTCGGAAAAGTCCGACGCCGCCGTCTCTACGTCCCGGAGTGCCGGATCGGCACCGCACCACTCCGTGCTGCGGCGCGTCCGGCGATCAGGCCCAGGGGCGGGATTCGGCGGCGCGCTGCTCGTAGGCAGCGAGGTGGTCGACCTTCTCCAGCGTCAGGCCGATGTCGTCGAGGCCGTTGATCAGGCAGTGCTTCTTGAAGGGGTCGACGTCGAACGTCACCACCCCGCCGTCGGGCCCGTGGATCTCCTGGGCGGCGAGATCGATGGTGAGGGTGGCGTTGGCGCCGCGCTCGGCGTCGTCCATCAGCTTGTCGAGGTCCTCCTTGGAGACCACGATGGGCAGGATGCCGTTCTTGAAGCAGTTGTTGTGGAAGATGTCGGCGAAGCCGGTCGAGATCACGCAGCGGATGCCGTAGTCGAGCAGCGCCCAGGGGGCGTGCTCGCGGCTCGATCCGCAGCCGAAATTGTCGCCGGCGACGAGGATCTGCGCCTTGCGGTAGGCCGGCTGGTTGAGGACGAAGTCCGGATTCTCCGTGCCGTCCTCGTTGTAGCGCATCTCCGAGAACAGCCCGCGTCCGAGGCCGGTCCGCTCGATCGTCTTCAGGTAGTCCTTCGGGATGATCATGTCGGTGTCGACGTTCATGATGTTGAGCGGCGCAGCGACGGCGGTCAGCGTGGTGAACTTCTGCATGGCGGATGTCCTCTTCTGGCGCCTCATGTGCGCCGTGCCGCCCGCGACGTCAAGGGAAGGGCGGCTAGCCGCCCGGCACCCGGGTCACGACGGCGATGATCGGACCGAAGCCGCCGTGGCCGGGCCCGTCGTTCCGGCCCAGTTCCGGCGCGTAGAGCGCCGAGGCCGAGCCGCCGTCGAGGAACAGCGCGTCCCGGCAGCCGAGATGGTCGCGGAAAAGGGTCGCGAAGTCGTGGAAGTTGACGCTTCCCGTGGTGATCGCGAAGACCGCCGTCGTCGGCGTCGGCGCGCAGACGCCGTTGCGCGGATTGAGGTCGCTCGACCCGGGGATGAACATCGGGTGGATCTCGCCGTCGACGAGCAGCATCGGGCCGGACTGGGTGGCGTAGCGGACCTCGGGCCGGGCGGCGAGATAGGCCTCGGTCTCCATCACGCCGGCCGTCCCGTCCCTGCCGACATGGAAGATCCCGTTCGGCTTCTTGTAGAAGTTGGGGATCGGCTTCACCGCGGGATCGGAGGACGCGGTGTTGGCGCCGGCGAGCTCGGCTCCGTCTTCCACGTAGAGGCCGATCGGGGCGTAGTCGGTGCCGTACATGCCGCCATTGGTGGCGAAGGCAAGGCGCTCGCCATGGCCCTCGAGGCGGCCGGAGAGGGCGGTGAAGGTGCCGAAGGGCCGGCCGTCGGGGTCCTTCCAGAAGAAGCGGAGGTCGCTTTCCGCGAGGTCGAAGCGGCAGACGACGTAGTCCCTGCCGGCGAAGGCCTCGCTGCGGCAGGTGGCGGAAGCCGCCCCGGCGGAGGCGGCAAGAACGAGCGCGGCGAGCGCGAATCGTGAAGCGACAAGCATGGCCTCAAGGCACCATACTGCGCGCGGCATTTCAAACCGCGAGGTCGTGATGCAGGTTCTCTTTCGCGTGATCCCCGTCGTTCTCGTCCTCGCCGCGAGCGCCGCGCTCGCCGCCCCGCTGGCGCTGAAGGTCGCCGCGGCGCTCGCCGCCTTCGATGCGACCGGCGCGGCGGTGGTGAATGTCCGCCTCGAGCCGGAATCGGCGCAGAGCTTCACCGCCTTCACCGCGGCGAATGTCGGCAAGCGGGTGGAGCTTCGCGTCGACGGCGAGATCGTCACGGCGCCGATCATCCGGGACCCCATCACCGGCGGCGAGATCGTGATCAGCGGCTCGATGACGGCGGAGGATGCCGGCCGTCTCGCCATGCGGCTCCGCGACGGCGCCCTGATCGAGGTCGATGTGGCGGCGGAATAGCCCGGAGCATCGGGCGCCCGGGATCAAGGGAAGCGTCGATGGAGACCGATACCGCGCACCGCGCCTGGGACCGGCGATGGAGCACCGCCGAGGGCCGGGCGGATTGGCTCGCCCCCGAGCCGGACGTCGTCGCGCTGGCGACCGGGCTCGCCGGCCGCGGCGGCCCGGTCCGTGCGCTCGACCTCGGCTGCGGCGTCGGCCGCCATGCGCTCCTCTTCGCGCGCCTCGGGTTCGATACGAGCGCCGTCGACCTTGCCGAAGCGGGCGTGGCGGAGGTCCGGCGGGCCGCCGGGGAGGAGGGGCTCGAGATCGACGCGCGCATCGCGCCGATGACCGCGCTGCCCTTCGCCGACGGGACATTCGACTACGTGCTGTCGTTCAACGTGGTCTATCACGGCGCCCCGGAGGTGGTCCGGGCCGCCATCGCCGAGATCCGCCGCGTGCTCAAGGCCGGCGGCCTCTTCCAGGGAACCATGCTCTCGCGCCGGAACGGCGCCTACGGGGTCGGCACCGCGGTCGCCCCGGACACCTTCGTGCGCGACGACGACCCCGAGGGGGCCGGCGGCGACAAGGCCCATCCGCACTTCTACTGCGATGCCGCCGGGCTGGTCGCCCTCTACGAGGGGTTCGAGCTGCTCAGCCTCCGCGACGAGCTCCACCGGAAGCCGGGTTCCTGGCACTGGCACATGGTGGCAGAGCGCACCTAGCCGCCGGCCTCTGGCGCTGCCCTATTCCCCGGTCGCCACGGGCCGGGCCGCCACGGGGAAGTCGAAATACGTGTCCGGGAACGGCTCGGGGTCGAGCGTATAGTGCCACCATTCCTCGGGGTAGGGGGCGAAGCCGTAGCGCTCCATGAGGTCCTTGAGGATCAGGCGGTTGGCCTGGGCGACGGCCGGGATGTCCGCGTTGCCGTGATGGGACTTCGCATCCATGCAGTCGTAGCCGGTGCCGAAGTCGAGGGTGGGATCGGCGAAGCGCTGGTCGGCGCCGAGCGCGCAGTCGGCGAGCTCCTCCCCCGGCGCATAGGCGGGCGCCGCCGGGTGGCCGAGCGGGACGATCGCGAGGTCGACCGTGCTGCCGCGGCTGTGTCCCGACTTCTTCGCCACGTAGCCCAGGTCGAAGAAGTCGGCCTTGTCGACGCGGGGGTAGAATTCGGCCTTGGTCGCCTGGTCCTCGGGTACCGCCGCCCAGGCGATGAAATCGTCCACGGCGCGCTGCGGGCGGTAGCAGTCGTAGACCTTCAGCGACAGGCGGGACTGGGCGAGCTCGGTCTGGACCGCGAGGAGAGCTTCGGCCGCCTCGCGCGTCAGGAGGCATTCCGGCGCTTCGTAGCCGGCGACCGGCCGGCCGAGGAAGTTGTGCGCCCCGTAGTACCGGATGTCCTGCTCGATGGTCGGGGCGACGTCGCCGAGCCAGACGAACCCGTCGGGCATCTGCTGCGCCGCGGCGCTGGCGGTCGTGGCGATGACGGCGGCGAGTACGAGCGGCAGGCGCATTCGCGGGGTCTCCGGCAGTAGGCAGTAGGCAGTAGGCAGTAGATTGGCAATGAATCGTCCCAGCATATCACGTCGTGGCCGGGAGGGGCCTGCGCTGCCGGTCCTTCCGACCGCCGACGGCCTACCGCCGACTGCCCCTACTCGCCTACTGCCCCTACTCTTCGACGATCTGCTCGAAGCCGCCCCAGAACATGCGCTTGCCGTCGAACGGCATCTCCATGTTCATCATCTCGGGGTTCTCGCCCATCGCCTTGTTGGCGGCATCCCGGGTCTCGCGGTCGGGATACTCGATCCAGCTGAAGATCGGCGTCTCGTCGTCCTTCGCCTGCGTCGCCTTGTAGAAGTCGGTGAGCGCGCCCTTCGGCACGTCGTCGCCCCAGCATTCGACGCAGCGCGTCGCGCCGAGCTTCTTGAAATAGGCCGCCGCCTCCCGGGCGTGGCGGCGATATTCCTCCTTGTTGGCGGTGGGGACCGCGGCGACGAAGCCTTCGATATAGGGCATGGCTGTTTCCTTTCCGGTCGGGCCGAGAGCCCTCAAGGGACACCCCCCGCGGCAATAGAAGCCATGACCGGCCGTCACGTTCCGGCAGGAAGGAATCCGAGAACGATTGTCGGAAGCCGGAACGATTGCTATCTAGGCCCCATGCAACGCTTGTCGCACCTGACGCCGTACCGGGTGGCGCGGGTCGTCCTCGACGACCGCGCACACCTGCCGTGGCGTTTTCTTGAGCGGCACATCGCCATCGACGGGCTTAGCTGCGGCTGACGCCGGCCCCCCGCCGCCGTCCGCCTTTCCGGCCAGAAGCCAGCATATTCCCCAACGCAAGCTATCAGACCCACCGGAATCCCAAGATGAGCACGCCCAAGACCCTCTACGACAAGATCTGGGACGACCACATCGTCCACCAGGCCGATGACGGCACCACCCTGCTCTACATCGACCGCCACCTCGTCCACGAGGTGACGAGCCCGCAGGCCTTCGAGGGCCTGCGCATGACCGGCCGCAAGGTGCGCGCGCCGGGCAAGACGCTCGCCGTGGTCGACCACAACGTGCCGACCACCGACCGCTCGCACGGCATCGCCAACGAGGAATCGCGCATCCAGGTCGAGGCGCTGGCGAAGAACGCCGCCGAGTTCGGCGTCGAGTACTACGACGAGCTCGACCGGCGCCAGGGCGTCGTCCACATCATCGGTCCCGAGCAGGGCTTCACCCTGCCGGGGATGACGATCGTCTGCGGCGACAGCCACACCTCGACGCACGGCGCCTTCGGCGCGCTGGCCCATGGCATCGGCACCTCGGAGGTCGAGCACGTGCTCGCCACCCAGACGCTGATCCAGAAGAAGGCCAGGAACATGCGGATCACGGTCGACGGCGCGCCGCCGCCGGGCGTGACGGCGAAGGACATCATCCTCGCCATCATCGGCGAGATCGGCACCGCCGGCGGCACCGGCCACGTCATGGAATATGCCGGCGATGCGATCCGCGGCCTCTCCATGGAAGGGCGGATGACGGTCTGCAACATGTCGATCGAGGGCGGCGCCCGCGCCGGGCTGATCGCGCCGGACGAGACCACCTTCCGCTACATCGAGGGCCGGCCGAAGGCCCCGACGGGCGAAGCGTGGGAGAAGGCGCTCCGCTACTGGGAGACGCTCCGCACCGACGAGGACGCGGCGTTCGACCGTGAGATCCGGCTCGACGCCTCCAAGCTGCCGCCGATCGTCACCTGGGGGACGAGCCCGGAGAACGTGACCACCATCGACGGCAAGGTGCCGGATCCGGCCGAGATCGCCGATCCCGACCGCCGGCGCGCGGTCGAGCGGGCGCTCGCCTATATGGGCCTCGAGCCGAACACGCGGATCAGGGACATCACCATCGACCGCGTCTTCGTCGGCTCCTGCACCAACGGCCGCATCGAGGATCTTCGCGCCGCGGCGCAGGTCGTCGCGGGCAAGCGCGTCCACGAGGGCGTCAGCGCCATGATCGTGCCGGGCTCGGGGCTGGTCAAGGAGCAGGCGGAGGCCGAAGGCCTCGACAAGGTCTTCCTGTCCGCCGGCTTCGAGTGGCGCGAGCCGGGCTGCTCGATGTGCCTTGCGATGAACGATGACCGGCTGCGGCCGGGCGAGCGCTGCGCATCCACCTCGAACCGCAATTTCGAGGGACGCCAGGGCTTCAAGGGCCGGACCCACCTGGTCTCGCCGGCCATGGCGGCGGCGGCGGCGATCGCCGGCCGCTTCGTCGACGTGCGCGAGCTGGCCTGACCTCAGGCCCCCTGCCAGTGCCAGCGTCCGTCGCTTCCGCGCCAGCGGACGCGGCGGGCGGCATGCGCGGAGACCTGGGCGCGGTCGGTCCTGGCAAATCCCAAGGCGGCGAGGAGAGTGGCGATCATCGTGATGCTCCCTTGTCTGATCGCGGCACCTTAGCGGCGGCGGTCTGAACGGCGGCTGGATCTGCCGTTTATCAAGGGTTCAGGAACGTTGATGCCGGGTTAACGGAATGCCTAAAAAGGCGAACGGCCCGGTGGGGGCGCACCGGGCCGTTCTCTCAACTGGGCAGCTTTGGAGGTCGGGGTGGGGGGATAAAGCCGCTCAGTGATCCCTGAATTCTCTAGTGGTAGGTCTGGCCGGGAATGAGCTTCCGCGGGCTGCCCGCGGCGATGAAGCCGGGGCCGACCGAGACGCGGATCTCCTCGCCGGCGAGGCCGAGATCGTACGCCGCACCGGCCATCGACACGGGCGCCGGCGCCGGGGACACCGTCTCGACGGCGCGTTCCGCGTATTCCGCCGCGGCAGACAGCTCGGTCAGATACCTGATGCTCATCGCCTTGACCCCTGTCGGGCGGCTCGCCGCCCTTTCGTTGAACTTACCCTGCCGGTCCTGCGCGTCTTTCGCAGTGAACGCTGTCACAGCCGGCCCGGTTCCTTCAGCGCATCACGTCTCGTTACAGATTGACACATAGGGTCAGGAAAGCGGCTTGGTAAGGGTCCGATTTGGGCATTTTCGCGATTTTTGCGCTCCTGAATGTGGCGGATCCGCCACAAGTCAATGCAAAAGTGACATCTTGACCGGGTTGCCGCCGCCATGGACTTTGGCGTCATGACCGATGTCGTCGTCACCGCGCTGGACCTCAAGGATGCCCGCGAGCTCGCGCCGCTGATCGCGGCGAGCGTGCAGGACCGCAAGCGCGGCGCGCCGCGGGCGCCGGACGAATATTATGCCGAGCTCCTGCTCAAGGACCGGACCGCGGAGATCGTCGGCGCGCGCCTTGCCGGGCGCCTCGTCGGCTATGCCGTCTTCTTCGACCTGCCGGATACGATGACCGGCATGCGCACCGGCCAGCTCGACGACCTGTTCGTCGTCCAGGACGCCCGAGGACGAAAGGTCGGCCGGGCGCTGATCGATGCGCTGGTGGCGGAGGCGGCGCGGCGCGGCTGGCAGCGGATCCGCTGGATGGTGCCCGAGAAGCCGGCCACGGCGCGGCGCTTCGCCGAGCGGCTGGCGGAAAGCGGCGGCTGGCTCACCTATTCGATTCCCGTCCCGCGGGGGTGATGCGCCCGGGACGCGGGGGCCTTTCGGGGGATGGGCCGCCCGCGGCGCATGCTCTATGCTGGCGTCGCAGCAACCACACGGCTCGGCTCCCATGCACCTCACCCTCGATTCCGCCTTCTCGCCGGGGGCGCTGGTCGGCCACGCCGGCTACGTCCTCCTCGTCCTCTCGATGATGATGACGAGGATGCTGTGGCTCCGCATCATCGCGATCGGCGCCGGCGTCCTCCAGGCCCTCTATTACGGCGTCTGGCTCAACGATCCCGTCGGCACGTTCTGGGAGACGATCTTCACGCTGACCAACGTCACCCAGCTGGCGATCATCGCCTACCGCAACCGCGCGGCCCAGTTCAGCGCCGACGAGCGCGCCTTCTACGAGACGGCGGTGCCGAGCCTCGAGCCCGCCGATGCCCGGAGGCTGATCGCCGCCGGGCGCTGGATCGAGGCCGAACCCGGCACCGTGCTGACCCGGGAGGGCGAGAACGCCCCCGTGCTCGCCTTCATCGTCTCCGGCGAGGTCGACATCTCGGTCAACGGGCGGAAGGTCGGCGATTGCGGGCCGGGGAGCTTCGTCGGCGAGATCAGCGTGTCCTCGAAGATGCCGGCAAGCGCCACGGCGACGGTCAGGACGCCCGTCCGCTACCTGGGGTTCGAGCGCGACTTCGTCGCCGGAACCCTCGACAAGCACGGCGAGATCGGCCTCGCGCTGGAGCTCGCCTTCCGCCACGGGCTCCACGACAAGCTGCTGCGCACCAATGCGGCGATGTCCGCCGCCGTCCCGGTGACGCCATGACCGGGCCAGACGGGCGCGGCCCCGCGCCGCCCGACAAGGTCGAGATCTGGGCGCGGCGCACGGGCCGGGTCCTCGGCTTCGCGGTCCTCTTCCTTCTCGCCCTCTACCTTCTCTTCACCTACGCGCCACGATGAGCACGAACGATTCCCCCCGCGACTGGGCGCGCGCCCAGGCGCCGTCGCTCGAGGATTTCGAGGCGATCGGCCGGCTCGCCTATGACGGCCTTCCCGTGGAATTCCGGCAACTGATCGGCGAGGTGCCGATCCGGGTCGCCGACTTCCCCGAGGACGACGTCCTCGACGAGCTGGGGATCGAGTCCGAGTTCGGCCTGCTCGGGCTGTTCCAGGGGATCGGCCTCGCGCATGCCGCCTCGACGCCGGCGACCGGCCAGATGCCCAACATGATCTGGCTCTACCGCCGGCCGATCCTCGATTACTGGGCCGAGCACGAGGAGACCCTCGGCGAGGTCATCAGCCACGTCCTCATCCACGAGATCGGCCACCATTTCGGCCTGTCCGACGACGACATGGAGGCGATCGAGGCCGCCGCCGGATGAGGCCGCGCTCCGGCTATCCGCCGGCCGCGGCGGAGGCGGGCGGGTCGCCGCGGTAGACGTAGAGCGTATATTTCTCCGAAGGGTTCTTCGACAGCCCGAGGACCCGGACCCGTATCGTGCCCTTCCCGGCCACGTCGGTGTCGACGCTGGCGAACGAGGCTGCGCCGCCGTCGGCGACCGGGGTCTCTCCCTCGCCGCGATAGACGATGAGCGAGATCGGCGCGCCTTCGCTGCCGTAGACCAGGAAGGCATAGTGGCCGTCGGCCACCGGCACCTCGTAGTCGACGAACTTCTGGTAGCCGTTGTCCTCGACGCCCGACGCGGTGAGCGAACCCTCGTAGGCCTCGACGTCGCTGACGCTGCCGCCGCCGACCTTGCCGGCGAGATGGGCCTTCACGTCCTCGATCACGCTGTTGCGGTGGTTGTTGAAGCGCTCCGCCACCGCGGACCAGCGGACCTCCTCGTCGCCGAGGTCGAAGCCCGAGGCCTCGCCGAGGAGCGGGGCGAGCAGGTCGATGCGCTGGGCGAAGTTGCGCATCACCGCGTTCGAGGCGATGCCCTCCGCGGTCTCGACGACGTGGCCGCCGGAGAGGATCGCCACCACCTCGCCCTTGACGTTGATGATCGGGCTGCCGCTTGCCCCCTTGAAGGTGGGCAGGCTGTGCTGGATCAGGTAGGCGTGGGCGGGGTCGGTGCCGAACATGAAGAAATCGGTGACCGAGGTGATGCGGCCGTACTGGACCGTCGGCGTCGGCTTGAGCTGGGCCGAGCCCTGCTCGGCGGTGCCGCCGATCGGATATCCGGCATAGGCGAGCGGCATGCCCGAATCGAGCGCGACGACCTCGTCCTCCGGCGCGCGGGGGAGGATCGGCGCGAGGTCGTTCGGCCGGTCGACGGTGAGGAGCGCCACGTCGTAGCCGGTGCGCCGCGCGTCGTTGCCGAGCGCCGCGTAGCTCGAGCTCGAGGCCTTGGTATCGGTGTCGAACTTGGAGAACAGCGAATAGGCGTCGTGGACGACGGCGTCGGTCACGGTGAAGTCGCCGTCCCCGCCGGGCTCGCTCCCGGGCTTGCGCACGATCAGGTCGCCGCCGCTGCCCTTGAAGAGGTTGGCGACGTGGGCATTGGTGGCAAGGATGCCCGGCGCCACCGGCCAGGCGGTGCCCTGCAGCACCTCGCGGCCCTGGCGGTCGCGCTGGATGACGGCATAGGCGGCGTTCTTCAGGGTCTCGATGGCCTCGTGGTTCACCATCTCCTTCTGGACGTCGGCGGAGACCTGCGCGACCACCTCGCCCATCGAGGCGAAGCGCTGCTCGGCGAGGATGAAGTAGCCGGCGACCCCGGCCGCGACCACGACGAGCCCCGCCGCCACCGCCGCCTGGATCCGGCGCATGCGCTTGATCGACTGGCCGGTGGTCTCGAACTTCGGCTGGATCAGGGTCTGCTCGAGCCCGGTGTCCGCCCCGCCGGCGGTGGCGATCTTCGCCACGACGGTCGGCCCCTGGGCGCCGCCGAACCGGAGCCGGGCCCCGTCGCGCACCGATTCCCCCGTGCGGGCCGGCGCCCCGTCGACCTCGACCGCGCGCTCGCCGAAGATCTCGATCTTGTAGTCGCCCGTCGGCTGGCGGAGGAGCTGGCAGTGCTTCCGCCCGACCGCGCGGTGCTCCGGCCCGAACACCACGTCGGAGGCGGGCTCGCGGCCGAAGACGATGGCCTCCTTGCCGGCCTCGAACGTGATGGGGCCCCTGCCGCCGTCGGCGGGGGCGGCGCCCGGACCCTTCCAGACGCTGACGCCCGCCGTCGGCTCGATGGTGACGCTGAAATCCATGGTCCCTCCGCCTTCCGGCGCGTTGGTTCTTGCGTGAGAGCATAGCACGATGCCGGCGCCGTCGAGGCGCGGCCGGGTCGGAATCGGGGCGGCGGGACGGCAAGTGTGGCGTCCGTCACACCTGCGGCCGGAACGGGATGCCCGGCGACGCCAAGTGCTTGCGAAGCCGGCGATTTCGGATAGGCTCGGAGTCCGTTTCCGGAGCGTGGGCGAGATCGATCGGGATTGGCCATGGCCTTTGTGCATGGTTTCGAGAACGACGTGTTCATCAGCTACGCGCACGCCGACAACGAGGTGGATGCGCTCGGCGACGCATGGGTCCACCAGCTCCAGCAGAACCTTCGCATCGCGCTCAAGCAGCGGCTCGGCCGCGGCGATGAGCTCGCGATCTATTTCGACGCGCGGCGGCTCCAGGGGAACCATCCGCTCGACGAGATCCTCGACAGCGTCCGCAAGAGCGCGGTGTTCCTCGCCGTCGGCTCGCCGAGCTACGTCAACCGGCAATGGACCCGCGACGAGCTCGCCGCCTTCACCAGCGCCTCGGACGATCCCGGCCGGCTGTTCGGCATCGAGCGCCTGCCGCTCGACCCCGGCGAGCGCTTCCCCGACCCGCTTCACGACTACTTCCGGATCAGCTTCTGGCAGCGCGACCAGGGCGAGGTCGACATCCCGCTGACGCTGACCCCCCGTCTCAGCACGACGCTCTACTACGTGCGGCTCCAGACCCTCGCCGAGCAGATCCGGGGCCAGCTCGTCCAGATGGCCAACCGCGCCGCCCCGGCGATGGTGGCGATGGGCGGCATCGCCGTGCCGTCGCCGATGACCCATGGCGCCCCGCCGGCCCGGCCGACGGCGATGCCGCATCGCCCGGCCGCCTTCATGCAGGCGCCGCAGGCAGCCCCGGTGCCGGCCGCGCCCGCCGGCGCCGACGACGGCCCGCGCCCGGTGCTCGTCGCCCAGGTGACCGAGGACCTCGAGTACTACCGCGAGCAGGTGATCAGCCACCTCTCGCAATACGACATCCCGATCCTCCCGCTCGACATGTACCCGCAGGGCGGCGCCGATTTCAGGGCCGCGGTCGAGGCCGACCTCCAGCGGGTGAAGTTCTTCGTCCAGCTCCTCGGGCCGAGCGCGTCGCGGAAGCCCCGCGACCTGCCCGAGGGCTACCTCGTCGCCCAGAGCGAGCTCGCCGCGGCGGCCGGCGTGCCGATCCTGCAATGGCGCTCGCCGGACCTCGTCCTCGACACGGTGATCGACCCGGTGCATCGCGCCTTCCTCGCCGGCGACAAGGTCGAGGCGATCGGCCTCGAATCGTTCAAGGCCAAGGTCGTGAGCCTCGCCACGGCGCCGCCTCCGCCCCCGCCGCCGCCTCCGGGCGAGGACCTCGTCATCGACTCGCCGATCTTCATCAACGCCAATCCCGACGACCAGCCGATCGCCGAGGAGGTGTTCGAGAAGGCGCGGAAGCGCCGCCTGCCGCTGGTCCTCTCCCATCCGGTGGGGACCGCCGAGGAGGTGCGTCAGGATTTCGAGCGCAACTGGCGCGAATGCGATTCGGTCGTGCTGATCTACGGCAGCGCCCCGCAGATCTGGGTGCGCAACCAGATCATGCTCTACAACAAGCTCAAGCGGGAGCGTGAGAAGCCGCTCCGCGAGTTCATCCTGATGAACTGCCCGCCCCAGCAGAAGCCGTCGGTGGGCATCGCCCTGCCCGAGGTCGAGGAGATCGACTGCCGCGAGGGGCTGTCCGCCGAGATCCTCGAAAGCGTGGTGCTGGACCTCGCCACATGACGTCCGTGTTCGGCACGGAGCGCGTCGCCTATCCCGGCCTCCGGGCCTTCGGGCGGGAGGAGTTCGACCTCTTCTTCGGGCGCGAGAGCTGCGTCGACGAGATGGTCGATACCCTCGGCCGGACGTCGTTCCTCGCCGTGCTCGGCACCTCCGGCAGCGGCAAGTCGTCCCTCGTCCGCACCGGCCTTCTCAACGCGCTCGAGCTCGGCTTCCTCGCCTCCGCCGGCTCGACCTGGCGGATCGCCGAGCTTCGGCCGCGCGGCCACCCGATCCGCTCGCTCGCCGTCGCCCTCCTCGAAGTGCAGGGCATCGACCAGCCCGACGAGGCCGAGATCGAGATCCTCTCGGCCTTCCTCCGGCGCGGCCCGCGCTCGCTGGTCGAGTGGGCGTCGAGCGGCCACCTGCCGCCCCGCGCCAACCTCATGGTCCTGGTCGACCAGTTCGAGGAGCTGTTCCGCTACCAGGACTATTCCGGCCGCGAGGAGGCGGAGGCCTTCGTCGGCCTCCTCGTCACGGCGGCGCGCGACCCCTCGCCGATCCACGTCGCGATCACCATGCGATCCGAGTATCTCGGCGCCTGCACGCTGATCGAGGGACTGCCGGAGGTCATCAACCGCGGCCTCTACCTGACCCCGCGCATGACGCGCGAGGAGTGCCGGCAGGCGATCGTCGGCCCGGCCGAGGTCTGCGGCTTCCGGATCGAGGACCGGCTGGTCAACAAGCTCCTCAACGACCTCACCGACTTCGCGCCGTGGGAGGCCGGCGGCGGCCACGACCAGCAGCGCCGGCTCGGGCGCCGCGCCGACCAGCTGCCGCTGATGCAGCACGTCCTCAACCTCCTGTGGCAGCGGGCGCGGGCGCGGAACGAGACCGACATCGTGCTCACCCTCGCCGACTACGAGGCGGCGGGAGGCCTCGGCGGCGCGCTCGACCGCCATGCGGACGAGATCGCGGCGACGGTCCCGGCCGAGCACCAGCACGCCATCGACCCCGTGTTCCGCTCGCTGGTCACCGGCCGGACGATCGAGGACGCGGTGCGGCGGCCGACGCGCTTCGGCGAGATCGTCGCCCTCGACGCCGGCGCCCGCGAGGCGGTCGCCGCGGTGGTCGACGCCTTTCGTGCCCCGGGCGTCAATTTCCTGACGCCGGGCGCCCCCGACCCGGTGCACGACGACACCATCATCGATATCAGCCACGAGAGCCTCATCCGCCAGTGGCGGCGGCTGTCGCGCTGCCTTGACGAGGAGGCGCATTCCGCTGACGCCTGGAACCAGCTCCTCACCCGCGCCGAGCGCCATGCCGACGGCGCCGGCGGGCTGCTCACCGGGCTCGACCTCGACAACCTCGTCGACTGGTGGAAGCGGACCCAGCCGATCCCGGCCTGGGCCGACCGCTACGGCAACCATTTCGCGGTGGCGGAGAAGTACCTCCGCGACAGCCAGTTCGCCGAGGCCGACCGCAAGCGCCGCGACGAGGAGGAGGAGCGGAAGCTCCTCGCCGCCGAGCAGGAGGCGAACACCGGGCGCCGCTTCAAGCGTCTCGCCGGCGCCCTCGCCGCGGCCCTCATCATCGCCTTCGGCGCGGTCGGCGCGGCGATCTACCTCTGGCGCGAATCGAACGCCGAGGCGCTCGCCGCCCTCGAGGCGCAGGCCGAGGCGGACCGTCAGCGCCAGATCGCGGAAGCGGCGCGGACCGAGGCCGAGGAGCAGCGCGCCATCGCCGAGGCCGAGGCCGCGGCGGCCGAGGTGGCGCGGGCCGAGGCGGACAAGCAGCGCGCCATCGCGGAGGCGGAGCGCATCGAGGCGGAACGCGCCCGCGCGCTCGCCGAGGCGGCCGAACAGGCGGCGATCCTCGCGCGGCGGCAGGCCGACCAGATCATCGACACCTCGATCGCCTATTTCGCCAAGTCCCTCGGCGACGAGGTCGCCGCGATCCAGGACGATCCCGCCAAGGCCGGCGACCTCGGCTATGCCGGGGGGCTCCTGTCGCGCCTCGCCGGGGATGCGCGCGAGAGGGTCGGCGGGGCGGGCGACATCGACATGAGCTTCGTCGCCGCGCTCCGCCCCGCCTTCGTCGTCCAGGACGTGCTCTCGGCGAACGCGATCCCCGCCGTCGAGCCGGCGGCGATCGGCAAGGTGACGCGCTGGATCGGGCCGCCCGGCGCGTCCGGCCTCAACGGCGCGATCGACTGGGGTGCGCGCAGCCTCCGCCTCTCCGACGCGAGCGGCCGCGTCGTGGCCCTCTACGACCTGCCGAGCGGCCTCCGGGCGAACGATGGCGCCGGCGCCCCGCTCGGCGCCTTCGCCGCGGAGGATGCCGCCCCGGTCGCCGTGCTCGCCGACGCGGCGGGGCAGATGTGGCTCGGTGCCGGTGGAAGCGGTCCGCTCGTCCCCGTCGCGGGGGACGTCGTCGTCGGCCGCATCGACGACGTCGCGGCCGGGCCGGACGGCGAGATCCTTGTCGGCTTCGCCCTCGGCGAGACGGCGCAGCAGCTCTTCGGCTCGCCGCGCCGCATCGCGCAGATCGTGCGCGACGGCGAGGGCTGGCGACTCGCGGACCTCTACCGCCTGCCGCCGGGGCCGGAGGAGGATGCCGGCGCGCCGCTGCGTTTCGCCGGGCTCGCCGGGGGCGCGGTGCTGACCGTCGCCGACGGCGCCGTGTACCGGACCCGCCTCGCGGACGGCGCGGGCGACGCGCTCTGGATGCCCGCCGTCGTGGTCGACGCCGCCGTGGCCGGGGACGGACGCTATATCCTCGCCGGCGGCCCGCGGGACGATACCGGCGCGTGCTTCGGTGGCGGCCGGAGCGGCGCGCTCGATCCCTGGCGGTCGGGCGGCGACCCCGGCCTGCGGCCGGCGGGCCTGGTGATCACCGATCGCGATCCCGACGTGGAGCTCGCCCCGGCGCCGCCCGCGCCGGTGGTCGATTGCCTCCTTCTCTACGATCTCGACGCCGAGCTCCCGCTCTGGCGCGGCGCGGCGGACGACACCCGCATCCACACCGCCCGGCTCGCGGAGGACGGCGCGGTGGAGGTCGTCGAGGGCGTGCCGCCGGGCCTTGCCACCCGGCGGATCGCGCCGGCCGACGGCGCGTGGGCCGATCGGTCCGGGCCCTTCGATCGCGGTGCCTGGGGTCTCGCCGGACTGAGCGACAGCGCCGCCGGGGCGGCCGCGCTGCGCCGGGCCCTGCCGACCGGGCTCTCGCGCGACCTCGTGCGCTCGGTGATGGCGGACGGCGTGCTCCGCCCGCTCGCCGAGTTGCCGCCCGGCGGCCGCATCCTCGCCTGGCGCGTCGCCGCCGACGAGGTGCAGGTCGCGCGCGTCGTCGAGGCGGGCGGCATCGAGGCGAGCCTCGACCTCTTCGTCTACCGCCCGGGCCAGGACGGGTTCATCCGCGACGACCGGATCGACGCGGGGCGCGCCGCCTGCGTCGCCGTCGAGGGCCGGCGCTGCCGGTTCGATGCCGCCGCCTTCAGCCCCGACGGCCACTGGCTCCTGGTCGCCTCGAACGGCAGCCACGCCTTCATCGGCCGGAGCGGCATCCTCGGCGGCTGGGAATCGAACGCCGAGAACGGCGACGGCGGCGCCGCGGCGCCGACCTTCACCATGATCGAGCCGATGGACGTCGCGGGGCGCGTCTTCGTCGCCGCCGCGCTCGAGGACGGCAGCCTCCGGCGCATCACCCGGCTCGCCGCCACGCCGCAGCCCCAGGGCCTGCCCGACGACCGCTTCGTGCGCCAGGCGCGCGGGCCGGACCTCAAGGCCGGCGAAGGCGGAAACGTCACCGAAGGCGCGGGCGGCACCGGCGGCGGTAGCGGCGGCGGCAGCGCCGCGTCGGTGGTAAGCGCGGTGCGCCTCCCCGGCAACGTCGCCTCCGACCGCTCCGGCTTCGCCACCGATCCGGTCCGCGGCCGGCTCTACGTCTGGGGCCCGCGGACGGGCGTCCGCGTGCTCGCCGGCGACGACGGCAATGCGCTCGCCGCCGACGTCGAGTTTCCGGCGCCCGTCGCCGACGTGGCGATCCTCGGCGACGGCGACGCGGTGGCCGTGACGACCGACGGCCAGGTCGCGGTGATTCCGGCCGGGCGCTTCCGGGGCGACGGCGGGACCGCGGGGCCCGGCGCGCCGCTCCCCATGATCGCGACGGGCCTCGGCGGCTCCGGCATCTTCGATGTCTGGGCGGGCGGGGAGCGCGTGGTGCTCAGCGCCGGCGCCGTCACCGTCGACGGCATCCCGCAGGCGCCGGGCGCGGGACCGCTGCCGGACGGCGATGCCGACGTCGGCAAGGTGCGCTCGCTCGGCTACCACCGCGGGGACGACGGCGGCCTCGTCGCGGACTTCGTCGTGCCGTGGGACCACATCGCCGGGCAGATGTCGTCCGGCGAGGCGCTTTCGGTCGACGGGGGCGGCGCGATCCATGCGGTGCCGAAGGCGCTTCCCGGCGACGACCGCCTGCTCGCCCTCGCGGTGATGCGCGAGGAGGCTCCCGCCCGGGAGACGCCGGAGCTCGAGATCGGCTTCGACATGCTGCACATGCGCTTCGTCGGCGAGGATGACGAGATGCTGCCGCCGGCCGCCTGCGGCTGGGCGCTCGAGGTCGTGGTCCGCATGGGCGGCGCCATCGAGGACAACATCAGCGACGCCGTGCGGCGGTCCTGCGACGAACCCGCCGCAACCGCGCCGCTCGTCGATGCGATGTTCGACGACCGCATCGACGAGCGTATCGGGGCCCTGCTTCGGCTCGCGCCGGGCAGCGCGCTCGCCCGCGCGATGCTCGAATCGACGCTCCGCGCCGTGGCGCCGGACGCGGCCGCGGCGCTTTCGGCTCCCGACGCCGATCGGCTCGCGGAGGCGGGGCAGGCGACCCTGACCCGGATCGCCGAGAGCGGCGACCGGGCGGCGCTTCCCGCACCCCCGGCGGACGCCGGCGCCGATCCCTTCGCGCACTGGATCGTGGCGCTCGGCGAGGACCGCCGCGGCGCCGACGCCGACGTCCTCGCCGACGCGCTCTACCACTACGGCTACGCGGAGCGGCTGTTCGGCGTGGCGGGCGTGCCGGCGCCGCCCGCCGTCGTGACGCGGCGGCTCGCGCTTGCCCGCACCCTCTCGGACGACGTCGTCCTCGGGGTCTTCGCCCGGCTCGCGGCCGCCCCGCTCGACCCGGCTCCGGGGGACGGGGCGGAGCCGGCCCTCGAGGCGGCCTCGCTCGATGCCGTGAGCGCCTGGCTCGACGGGGTCGCCGGCGGCGACGAGGACAAGGCGCTCCGGCTCCGCGCGCTCGCCGGTCTCGTCGAGGAGATGAAGGGCGACGAGATCGGCGCCGCCGATGCCGCCCGCGCGGCCGGCCACTACCGGCAGGCCCTCGCCATCGTGATCGACGCGCCGGAGGCGATCTCGGGGCATGCCGGCATACTCGGGCGCATCGAGGACGCCCAGGACATCGGCCTGAAGCTCGCCGCGCTCGGCGATCCGACGGCCAAGGCCGACGTCGCCGCGGCGGTGCTCGACATGATCGATGCCGCGCTCGGCGAGCCGGTGCGGCGCGACGTCGATCCGCCCGAGCTGCGGCCCGCCATCCTCGCCGCGTTCTCCGATCTCGCCGCGGCCGGCGAGCAGGGCTACGACCTTGACCGCTTCCGTGCGCTGGGACTGAAGTTCCTCGAGTTCGACTGGGAGAGCCGCTACCAGTCGATCAACCAGGTCGGCGCCGAGCGCTTCCAACGCGAGCTGCGCGCGGCCGAGGCGTTCGCCAGCGCCGCCCTCGACCAAGCGGCGGAAGCCGACCGCGCGCACTGGCTGGCATTGCGGGGCCGGATGCGGTTCTGGCTGAGCACGCTGGAGTTCGAGGGGCTGCCGGAGGAGCCGTCGGCCTTCCGCGACTGGCTCGCCGGGGCGCTCGCGGACTATGCCGCGGCCGGGGGCCCTCCGGCCGTGAGCCTGTGGGACGCCACCATCATCGGCGGCGCCAACAGCCGGATGGTGGAGCTCGCCGCGAGCGACGCCGAGGCCATCGACTATGCAGGAAAGGCTTCGGACGCGTTCCGCAACGCGATCGCCCGCGACGGGACGCAGGAGGGCCATGTCGGCCCCGACGGCAAGCCCGACGATTTCCTCGACGTCGAGCAGTATCGCCGGCGCCTGACGTTCGACGGCAACGTGCTCGCGCTCGAGCGGGCGATGGTGAGGCTCCGCGACAACCGCCTGCTCGCCGGGCTGGGGCCGCAGCCGGGCGAGGCCGGCTATGACCGGGCGGTGCTCGCCGACCTCGCCTATGCCTCGCTCGATTTCGCGCGCCGGCGCGAGGCGCTCCGCGCCGAGGCCGAGGTCAACGGCCTCCTCGAGCGCGGCACGTCGTGGAGCCTCGACACGCCCGGCGACGCCTACTGGGGCGCCCCGGCGGCCGAGCTCGGCGCGATGCTCCGCCGCGAGGCCGGCCTCAATCCCCCGGCCGATCTCTGCGAGCGTCTCGCCGCCCATCCCTACGACGTGATGCGCGGCAGCGCCGCCGTCGACTACGATGCGCTCGACGTCGACGCGGCGCTCCGGGCCTGCGGCGACGGCACGGCGCGCGACCAGTACCACCAGGCACGCGCGCTCTCGAAGGCGAACACGGCCTCTCCGCAGGAGCTCCTGCGCCTCCTGCTGCCGTCGGCCCGCGCCGGGCTCCCGGTCGCCTACAACAACATCTCGACGCTGGTCAGCGATGCCGGCGGCGGCGCCGAGGACGCGCAGCGCCTGATGACGACGTTCTCGGAGCTCAGCCTGATCGCGGCCTATCCCGAGATCGCGGTCCTGCTGCGCGAGCAGATGAAGAGCGCGTCGCGGGCCGAGACCTTCGAGTGGCTGGCCCACAAGGCGGCGGACCTCGGCGTCCCCGAGGCCTACGTCGATATCGCCGGGTTGACGCCGGACGTGCTGACGCAGGCGCTCAACTACATGATCGCCCGCGACCTCTATCGCGAGCAGGGACGGCCGGCGGAAGCCGACGCGATGCAGGCCAGGCTCGACGGCTTCGGCCTGTCCTCGGGAAACGTGGCGAGCCTCGCGGCGACGGCGGCAGGGCGCTACCGGGTGGCGCCGGTGCTGCTCGACGACGCCTTCGTCACGCGCATCGAGGATCTCCTGTGGGACGCGCGGAGCCAGGCGACGCTGCGCTGACGCGGGCCGGCCTTGCCGACGCGAAAAGGGCCGGGCGTCGCCGCCCGGCCCTTTCGATCGGATCAGCCCCGTCGGGGCCGCCGGATGATCTTCAGTTGGAGGCCATCTCGTCCATCACCCACGGCTGGAAGCGGGCGAGCTTGTTGTAGACGCCGGGCAGCACCGGGTTGCCGCACTGGCTGCCCCAGCTCACGACGCCGACCTGGTAGAACTTGCCGGCATCGTCGGCGACGACCAGCGGACCGCCGGAGTCGCCGTAGCAGGAGTCCTTGGCGCCGGCCGGGCTGCCCGCGCAGATCTCGGTATCGGCGATGGTCAGGTTGCCCTGGATCGCGTCCGCATAGGCCTTGTAGGCCGCCGCGCACTCGTCGTTGCTGATCAGCTCGATCTCGACCTGGTGGAGCTTGTCGGGCGAGACCAGCGCATTGGCGGTGAGCAGCTTGTGGGTATCGACCTCGCTGAACCCCTTGTTGCGGCTGTAGAGGGCCTCCTCGAAGCCGGCGAAGTCCCACAGCGCGCCCCAGCCGGTGACGGTGAGCGTCGCGCCCGGGGTGACGAACTTATCCTCGATCGTCGCGTCGGCGATGGTCACCGGCTTCACGTCCGCCAGCGGCTCGGCGAGCTTGATCAGCGCGAGGTCGGCGTGGTGCTCGGTCATGTAGTCCGGGTGGACGATGATGAGCGCGCTGTCGACCATCTTCAGCTTGCTCTGCTCGTTGCTGCCGTAGCCGACGACCACATGGTCGATCGTCTTGTTGCCCTGGACGACGCAATGGGCCGCCGTCAGCACCCACTGGTCGGAGATCAGCGAGCCGCCGCAGAAGCCGGACTGCGGGTTCTTGGAATCGAGCAGGCGTACCTGCCACGGCCACGCGCCCTCGGCCGCAGGCGAGCCGCCCACGATGAACTCCTCGGTCGTACCCGCCTGCGCCAGCGACGCGCCCGCCGCGAGGGCGAGCCCGGCAAGCAGCGCCGGCCCCTTCGAGAAAAACGATGCCTTGGTCATGAACGTCTCCACGGATGGGAACTGAAGTCCCGCCGGCGCTCCCCCTAGTCCGGCTCGGCGGCAAAAAGACGGCAGCGGCCGGGGGAAGTCAACACAAGCCGGTGAACGAGGTCACAGCCCCAGGTGCCCTTGCCGCGGCCCGGCTTCCGCCAGCGGCGCGACGCATTCCTCGACGTCGTTCTTCACGCTGTTGACGACGCGGCTCACCTCGTAGGCGCGCATCAGCTCCGGGTCGAACGGGCGGAGGAGGGCGCGGATCGCGTCGGCCGGCATCGCGCCGTCGAGCCAGCGGTCGTAGTCCTCCGGCATGAGGATGACCGGCATGCGGTCATGGACGGGGGAGACCAGCGGATTGGCCTC
>Ga0182738_1002038_pt1 | contig 24427 bp, 24 predicted proteins | sample eDN5th30CBELigMG_FD_128876 | JGI IMG/M metagenome (GOLD analysis project Ga0182738, IMG submission 128876) | Enriched Miracle-Growth compost microbial communities from Emeryville, California, USA - eDNA 5th pass 30_C BE-Lig MG (version 2)... ...
AGTGAAGGCCGAATGGGCGCTAATCTGCACCGCTCACAACATCACAAAGCTGGCGAGGCTCGCCTGACTCTCCCAGCTGACCACTTCCACATCCACATCGAACCTATCTGGACAGGCTCCTAGCAGGGGAGAGGAACATGAGCCATGAGCCGCGATTACTTCTTCGGCGCCGACTTGCCGTCGTAGCGCTTGGTCCATTCGGCCAGGATGCGGTCGCGGTTCTTGGCCATCCATTCGACGTCGTTCTTCACCATCGCCTTCTCGATATCGGCCGGATAGTTCGGCGGGATGACGCTGACACCGGGCAGCGCCACGATCGGATAGGTCTTGGCATAGAGCTCGTTGGCCTTCCTGCTCGTCGCCCAGTCGGCGAGTTTCTTTGCGGCCTCGAGGTTCCTGGTGCCCTTCACGATCGCCGTGACCTCCATCTCCGAACCCAGCCCTTCCTTGGGCAGGATCAGATCGATCGGCGCACCCTTCGTCTTCTCCGAGGCGCCGCGCATGTCGAGCCCGATCCCGATCAGCCGCTCGCCCTTGGCCGCCTGCACGCAGGGAGCGGAGCCCGAATGGATGTATTGGGCGATATTCTGATGCAGCGCATCCATGAACTTCCAGCCTGCTTCCTCGCCCATGGTCTGCAGCCATGCGGCGATCGTGAGATAGCCGGTGCCCGAAGAAGCCGGGTTCGGCATCACGATCGAGTCCTTGTATTCGGGCTTGATCAGATCGGCCCAGCTTGTGGGCCTCGCCTTCTTGCCCCTGGCGGCCTCGGCCGTGTTGAAGCACACGACCGAGAGGTAGGCGTCCATCCCGACCCAGGTGTCGGGTGTCTTGCCACTCCTGAAGGCCGGCTTCAGCGCCGCCGCACCGGCGGGGGTATAGGGCTCAAGCATTCCCATCGCCGCCATCGCGCCGACGTTGGAGGCCGCCAGGCCCCAGATGATGTCGGCGCGGGGATTGTCCTTCTCGGCAATCAGCTTGGCGGCGACGACACCGGTCGAATCGCGCACCCAGGCGATCTCGATCGTCGGATTGTCGGCCTCGAACGCCTTCTTGAAGGGATCGAGCTGGTCGTTCTCCACCGCAGTGTAGACCGTGAGCCTGGCTTTCTGCGCGAAGGCCGGCGTCGCCGCCAGCGCGGTCGCTGCAGCGCCCGCAAGGGCGACGCGGCGAATCAGTGTCCCAATCGTCATTTCTTCCCCCTTCAACGCATCGAAACTCTACCGGCGTCAGCGACCGTCCGCCAGTTTCTCCGCCACCGCGCTCAGCCAGCGCCGCACGAGCCGCTCCTCGTCCTTGCCCAGCAGCCCCGCCAGCTCCGCCTCGATCTCGGCCACCCGGCCACGGCAGCGCTTCAACAGGGCCTGCCCCCTGGCCGTCGCATGCAGGCGCAGGATCCGGCCGTGCGTGGCATGCGCCGTCTTCTCGATCGCGCCGTCGCGCTCCAGGTTGCGCACGATGACGTTGATCGTCTGGGGCGTCAGGAAGGTCAGCCTTGCAAGCTCCGCGCCAGAGACCCCGGGATAGGATGCGATCATGGTAAGCACCGAAAATTGCGGTGTCGTGACACCCATCTCCGCCAGCGCCCCGTCCATCGCCCCGCGCAGGGCGACGCTGGCCTGGCGCAACAGGTAGCCGAGATGGCCTTCCGGCCCGCGCTTGGCTTCCCCCGGAAGCGGAATCGCCGGTGGCTTGTAGATCATATCAGAGTTCTTATATGTTGACGGACATCGACCATAGCATGGGCCACCCGCCATGAATCCCGACCTCGCCGCCCTCGTCCGCCGCCATCTCGAGGCCGAGAACGCACACGACCTGTCCGGCACCCTGGCGACGCTTCATCCCGAATGCCGCTTCGAGGACTTCGCCACCGGCCAGCGCTGGCAGGGCCACGACGGCGCCGCCGCCCACTACGGCCAGTGGTGGAGCACCTTCGATGTCGAGGTCCGCCGCGGTCCCGGCCAGCGCGCGTACGCAGCCACGGACGAATTCTACGTCGCCGAGGCCACCTGGCACGGCCGGCACGTCGGCCCGTTCCTCGGCCTTGCGCCCAGCGGCCGCGAGATCGTGCAGCCGTTCGTCGTCATCCTGGCGTTCCGCGATGGGCTGATGGCAGGCGAACGCTTCCACTACGACCTCGCCTCGCTGCTGCGCCAGATCGGCGCCGATCCCATCCCGGCGCTGGCTGCACTGCCGCACCGGATCACCCCTTGAACACCGCCTTCAGCTCGCCGCTCGGCATCGTATCGTTCATCCAGGTGAACCCGCCCTTCTCCTTCATCTCGCTGGCGCCCTTCATGAAGGCCGCCAGCGCCAGCCTGGACAGGGCGCCGCCGACGCTGAGGCGCCTGACGCCGACCGCCTCCATTTCCGCCGCCGAAAGCGCCGGATCGGCGGCGCTCATCACCACGTTGATCGGCTTGCCGACCGACGTGACGACCAGCTTCATGGTCGCGAGGTCGCGCAGCCCCGGCGCATAGAGCACGTCGGCGCCGGCCTTCTCGAAAGCCTGCAGGCGCCTGATCGTGTCGTCGAGATCGCGACGGCCGCGGATCAGGTTCTCCGCCCGGGCGACGAAGGTGAAAGGCACCGGCAGCGAGCGGGCCATCTCGGCTCCGGCCGCGACACGTTCCACCGCGTGGTTGAAGTCGTAGATCCTCTCGCCGCTCCAGTCCTCGATCGAACCACCGACGATGCCGACCGCCGCCGCATCGCGCAGGATGGTGGCCGCCACTTTCGGATCGTCGGCATAGCCGTTCTCGAGATCGGCATTGACCGGCAGGTCGGTCGCCGCGGCGATGATGCGACAGTTCTCGATGAGCTCGGCCCGGCTCACCGCGCCCTCGCCGTCGGCGCGGCCGAGCGCATTGGACATGCCGAGGCTGGTCGTTGCCAGCGCCTCGAAGCCCAGCGACTGCAGCAGCCTGGCCGTCCCCGCGTCCCACGGGTTGGGCAGGACGAGGATACCCGGCCTGGCGTGCCGCTCCTTGAACAGGCGGCCTTTCTCGGCTTGCGTCGGCATGACTTTGCCCTCCCTCATGTTCCTTCCGGCGAAGCCGGGAAGGAACAGGATAGCCCCGCCACGAGGAACCCGCATGGACATCGCCGCACAACGCGAACTCGCCCGCCTTCTCGCCGATCTTCGCCGCAGTGGCCGGCAGCAGAGCGGCCTCGCCGCCGCGCTCGTGCCGCCCGACAAGGCGATCGCCTATGGTGTCGCCGGTCTCGTCGCCGACGGGTTGGGCTGGCCGGTCGTCGGATGGAAGATCGCCGCGATGAAAGAGGAGATGCAGGAGGCGTTGCGCACCGACTCGCCGATCTACGGCCGGGTCTTCTTCGCGCGCGAGACCCCCGCCAGCTTCGTGCATGCCCGGCTCGCCAGCCCGATCCCGGAGGTCGAATACCAGGCCAGGCTCGGCATCGACCTGCCGCCGCGCGACAGGCCCTACACGCAGGAAGAGGTGACGGATGCCGTCGCTTCCCTGCATCCCGGCCTCGAGCTGGCCGAATGCCGCTTCGTCCATGACGCTGCCTTCCCACCGCTTCCCGCGATCCTGGCCGACGGTGCCGGGTCGGGCACGATCGTCTACGGTCCCGCCATCGCGGACTGGAGAACGCGCGACATCGCCGGCCAGGAAGTCACGCTGTCGTCGAACGGCAGGCTGCGCCGGACAGGCAGCGCGGCTGCCGCGCTCGACCATCCGATGGTGCCGCTGACGTGGCTCGCCAACGAGCTGTCGCGCACCGGCGTGGGGATGAAGGCGGGCCAGATGATCAGCACGGGCACACTGACCGGCATGCTGGCGCCCAGGCCCGGCGAGGACTACGTCGCCGACTTCGGCCCGTTGGGCTCGGTGACGGTCAGCTTCACCTGACGATCTCCGCCGTGAGCGCGGCTCTCCGGAGCCGCGCTCACGGCGCTCAGCGCGAAAACACCATCGCCGCGTCGCGCAGCTTGCCGAAGCGCAGGTTGAGCAGGTCGAGCAGGTAGTTCTGATAGAGCTTCCACGGCCGCTTCGATCCCTGCTTGGGCTGCTGCGCCAGCGCGCGCTGGATGTAGCCGGAGGAGAAGCTGACCCACGGCTCCTCCCGCAGCGACGGATCGCGGTTGCGCGGCGTGCACTGGCGGAAACCCTTGCGCTCCATGTGGTTCAGCAGCCGGCAGACATATTCGCAGACCAGGTCCGCCTTCAGCGTCCACGAGGCATTGGTGTAGCCGAATACCGATGCGAGGTTCGGCACGTCGGAATACATCATGCCCTTGTAGATATAGTGCCTGGAAAGGTCGACCGGCTCGCCGTCGACCGTAAGCGTCGCGCCGCCGACCGGCACCAGCACCAGGCCGGTCGCGGTCACGATCAGATCCGCCTCGAGTTCGACACCGGACTTCAGCCTGATGCCGGTTTCCGTGAACGTGTCGATGTGATCGGTGACGACCGAAACCTTGCCCTGGCGGATGGCGCGGAAGAAATCGGCGTCGGGCACCAGGCAGAGCCGCTGGTCCCACGGCTTGTAGCGCGGCGTGAAGTGCGTGGCGACGTCGTAGTCCGGTCCCAGCATCTGGCGCACATAGCCCACCAGCGCGTTCTTCACCTTCTCCGGCTGGCGCCGGCAGAGCTGATAGATGTACATGCCGAACAGCACGTTCTTCCAGCGCGTGACCGCATAGGCCAGCCCGAGCGGCAGGCGCCGGCGCATCTTCGTCGCGAGCGGGTCCTCCGATGGCCGTACCGCCATGTAGGTCGGCGAACGCTGCAGCATGGTGACATGCCCGGCGCCGCTGTCCGCCATCGCCGGCACCAGGGTCACCGCCGTGGCGCCGCTGCCGATCACCACGACCTTCTTGCCGGCGTAATCGATGTCGCCGGTCCATTTCTGCGGATGGACGATCCTGCCCTTGAAGCGCTCGATGCCAGGGAACTCCGGCAGGTAACCCGCCTCGGTGCGGTAGTAGCCGCTGCACATCCACAGGAAGTTGCAGGTGAAGCGCGCCGGCTCGCGCGCTTCTCCGCGCTCGACCTCGACCGTCCAGCGCGCCTCGGGCGTCGACCACGCGGCGGCGACGACCCGATGGCGATAGCGGATCTTTCCGTCGATGCCGTGATCGCTGGCGACCTCGCGAATGTACTTCAGGATCGACGACCCGTCGGCGATCGCCTTGGCCTCCTTCCACGGCCGGAAGCGGTAACCCAGCGTGTACATGTCGGAATCGGAGCGGACCCCGGGATAGCGGAACAGATCCCAGGTCCCGCCGCTCGCCTCGCGCCCTTCGAGGACGGCGTAGCTCCGGCTCGGGCAGCGGTCCTGCAGATGCCATGCGGCGCCAATGCCGGACAGGCCGGCGCCGACGATCAGCACATCGAAATGCTCGATCGTTTCCTGCGCTCCGGCGGTCGGCCGAACGAATGTATCCATGGGCCGGTTGATGGCCGAACCGGCCGGTGGATGCAACTCGCCTTTCGCCCTGCGCAAAAGGATCGGGAATGCGCTGCGCGGCCGGATTTGGCAGAGGCTGGAGCTCAGCTTCGTGCCGCGAGGCGTCCGCCCGTGAACAGGATGGTACAGGCAATCAGGGTGACGGCCGCGGCGATCGCGAGGCCCGGCCGATAGCTGCCGAAGCCGTCGCGCAGCACGCCGATCACCGCCGGGCCGAAGGCCGAGGTGAGCTGGATCGCACTCGCGGCGATGCCGTACGTCGCGCCGAACGCGGCGGCGCCGAATTCCCGCCGCACGACGATGGGCCCGAGCGTCGTGATGTGTCCGATGCCGTAACCGTAGACCAGTGAGGCGCAGACCAGCACCGGCGCGGTCGGCCAGAGGGCCAGCGACAGCAGCGCGGCAGCCTGTGCGATCATCACCAGACAGGCGAGCTTGCGCACCGCGACGCCATCGACGATGCGGGCCAGGATCAGGCGGCCGACGAAGGCCGACCCGCCGGTTGCGCTGACGAGGAAGCCCGCGCCCTCGGTGCCGAGCAACGGCTGGGCCAGGGTCACGTGATGGGTGATGAATCCGATCTGCATGGCGAGACCGAGGGCGAAGGCCGCCGCGGCGGTCCACAGGAGCAGCGATCGATTGGCACGGGTCGCGATCGGCGGCGGAACCGAGGCCGCCCCGGGTCGGGCAAGCGGGGCATCGCCGTCGCGTCGCAACCCGATCTCCTCCGGCCGGCGAAAGCGCAGGACCCGCGCGACGAGCGGCAGCAGCACCCCGGCGGCAGCGATGCCGACCACCGCGAGCCCCAGATCGAGCCCGAATCGCCGGATCGCCAGTTGCAGGACCGGCACGCCGACGATGGCGCCCACGCTGGCTCCCATGATGGCGAGCGCCATCGATCGCCCCTGATGGCGTTCGAACCAGGGAGCGACCGTCGCTGCGATGCCGGTGGTCGACAGGGCGGCCCAGCCGAGCCCGATCAGCACGAAGCACGGATAGAGCTGCCATCGCATCGTCACCTGGCCGATGGCCGCGACGCCCAGCGTCATCGACACGGCGCCCAGCAGGAGCACCGGTCGCGGCCCCCAGCGGTCGATGCCGCGACCGACCGACCGCTGCGTCAGGGCACTGACCAGGTAGAACAGCGTGATGGCGAAGGCCACGTCGGCGATCGGCCAGCCGCGCGCTGCGGTCACAGCCTGCAGATAGACGCTCGCGCCGAACGTCCCGAGGGCCCAGGCGACGGCGGCGATGACGAAGCACGCCGCCACCACCCGCCAGCCGTGGAACACCGGTCAGTCCTTCATGAAGGCATTCAGGTCCGGTGTCGGCATCGAGCGGTCGAGATAGCCGAAGGTGCCGTGGTCATGCACCTCCTTCGCGGCATCGAGCAGCCCGGTCATGGCGGCACGATAGAGCGAGGTGGCGAGGCTGATGCGCTTCACGCCCGCGGCCTCGAGCTCGGCCTTGCTGAACGACTTGCCCTTGATGCCGGCCATGAAGTTGAACGGCTTCTTCAGCGCGCCCATGACCTTCTTCACCGCGGCGAGATCGGGCAGACCCGGCGCCATCAGCACGTCGGCACCGGCTGCCTCGAACGCCTGCAGGCGGCGGATCACGTCGTCGAGGTCGGGCTTGCCGCGGAGGAAGCCTTCCGCCCGCGCCGTCAGCACGAACGGGAACGAAAGCGCATGGGCGGCGTGGACCGCGGCCTTCACCCGCACGGTCGCCGTCTCGAGATCGAACAGCGGCGCATCCTTGTTGCCCGTGGCGTCCTCGATCGAGCCGCCGACCAGGCCCACGCCCGCCGCCTGCCGGATGGTCTCGGCCGCCGCGTCGGGCGAGTCGCCGAAGCCCTTCTCGAGATCGCCGATCACCGGCAGGTCGACCGCTCCGGCGATGGCGCGGGCGTTGGCCAGCGCCTCCTCGCGGCTCACCTGGCCGTCGCGCTTGCCCAGCACGCCCGCCTTGGCGCCGCTCGAGGTCGCCAGCGCCTGGAAGCCGAGGCCGGCAAGCAGGCGGGCCGAGCCCGCATCCCACGGATTGGCGATGACGAATGCGCCCGGCGCCTCATGCAGCGCGCGCAACCTCTTCGCCTTGTCGGCCTGACTGACGCTCATGCTGTTTCCCCTTCGGTCCGGCCGCTACAGGCTGCGACCGTCGATCTGCCTGGGCGAGAGCTTAGCGACATCGACGCCTTCGACACAACGCAGGTTTACGCCGACCATCTCCGAACCGTCCGGACCCTTGCCTTCGGCGTAGCTCTCGATGCCGCAGCTCGGGCAGAAGCGGTGATGCAGCACATGCTTGTTGAACTGGTAGTCGCCCAGCTTGCCTTCGCCCCTGACGAGCTTGAAGGCCGCCTTGGGCCCGAATGCCCAGACCGCGCCGAGCCGCGCGCAGATCGAGCAGTTGCAGGTGACCGCGGCATCGGGATCGGCCTCGACCGTGTAGGCGATCGCGCCGCAATGACAGCTTCCGTTCAACGTCCGTATCGCCATGGTTCACCTCCTCCGGACGAGCTTGCCCGCCTCGACACCCAAGTTCTTCCCTGCGCGCAGCTCGGGAAAGGAACTCTATATTGCAGACCTACCTAACAGGGAATCTGGTCAGAATCCCGCTCCGGCCTTGGCCACGCCGGCCCACTGCTCGTGCAGCGGCTGTGTCGCGGTCTTCCACGCCTTCACCTGCTCGGGCGTCAAAGAATAGGTCTCGTGCCCGGCGAGCGCCTTCTTCTTGCCGCAGCCGGCCGCCTCGAAGTCGGTCCACGGCCTGGAGATCTTCACCGCCCATTCGGTGGTGCAATGGCCGTCGATGATCTTCTTCCGCGCCGGCGACTGGAAATCGTACTTCGCCCTGTTCATCGAGTAGGTGAACACGGTCGAATAGAGCGGCCACCATGGTGACCATCTGGCCGATCGTGCTCTGGGCCAGGCGGATCTTCATCCCCTTGATGTCCTAGGCGAGGCTGCCTCGGACCAACAAGACCTGTTTTCGTCCCCGACGAGAGCGTGTGCCGGGTCATCCTCATTGGACCGCGCGCATCCTGCGCGCTCATACGCGCCGATGAAGGCGCTCGATCATGAGCGCGCAGGATGCGCGCGGTCCAATGACCATGATCTGGCAAGGCTACGCCTCGAGCCAACCGGGCGGGTCCGGCCTGTGTTCGGCGTTGGAAACCTGACGCGTCTGCATGCCGTTCGGCCACAACCTTCTTCCTGCCGTGACAGGCGCCGGGATCGTGGATGAAGGCGAAGCAGAAATGCGTGTCCTTCATCTCCTGGGCCGCGTGCTTGCGATGCCGGGTATCGAGCGCAACCGTGCCCTTGTCGCCGTCGGCGAAGGTGAAGGGGATCTGGCGGCCGGGCTGGTCGCCGGGATTGACGCAGGTCACGTCGGCGATGCCGTCGCGCGCCATGTCGTAATGATCGAACGCCTTGCCGAGCTGTTCGGACGGAAAGATCGCCGTTCTGATCGTGCCGCCCGATTCCTTCGTTATCCTGTCGGCCCACGCCTTGGTCGCCGGCACCAGCGATCGAGATCTCGAGGTGACCGGCTTGTCCTGCGCCATCGCCGAAGTGCCCAACAGGCCGACGGCAGGCGCCAGAGCGAGCTTCCTCGTGGGCCAGCTCCTCCGTAATTGTTTGTTGCCCCGACATACCGGCCCATGACAGGAGCGCCAACCGGGTTTATAGCGCCGCGCGATGGATGACCCTCTCGCTTCCCGGCGCATTTCGCTCGATATCCTGACCGCCTGTCTCGACAAGGGACAGCCGCTCGACGACGCGCTGGCGCAGCATGCCGGATTTCCGCAGCTGGCGCCGCGCGATCGCGCCTTCGTGCGCCTGCTGCTGGCGACGGTGCTGCGGCGACTGGGCGAGATCGACGAGGTGCTGCGCGGAATGATCGAGCGGCCGCTCGACGGCGCCAACACGCCGGCGTGGACGATCCTGCGGCTCGGGGCGGCGCAACTGCTCTTCCTCGGCACGCCCGCCCACGCGGCGGTCGACACGACCGTCCGGCTGGTCGAAGGCGTCGGCCTTCCCCATCTCAAGGGCCTTGCCAATGCCGTGCTGCGCCGGCTCGACCGCGAGGGCGCCGCGATCGTAGGCGACCGCGATCCCGGCCGGCTCAACACGCCGCGCTGGTTGTGGGAAAGCTGGGTGGCAACTTACGGCGAGGAAGGGGCACGTGCGATTGCCGCCGCGCACCTGATCGAGGCCCCGCTCGACATCACGCCGCGTTCGGACCCCGATTTCTGGGCGGGCCAGCTCGACGCCGTCGTGCTGCCCACCGGCACCCTGCGGCGCACGGGCGGCGGCTATATCGCCGACCTGCCGGGCTTCGCCGAGGGCGCATGGTGGGTGCAGGACGCCGCCGCGACTCTCCCGGCCCGCCTGCTGGGCGATATCTCGGGCAAGCGAGTGGCCGACCTCTGCGCCGCGCCGGGCGGCAAGACGATGCAGCTCTGCGCTCTCGGCGCGCAGGTGACTGCCGTCGACATCTCCGCCCGCCGCATCAAGCGGCTGGGCGAGAACCTCGCCCGCTCCGGCCTGTCCGCCGAGCTCGTCACCGCCGATGCGAGCAAATGGACGCCGGCCGGGAAGTTCGACGCCATCCTGCTCGACGCCCCCTGCTCCGGCACCGGCACCCTGCGCCGCCATCCCGACATCGCGTGGCTCAAGGACGAGGAGGATGTCGGCCGCCTCATGCTGGCGCAGGACCGATTGCTGCTGCACGCGCTCGACCTGCTGAAGCCCGGCGGCACGCTGGTCTACGCCGTCTGCTCGCTGCAGGAGGACGAAGGCCCCGCCCGCATCGACGCCCTGCTGGGGCGCGAGCGCCGCGCCAGGCTCGTGCCGATCGATGCCACCGAGCTGCCCGGCCTCGCCGCGGCCGTCTCGCCCGCCGGCGACGTCCGCACCCTGCCCTCGATGTGGCCCGAGCGCGGCGGCATCGACGGCTTCTACATCGCGCGGCTCACGGTCGACTGATCATCTCATTGGACCGCGCGCATCCTGCGCGCTCAAGCTCATGAGCGCGCAGGATGCGCGCAGTCCAATGATCGTCTCATCGACGGCTCACACCATCGAACTCGGGCGGTAGAACGGCTGGTGCTTCGAGGTGTCGATGTAGTCAGCGTAGAACTTGCGCACGTGCGGCAGCAGCGCCTTGGAGAGGTTGCGGCGCTCGACCTCGTCGTCGCTCAGGGCCTTGCTCAGGTCGTCGTGCAGCGCCTTCAGGGCGACGGTCCTGTCGACCTTGGTGAACTTGCCGTCCCGGTAGATCACCTCGCCGTCGCACATCGTCATGGTCACGGCCTGGCTCTTGGCGCGCTGGACGACGGCGTCGAGCGTCGGCGTCAGCTCGTCGAGATACGGGTAGGCCACGCTGTCCCAGTCGATCAGCACCATGTCCGCCGCCTTGCCGACCTCGAGCGTGCCGAGCTGGGTGCCGAACGGCGTCGTCTTCGCGCCGCCGACCGTCGCCATGCGCAGCACCTGCGCCATGGTCGGCACGTCCTCCTCGATCATGCCGGGCACGCGATGGGCGCGCAGCACCAGCTTCAGCTCCTGCAGCATGTCGCGGTCGTCGTTGATGCCGGCCTCGTCGAGGCCGATCGCGGTGTTGATGCCCTTCTTCTCGAAATGGTTCAGCGCCGCCACGCCCGAGCGCAGGCGGAAGTTGGACGAGCAGTTGTGGCAGATGCAGCCTCCGACCTCGGCGAGGCGGTCGATGTCCTTCTCGTTCAGCCATACGCCGTGGCCCAGGGTGAGCCGCTCGTTCACAAGGCCGAACCGGTCGATGTATTCGAGTGCGGTGCAGTTGCCGCGCCGCCGGGCGTATTCCTTCTGGTAGGCGGTCTCGACCAGGTGCATGTGCATCGGCGCGTCGTACTTCGACGACGCCTCCGACAGCACCGTCAACGCCTTGTCCGAGCACCAGTGCAGGTTGGCCGGCGCGAGCTGGATCTTCACGCGCCTCTTGTTGTGATGCAGCGAATGGAACGACCGGAACATGTCCATCGCATCGTCCAGGCTCATGCGGAAGCGGTCGAACCAGCGCTGCATCGGGCCCTGCAGCGCCGCCGGCAGGCTTTTCACGAACGCCTCGTCGGCCTGGTAGACGAGCCGGTTCTGGTCGCGCACCGCGTAGCAGTAGCTGACCCTCATGCCGACGTCCTCGTAGGCCTTGATCGTCGCGCTCGCCCGCTTCTCGACCTCGGGCAGGGTGCCCGGCATCCAGCCCTGGATATGCTGCACCGTGGTGATGCCCGAGCCGATCATCTCGAACGCCGAATAGAGCGTGTCGAGATAGAGGTCGACGTTGCGGATCACCATGCGGGTGATGAACCACAGCTCGAGCGGCATGTCGGGCGAGCCGAGCTGCACCGGCGTCAGGCCGACATGGTGGTGGCCGTTGACGAATCCCGGCAGCAGGATCTCCCTGCCGTTGCCGATCACCGGCACGGTCGGATGCTTGCGGTGGAGATCGTCGTAGGTGCCGACGGCTGCGATGACGCCGTCTTCCTGCAGCACCGCGCCGTCCTTGATCTCGTTCCACGACAGGCGATCGTTCGTGCCCGTGATCGCGGCACGGCTGCGTATCAGGCTGGTGGCCATTCTGGCGTCTCCTAGAGGGCTGAGGCGAGAGCTTCCTGTTCGGCGAAGGCACGGTCAACTTCGTCGCGCAACAGGTCGGTGAGCTGGATACGCAACGCTTCCGCCTCGGGCGAGAAGAGGTTGCGCGGGCGTGCCATGTCGATCGGCACGATGGTCTTGATGCGGCCGGGCCGCGCGGTGAACACCACGACCCGGTCGGCGAGCGATACCGCCTCGTCAATGTGATGGGTGACGAACAGCACCGACGCGCCCGAGTCGCGCCACACGTCGAGCAGGAAATCCTGCATGCGCGCACGAGTCTGCACGTCGAGCGCGGCGAACGGCTCGTCCATCAGCAGCACCTGCGGACGCATGGCGAGCGCGCGGGCGACGGCCACCCTCTGGCGCATGCCGCCCGACAGCTCGTCCGGGCGCTTCTCCATCGCCGCGGTGAGGCCGACTCTCTGCAGCGCTTCCTTGGCGACCGTGCGGCGCTCGTCCTTGCTGGCGCCGCGGATCGACAGGCCGAAGCTCACGTTCTCCCAGACCGTCAGCCAGGGAAACAGCGAGGTTTCCTGGAAGATCAGGCTGCGCTGCGGCGAGGGCGCCTCGACCTTGTCGCGGAACGACCAGATCTGGCCCTCGGTCGCCTCCTCGAGCCCGGCGATGAGATAGAGCAAGGTGCTCTTGCCGCAGCCCGAGGGGCCGAGGAAGACCACGAACTCGCCCGGCTTCACGTCGAGGTCGATGTCGCGCAACGCCTGGTGCGCGCGCCTGGTGCCGGCCGCCCAGGTCTTGCCGACGCCGCGGCAGACCACGGCATCCTTCGATGAGTAGGTCAACAGGGCGTCAGAGGGCACGCAGCTTCTCCGTCTGGTCGGGTAGCCAGTAAAGGATGCGGCGCTGCGCCTGTCGCAGCAGCCAGTCGAAGGCGAAGCCCAGCACGCCGATCACCGCGATGGTGAAGAACACCAGCGAGGGATTGAAGGTGTTGCGCGCCAGCATGATGACCTGCCCCATGCCGTAGCCGACGCCGGTCGATTCGGCGATCAGCACGACCATCCAGGCGGCGAACAGGTTCATGCGCAGCACCGCCAGCATGCCGGGCAGGATGGCGGGCACGACCACGCGCCAGTAGATCTGCGCCTTGCTCGCCCCCATGGTGCGCGCGACGTTGATGAAGTTGTTGGAGACGCCGTCGATCTGGGTGACCGTCGCCAGCACCATGTGGAAGAACAGCGCCACCACGACCATGAAGATGGCCGGGCCGTTGCCGATGCCGAAGATGAAGATCGCCACCGGCAGCCAGGCGATCGGCGAGACCGGCGACAGCAGCGTCACGGTCGGCAGCACCAGCCGGTCGAACAGCTTGAAGTAGCGCACCAGCACCCCGACGCCGATGCCGAGCACCGTGGCGATCAGCAGGCCGACGAAGACGCGCATGGTCGTGGCACCGACCGTGATCATGACGGACTCGAAGGCCGATGGTCCGGCGGTCATCGACTTGCCGACCTGCCAGCGCGTCGCGGTGTTGAAGAACTTGCCCTGGTCGGCGATCGAGCCGATGAAGACGTGCGGCGGCGGCAGCAGCTTGGGGTCCGCCCAGCCGGCGAGCCAGCAGAGCTCCCACAGGCCGACGAACAGCCCGATCGACAGGATCGTCCAGCCGATCCGGGAAAGCAGCCCCTCGCCTCCCATCGTGGCGAGCAGGCGCGTCATTGCCGCCGGACGGGATGTCCCGGCGGCCGGTCCGTCGGAGAAGGCAGGGGGCGCGACGACGGCCATCTACGCCGCCGTCTTGTGCTCGAGCTTGCCGTAGAGGTCCGGATTCTCCTTGATGACCTCCTCCAGCAGCGTCCAGTCGATGGCGTCGCGGCCCGGCTTCTTCTTGATGTAGCCCATCTCCATGACGCTGTCGGTGCGGTCGAGGATGAACTGGGTCTGGCTGCGCGCGTCGACGATGGCCGGCTGCTTGCCCTGCGCGATCTTCGCGTTCTCCATCGAGGTCTTGTAGTAGGCGCCGACCAGCTCCTTCAGGACCTCGTCCGGCTTCTGCTCGGCGTCGTACTGCGCCTGCATCATCGACTTGATGATGGCCTTCAGTCCCGCCGGATTGTCCTTGACCAGGCTGGCACGCGCAGCCAGCACGCAGTCGGTGTAGCCCTTGCCGTACAGGTCGACGCCGTCGGTCAGCATGACCGCGCCCTTGACGTCGTTCACCAGCGACGACGCATAGGGTTCGATGGTGCAGATCCAGTCGAGCGCGCCCGCCTTGAAGGCCTCGATCGCCTCCGGCGTGTTGCCCATGTAGCGGACCTTCACGTCCTTGAAGGAGACGTTGTGCTTCTTCAGGTAGTCGTACGGCATGACCTCCAGCGTATCGAGCTGGAAGGTGCCGAGCGTCTTGCCCTTGAGCTTCTCGGCCGAATCGAGCCCCGGCCGCGCGACGATGGCGCAACCCTCGACGCCGCCGCCGGCGACGATCTTGACCGGCGCGCCGGCGTCGTACAGCGCCATGAACGAGGTGTAGGGCATCAGGCCGATATCGACCTGGCCCATGCCGAGGAACGTGACCATCTCCGCCTGGGTCGGCGTGTTGACGAACTCGAGCTCGACGCCGGCGGCCTTCGAGTATTGGCGCGCATGAGCGAGGAAGATGTTGAGGTTGCAGAAACCCGAGCCGTGCGTCGACTTGATGCCGGCCGCGGCATGCGCTCCGCCCATCATGCCGACGCTCACGCCCATCCCGATCGTCGTGACGGCGGCCGCTTTCTTCAGGAAGCCGCGGCGCGAAGAGACCGCGCGGCCGGAAAAATCCATGTTCGTCAATTTGGGGAAGTGCATACAGCCAATGCGATCACACATGATGGCCTCCTCGGGCAGCAGAAGTTGTCTGGAATGGAGTTGCGGGCGGATCGGTAACAGGGCTCTGACGACTCCATCGTCGGCACGCCAACCGAAGAGAACCGCTCGCGCGGCCTGCGCTGATGCAAATGAACATGCAAGCCATGTGCCACGTCGCGCAAAGCGAGGAACATTCGCATCCGCCCCTTTCCTCGTCGTCCCGAGCGAAGCGAAGCGTAGTCGAGGGACCTGCTCATTCGCGGCAGCCGTTGCATGAGGAGGCGTCTCCACTCCGCCTCGCTACGCCCGGCTCCGGTCGGGACGACGGAGGTTTTTGCTCACGCCAGCGGAAGTTGCGTGCCGGCCTGCACGCTCTCTGCAACGGACCCGCTCAAATCCTGGCCAGGTTGCCCAGAACTTGTTCCGCAAACGCGGGGTACGCGACCTCCCATCGGTTGACTTTGGAAGGCAGATGTTTCACTCCGCCGAGCCAATCAAGCGTCCGTAACCGTTGGAGGAATTCGCCATGTCGATCTCGCGCCGGGATTTTCTCGCGGCCACCGCAGCTGCCCCGCTCGCCGCTCCATGGATCGCCGGCACTGCCCGCGCAGAAGGCAAGCAGCTCAAGATCTCGCACCAGTTCCCGGGTGGCACGATCGACTCCGGCGACTTCCGTGACCAGCTGTGCCGCAGGTTCGCGGCCGCGCTCGCCAAGCGCACCAACGGCGCCCTGACCGCCGAGGTCTATCCCAACTCCTCGCTGGTGAAGACGGTCGCGCAATATTCCGCGATCCGGCGCGGCGCGCTCGACATGTCGCTCTACCCGCTGAACTACGCCGGCGGCGAGGTCAGCGAATACAACATCGGCTTCATGCCGGGCGTGGTCAGCTCGTACGCCCAGGGCTATGCCTGGAAGAACGCCACCATCGGCAAGCGCCTGACCGCCCTGATGGCCGAGAAGGGCGTCGTCTGCGTGACCTGGCTGTGGCAGGCCGGCGGCGTGGCCAATCGCGACGCCAGGCCGGTGCTGACGCCCGACGACGTCAAGGGGAAGAAGGTGCGCGGCGGCAGCCGCGAGATGGACCTGATGCTGAAGGGCGCCGGCGCTTCGGTCGTGTCGATGCCGTCGAACGAGCTCTACGCGGCAATGCAGACCGGCACGATGGACGTCGCCATGACGACCTCGACCAGCCTGATCTCCTTCCGGCTGGAGGAGATCGCCAAGAGCCTGACCACCGGCCGGGTGAAGGGCTTCTTCTTCGTCTTCGAGCCGTTGCTGATGTCCAAGTCGGTCTTCGATTCGCTACCCAAGGACCAGCAGGCCGCGATCATGGAGATCGGCGCGGAGATGGAGACCTTCGGCATGGAAAAGGCCAAGGCCGACGACGAGGAAGTGGTCAAGGTCTACGCCAAGCGCGGCATCAAGGCCTACGACATGGACCAGGCGCAATCCGACAAGTGGAAGGCCGTCGCGCGCGACACCTGCTGGAAGAACTATGCCGACAAGTCGGCCAGCAACGCAGAGTTCCTGAAGCTGTCGCAGGAAGTCGCGGCGGCGTGAGGCTTCTCGGGCTTCTCAACAGGGCGATCGTCCTTCTCTCGGCGATCGCCCTCGTTCTTGCGTCCTGCGTGCTGACCTATTCCGTCGTGCTGCGCTACTTCACGCCCGAGCCGACCGACTGGCAGGACGAATTCTCGGTCTTCCTGCTGATCGGCGTGACCTTCCTGTCGGCCGCGTGGGTGCATTCGCAGCGCGGCCACATCGGCATCGAGGCCGTCGCCAGCATCCTGTCGCCGCGGACCAACCGCATCCGCCTGTTCGTCATCGACATGCTGAGCGCCCTCTTCTGCGCATTCTTCGCCTGGAAGTCGTGGACGCTGCTGCATGAAGCCTGGACCGAGGGCTACGTGAGCGCCACGGCCTGGGCGCCGCCGCTCTGGATCCCCTATCTCGCCATGTCCGCGGGCATGACCCTCCTGACCGCGCAGATCGTCGTGCAAGCCTTCCATCGTCGCCCCATGCCGGACGGACGATGAGCGTCTTCGAGATCGGCGCGCTCTATGGCGTCTTCACCCTGCTGGTCATGTTCTCGGGCATGCCGATCGCCTTCTCGCTGGGGCTGGTCGCGACCGTCTTCATGGTCTTCTTCATGCCGCCGGCCGCCCTCGATACGGTGACGCAGAACGTCTACGAGGAGATGTCGTCGATCACCCTGCTGTCGATCCCGCTCTTCATCCTCAAGGGTGCCGCGATCGGCCGCTCGCCCGCTGGACGCGACCTCTATTCCGCGCTGCATGTCTGGATGAACCGCATCCCGGGCGGGCTCGGCATCGCCAACGTCTTCGCCTGCGCCCTGTTCGCCGCCATGGCGGGCTCGAGCCCGGCGACATGCTCGGCGATCGGCTCGGCCGGCATCCCGGAGATGAGGAAGCGCGGCTATCCGGGCGGATTCGCGGCCGGCCTGATCGCCGCCGGCGGCACGCTCGGCATCCTGCTGCCGCCGTCGATCACCATGATCCTCTACGCGGTGGCCTCGGAACAGTCGCTCGGCAGGCTGTTCCTGGCCGGCATCGGCCCGGCGCTGCTGCTGGTCAGCTTCTTCTCCGCCTATGCCGCGTGGCGCTATTCCCACGAAGCCCGGCACGCGCAGACCGGCTCGGTGCTGCTCGCCGACGAGCGCTTCACGCTCCGCCAGAGGTTCGCCGCCCTGCCGCGCGTGCTGCCGTTCGTGCTCCTGCTCACCGGCGTGATGGTGGCGCTCTACGGCGGCTTCGCCACGCCGTCGGAGACGGCGGGCCTCGGCGCCATCCTCGCGCTGATCCTGATCGCGGTGATCTACAACACCTGGCGGCCGAGGCAGCTCGAGCCGATCATGATCAACACGATCCGCGAATCGACCATGCTGATGCTGATCATCGGCATGTCGCTCCTCTATTCCTACGTGATGAGCTACCTGCACATCAGCCAGTCGGTCGCGACCTGGATCGTGGCGCAGGAACTGTCGCGCTGGGTGCTGCTGGCGGCGATCCTGCTGATGGTCGTGATGCTGGGCTTCTTCCTGCCGCCGGTCTCCATCATCCTGATGACCGCGCCGATCATCCTGCCGCCGCTCAAGGCCGCCGGCTTCGACCTGATCTGGTTCGGCGTGATCATGACCATCGTCATGGAGATGGGCCTGATCCATCCGCCGGTCGGGCTCAACATCTTCGTCATCAAGAACATCGCGCCCGACATCCCGCTCGGCGACGTGATCTGGGGCGTCATGCCCTTCGTCGTCCTGATGGCGCTCGCCGTCGTGGTGCTCTGCCTGCTGCCCGAAATAGCGATGTGGCTGCCGGAGGCGGTGATCAAGACGATGCGATAGCGACCTATCGCCAAGGATTGAGGACAGGAACGCGCGCGTGCTCGAATTCGCTCGTGTCGCGTGTGACGACCGTAAGCCCGTGATGCAGCGCCGTCGCGGCGATGAACAGGTCCGGCTGCGAATAGGTGTGCCCCGCCTTGCGGCCGGCTTCCACCAGCACCCGCCATTTGAAGAGGACGTCCTCGCTGACGGAGAGGATGCGCTGTCCGAACATCGGCCGCACCTTATGCGTCAGCCAGTCGGTCAGCTCGGCGCGTCGCGTAGCGTCATCGAGCAACTCTATCCCGAAGCGAATCTCCGCCATTGTGACGGTGCTTACGTAGAGCAGTTCCAGCGCTTGCGCCGAGACGAACGCAACGACCTTGTTGCTAGGCTTCGGCCGACGCAGCTCGGACAAGACATCGGTATCGAGCAGCCATCCCGTCACAACTCGACATCGCGCGCGCATCCGCTCGCGCCCCGTTCAAGGTCGATGTCCCGATAGGGAGAGGCTTGCATTGCCTCGACGAGCCACCGCCCCGTGCGCTCGCCCTTGAGGCGGTGGAATTCGTCCGCGGCCACGACGACGACTTCATCGCGCCCCGACACCGTTACGTGTTGTGGCCCCTCGCTTCGCACGCGCCGCACCAGTTCGCTGAAGCGCGATTTGGCATCCTTGAGCAGCCACCGTCCCGGTAGGCGCGGTGGCTTCGTCGGGAGTCGAGACCGAGTAGTCATTGTGACTACTTTGCCGAAGCGGCGGTATGGTTTCAAGGACGGGGTGGAACAGGTCTTCCGCTCGCTCGATGTCGAGAGACGCCCGATTGCACCGCAAATGGAGCGCCGATGAAGCCGACCTCTACTGCAGCGGCAAAGGCTGACCGATTCCCATCAGCCGCGACGGTGCTACGCATACGAAGCCCGGCACGTGCCGGCCCGATGCTGCTCGCCGACGACATTGCACGCTCGACGATCGGCAAGGCGTACTCGATCGGGGCTACCCCGTGCGAGAGATAGAGTTGCAGCTTTTTGTCACCCGAAGACACGCGATCGACCCGCCGCCGACTGTGGAGCACCCTTCCATCTAGCGGCGCGCCAGGCGGCGGCGCACGCTTTCCCGGTAGCCGATGTACAGGCCCGAGCCGATGATCACGGCGGCGCCGACCCAGGTCCAGAGGTCCGGCAATTCGCGGAAGACGATGAAGCCCATCGCCGCCGCGCCGATCAGCTGGGTGTAGTTGAACGGCGAGACCACCGCGGCCGGCGCCTGGCTGTAGGCAATGGTCAGGAAGTAGTGGCCGGTACCGGCCATGATGCCCATGCCGACGAACAGGACCATGTCCCAGGACGTAACCGGCATCACCCATTCGAACGGCACGAACGGCGTCGCCGCCACGGTACCGACGATCGTCGCCAGCGTGGCCGAGGCATCCGGCCGCTCGGTCTGGCCGTAGCGGCGCGAGAAGAGCTGATAGAAAGAGCTGCAGACGGTGCTCGCCACGATCAGCAGCACATGCCAGTCGAAGTCGGCATGGCCCGGCCGCACCACGATCAGCGCGCCGACAAAGCCGACCACCACCGCGGCCCAGCGGCGCCGGCCGACCGGTTCGCCCAGCAGGCGGGACGAGAGCGCCGTCACGATGATCGGGCTCGCCAGCGAGATCGACGCCGCGGTCGCCAGCGGCAGGTACACAACGCCGTGGAAGAACAGGTAGGACGAGAAGAACAGCAGCAGGCCGCGCACGATCTGCGTGTCGAGCCGTCGGATCGAGAACAGCTTCAGGCCGCTCCGCGGCAGGAATATTGCGAGCATGAAGACGAAGGCGAAGACGTAGCGCGCCCAGATGACCTCGATCACCGGATAGCCGCTGGTCGACAGCGCCTTGGACATGGCGTTCAGGATCGAGAAACAAGCCATCGCCACGATGGTCGAAAGGATCGCGCGCAGGATGCGGTCGGTCGGCGGGCCCGCAGGCGGCGGCGTATTGACGGTCATGCCGGCAAACTAGCCGGCTGCCTCGACATGTCCATGCCGCTCATCGACGCCGGGGCACGGCGCCATCGCCAGCACCGCACCGATTCCGCAGCCCAGGACGACGCGGCTTTCGCTCATGTTTCTCCCTGCGGGCAACGCGCCGAGGTGGCGCGGCAATCCGCGACCGAGGGGCGACAATGGTGGCTTCGGCCGCGCCATTGCCGAGGGCGCGCGGTGCGACCCTTAGCAGCCGGCGGGCGTCGTCCGGTCAGCCCGTGCCGCGAACCAGGGCGGCCACGAACGTCGACAGTTCGCCCGCATTGTAGGGCTTGGGAAAGACATGGATCTTCTGGCCGCCAACGTCGGGTGGGCGGAGGTGCGAGCCCGAGCACTGGATGATCGGCATCCCCGGCCGGTGGCGCACGGCGGCCTCGATCACCCGCTCGCCGGACATATCGGGCAACCCGAGATCGACGATGACCGCCACCAGGGGCGTGTCTGCCTTCATGACATCGATTGCCGCCTGTCCGGTCGCGGCCTCGATGCACGGCAGACCGGCGTCGCCCAGCGCATCCACCAGGACGGCACGGATCAGAAACTCGTCCTCCGCCAACAGCACGCTCGACATGGAGTTCCTATAGGCGAGTACTATTCGGCCGCCTGGGCCAGCAGGGGTTGAGGCTTGAACGGCAGAATGGTTGTCGCCCGCGCCGCCGGCAGAGGCAAGGGCGGCGTTTCCACACCCAGTGCCCGGGCGGCATTCCACCCCCAGCGCGGGTCGAGCAGGAAGGCGCGAGCGTGGGCGGTGCAGTCGGCCTCGCCCGAGGCGACGATCCGCTCGGCCTGCGCGGGCTCGGTGATCACACCGACCGCCCAGGTCTTGATGCCGGCCTCCTTGCGGATGCGGGCGGCGAACGGCACGTGGTAGCCCGGCGTCACGGCGATCTTCTGGGCCGGCGAATTGCCGCCCGAGCTGGCATCGACGAAATCGCAGCCGAGCGCCTTCAGCTCGCGCGCGGTCTCGACCGTGTCCTCGATCGTCAGCCCGCCGTCGACCCAGTCGGTGGCGCTGAGGCGCATGCCCAGCGCCTTGTCGGCAGGCACCAGCGCCCGGCAGGCCTCGAACACCTCGAGCGGGAAACGCCGGCGCTTCTCCATGCTGCCGCCGTACGCGTCCGTCCGGTGGTTGCTGAGCGGCGACAGGAACTGATGCAGGCAATAGCCGTGCGCACCATGGATCTCGATCACGTCGAAGCCGAGCCGCAGGCTGCGCAGGGTGGCGTCGATGAAGGCCTGCTTCACCCGCTTCAATCCCACCGCATCGAGCGCGACCGGCGTGTGCCACCTGGTATCGTAGGGGATCGCCGAGGCCGAGAACGCGGTCCACGGCAGGTCCGGCGCATCGGCCTGGGTGAGCGGCCCGCCGCCCTTCCACGGCCGCTGCGCCGAGGCCTTGCGGCCGGCGTGGGCGAGCTGGATGGCGAGCTTCACGTGGGGCATCCAGCCCCTCGCCCACTCGACCACCGGCTTCAGCGCCGCCTCGTTCTCGTCGCTATAGAGGCCGAGGCAGCCCTGCGTGATCCGTCCCTCGCGCTCGACATGCGTCGCCTCGAAGCAGAGCAGGCCGGCGCCCGACATGGACAGCATGCCGTAATGGACGTGGTGCCAGGGCTGGGCGCTGCCGTCGACCGCCGAATACTGGCACATCGGCGACACCACGATGCGATTGGGCAGGGTGACGCCGCCAAGCTCGACGGGCGTGAACAGGACACTCATGGCAACTCTTCCTCTGGATCCTCTCCTCTCCCCTCAGCGAGGGAGAGGAATACGAGGTGCACCTTCGCTACCCGCTGATCGACGGGCCGGCCTCGTGGCCGAGCCACTCCTCGATCAAGCGACGGGCGATCGAATCGCGGCGCGGCATGAAGAACGAGCCGTCCTTGGGCAGGTTCTCCGGGCGCAGCTCCTCGCGGCTCATCCAGCGGGCCGAGGCGAGCTCGTCGAGATTGACCTCGAAGTCGAGACTCTCGGCCTCGGCATGGAAGCCGATCATCACCGAGGCCGGGAACGGCCACGGCTGCGAGGAACGGTAGGTGACGTTGTCCACCTTCACCTTGACCTCTTCGTAGACTTCGCGTGCCACGGCATCCTCGAAGCTCTCGCCCGGCTCGACGAAGCCCGCGAGGGTCGAATGCATGCCCTTCGGGAACTGCTTGCCGCGCCCCAGCAGGCACTTGTCGCCGTGATGGACCAGCATGATCACCGCCGGATCGGTGCGCGGGAAATGCTCGGTCTTGCAGCTCTCGTTGGTGCACATGCGGACGTGCCCCGCGCGCGTCACCTTCGTCGATGCGCCGCAGACGCCGCAGTAGCGGTGCCGCTTGTGCCAGTAGGTCATGCCGCGCGCATAGGCCAGGATCGAGCCCTCCCTGGCGAACAGCAGCGAACCGAACTGGCGCAGGTCGACGAACTCGCCCATCTCGGCGAGCGGCGTGTCCTTGCCGCTCACGTCGACGGCGAAATACGGCGTGCCGTCGACATAGCCGAGGAAGATCTGGTGATCGGCGGCGCCGACGACGGCGCGGGCCATCATGCCCTGCAGGAAGATCGGCTCGGGCGTGCCGCCGCCCTTGCTGACGAGGTTCCTCTCGGTGTCGATCGGCACGAAACGGGCGGCACCCGACGAGGCGAGCTCGATCATGCGCTCCTCGTTCTCGCGTTCGTGGCTGGCGCGGTCGATCTCCGCGCTGGAGTAGGGATTTCTGGGTCGTTGCATGGCCGCCGACCGTGCCATAGGGGGCCATGGGCTGCAACGCCGAGGCGGAATTGCAGGAGCCGGCAGAACGACTAACGCCAGAATGTTCCGCCCGTCGAGCCGGACAGCGGGATGAGTCGCTTCAGACGCGCAGGCCCACCGCGAACGCCGCCGCAGCGCCGAAGATGACCACGAGCCAGGGCGGCGCCTTCCACGACACCAGCGCCAGCAGGGCCACGACGGCGATCGCGAAATCGGCGGAGCCATGGATCGCGCCGGTCCACACCGGATCGTAGAGCGCGGCCAGCAGCAGCCCGACCACGGCGGCATTCACACCCTTCAGCACCGAGCGCATGACCGGGTGCTGGCGGAACCAGCTCCAGAACGGCAGTGGTCCGATGGCGAGGAAGAACGACGGCAGGAAGATGCCGGCGAGACAAAGGAGGCCGCCGATCCAGCCGTTCGGCGGCTGGCCCATCACCGTGCCGAGATAGGCCGCGAAGGTGAAGAGCGGCCCCGGCACCGCCTGCGCCGCACCATAGCCTGCCAGGAAGGCGTCGTTGTCGAGCCACCCGGGCTGCACGGTCGCCGCCTGCAGCAACGGCAGCACGACGTGCCCGCCGCCGAACACGAGCGAGCCTGAACGATAGAAGGCATCGACCATCGCGAGCGCGTGGCTGCCGGTCGACGACGCGGCCAGCGGCAGCCCGGCCAGCAGCGCGAAGAAGAGCACGATCGAGCCGATCGACCACAGCCTGCCGATGCGCACCGGCAGCGGCGTCAGGGCGATCACCTCGCCCGGCAGGAAGAACCAGCCGATCAGCCCGCCGATCGCGATCGCGCCGACCTGGCCGAGAGTCGTCGGCACCATCAGCGCGAACACCGTGGCGGCCGCCGCGATCGCCAGCCGCCCGCGATCGGGACAGAGGTTCCTCGCCATGCCCCACACGGCCTGGGCGACCACCGCGACGGCGACGATCTTCAGGCCATGGAGCCAGCTCGCCCCGGAGAGATCGCCGATCGCGGCAACGCCGTAGCCGAAGGCGATCAGCGCCAGCGCCGACGGCAGGGTGAAGCCCAGCCACGCCGCCACCGCGCCCGGGATGCCGCCGCGCAGCACACCGACCATGATGCCGACCTTGCTGCTCGCGGGTCCGGGAAGGAACTGGCTGAGCGCCACGATGTCGGCATAGTGCTCCTCGCTGAGCCAGCGGCGCCGCGCGACGAACTCGGCGCGAAAGAAGCCGAGATGGGCGATCGGGCCGCCGAAGCTCGTCAGGCCGAGGCGAAGGAAGACGAGGAACACGCTCCACGGGCTGTCGTCAGCGGTCGGTTCGGGCGTGCCGGCGACCTCAGCCATTGCGCGTCCGCTCCATCGCTTGTGCGGACGCACGCCGGCGCGCGAACCCGGGCCCGGCGGCGATCAGGGATAGACGATCTTCGAGAGCGGCTTCCATTTGTCGTAGTCGGC
>Ga0182738_1002039_pt1 | contig 24423 bp, 25 predicted proteins | sample eDN5th30CBELigMG_FD_128876 | JGI IMG/M metagenome (GOLD analysis project Ga0182738, IMG submission 128876) | Enriched Miracle-Growth compost microbial communities from Emeryville, California, USA - eDNA 5th pass 30_C BE-Lig MG (version 2)... ...
ATCGGCTACGACTCGGCCGAGGGGCGCGCCATCTGCGGCGCCATCTCCGCCGTGATGACGGGCGTCGCCTACGCGACCTCCGCCGAAATGGCGCGCGAGCTCGGTCCGTTCGCCGGCTATCACGCCAACGCCGCCGACATGCTGCGCGTCGTGCGCAACCATCGCCGCGCAGCGTACGGCAAGAAGGACGGCTACGAGAAGCTCGCGACGCTGCCCGTGCCGCTCGACCACGCGTCCTGCCCGGACGCGGCACTCATCGATGCGGCCAAGCGCGCCTGGGATCGCGCCATCGCGCTCGGCCAGAGCCACGGCTACCGCAATGCCCAGGCGACAGTCATCGCGCCGACCGGCACGATCGGCCTCGTCATGGACTGCGACACGACCGGCATCGAGCCCGACTTCGCGCTGGTGAAGTTCAAGAAGCTGGCCGGCGGCGGCTACTTCAAGATCATCAACCGCGCCGTACCGGAGGCGCTGCGCACGCTCGGCTACCGCGAGTCGGAAATCGCCGAGATCGAAGCCTATGCCGTCGGTCACGGTTCGCTGGCGCAGGCGCCCGCGATCAACCCGGCGACGCTCAAGGCCAAGGGCTTCGACGACGAGGCATTGGCGAAGATTCATGCGGGGCTGGAGAGCGCCTTCGACATCAAGTTCGTCTTCAACAAGTGGACGCTCGGCGAAGACTTCATCGTCGACAAGCTGAAGATCGCCGCCGACAAGGTGAAGGATCCGGCGTTCGACCTGCTGTCTGCCCTCGGCTTCTCGAAGAAGGATATCGAGGCTGCCAACGAGCACGTCTGCGGAGCGATGACGCTGGAAGGCGCGCCGCACCTGAAGACCGAGCACCTGCCGGTGTTCGACTGCGCCAACCCCTGCGGACGCAAGGGCAAGCGCTACCTTTCGGTCGACAGCCACATCTACATGATGGCCGCCTCGCAGCCGTTCATTTCCGGCGCCATCTCCAAGACCATCAACATGCCGAACGAGGCGACGGTCGACGACTGCAAGGCTTCCTACATGCTGTCGTGGAAGCTGGCGCTGAAGGCCAACGCGCTCTATCGCGACGGCTCGAAGCTCTCGCAGCCGCTCAACGCGCAGGTGCTGGGCGATGACGCCGACGAGCAGGAAGACACCGCCGAGCAGCTCATGGCCGACAAGCCGCAGCTGCAGCGGGCGCTGGCCGCTGCCGAAAAGCTGGCCCGGCGCGTCTCCGAGCTGGAAACGCAGGTCGCGACCGCCGAGCGCCAGGCCAGCATCCGCGAGCGCTCCAAGCTGCCGAACCGGCGCAAGAGCTACACCCAGAAGGCCACCGTCGGCGGCCACAAGGTGTACCTCCACACCGGCGAGTATGAGGACGGCAAGCTCGGCGAGATATTCATCGACATGCACAAGGAAGGCGCCGCCTTCCGCTCGCTGATGAACAACTTCGCCATCGCCATCTCGCTCGGCCTGCAGTACGGCGTGCCGCTGGAGGAGTTCGTGGAGGCTTTCACCTTCACGCGCTTCGAGCCCGCCGGGCTCGTCACCGGCAACGAGACGATCAAGAACGCGACATCCGTCCTCGACTACATCTTCCGCGAGCTTGCCGTGTCCTACCTCGGCCGTCACGACCTGGCGCACGTCGACCCGCGCGAGATCGTCGGCGAGACGGGGCTCGGCTCCTCCGACGAGGACACGGACGAGGAGCTGGCGCTCGATCTCCCCGAGCAGGTGAGCAAGGTCGTCTCCAAGGGCTTCATGCGCGGCAACCTGCGGCTCGCCTCGGGCGGGCGTACCCAGGCGGAGATGCGCGAGGAGTTCGCCGAGGACGTCGTGTCGGCGTCGTATCCGGCCACCGAAGGCGAGACGGGTCTCTATCCGACCGATGGCGCGACGGCGCTCAAGGCCGATAGCTCGGTGATGTACGCGCGGACGACCGTGACGCGCTCCGAAGTGACGGTGAAGGCGCGCGAATCGGACCTGCGGGCCGAGGCACGTATCCGCGGCTACGAGGGGGAAGCTTGCCGCGAGTGCGGAAACTTCACCCTGGTGCGCAACGGCACGTGCCTCAAGTGCGACACCTGCGGCGGCACCAGCGGCTGCTCGTGACGACACCTACACTGCCGTGATCTACCGCCGGGGCGGCCAGCGATGGCCACCCCGGCTTTTTTAGGCCCGGCCAACCGGCATCCCCGGCCCTGTTGTCGGCATAGAGCTCACGGTCGGCTGAACGCGGAAGATTAGATTTCACATGGCATCGAGTGTGGCTCCAGGTGACCTGTTGGGGATGGTTTGGGGACAAGCGGTGCACCGGAGCGAGAATCGCGGCAACTTCGGTCCGGAATTATGCGCGCGGGGGCCGCGATGAACGACGACACGATTAAGCGGCTGCATGCGCCGGTCGGCGTCTATCTGCTGGCCGAGCATCTCGATGCCGCTCTCGCCGCGGGCGAGGATCTGACCGGTGTGCTTTTCATCTGGCCCGGGCCGCCGCCGCGCGAGCCGGAGAAGATCGCCGAGCTGCGCGCCGGCCAGCGCGCCGCCATCGAGCGCATCCGCACATTCGAGCTGGCGCTCATCGCACGCGTGCTCAAGGGACGCGACTGGGCCGAGGACGTCGCGCAGTCACAGGATCGCTTCGCGGCGATGGCGCGGCTCTATCTGGCGGGAACGGCAGTGCTGCTGGATGCCGTTGCCGAATGCGCCGACATCAGCGCCGCCGACTTCGACGCCGGCGATGGACTTACGGCCTACCTGCGCAGCCGCGGCATGATCGCGGCGGATGCACCGACGATCGCGGACGGTGTCCCCCTCGTCGCCGGCGAGGGCTTCCTCGTTGCCCGGCGCGTCCCGCTCGGCGCGCTCATGGACCTCGTGGCGATGTTTCTCGACACCCTCGAGGCCGAGTACGACCTGTTCTTCAAATACGAAGACGGCGGGTCGGCTTTTGGCCTACCCGCCGCCCTGTTGCGTTAGACGCTCGCGCCGCCGTTACAGCGGGCGCAAATTGTCCTGCATCGTCTGGCCTGCGCTGCGGCTGCTGCCGCCGTACGCGTCGCCCTCCGCCTGATAGGCGACGCGAGGCCGGTAACCGCGCTCCTCGACGTAGCGGCGATCACGGCGCTCCTCGTTGCTCGCGACATCGCGATCGCGGCGCGAGCGGCGGCGCTCCGACTTGCTCGACTTGCCGGACTTCTCCGACTTCTCGCTGCGGGCAGACTTCTTCTTCACCGGCTTGTCGTCGCTGTCGTCATAGGCTGCGGCGGCGAGCTTGGCCTTGGCAGCTTCCTTAGCGTCGGCCTTTTTCGGCGCTTCGCTGGTGATCGACGACGTCTCGGTGAGAGCCGACAGCTTCACGGGCCCATCGATGACGCGATCCTCGTCCCACGCCGTCTGATTGAGGGTATGGCCAGGATGCGATTGATCGGCTTTGGCGAGGATGCCGGTCTGCTTGCGCGAACCGCCGAACGCCAGCGGCGCGGTGTCAGCAGGCGAGTACGCGATGCTCGTGACCCGGCCCATTGCCTGCGGCGCCTCCGCCACCAGCATGTTGCCGGCGCCCACGCTCTGGCCCGCGAAGGCGTTCGCCGTCGTCACGGGAGCGAAAGGCGAGCCGGTCGTGGCCTTGAACGCCAGCACCACGGCCATGCCGCGCTGTGCATCGTCGACGCTCGCATACTGGCCGATGTCGCCCGGAACCGGATCGTACTCGCGGTTTTCCTTGTATCGGGCTTCCGCGGCCTCCGGCGCCTTGATGACCTTGAGCTTGAGGTTCGCAACGCCGTCACCGGCGAAGCCAAGCTTTTCGGCCGCCGCGCGCGACAGGTCGAGCGTGCGGTTGCCCCAGTACGGTCCCGCGTTGTTCACGCGCACGACGAGCGCGCGCTTGTTTTTCGGACTCCACACGAGCAACTGCGTTCCGTCCGGATAGACGGGGCTCGCGGTGTTGTCCGGACGATCCGGATGGAAGCGCTCGCCTGACGATGTGAGGCCGCACGGATTATAGCGGTCTTTACTGCAGTCGTCGTAGTGCGAGGCGGTGACGCTCTGCTCGACGCCTACCAGCGCCTGCGTCTCCTCGATGGTTTTCACCCGATGGCACTTGCCAACGAAACAATAGGTCTTCCCCGGCGTCTTCGCCTCAGCAGGCGTCGAGCTGACTGCCGGAATGGCGACCGCGGCGATCGTCGATGCGATCGAGGCGATGCACACCAGGCGAACGCGCTTCGCCCAGGTGGATAGTTTCCACGCCATTACAGAACTCCGTCGTTGTTTCTTTTTTGCGCCCGCGAGAACGAAGGTGAAGAAACCTTAGTTCCGCAACCGATGTCCCCCGGCGCGGGTCGCAGGAAACAGCAGGAAGGGGAGATAACGCGGCAAATCACTGCGTGATGCCGCCGCTGCGACGCATGGCCGCGAAATTCACATCATGCCGTGCGTGGCAAGAAGTTGTTCCAGCTCTTCTCGCGCGCGTTGCAGCAGAGAAGAATCTGTCGAACGCAGAACGAGTTGCGTGGAGATGCGCCCGTGCGCAAACGACGGATAGCTTCCCATTGCAATATCCGGAAATGTTTTTTGATGGGTGGCGAATAAATCCGCGACGTCTCCTTCCGGCCGAAACAGCTGCACCGTGGCGGTGTGCATCACCGCTCCCGTCGCGAGTCGCGCCGTCACGTCGTCGAGCATTACCTGCATGATGTCGGGCACGCCGGCGAGCACGATCACGTTGCCGATCATGAAGCCCGGCGCCACCGAAACCGAATTGGCGATGAGCTCCGCGCCGCGCGGAATGCGCGCCATGCGCATGCGTGCCGGCGTCGGCTCGATGCCGCGGCGGGCGAAATAGGCGTTGAGCAGATCGACGGCGCGCGGATCGTGCTCGATCGGCACGCCCAGCGCCGCGGCCACGGCGTCGGCCGTTATGTCGTCGTGCGTCGGACCGATGCCGCCGGTGGTGATGAGGTACGTGTAACGCGAGCGCAGCGCGTTGATTGCATCGACGATGGCCGCCGCGTCATCGGGCACGATGCGCACTTCGCTCAGCCGTATGCCCACACGCGTGCAATGGGCGGCGATGTAGTTGATGTTGCGATCGGCCGTGCGGCCCGACAGGATCTCGTCGCCGATCACCAGCGCCGCCGCCGTTACGATGCGCTCACCGCTCACCTGCATGCTCCCCATATCTGGCGGGAGGCTGTCTTACCACTTAGGCTGCCGGCATGCGATTCCCCTCTCCGCTCGTCCGCGGCCGCCTGGTGCAAAGGTACAAGCGCTTCCTGGCCGACATCGTTCTCGATAGCGGAGAGACGATAACCGCCGCCTGTCCGAACACGGGCTCGATGCTCGGTCTCGCTGTTCCGGGCAGCGCCGTGTGGCTTTCGCGCAGCGCGGCGGCGAGCCGCAAATTCCCGCATACCTGGGAGATGGTCGAGACCGACCTCGGCGCCGGCGCCACGCTCGTCGGTATCAATCCGATGCATCCGAACAGGCTCGTCGCCGAAGCGATAGCGGCCGGCGCCATGGCGCCGCTCGAAGGCTACGGGACGGTTCGCCGCGAGGTGAAGTACGGGCAATCCAGCCGCATCGACTTCCTGCTCGACGATGCGCGGCGGGGCCGATGCTACGTCGAGGTGAAGAACGTGCATCTCATGCGCACGCTCGGACGCGCCGAGTTTCCCGACTGCACCACGGCGCGCGGCGCCAAACACCTCGTGGAACTGGCCGGCATGGCGGCGGAAGGGCACCGCGCGGTGATGGTGTACCTGGTGCAACGGCCGGATGCCGAGACGCTTTCCATCACCGGCGATTTCGATCCGCGCTATCTCGCGGCCTTCCGCAGCGCGACAGCCGCCGGGGTCGAGGCGCTCGCCTACCGCTGTCGCCTCAGCACCGATGAGATTGCCGTCGACGCGCAAATTCCAGTCACCGACTGAGCCAGGCGCCGATCACACGATTTTGTAATGTAACGAAGCTGCCTCCGGAGCGTATTTGGGACGATCCCAGAAACGACCCGGCCCATCGGCCGGCGTTCCCGCACCAGGGAGGTGCCCATGCTCACACGTCGGGACTTCGGCCGCTTCGGCCTCGGCATCGCTGCGGCGGCGTCCGGCTTTCGGGTCGCGACGGCCCAGGCAAACGAGGAGACAATGACGACAAAAACCAAGGTCGCCTTCGAAATCACCAAGACGCCGGACGAGTGGCGCAAGCTTCTCACGCCCGAGCAGTACAGCGTGCTGCGCGAGCACGGGACGGAGCGCGCCGGGACGAGCCCGCTCGACAAGAATTACGCGGCCGGCCTCTACGAGTGTGCGGCGTGCAGCCTGCCGCTGTTCTCGTCGGAGACGAAGTTCAACAGCGGCACCGGCTGGCCAAGCTTTTATAAACCGCTCGACAATGCCGTCGGTGACACGGTCGACAAAAGCTATTTCATGACGCGTACCGAAATTCACTGCCGCCGCTGCGGCGGACATCTCGGTCACGTCTTCGAGGATGGCCCGCCGCCGACGGGGCTGCGCTACTGCATGAATGGCGTCGCATTGAAGTTCGTGCCCAAGGCGGGTGCCTAGGAACGGCGGACGGAGCGGAGCCCTATGACTGTCGCGGATGATGCATCGGTCATTGGGCGCTTGCGCCGTTGGGCGCGCGCCATCAAGCGCGACGTGCACGCGCTCTATCTCTCGGCGCGCGACCCGCGCGTGCCCTGGTACGCCAAGGCCGTCGCGCTCGCCGTGGCGGCGTATGCGCTCTCGCCCATAGACCTCATTCCCGATTTCGTTCCCGTCGTCGGCTACGTCGATGACCTGATCCTTGTGCCGCTCGGCATCCTGCTGGCCGTGCAGCTTATCCCAGCGCATGTTCTCGCCGAGCACCGCGCGGCGGCTACGGATGCGCGTCTGACGCCGAGCCGCAACGCCGCCATCGTCATCATCGCCATCTGGATCGGCGCCGCGCTTCTCGCCGCTGCCGTCGCTATCCGCTATCTCCACAGATGAGGCTTCCACCATGCGCATGACACGTCTCAGCGTTGCCACGGTCGTGGCCGCTGCGCTCGCCTTCGCCGGGGCCGCCAGCGCCGCCGCGGTCACGCCGCCCGCCGGCCTCGACGTCGCGACGTTCGCCGGCGGCTGCTTCTGGTCCATGGAGTTCGCTTTCGACAAGCTGCCCGGCGTCAAGGAAACGACATCCGGCTTCATGGGCGGCCGCACGGAGCACCCGAGCTACGCGGCGGTCTCGCTCGGCAATACCGGTCACGCGGAGAGCGTGCAGGTGACGTATGATCCGAAGGTCGTCAGCTACGACAAGCTCGTCGACTACTACTGGCATCACGTCGATCTGCTCGACGGCGGCGGCCAATTCTGCGACCGGGGTGATCAGTATCGCCTGGTCATTTTCGCACGCACGCCCGAGCAAAAGCGCGTTGCCGTGCAGAGCAAGGCGGCGCTCGACGCCAGCCACCGCTTCTCGTCACCTGTCGCCGTGGGCATCCAGGACGCCGGCCCGTTCACGCCGGCCGAGGCGTATCACCAGGACTTCCACACCAAGAACCCGGCCTACTACAATCGCTATCGCGTCGGCTGCGGCCGCGACGCCCGGCTGAAGGAGATCTGGGGTTCGGAGGCGGACGCGGCGACGCACTAGAAGCGTGCGCCGCCATCTTCGTCACTGGGTGCGCCGTCCAAACGAGACGGCATAGTCGAGGGAGCGCATCGGCAGGATCTTGTCGTTGGCCGAAGGCTCGATGCCGTCGGCCAGCACGTTGGGATCGAAAATGCCGGCATCGCACGTTTCCGACGGCTCCAGACCGCCGATCGAGATGGTGCCGATCTTCACGCTCTTGCGATCCGCAGGCCATTCGGCCGTCGGGTCGTCGTCCTGATCGCCGGGCTGGCCGAGCACGGCGTACAGGTTGAATTCGACCGGCCCCTTGGCGAACTGGGTGTCGAGCTCCTTGGCGTAGAAGTCCGCTCCCTTGGCCTCGGCATCCTTGTCGTCGATGCCGACGAAGCCGGCGGCCGGCTCGGCTTTCCACTTCACCGCCTGCCGGTCGCCGTTGGCATTGGTGAGATAGAACGTGTGAACGCCGAAGTAGTCGGCGGTCGCGTAGCTGGCAGGCGTCGGGCGCGCATCGAGCCAAGCCTTCTGGCGCGTCGATTCAGGATGCGCCTTGAAGTAGGCGCCGATCTTGTCCTTGTCCTTGCTCGCGACGGCGGTCAGCAGCGCGAGAAAGTCCTCCGGCGTCTTGGTGGCGAATATCGGCGCCGAGATCATGAGCAGGTCGCTGTTACTACCGTCGGGTAGCTGAAAATGCAGGGCGATGCCGCGCACGTTGTCCTTCTGGCCGTCGGACGCCGCCGGGTCGCCGCCGCCCAGCGAGAAGCGCCCGACGAGCGGCACCGGCGCCGCGAACTGTGGCGCCTTGCTGAGCCCGGCCGCTTCGGGTGTAGGCGTGAACTTTCCTTTGACGCAGATGCCCTTGGTGTGGGCAGCGCGCATCTTCTCGTGCGCACCGAACACACCGTTGAGCGCATTGACAAGCTCTTCCGGCTGCGCCTCCTCGGCTCTCGCCGGACCGGCGAGCAGCGCCACTGAAAGCGCTGCGACGGCGAGCCCTCGCGGCATTCCCATCCTCATCTTCAACGCTCCTGTAGAGGTCCCGTGACGACGCCTATTCGCGTCTCTCGCCGCCTGCGTGTCAATGGAACCGGGCGCAAAGCCGCACCATCGCGAGTGGGAGACTAAAGGTTCCGTGAAGACTGCAAGGCGCGCCGGCGACAGCTAAGCGGCGTTGAGCTGCGTCGCCAGCAGATGCCCTATCCATACCGCCAGCAGGCAAAGCGCGACGGAGCCCAGGATGTAGCCGCCGGCGGGCAGCCACTCGCCCTCCTGCATCAGCACCATCGTCTGCAGGCTGAAGGCGGAGAACGTGGTGAAGCCGCCACACAATCCCACGGCGACAAACGCGCGGATATTCGGCTCGACAAGATACCGGCCGCCCTCGGGGCTCGTCAGCGCGACGAAAAAACCGATGACGAACGCGCCGAGGATGTTGATGAGCAGCGTACCCCACGGGAACGTCTCGCCGAAAAGGCGCGCCGCAATGCCCGTACACCAGTACCGTGCCATGCCTCCGAGTGCACTTCCGGCGGCGATCCATAGATAAGCCTGCACGCGTTCCCCCCGCAATTCTTCGATGCTTGGATCGGTGGGCGAATCCTAGCATGCGCGCGCCGGCAGCGGACACACTGCCGGCGCGAAATGGCAAACGCCGCGGTGCCGCTACTCGGCCGCCGCCCGATGCGAGGCGAGGACCTGATCGGCCAGGCGGCCGGTCAGCTCCGCGAGGTGGTCGAAGCGCGCGGTATATGTCCCGACGCCCGATGTCGCCGAGCGCAGGTCCACGATGAGGCTTTCCATTTCGGATGCCGGCATCTGCGCCTGGACAACGTCCCAGCCGCTCCACCCCTCGCGCGTGTCGAAGCCGAGTATCTGGCCGCGCCGCTGCGAGATGATGGCGTTGACGCGCGCCGTCGCCTCGCTCGGCACGGCGATATCGACCGCCATTACCGGCTCGAGCAGCACCGGCGAGCACTTCGGCAGGCCGTCCGTCATGCCTATCCGCGCCGCCTGGCGGAACGCCATGTCGGAGCTGTCGACCGTATGATAGGAGCCGTCGAGCAGCGTCACGGAGACATCGACCACCGGGAAGCCGAGCGGTCCGTGCTGCAGGTAGTCCTTCACCCCGATCTCGACCGACGGAATGAACTGGCGGGGAACAACGCCGCCGGTGATCTTCTCGCCGAAGGTAAATCCGGTGCCGCGGGGCAGCGGCTGGATCTCGAGCACGACGTCGCCGAACTGGCCGTGGCCGCCCGACTGCTTCTTGTGCCGGCCGCGCACCTGCGTCCCGGACCGGATGGTCTCCTTGTAGGGCACCATGCGCGGCTGGCGCTCGACGGCGATGCCGTACTTGCGCTGCAGGCGCTCGAGGGCGACACGCAGGTGCATCTCGCCTTGCCCGAGCAGCAGCAGCTGATGCGTGTCGCTGTTGGTCTCGATGCCCAGCGAAGGGTCGTCCTGTAGCAGCTTCGCGAGGGCCGTCGTCAGCTTCACCTCGTCCTTGCGGTCCTTCAGCCCGAGGCCGATGGCGAACACCGGCGCCGGCGCAGCGGGAGACTTGGCCTGCACGGCGCCGCCTTTTTCGGCGCTGATCGTATCGCCGGTCTTGATGCCTTCCAGGCGGCCCAGCGCCACCGTGTCGCCGGCTTTGCCGATGCCGCGCTTCACCGGCTCCTCGCCGCGCAGGCTGAACACGCCGGCCACGCGCTCGTCGCGCCCGTCCGGTCCGGTGACGACGGTTCCGTCGCCGAACTCCCCGGTGAGCACGCGGGCGAGCGACAGCTTGCCGCCGTGCGCCGTGTGCAGCGTCTTGATGACGAAGGCCGCCGACTTTGCGTTCTCCAGCTTGAGCCTGCGCGCCGTCACCTCGATCCCCGGCGTCTCGTGACGCAACGCCTTGAGAAGCCGGAAGATGCCGTGGTTGTCGCGCGCCGATCCGATGAGCACCGGACAGATCTGTCCATCGCGAAACTCCTGCGTGAGATCGGCGAAGATCTTGTCGCGCGGCGGCGGCATGTCGGTGAGAAGCTGCTCCATCAGCTCATCGTCATAGTCGGCGAGCTGCTCGAGCATATGGAAGCGCGCTTCCTTCTCGCGCTCCGACATCGACGACGGCAGCTCGACGATCTCCGATGGCGCGTTGGTGCGGTAGACGAAGGCGCGCTCGGAGGCGAGGTCGACGAAGCCCGCCACCGCTCCGTTCTCGCGGATCGGAATCTGGCGCAGCACCAGCGGCCGGCTGCTCGCCGGCTGCAGCATGGGGATCAGCTCGCGCAGCGACGTCTGGGACTCGTCGATCTTATTGAGGAACAGGAAGTGCGGGATGCCCCGGTCCTCGAGCTGCTTCAGGATGATCTGCAGCGCCGGCACTCGCCGCGCCTCGGCCTCGCAGACGACGATCGCCGCATCGCAGGCCGTCAGGGCGATAGAGCCCTCGTGCTGGAACTCGATCGAGCCGGGGCAATCGAGGAATGTGAAGCTGTCGCCGAGGAACGAGACGTCGGCGACGTTGAGTGACACGCTCATGCCGTGATCGCGGGCCTCGGGGCTCGCATCGCCGACAGACGTCTTATCGATGACGCTGCCGGAACGCTGGACCACACCGGTGCGGGCGAGAATGGCTTCGAGCAGAGTGGTCTTGCCGCTCAAATACGGCCCGACGAGTGCGATGCAGCGGGAGCGGGCGCTCCCAAGGGCTCCCACTTTGGGGATTTCCGACTGCGCCATCTGCCTTCCTCCTCTGGTTGGAGGCGCACGCACCCGCGTCGGCCGCGCGCCTCGCGCCTCTGGGAGGAGCGCGACAGGGTTGATGTTCGCGCTGCTGGCAGTCCTTCGCAAGCACGATATTCAAAAAGTTCGACGAGTTGTCGAGGGAAGTCATACGTACACGAATATTGCGTCGCACAATGCAGAGGAAGAATTCGTCTTTCCAATTCGGCGCAGCACAATGGAAAATACTTGCTCGGGAACTTAATTGCAGCATTATGAATTGACTGGTTCGTTCGAGGGACAACCAGGTGGGTCGTTTAGAGGGCAAACGGCCCGGAAAGACGAGGCGTAGAGATGAGTATGAAGACGCTCATATCGGCGGCCCATGCGGCGGGTTACGCAATGGCAGCCGAGGACATCGCCGAGCATCGGCCCGAACTGGCACGCCTGCCGTCGACGGCCATCATCGTGCGGCCGACCGTGCACCGTGGCCTCGTGGCCAGCGCACAGCGCTCCGTGCGCCGCATGTGGCTGCAGTGGTTCGCCGAGCATTGGGTTCACCGCGCAGCGGCTTGATATTCGGCGCTTTGAGCTACGTCCGGGCGCGCCCAAGGCGCGCCCTTTAGTTTTTCTACAGCGCCCCGAGCGCCCAGGCGCCAGCCAGCACCACAAGAGTGACTGCCAAGGCGATCCGCCAGGCCCTGCACGTGGCGCAGCGGGTCCCTCCCGGCATTGGCCTGCTGTCCCCCGATGCTCAGCGGAGATTGCCGCAGAAGCGCTGAATGCGGCGACAGGCGTCCTCGAGGATCTCTTTCGACGTGGCGTAGGAAACGCGGAAAGCCGGCGACGACGCGAAAGCGGCGCCATGCACGACGGCGACCCCCTCCTCCTCCAGCAGCGCCGTGGCGAAGTCCTCGTCGTTGCCGATCAGCTTGCCGGAGGCGCTGGTCTTACCGATGGCCCCGGCGCAGCTCGGATAGACGTAGAACGCGCCTTCGGGCTTCGGGCACCGGAGGCCGCTCGCCTGGTTGAGCATCGAGACGACGAGATCGCGGCGCTCGACGAACTTGGCGTTGTTGGCGGCAATGAAATCCTGCGGGCCATCGAGCGCCTCGACGGCGGCGGCCTGGGTGATCGACGACGGGTTCGAGGTCGATTGCGACTGCAGCTTGCGCATGGCGTCGATCAGCACCACCGGACCGCCGGCATAGCCCAGCCGCCAACCGGTCATGCAGTAGGCCTTCGAAAGCCCATTGACGGTGAGCGTGCGCTCGAAGAGCCCCGGCTCGACCTCCGCCACCGTATGGAACTTCAGCCCGTCATAGAGCAGGTGCTCGTAGATGTCGTCGGTGAGGATCCAGACGTGCGGGTGGCGCAGCAGCACGTCCGTCAGCGCCTTGATCTCCTCGCGCGAGTAGGCGGCGCCCGTCGGGTTCGAGGGCGAATTGAAGATCAGCCACTTCGTCTTCGGCGTGATGGCGGCCTCGAGCACCTCCGGCTTCAGCCGGAAACCGTCCTCGAGCTTGGTGTCGACGAAAACCGGCTTGCCGTCGGCAAGCATCACGATGTCGGCGTAGGAGACCCAGCACGGCGCGGGGATGATCACCTCGTCGCCGGGGTTCAGCGTCGCCAGCAGCGCATTGTAGATCACCTGCTTGCCGCCGGTGCCGACCGAGATCTGGTTCGGCTTGTAGTCCAGATTGTTCTCGCGCTTGAACTTGCGCGCGATCGCCGCCTTGAGCTCCGGGGTGCCGTCGACGTCCGTGTACTTCGTCCGGCCCTCGGCAAGCGCCTTGACCGCCGCCTGCTTGATGTTCTCCGGCGTGTCGAAGTCCGGCTCGCCTGCCGACAGCGAGATCACATCGCGCCCCGCGGCCTTCAATTGGCGCGCCTTGGTCGACACGGCGATCGTCGCGGAAGGCTGAATGCGGTTCAGGCTGTCGGCGATGAAACCCATTGTGAAAGCCTTTCGAATAGCCTTTGCGGCGTGAGCGGCGCGGACACTATCTGCAGCGCGCGGTGACTTCAATACATCGGCTGTTGTGTCGCGAAGGCACGCGAAAGCGCGCGCGTTCGCTGGTACAAGCATCGCGCAGTGACCGAAGCGCAACATCACCGGGGCGTCGCGCATTAATCAAAAGAATACGCCGCACCCGCCACAATGTGTCCCTACACCCGCCACGAACGGGGGAAACGATCCCCACATCGAACGCGCTTGGTCTTGGGCTTGGCGTAAGCGGCGAAAGGATCTCTGCAATGTCCATCTCTGGACCCCTGAGATTGATCCTGAGAACCACAGCCGATGTGACCATCGGCCTGATCCTTTTCGTGACCTTCGCCCTCGCGGTCGGCGCCTACGAGCGCAACTCGGCGGCCACGCACCGCCTCGGCGGCCTGCTGGCGGTCAGCTCGAGCGCCGGCGATCTCCTGAAATTCAGCCTCGACGACAGCCCGCTGATCGCGGCCGCCGTCGTCGCCACCGCCGTGCCGGTGCCGCAGACCGCCGTCTTCGGGCCGCCTCCGCGCGCCATCGGTGGCTGGGCCGCTATGCTCCTGCTCGGAAGCGTCTTTTCCGGCATGGTCGCGTTCAATCTGGCGTTTTTCCGTCACCTTCGCCGCGAGTACGCCTCCCCGCGGTGAGGTGCGTGGAGGGGGGACCCGGTTCTGCTGGGAGCCCTTGACGGTCTCTCCTCCACTCCTAACATTTCGGTAATCAGGCCGTTATAGTCGGCTATGCAATAGACCAGGGGCCCGGGTTGTCCGGGAACGGGGTAACAGAGCGGAGCTTAAAATGGGCGCGGGCGCCATTCGCAAGAGCCTCCCGATCACCATGCTGGGACTTTCGGCCGTCGGCCTCGGGGCCGCCGCCGTGGCGCTCGGCAATGGCGAGGCCGTGGTCGAACGGGGATTCCAGCGTGCCATCGCCGACATGGACGGCAAGGCGGCGCCCCGCCGGCCGCTGCCGGTGATCGCAGGCAGCGAGGAGTTCTGGCTGACCCATGTCGTGCATGATGCTGGCGGCATCGCCAGCAAGCCGGTGGCCGTCGGCGACCGGATCACCATCGCGTCCAATGGCACACAGCGGGTGCTCAACGTCGTCAACATCGACCGTCTCGACAGCAACGTGCTCCCCATCTCCTCGGAGCGCCCGATGCCGCTGCTTCTGGTGACCTGCCGCGACGAGGCCAATCCCCACAACCGCCCGGTGCGGTTCCTTATCGAGGCGGGCGACGAGCTGCCGGCACTTTCGTCGGCGAAGACGGCACGCACGCTGTAGAATTTCTCACCGCGACTTCGTTGGCGCCCGCGGTCGCAGGCATCGCGCGCTGACGCATTGCCTTCACGCCGGTCGCGCATGCTAAGCTTCCCGCGCGCGTCACCGGCCGTGCAAGTCAATGGGGGAAGCCAAACGCCATGCGTCTCAATCCGCCGACCATTGCCATCTTCCTCATCTCGCTGACGCTGGCGCTGCTGGCGCTCATCACCAAGCTGGGCTTTGTCGGCATTCCGCGCTACCTGCCGCACCAGGAGTTCTGGCTGGCGATCACGGCCTACATCACGCTGATGGTCGGCAATCTGGTGCGTGGCGTCTGAGGCGGCGCGCCTACCAGGCGATTGGTGCCTTGTCGCGGAAGAAGCCACCGGTCGGGCCGGTATCGGGGAGCGTCGCCAACCAGATCGCGGTCTCGGCCCCCTGCTGCACAGAGCGTGTGGCGTTCGGGCCGCCCATATCCGTGCGCACCCAGCCCGGACACATGGCGTTGACCTTGATCGGCGTCGGGCCGAGCTCGGCGGCCGTGATCCTGGTCAGCGCATTCAGCGCCGCCTTGGACATCCGGTAGGCGGGGTAGCCGGCGCCCATCTCAGCCAGTTGGCCCGCCCCCGACGACACGTTGACGATGCGCCCGTACTCGCCCTTCTGCATGATGGGCAGCACCGCCTGCATCAGGCGCAGCGGTCCGAGCGCATTCGTATCGTACGTCTCGAGCGCGAGCTGCGACGACAGATCGAGCACTTTGGAATCTTCGGGCGATTGCCCTTCCTTCAGGATGCCGGCGTTGTTGACCAGCACGTCGATACGGCCGAAGAGGTTCATCACCTCATCCACGGCCGCGCGGATGCTGGCCTCGTCGCTCACATCGAGCGCCACGACCGGCGGCTCCAAACCTTCCGACGCCAGCTTGCTCCCCGCCTCGCGGCCTTTTTCGACGTCGCGCGAGGCGAGCACGGCGACGAGGCCGCCGCGCGATAGCTGCTTGACGATCTCGAGGCCGATGCCGCGGTTGGCGCCTGTGACGAGCGCAATGCGTGTTTCGGCCATGGGGTCTCCTCGTGGCGATTTGCGGCTTTCGAAGCCGACCATAGCTGCTTCAGGTGCGTCCCGAGAAGACGAAGAATGCGCCGAGGGCGATAAAGCCGAAGCCGATCACCTGATTTAAGCTGATCGGCTCTTTCAGGTAGAGCACCGAGAAGACCGCAAAGACGGTGAGCGTGATCACTTCCTGGATGGTCTTCAACTCGGCCGCCGAATAGACGGCGCTGCCAAACCGATTCGCCGGCACGGCGAGGCAGTACTCGAAGAAGGCGATCAGCCACGAGACGAGGATGACCAGCATCAGCGGCTGATCCTTGAAGCGCAGATGCCCGTACCACGCGAAGGTCATGAAGACGTTGGAAAAGCAGAGCAGCACAATCGGCATCAGCTTCGCCGAAATCGTCGGCAGCGGCATGTCTCAACTTGCTCCTGTGAGGATGAGGCGGCCCGCCGCCCGGGAGGTGTCGTCTCTATTAGCGAAATTACGAGCGGTATTCTCCCAGGACGCGGAACGGCAACTTCAGATTTCTCGCGTCTAATGGCGAAGCTGGGCCGGACGCACGCAAGACCTATCAGGCCCGGCGGTTGTTCCAGGACGGTGCCCTCAGCGCGAGGCTCCGTCTCAAGCCCTCGGACAGCCACCCGAGGCGTGTGAAGAGAGGCGGCCCGCCCCCCGGCCCCTCTCTTCTGCATTTCCGGCCTGGCTTTCCTTCGTCTCCGGGCTCGCGTTCCCCTCTGCAGTCCCAGCTTCCATGCCGTCGCCGATACCCGACGGGTGGAAACCCCAGTGCATGTCCCCGCAGCCGTTGCCAACATACCAACTGGTTGGTATGTTGTGCATGCATGCAGACGGCACAGCGATCAACAGCACGCCACAAGCTCCTGCTCGCCGCCGTGGATGTGGTCCGCGCCCAGGGCTATGCGGCGACCAGCATCGACGACCTGTGCCTCGCGGCGGGCGTGACCAAGGGCGCGTTCTTCCATCACTTCAAGAGCAAGGAAGACCTCGCGGTCGCGGCGGCCGGCTACTGGGCCGAGTCTACCGGCGAGCTGTTCGCCGCCGCCCCCTATCACGCGCTCCCCGACCCCGTGGCGCGCCTGCTCGGCTACATCGATTTTCGCAGCGCGATCCTTGTCCGCGGTCTGCCCGCATTCACCTGTCTCGCCGGCACGATGGTGCAGGAGACGTACGGCAGCCATCCGGCCATCCGCGATGCGTGCGCGCGGGCAATAATCAGCCATGCGGCAAAGGTGGAGAGCGACATCGAGGCGGCGATCGCAATGCGCGGCATCGTTCCGCCCTGGACCGCAGCTAGTCTCGCCCTGCACATGCAGGCCGTGCTGCAGGGCGCCTTCATCCTCGCCAAGGCAACCGGCGAGGTGGCAACGGCCGCCGCCTGCCTCGCGCACCTGCGCCGCTACGTGGAGATGTTGTTTCCAGCACTTGCAAGTGAGGAGAAAACGCCATGACCAGGACGGCAACGAACGCCCCAACGAAGGCTGCCGGCTCCGGCAGAAAGCCGAAGGCAGAAAAGCCGGCGAACGCGGCAGCGCGTGCGCCTCTCTCACCGCATCTCACCTGCCGCGGCGCCGCAGACGCCATCGCGTTCTACAAGAAGGCATTCGATGCAAAGGAATTGATGCGTCTGCCTGGTCCCGACGGAAAGCTGGTGCATGGTGCAGTCGCGATCAACGGCACCACGGTGATGCTCACCGACGAGTGGCCCGACCATGGCGCGCTGTCTCCGCTATCGCTGAAGGGTACGCCCGTCACGCTGCACCTCAACGTCGACGACGTCGACGCGTGGTTCGAGCGAGCGGTCAAGGCGGGCGCGACGGTACGCATGCCCGTGGCCGACATGTTCTGGGGCGACCGCTACGGCGTCGTCACCGATCCGTTCGGCCATTCGTGGTCCATCGCCACGCATAAGCACGACGTCAGTCCGGCGGAGATCGAGGCAGCGATGAAAGCCGCGGGCGGCAGCGCCGGACGTTCGGACAGCAACGCATGACGCGTCTCAGACTATGCGAAAGGTGGCCTACAAGGCCGCATAAATTCTCGATAAAACATGCACTTCTGAAATTCTGCAAAACCACGTCGTGAAGGGAACTGATCCGGTTTCAGGGGGTTGCCGCGGCGAGCATGTCGCTCGTGAGGAGACCAACGATGAAGCTCGCATCCCTGATCGCCACGTGCGTGGCAGCATTGCTTATGACGGTCGCCGTAACTCAGCCATCGGAAGCCTGCGGCTGGAGACGAGCCGCATATGTCGATGGAGCGGACGCTGCCCCCGTCCGCGGCTATCGGGCTTACCGCTTCTACAGGCCCTACGGACACCATCGGCATTGGAGGCGTTGGTGACACCCGACGCCGCCCGTGCGTGACCGCCTTGCGGGCACATACGGCGTAGCGAACATACTTGCGCGCAGGACAGTCGCGGCAGATGCGTGGTCTGCCGCGACTTCGCGTTTCTTCTCCGGCGTGCAGCCTCGCCGAAAAGCATTGGGCGTGGTTTAGAAAATCTTGCGCGAATCGATGCATTTGCTTCGCACGGCTGCCTGCGCGTGAACGAACGCGCGTCGAAAAATGCGTCTCGCGTAGCTGCTCGGTGTATGGTTCCGCCAAACTGAGGCCCACGATTTGAACTGCGACTGGCGACCGGGGGCTCGTCATGGAACGCACCTGGAGTTGCTTCGACTGCCAGTTCGATAGCGCCGAGCCGCTCTGCTTCACCGAGGATGGCGCGTTCGCGCCCACGCGGCTTGCGCGCGTCCTGCTAAAAATCACCATGCCGGGAGGCGCCGCGGAGGACAGGGGCGACCGTATGCGCGCCTACGATTGCGTCGACGAGCTGATGCAGGCGGCGCCCGACGAGGCCGTGACCTTTCTCCTGGCAGCGCTCGAGGAATGCAAGACGCCCGACCATGTCGCCCTGCTCGGCGCCGGCGCACTCGAGACGCTGCTCAAGGCGCATGGGCCGCGCGTGATCGGCGCGCTCGAGCGGGCGGCTGAGCGGCAAGCCAAGGTGCGCTATCTGCTGTCCTCCACCTGGGGCGAGCCGAACATCGCACCGACGGTATGGCGACGGATTATCGCTGCCATCGCCTGCGGCCCGGTGATGGACGCCGATCCGCGCACGCCCGCTTCGGGGATGGTCGACAAGGTGCTCGCTGCCGACGCCGTCGCGCGGCTGCTGACCACGCCCATGACGTGAAAGGCCGCCCATTGCCGTTTGTCCGGGCGGCTCGCCTGGCGTGGCAGAAGACGATAGACAATCCCGCATGACCGACACAAGCCGCACCACCATCTACGTCGACGCCGACGCCTGCCCCGTGAAGGACGAGGCGCTGCGCGTCGCGGAGCGCCACGGGCTGGCGCTGACCTTCGTCTCCAATGCATGGATGCGGCTGCCCGAAAGTCCGCTCGTCCAGCGGGTGATTGTCGCCGAAGGACCGGATGCCGCGGATAACTGGATCGCCGAGCGCATCGACGCCGGGGACGTTGCCGTCACCGCCGACATTCCGCTCGCGGCGCGCTGCCTCAAGAAGGGCGCCCAGGTCATTGGCCCAACGGGCAAACCGTTCACGCAGAATGATATCGGCATGGCGCTGGCGATGCGCGATCTCTCGGCGCATTTGCGCGAGACCGGCGAGAGCAAGGGTTACAATGCGGCCTTCACGCGCCAGGACCGCTCGCGCTTCCTGCAGGCGCTGGAGCTTGCCGTGCAGAGGGCGCTGCGCAGCGCGGTTTGAGACAGCCGGCCGCAGGCGCCGCGGCTGACGTGACTCCCCTGCCCATATACCTCTATCGTGGATGGGCCCCGTGCAGAGCTGGGGCCCGAGCGCAGACCGAAACGAAGAGGAACCGTGAACCATACCGTGCCGGGCAACCGCCTCGACCGGGCCGTTGCCGACACCGATCACACGCTCGGCGATGCCGCCGCTCCCATCACGCTGGTGGAGTACGGCAGCTACGCCTGTCCCTATTGCCGCGCCGCCAATGCGCGCATCACGCAAGCGCGCGACGAGCTCGGCGAGCGGCTGCGCTACGTGTTCCGGCACCGGCCGGTCCGAGGCAGCGATCTGGCGCGGCGGGCGGCCGAGCTCGTCGAGCAGGCACCGGATGCCGATGCGTTCTGGGATGCGCACGTGAAGCTGATGTCGCGCTCGGAAACCTTGACCGAGGACGACCTGCGCGCCGTCGCCGCCGATTTCGGCGTCGATGTCCCGCCCCCGGGCCGGCCTCCCGAAGCGTGGCGGCAAGCGAGCGAGCGCGTCGAAGCGGACGAGCGCAGTGCGCGTGCCAGCGGCGTGATGGTGACGCCGACTTTCTTCATCAACAGCCGGCGCTATGACGGACCCTGGGACGAAAGCTCGTTCCTCGACGCCATGCTCGGCACGCTCGGCCATCGCTTCCGCGCGGCAGCTCTCGACTTCGCCAGCTGGGGCCCGTCGGCGGGCCTGCTGCTCCTGCTGTCGACGATCATCGCCATCGCCGCGACCAACTCCGGCTGGGGTCCGGCCTTCGAGGCGTTCTGGGAGCAGCACCTGGGCCTGTCGATCGGCTCCGCCGGCTTCGCGCTGAGTCTCCGGCACTGGGTCAACGACGGGCTGCTGACGGTATTCTTTCTCGTCGTCGGCCTCGAGATAAAACGCGAGTTCACCGTCGGGCATCTGGCCACGCGCAGATCGGCGGCACTGCCGGTGGCGGCGGCGATCGGCGGCATGGCGGTGCCGGCGGCGCTGTATGCGCTGGTGCTGCCATCTGGCCCATGGGCGCACGGCTGGGGAATCCCCATGGCGACCGACACGGCGTTCGCGGTGGCGCTCATCGTCATGATGGGCAGCCGCGTGCCGGTGGAGCTGCGCATCTTCCTCACCGCCGCGGCCATCGTCGACGATATCGGAGCCATCGTCGTCGTTGCCGTCTTCTATTCGAGCGCCCTGCAATGGACGTATCTGGCCGCAGCGCTGGTCGTCGTGGCCGGTCTCGCGGCGCTCAGTCGCGCGCGCGTCTATCGCGTGGCGCCTTACGTCCTGCTCGGCATCGTGCTGTGGGCGCTGGTGCATGCGGGCGGCCTGCACGCGACGCTCGCCGGCGTCATCCTGGCGCTGTTCATACCGACGCGCCCGCCTGCCAACCTCGAAACGCTGACGGCGCAGCTCTCGAGCATCGTTGCCGCCGAGGCCGAGCACGGCGACGAGGTGTTGCGCCACGGGCCGTCGCAACCGGCTCTGCGCGCCATCGACGCGATCTATGACCGCATGGAATCGCCGGCCGACCGCCTGCTGCGCCACGCCGGCGCGCGTTCCAGCTACATCATCCTGCCGCTGTTCGCCCTCGCCAACGCGGGCGTATCGCTGTCCGCCGACGTTGTCGCCTCTCACGGTCCGCTGATGCTCGCCATCACGCTCGGACTCGTCGTCGGCAAGCCGGTAGGGCTCGCCGGCGCGGCAGCCCTCGCCGTCTGGGCGGGCGTCGCCAGCAAATCCTCGAGCTACACGTGGCGGCAGTTGCTGGGCACGGGAGCGCTGGCCGGAATTGGTTTCACGATGTCGCTGTTCATCGCCGGCCAGTCGTTCCCGGCGGCGGACGACTTCGCCGCAGCCAAGATCGCGGTATTCGTGGCATCGGTCATAGCCGCTATCGTCGGCGTCGCGGTGCTCTGGAAGCCGGCCCAGCCCGTCGAGGAGGACAGCGGCGAAGCGGCGGAGGCTCAATCGCGCGCGTAGACGGGAATGGGAAACTCGGCGGCGAAGCGCGACAGATCGATCGTATTGGTGCGCTTCGGATCGGGCTCGCCGGGTTTTCCGTTGTCGCTGCGCACGTAGAGCATCCAGCGGATGCCCGCGCCTTCCGCGTCGGTCGCGAACGGCGGCTGGTCGGCGGGCAGCGCCGCGTCGATGGGAATGACCGCGCTCCCGTCGTTCGTGCGCGTCATGCGGCCCCGCTCCAGCGGCCAGCGGTTCGACCAGCGCGTGTCATAGGAGAGCTCCTTGCGCCAGCCGCCTTTCGGCGTGCGCGTCCACCGCACCGTGACGCGCTCGCAGGCGATCTCGGCCTCGATCGGCGTTTCCGCCGGAAGACGCGCGGTGACCGTGCCGCGGAAGCGATTGCCGAGGTATCCGGGCAGCGTATCGATGCGCAACGTCGAGGCACCGTAGCGGCGCCATTTGCGCGTCATGCCGACCGCGCCGATGATCCCCAGGACGCCACAAAACACCAGGAAGGCCGCGAGCAGCGCACTGCCCCACGACGCGCGTACGGTAGCGAGAATGTTCTCGCCGTTGACGCCTCCGATGAGCGCCAGTCCCGCCCACCACCCGATCGACCAGATCCAGAGAAAGATGCTGGCTCCGAAGCCCGAGCGATCGACAACCCGCCGCTGTGCCCAGGCGTCGTTGAGCATCCAAGGCTCATTCGGGTGGAGCGCCGCCGTGCGCGCCAGCCGCTCGTCCCGCTGCGGCGTCAGCACGTACCGATGGTAGAAGAACCACAATCCGGCGCCGGCAAGGCCGACACAAAACGCGAAGACGATGACGGCCTCGTACAGACCCATGTCACCGCGTCGATAGGCGGCGAGAACGCCGATCTGTGCGGCGACGCCGATAAGGATCGCCAGGGCAAAGCCGAGGTGAACGAGGAACGCGGGAGGTCTCGGCGGCGGCGAGGCGGCGGTGCCAGATGAAAGATCGTCGGCCAATGGAATATCCCCGTACAGAAATGCCGGGCCGCGGTCATGGTCGTTCGCGGAGCCTCGGCGCCACCATCAAATGCCGCATGGTAGCGCGAACGCGTGTTCCGGGCGGAACAATAGCGCCCGCTTAATGCAGCTCGACGCGCTCCGCGCCGAGGATGGCGCCCGGCTGCTCCGGCGTCCCCTCCTGCACCAGCACCACGGCGCCGTCGTAGTGCTCGCCCGGCGGCAGCTTGACCTTGAACGTGGCGGGGGCGCCCGACCATTCGCCGGCGGGGATGATGTCGCGCACGATGTTCGTGTACGTGATCCGGGTGCCGGAGTTCTCTCCACGCCCGACCGCGACCTCGCGCGAAGCGAGATAGGGGAGCACGACGACGCTCGCCTGGGGACTGCCAGGCCGCGCGGCGTCGACGGCCACGTCGATCTCGGCGCCGTCCTGGCGCACCGTCAGCGGGAGGCGCGGCGGTGTCGTCGTCTCGGCCGAGGCACCGATGGCCAGCATGTTGGCGCCATTGGCGTGCTCGCTGCCGTTGACGACTGCCTGCGGGGTGTAAACCTGTCCGTCGCCGCGCATGAATGCGTAGGCCCGCTGGCGCTCGGTGAACATGTGCTTGGCGAAGGTGTCCTTCCAGCCGAGGCGATCCCAGTAATCGACCGGCAGCGACATGACGATGAACTGCGGATCGTGCGCGAGCTGGGCAAAGAGACGGTCGGCCGGCGGGCACGACGAGCACCCCTGGCTGGTGAACAGCTCAAGCACCGTGCGCGACCCCGCCGCTGCGGCTCCCGCGGAGGCTGCGAGGCCGACGATCAGGCAGACGAATGCGCGCACGAGCATGGGGCCTCCGCAGGCGTTTCTCTGCCTTACTTCGCAGCCGAGACGCTATCGTTACACGCCCGTTTCCGCTTACGCCTTCGAACGGCTGTGCAGCGGAATGCGCGTGGCCCCGAGGATAGCACCCGGCCGTTCCGGCGTCCCGGCCTGCAGGAGGATGACGATGCCGTCGTACGCGGCATAGTCGTCGCGCCGCAGCGTGTGCCGTGTTGGGCTGCCGTTCCAGGTGCCGAGCGGAATGATGTCGCGCACGAGGTTGGCGTAATGCAGCGTTTCGCCGCCGCGCATGGGAATTTCGCGCGAGGCGACGTACGGCAGCACCGTCACCACGGCGCGGGTCGCCGCTGCGCCTTTGCCCGCGCCGACCGACACCTGGATATCCGCGCCGACGGGCGTCGCCTTGACCGGCACCGATAGCACGCCCTGGGTCTGGGCGATCGCCTGGGCGATCTCGCTCCGGTCGGCGCCGTCGGCGGGCGCGGCGCCATTGACGATAGCCTCGGGGGTGAACAGCATGTTCTCGTTGCGCACGTCGGCGTAGGCGGCTTGCCGGTCGGAGAAGGCGGGCTTTGCCAGCGCGTCCTTGCGGCCCGGCCGGTCGTACGAGTCGACGGGCATGACGAGCGTGATGAGGTCCGGCTGCTGCGCCAGCTTCACGAACAGCTCGTCGGCAGGCGGGCACGAGGAGCAGAAGGGGCTGGTGAACAGCTCCAGCACCGCGCGCGGCGCCGCCGTCGCCGATGCCGCCGAGGCGATGAGCCCGGCCAGGGCCATTGCCAATATATTCCAACGCATTACCAAACCCCTCGATTGCAGCGCCCACCCGCTCGGCAGTAGTCGTCCTAATCGCGGCCAGGATGCGGCAACGCTAATCGCGCGATGGTTAAGCGGCTCTTTCGCTGCGACTCCTCTGCCTGCGCCTTCCGACTCCGCTGCGCGGAGCTGGCCGGAAGGCGCTGCAGGCTGGTTGAACTGTCATCCCGGGCAAGCGAGGCGAAGCCGAGCGCCGACCCGGGACCCAGCGGAAAAAGCACCATCCATCTCATCGAAGCTTCGCTGCACCTCGTGCTGGCTCCCGGATAGCCCCTCGCTGCGCTCACGGCTTCCGGGATGACAGAGGGAAGCCGGCAGGCGCGGAAGGGAATCGGCGGACCGGCTGCCGCACCGTAACGTCATCCCGACGCAGGTCGGGATCCACGCCAGCTTTGTCTTTGCGCCGGCGCTCCAGGCTGGTTGAACTGTCATCCCGGGCAAGCGAGGCGAAGCCG
>Ga0182738_1002041_pt1 | contig 24407 bp, 33 predicted proteins | sample eDN5th30CBELigMG_FD_128876 | JGI IMG/M metagenome (GOLD analysis project Ga0182738, IMG submission 128876) | Enriched Miracle-Growth compost microbial communities from Emeryville, California, USA - eDNA 5th pass 30_C BE-Lig MG (version 2)... ...
AAACCCCGCCGCCCCGGCCTCCGTCGGATTGCCTTTGGGGTCTTCGGCAGCGGCATGCAGAAAAAACAAACCATTGCGTATTTTCTCTGATGTGCCCCCCCCCCCCCCGCACCGCCATAACGTTGGCCAGAATGGCGAAGATGGCGGCGGAGGCTATGCTGACCGGCATCCCCATGACACCACGTCTCCGTTCAATGCCCCCAAAAGAACGCCGCGAGACGACTTGGCAGCGCCCGTATTCAGAAACGCTCTTGGGATCTAGGCTCTGTAATGCTGCGATCAATAACCCATCGATACTCTGGTGCTCTCCGGGCCGATATTCTCCGGACCTGTTAACCGCCGCGCTTCCGGTGAACAGCTTTAAGCTACTGCTTTCAAACGCTCTTTTGAAGTCCATGATACACGCGATTTGGAAAATGCATCTGGACAGCGGATGGAACAGAGATCGAACGCCGCCCGTTCCGCGCTGGCTCGACTGCAGCTGGCGACCAATCTCCCCAGCGGCTGTTCGTGCTTTGTGCTGAGTCAGCCGCGTGTTAGCGTGATTAAAAAGTGTGAGGCAAGCAGTTGGCCCAGAAGTCTGACATCGAATGGACGGACGCGACGTGGAACCCGGTGACGGGCTGCACCAAGGTCGGTCCCGGTTGTGACAACTGCTACGCCGAGCGGTTCGCAGAGCGCTGGCGTGGAATCCCTGGACACCCCTACGAGCAGGGCTTTGACCTGACACTCTGGCCGTCGAGGCTGAAGCAGCCAGTGCTCTGGAAAAAGCCGCGGATGATCTTCGTGAACTCGATGAGCGACCTCTTCCACAAGGACATCGACCGTACATTCATCGACGCGGTGTTCGACGCCATGGAGCTGGCGGACTGGCACGTCTACCAGGTGCTGACCAAGCGCAGCTCGCTCATGCGCAACTACGTTCGGAAGCGGTATGATGGAGGGCTGGTCCCTCGGCACATCTGGCTCGGCGTTTCTGTCGAGGACGCCGCGCACGCGAGCCGGATCGAGCACCTGAAGCAGATCAATTCCGACGCGCGCTTCATCTCGTCCGAGCCGCTGCTCGGACCGGTCGGGGATGTCGATCTGCAGGGCGTCGCGTGGGCCATCGTCGGGGGGGAGAGCGGGCCCCGGGCTCGACCCATGCACGAAAGCTGGGCCCGCCAGATCCGGGACGTCTGCGAACGTGACGACGTAGCTTTCTTCTTCAAACAATGGGGTGGCGCCCGTCCGAAGTCGGGCGGGCGTCTGCTCGATGTTGAGGAATGGAACGGCTTTCCGTGGCAAATCGTCCCGAAGCCGATCCTCGATCAGATTTCAGCGTGAACCATTTCGCACGGAGTACCGCCATCATTGAAGAAATCGCATGTTGAAAATACGGCTGGCCCATGGGCTCGGCAAAAGCTCGATGGCCTCGAGGCATATCTTCACGCTTACACCATTGCGCTGAAGAAACAGTTCTTCGAACTGGTCTACGTCGACGCATTCGCCGGCGCGGGACGGTCAAGAATCCGCGACGCCTGGGCCGGTGCTGATGACGAAGACCTTCAGCTTCTTGATGACGAGTTCATTCGGTCCGAGGAGCAGTTCATCGAAGGCTCCCCGCACCGAGCCCTCGCCCTCGAACACCCCTTCACCCAATACCATTTCTTTGACGGAGATGCAGGGCGCGCGGCCCTTCTCGAGGGCCTGAGGGCCGAGTACCCGGCTCGAAAGATCAGCGTTCAGGTTGGCGACGCGAACGAATTGATCCAGAAGCTGGTCCCGCGGATAGCAGGGCGGAACACAAGGGGCGTTGCTTTCCTCGATCCTTATGGCCCCCACCTGGACTGGCAAACCGTCGCAGCCTTGGGGTCAACCAAGAGGTTTGAGGTGATCATCAATTTCCCGCTTGGAATGGCCATCAACAGATTGATCACCCGGTCGGGCGACATACCGGATGGTTGGCGCGCGGGGCTGAACGGCTGCTTTGGCGGTGCGGACTGGGAGAGCCTCGTCTATGCAGAGCGCACCGACCTCTTCGGGGATACGACCCGCCACAAGGTTGACGATGCAGCCAAGCGGCTTCTTGACCACTACGTCAGCCGCCTGAAGACCTTGTTCGGCCACGCCGCCACACCGAGTGTCGTCAGGAACACGCGAGGTGTCCCGATCTACTACATGCTGTGGGCGGGGCCCCATCCCCTCGGGCACAAGATCGCCGACTACATCTTGGCGAAGGGTGATCGGATCACGCCACCAAAACTCGGTCCGTTCGACGATGACCAGCTGGCGGCCCCGACTGCTAGCCGAGCCGGAACGCAGGCCTTGAAAGCATCCGAACGGCGAGACCGATCGAAAAGAACGCGTCATGGCGCAGTAGGTCGTCCGCCGATCTGCTCTCATCGATGCTACGACGATCAAGATTGCTGCCGTCATCGACATGCCGGAAGTGCGACAACGGGTTTCGCAGCGCCATCATGCGGCGGAGGTCGGTGACGTCTTCATCAGAGATTACCTCGCGCTCTCGGCAGCGGCGGAGGGTGTCGGCGAACTGGATGCGATCCGGAATGTCATCAACCAGAAGCCCGGCGTGAAGATATGCCGCCAGCAGATGCTCCACGAGCCCCTGACACAGCAGGATCGTCGCCACATAGTTGCCGTGCACGAACGACGAACGCGCTTCGACCCAAGCGTGATAGGCCGCATGGCCGCCGAAAATCATCGTCCCGGATCGACCCTTCTGGCCGCCCAGATCTGTCAGCATCCGGAAACGGCCGACCTTCCCTGGCAGGTCGTCATGAAGGTCGGCCAGCAGATGACGGACGAAGTCCAGATCCGAAAGGTCCGATAGCAGATCGGGCTGATCGTCCCGGCTCACAGTCACGCGGCCTTCGCCCCACCGTCGAAGATCTCGTGCAGCATGGCCGGAATCAGGGCCTCCACATCCTGCGCGGTGTTGGCGCGGATGGTGCGGGCTTCGTGCGCCTTCGTTTGAAGGCGGTCGAACCAGTGCTGTCGACTGATTGGTAGGACCGGCACTTGCAGGCTTTCAAGCTTCTTCAATCCGAGCGTCCGGTTCCGTCCCGCTCCGCCAGGAGATGCTTCACCCAGCTTCTGCAATCCCTCGGGCGTCGAGAAATAGAAGCGCAGGAACTCGACGGTTGCGGTTTCCGGTGCGGGAACGCAGGTCAGGAAACGATGTGAGCCGACCCGGCCATCGTCTTCTGGCTGAGCGACGGCGACAGCGCCTTCCCAAGCAAAGACGATGTTGAACACGAGGTCGCCCGCGCAGATGCGGAACAGCTTCTTGTTGCCGACCTCAACGCCGGGCAGTTCGGGTTTGTGGAACGTGCCTCGACCGAATGACCGGACGCCAAGTTCCGGATAGGCAGCGTCGAGATCGATCTCGACCGGTCTTCGCACCAGCGGCGCGACCTCGGCCATGGGGCGCAGGGGGGGCGCCGTCGATGGCGCGCTGGAAGGCTTTCAGCAGCAGCGCCTGCGTTTCGCGCTCGGCTGCCTCGATGGCGCTGCGGCGTTCGTTCACCAGCGCCACGACTCGGTCGAGCTTTTCGCGGGACGGCCGGACGCACCTGCGCTTCGCGCGAGGGCACGAGTACTTCGTGGGCTTTCCCGTCGTGGCGACCTGCCGCGGCTGCAGGACGCTGAACCACGCGGCCGCCCCCACGCGCTGAGGCGCACTTCTACACGCCCAATCCCTGACCCGCAGAGACGCATGACGTCCTGACCTGGCCACCAGAAGGCGCCGGACGCCTGGCCGCAAGGCAGGCGTCCGATGTCATTCGTGTGGCACGAGATCCGCGACCACCTCATGCAATCCTCTTCAACCCTCAGCTTCCAGCGCGGTTTCGATGCGATCCGGCGCTCCGGAAGTCCGCTCGCGCAGTTCCGCGATCCAGCGGCAATGCTGGACGCGCTGCACCGGGGCGGCGGCGACCCGGACCAGAAGAACCTGATCCTGGCGACGCTGGTCCGGGCGGCGCAGACCGAGGGCACGAGCGCCGACTGCGCTCTGACGCTCATGCTGCTGGCGCTCTGGCCCGGGCTCGACGCCATCCGCCGGCGCTCGGCCTGGCGCAAGATCGGTGCCCCCGACGAGGTCGTCTCCGACATCCTCGCTCGAACCACGGAGGCCATCCGTGGCCTCGATCTGCGCCGGGTCCGCAAGATCGCGGCGACCATCCTCAGAAACGTAGAGCGCGACACGATCCGCGCCCGCCGGCGCGAGGCAGATCTGCAGAGTGCGATTGTCGACCGCGAGCCCGACGACGTCGCGAGCGATCACGATGCCCACAATTCCGAGCTCGGCCATGCGCGGCTGCATGAGGATATGCGCCGAGTGATCGGCATGGACGCGGCGCTCGTGATCCGCGTCGCGGTCGAGGGCTTCTCGCAGGCCGAGGTCGCCATCGAGCTCGGCCTATCCGAGGCCGCGGCCCGCAAGCGCTACCAGCGCGCGACGCAGAGGCTGCGCGGCGCCCTCCATGAACATGCTTGAGCCGATGTCCCGATCCGGCCGGCGCGGTGGCCTTTCATTGGAGATACCGCGCAACCCCAATCTCGGGCTTTCCTCATGACCTGGTCCGCCGACACCCTGTCCAACGATCTCAGACGCATCCCGGGGCTTTTTCGCCGCTGGGAGCTGCCGGAAGTCTTGGAGCCACATCGCCTTTACCACCTCGAAGAGGCGGGAAGGCATGCCGACGGCACGCCGCTGCTGGCTCTCTACACAAGAGATCCGGACACAGGCGATCCGGAATCTCCGGCGGCAGTTGGGGATCGGTGCCGCGATCCGCACGACTCCCCCCGCGGCAAACGCCCGTAGCGCGGCGCCTGTGAAAACTTCCCAACAGCAGGGAACCGCAATGCCGGATACGTACCTGACCCAGGACGAACTCGCGAACCGCTGGCGCCTCAGCCCCCGCACGCTCGAGCGTTGGCGGTGTAAGAAGACGGGACCGAACTACATCAAAATAGGCGGCAGGATCCTCTACGCGATCGGCGATGTGCTCGAACATGAGCGGCAGCGCCGCGCGGAGATCAAGACCTCCCCGATCCTGGGGCGCCGGCGGTGAACGCGGCGGCGCCGAACGGCGCAGGCCTCGCAGGCCCCACCTCTTATCAGGCTAGTCCGATAAAGCGGCATCGCTCTACCCGGGCCGAGGTCGAGCGGCGGCGCGATGCCCTATTCTCGATCGTTGCCTCGATGCGGCCGATGACGGTCCGGCAGGTATTCTACCAGGCGACCGTCCACGACCTCGTCGAGAAGACCGAGGCCGGCTACGCCAAGGTCCAGACTGATCTCGTCGTGATGCGGAGGACCGGGCGCCTTCCTTATGACTGGCTAACGGACAATACGCGCTGGCAACGCCGGCCCCAGACCTACGACAGCGTCGAGGCCGCGCTGCGCGAGACCGCCAGGTTCTACCGCAAAAGCCTTTGGGCTGACGCTGACAGCTATGTCGAGATCTGGCTGGAGAAGGACGCCCTCTCCGGCGTCGTGTGGCCCGTAACCGACCTCTACGACGTGCCGATGATGGTGCCGCGCGGCTATGCCAGCCTCAGTTTTCTGCACAGCGCGGCCGAGTACATCCGCAGCCTCGATATCCCCACCTTCCTCTATCACCTCGGCGATTACGACCCGTCCGGCGTGAACGCGGGCGAGAAGATCGAACAGATGCTGCGGGAGATGGCGCCCGAAGCAGAGATCCACTTCGAGCGGCTCGCGGTCTGGCCATCGCAAATCCACCAATGGAACCTGCCCACCCGGCCGACCAAGACCTCGGACAGCCGCTCGAGGAACTTCGGCGCGATCTCGGTGGAGCTCGACGCCATCGCTCCTGCCGATCTCCGCAGCCTGGTCGAGGCGGCGATTCAGCGGCACCTGCCGGCCGAGCAGCTCCGCGTCCTGCAAATTGCCGAGGAGAGCGAACGCGCCCTGATCCGAGGCCTCGTTGGCATTGCACTCGGCGGAGGCACGCCATGAAGCCTCAGCCCGACACCCGGCCATTCGGTTATCAGGCTAGCTCGATAAAGCGCCGCGGCCCAAGGCTGAACTTCCGCGGGGTGGCAGCAGCCGCGCTGCCGCACCTTCCCGAGCTTGCCCGGCGCTGGCTCCCTCACGGCCGTCGCGAAGGCCAGGAATGGGTGGCGCTCAATCCCACCCGCACAGATCGCCGCCTCGGCTCGTTCAAAATCAACCTCGTGACCGGCCGCTGGGCCGACGTCGCGACCGGCGACCGGGGCGGCGATGCGATCAGCCGCGCAGCCCATCTGTTCGGCCTGTCGCAGCTGGAAGCGGCTCGCCGAATTGCAGACATGCTCGGGATCGGGGGGTCGCGGCGATGAACCGGCACGCGCACGACGCCTTCGCGCCCCTCGGACCCGAACCGGCCGGCGCCGCCGAGCAGGCAGGCGCGCACACCGACCAACCCACACCCGTGCTCCCGGTGCCGCCGGATGCGCATGCGCCGGGTTTCAAACACAGTAGATACGGTGAGGCATCGGCGTTCTGGCAGTACCGGGACCGCGACGGACGCCTGCTGGGCTATGTCGCTCGCTTCGACGGGCCCGATGGCAAGCAGATCCTCCCCCGTACCTGGTGCCGCCTGCCCGACGGATCGCACGAATGGCACTGGAAGGCGTTCCCCGCGCCTCGGCCGCTCTACGGGCTCAATCGCCTTGCCGCCCGTCCTGACGCCCCGGTTCTGGTCGTCGAGGGCGAGAAGACGGCCGATGCCGCGGAGAGGATTTTCCCCAATCACGTGCCGGTAGCCTGGCCCGGGGGATCGAGCGCCGTCGGCCTGGCGGACTGGACCGCTCTGTCTGGTCGCGACGTCTTGCTTTGGCCCGATGCCGATGGGCCCGGCCGGAAGGCCATGGCAGAGGTTGCCCGGCAACTCCGCGACATTGCCGGCCGGGTTCATCAGGTACCCATACCGGGGACTTTCCCGATGGGGTGGGATCTGGCGGGCCCAGCACCTCCGGGCACTGATCTACTCGCACTGCTGGAGGCCGCGGCTCCGCTCGAAGCTGAGGCCGAGCTGCCGCCCGGCTATGTCATGACGCGCCGGGGGCTGGTCTGGCGGGACCCGTCGGATTCGGAGAAGCCTGACCTCCATCTCTGCGGGCCGATCGATGTCCTCGCCGAGACGAGAGACGCCGATGGCGGTTCCTGGGGCGTCCTGCTGCGATGGCGTGACAATGATGGCCGGATACATCGGTGGGCGCTCCCGCGCGCGATGCTCGCCGGCGACGGCGCCGACGCCCGGCGCATGCTGCTGGAGGGCGGGCTCTTCGTCGCTCCCGGGCGAGCGGCGCGCGAGCGTCTCACAGCCTTTCTGGTGGGGGCGCATTCTCCGAACCGCGTCACCGCGACCCTGCGCATCGGCTGGCATGGGTCCGCCTACGTGTTGCCGGACCAGAGCATCGGCGCAGAGGGGCGAGAGGACCTGCTGCTCCAGGGTAACGGTGCCTTCGAGCACGCCTTCCGGCAACGTGGCACATTGCATGAGTGGCAGGACGAGGTGGCACGCTACGCCGTAGGGAACAGCCGCTTGCTTCTGGCGCTGTCCGCTGCCTTCGCGGCGGCGCTCGTCGGACCCTGTGACGCGGAGAGCGGCGGGGTTCACCTCATTGGATCCTCCTCCACCGGCAAGAGCACGGCGCTCGCTGTGGCGGGATCGGTGTGGGGCGGCGGCGAGCCGGGAGGCTACGTCCGCTCCTGGCGTGCGACCGCCAACGGCCTCGAAGGCGTGGCGCTCGGCCATTGTGACGCCTTGCTGTGTCTCGACGAACTCTCGCAGCTCGCCTCCCGCGAGGCAGGCGAGGTCGCGTACATGTTAGCGAACGGCGCCGGGAAGTCGCGCAGCGCCCGGGACGGCACGGCCCGTCGGGCGGCACGGTGGCGGGTGCTGTTCCTCTCGTCGGGTGAGATCGGCCTTGCCGACAAGGTGGCCGAGGACGGCCGCAAGAGGCCACTCGCCGCGGGCCAGCAAGTCAGGATCGTGGACGTCCGAGCCGATGCGGGGGCCGGCCTTGGCCTCTTCGAGGACCTGCACGGATTTCCCTCCGCAGAGGCCTTCGCGCGGCATCTGCGGACGACGACATCAAGCGTTCACGGAGTCGCAGCACGCACGTTCCTGGCCGGGATCGCAGGCGACCTGGCATCGGTCCGCTCCGCCGTCAAACACCACGTTGCCGGCTTCGTCGCCCGCCACGTTCCGCCGGATGCCGATGGGCAGGTGCTGCGTGTAGCGCAACGGTTCGGGCTCATAGCGGCGGCAGGCGAGATCGCAGTCACCGCCGGCGTCCTACCGTGGGCGGCGGGCGCCGCGACCGGAGCCGCCGCCCGGTGCTTCCGCGACTGGCTGGACGAGCGGGGTGGGGTTGAGCCTGCCGAGATCCGGAACGGACTCGCTCAGGTTAGGTCCTTCCTGTTGGCCCACGGCATGTCTCGGTTCCTCCCCGCCTGGGATGAGGAGGCGAAAGTCCTCCGCGGGAGATCGCCGGGTACCGTCGAAAGGCTGGAGAGGGCTGGGACTATTACGTGACCACCTCCGCCTGGGCCGAAGAGGTTTGCCGGGGACTGAATCCACAGGCGGTGGCCGCCGCGATGATCGAGCGCGGGCTCCTGCTCCCGCAGGACGAACGCCATCGCGCCAAGTCCGTCACGGTCCCCGGGGTCGGGAAGATCCGCACCTATCACGTCCCTGCGGCCTTCCTGGGAGGCTCGGATGACTGACTGGTCCGGCGCACTCGAGCGAGCCTTCGCAGCCCACCTTCAAAACAGGGGTTCTGGGGGTTCCAGGGGTTCCTCGGCCCTCCGGCCCAGCGTTTCTGCGGAGTTGCGGGGAGGAAGCCCCGGAACGCCTGCCATAAACGAAGGGGTTCCAGGGGTTCCCGAACGCCGGCTCGGAACCCCTGGAACCCCGGAGTACAGGCCCGAGGTTCTCGGATCACGGCCGCCGGAACAACAAGCAATCCAGGCACTTGCAGTACATGGAACCCCTGGAACCCCGAGAACCTCCAGTTCCGATGGTGCATCGCAGGTCCTGGACCAAACATCGCCCGAGCCGAATGCTCCGGTGCTTCGTGCTCAGCCCGAATGGGTCGAAGGTGTCTCCCTGCTGGCGCGCGCCTCGCCGCTGCCGGCATACTCGGCGCGGGAATGGGACTGATCGACGACGGCTTTCGGTTCCTGGATCGATGGGGCACCAATGCGGCCTCGCTTGGTTGGACGGCGCTCGATGTCTTCGGCGTCCATCCCTCCGCGCCCGCCGCGCGCTATGACGTGATGGGGCTGGTGCCCTTGATCTCGGGGCACGACGTGGTCGCGATCACGATCACGTCGGCCACGATCCGCCGCACATCCGGGGCGGAGTTGGTGTGGTTGCGTCGTGCACAGGTCGGAGCAGTTCCGCTCTGGGACCTGGTGCCCGCCGATCTCCGCCTCTGAGGGACCGAGTGCGCTGGATCGGCCGCGGCGATCGGGCGATGCTCGGTAATGGTCTCAACATCCTCTCCGGTTTCACCGGGCAACACCCATATCGAAACCATTGCTGGTCTGATCGAGCGCGTCACGTTCCACAATCCGGAGAACGGGTTCTGCGTGCTGCGCGTCAAAGTGCGGGGTCACCGGGATCTGGTGACGGTCGTGGGGCACGCCGCGACGATCAGCGCCGGTGAGTGGATTACTGCAGCGGGTGAGTGGACCAACGACCGGAATCACGGTCAGCAGTTCCGGGCGCGGTTCCTGCGGGCCTCGGCGCCGACCTCGATCGAGGGCATCGAGAAGTACCTTGCCTCGGGCATGATCCGCGGCGTCGGGCCGGTCTACGCCAAGAAGCTGGTGCAGGCCTTCGGCGAGGCCGTGTTCGACGTCATCGAAGCCGAGCCCGAGAGGCTGCGGGAAGTGCCCGGTATCGGACCGGTGCGCGCACTCCGCATCACTGCCGCCTGGGCCGAGCAGAAGGCCGTGAGAGAGATCATGGTCTTCCTGCACAGCCACGGCATCGGCACCGCAAGAGCGGTGCGGATCTTCAAGACCTACGGCACCGACGCCGTCCAGGTCATGACGGAGAACCCCTACCGGCTCGCAAGGGACATCAGAGGAATCGGCTTCAAGACCGCTGACGCGATCGCGATGCGGCTCGGCATCGAGAAGACCGCGATGGTGTGCGGGTCCGGGCCGGTATCTCCTATGCCCTGGCAGAAGCCATGAACGATGGGCATTGCGGCCTGCCGACAGCAGAGCTGGTCCCGGTCGCCGAGGAATTGCTCGAGGTCGCTTCCGACCTAGTCCTCACGGCCCTCAGCCTGGAGCTGGCGGACGGGACGGTGATCGCGGACCGGGTGGAGGAGACTGACTGCATCTTCCTGGCCGGCCTCCATCGCGCGGAAAGGGCCGTGGCCGAGCGGCTGCGAATGTTGTCGCTAGGACCTCTGCCCTGGCCTCCTATCGACGCCGAAAAGGCGATGCCCTGGATCGAGCAGCGCACCGGCCTCACCCTGGCGGAGAGTCAAAGGGCGGCCCTGGAGTTGGCGCTCCGGTCGAAGCTACTGGTCATCACGGGCGGCCCAGGGGTGGGCAAGACCACGATCGTCAACTCCGTCCTGCGAGTCTTGGCGGCAAAGGACGTCAAGATGCTGCTCTGCGCCCCGACCGGGCGAGCGGCGCGGCGCATGAGCGAGGCGACCGGGATGGAGGCCAGGACCATCCATCGCCTCCTCGAGGTCGACCCCAAGCACGGCGGCTTCAAGCGTACGGACGAGAACCCGCTCGATTGCGACCTGCTCGTCGTCGACGAAGCGTCCATGGTCGACATCATGCTGATGCAGTCGCTGCTGAAAGCCCTGCCGGACAGGGCGGCACTGCTGATCGTCGGGGACGTCGACCAGCTTCCCTCCGTCGGCCCCGGTCAGGTCCTCGCAGACATGATTGGCTCGGACGCGCTGCCGGTAGTCCGGCTGACCGAGGTGTTCCGGCAAGCTGCCCAGAGCCGGATCATCGTCAACGCCCACCGGATCAACCAGGGCATCGTGCCGGATCTCGGGCGCCCCGAGGAGGCAAGCGACTTCTACTTCGTGCCGGCGGACGACCCCGAGGCCGCGGTGGCGCGGGTCGTCGAGCTGGTGAAGACGCGCATTCCCGCCCGCTTCGGCTTCGACCCGGTCCGCGACATTCAGGTGCTGTGTCCGATGAACCGCGGCGGGGTAGGCGCGCGGTCGCTGAACATCGAGCTGCAGAAGGCCCTCAACCCGGCTTCCGAGCGCAGGGTGGAGCGCTTCGGCTGGACCTTCGCACCGGGGGACAAGGTGATGCAGATTGAGAACGACTACGACGAGGAGGTCTACAACGGAGACATCGGCTACATCGACGATGTGGATCCAGAGGTCGGCGAGCTCTCCGCCACCTTCGAAGGCCGCGGCGTGACCTATGGCTTCGGCGAACTCGACACCCCGGTGCCAGCCTATGCCGCCACGATCCACAAGTCACAGGGCTCGGAGTACCCGGCCGTCGTGATCCCTGGCATGATGCAGCACTATACGATGCTGCAGCGGAACCTGATCTACACCGGCGTGACCCGGGGCAAACGGCTCGTCGTCCTTGTCGGCCAGAAGTGAGCGGTCGCCATGGGAGTGCGCAACATCTCCGGCCGCCGGCGTTGGTCCAAGCTGCGGGAGTGGCTGCAGGCCTGACACGCACTGCCCGTCGCTGAGGTTTGGCGACTCAACTGGCACTGCGTGCACTACGAGGGTCCGCTGTTCGCGATTTCCAGCAGCTCGTCAGAGAGGTTGCGATAGTCCAGACGGACTATCCAGAGCTCAAGGTCCGGAAACTCGTTGCAGAATGCAATTACGTCAGAGAACGGCGAATCCGCCATCAGGAGGGTGCCGAAATCAGCGCGACGTCGGAACTCAGCGACAAAGACCGCCCCGAACCCCATGTCATGCAGGACCTCCGCCGCATCCTGCAAACCCCTATCCAAATAATCCTGCATCACTGGGCCGCTGGTGGGCAATGTGGCCGAGCAGTTCAGAATAACGCGATACTGCTCGAGCACCTCGTCGATAACGGCTGTTACCTCCTGGGCAACATCAGGAAGCGGCTGTGCGTGGGCGACCAGAGAAGGCAGATAGCAGGAAGCGGAAATGAGTGCACATTGGATAGTGCGCCTGGATGAGATCATTGCTGCTCCTTACCGACGATGTGTGCACGCTTTGACCATCCAAGTGAATAGCAGGATCCTGACCTAATTGCCCAGCATCGGCGAGAATAGCCCTCTAGGTTCTAGCCGCTCATCAACCTGGCGGGGAACAATCGCGGGGGCTGACGGTTGCCTCCGTGGGCGTTTCCCCTTCGCCCTATAGCGCCCCGCCGGCCTACCTCCACCCCCACAACGTGCCGGCGGGGCCGCTCACTTCGAGCCCACCCCTCGACCGCCTCGGACACGATTACCAAGCCGCGCCCTGCTAAGCTTGGGCGTCGACCCGGTACACCCGCCCGCGCCCCTCGACCTTCTCCGACGTGATGGTGAGACCGAGCCGCTTCTTCAGTGCCCCTGCCATGGCGCCCCGGACGGTGTGGGGCAGCCAGCCGGTCGCGGCGACGATTTCGTCGACGGTGGCGCCCTCGGGACGGCCGAGCATGGCAATCATCATGGCCTGCTTGGTGCCTGTGCGTGGGCTGCGCGTGGGGCGCGTGGTGTGCCCGCTCCCATTCTCAGGCCGGCTCACCAGCTCCTGGGCGGTGCCGGCCACCTGGGGCGCGACGTCGACCGGAGAGCCGGGTTGTGCCTCCGTCTCCGGCACCGGCAGCCCGAGGACCTCGTGGGCGGCCGGCGTCGCCGTCGCGGCCTCGCCCTCGTGGTCGATGCCGATCGCGGCCAGCCCCGCATCGGTGATGCTGAGTAGGACCGCGCGTCCGTCCTCGCCGTTGCGCCAGATGCGGTTCAGCACCGAGTCGGCCTTGGTCTGGCTGTCGGTCGCGCTCTCGGCAATCAGCCCGCGGGAGAGCAGCGCACCGACTACCTTGATCGCGGCGCCGCCGCGCAGGGACCCGGGCAGCGGCAGGACGTTGCGGTCCTCGCGCTGCGCGGCCGCGCTCAGAATGAGGACCTGGGTGTCGAACGCAAGCTGAAGGACACCCCTGCCCTGGTGAAGCTTCCTTCCGGCTACGTGCAGCCGAACCCCTGGCTCGGGATCGCCAACAAGCAGCTCGAGCTGATGCACCGCTACATGACGGACCTGGGGCTCTCCCCGGCCTCCCGCAGCCGTGTCAGCGCCGTCCCGCTCAACATCAAGAAGCCCTGGGAGTTCGGCATGGATGGCACGTTCGGGTGAGAGGGATGGGACGACCCAGCCACCAGCCCAAGGACACCGAGCGCCGCTAGGTCGAGGCCATGGCCGGCTACGGCATCCCTGAGGCCCACATTGCTCGGGTGCTCGGGATCGACCCGAAGACTCTGCGCAAGCACTACCGGGACGAGCTCGATACCGGACACATCAAGGCCAACGCCCACATCGCGGAGTCGCTCTACAAGGCCGCAAGGGGCGGCAACGTGACCGCCATGATCTTCTGGCTGAAGACCCGCGCCCGCTGGAAGGGGCCCGTCCACGAACTCGGCGCCAGAGATGGCGGCAAGCTCATCATCCAGTGGAGCGAGGACGATCAGAAGCTGCTGTAGCCGGCATACGCCGCCACATCCCTGCGCCGGGTGAGACCGCCGTTACGCCGCGACAAGTGCCCCGTTCTGAATGGAGATCTGGTTGGCTCGCTTCAGGGCGGAAAGGGCGTTGGAGACTGCCTGCGATCCCTGCTTGTCGCTGATGCCGAGCCGGGCGCGAATGTCCTTGGATCGGAGACCATCCGGACCCGCCTCCCGGATCACGCCGAGGACCTGCTCGCGGATGCCGGTCCGGCGTGTACCGCGTCGAGCGCCTGGTTCCACAGCGCCTCCCTGAGCGACAGCCTCGGAAGCTTCGACGACACGGAAGTTGAAGCCGAGCTTGTTCAACTCGGCGAGCTCTGCCCGCACCCGCTCCAGCACTTCGTCCCTGGCCCTTGCCGCAAGCTCCCGGCGCTCGCGTTCGATCCGCTCCTGCTCCTCGTTGAGCCTCTTCAGTTGCTCCAGCGCGCTCTCGACCATCGGTACCTCCTCGAAAGGACAAGCGCGTATACGCCGGGCCGCGGCCGATCACTAACTAGAGAAATGATCGTAACTGGAGGTCTGTGTACCTAACGCAGTTTGCGCGAAGGCCGCGTGCTGGATCACCCTACTGGAACCACCGTACTATCTACGCAGGCGGTAAGTCGCTCGGCGCCGCCCCACTCCTCGTAGGCCTCACCCGCCCGGGCTACTACGGCCGCCGCGTCAAACGGGGGATTGAGTACGTCGCCACCGAAGAAGACCCAGAGGATCCTCGGCTCACTGACTGCTCCGAGATAGCGCTGCGACCGTGGTAACGACGGATCGGGCGTGAGGCCAGCGACCATCCGCGCGAGCGCCGATGATCCCTCCCCAAACCGGGGCCCAATGTCACCAACAACGAACGGAACAGGGACGCCGATCCGTGGGTCAATGGCAACTCCCGTTGTGCCCAGAACCACTCCTATCTCAGTAAGGTATTGGCTTTGCGGGATCACCGCGGCTGGAACGGTAAGCGGATCCACGTAGCGGCGCTGATCTCCGACCGGGTAAGACGGATCCTGCAGCGCGGTAGGCGAAACATAGAAGCCGGTGTTTCCTGGCTGCTCGACAGGGACGATGTTCCGAACTCTATTTCCGCCGACCGTGACCTCGCCTTGGCCAAGGATGCCATACCAGCTTATCGCTCCGATGGCCGGGTCGTTCCACCCAGCCTCTCGAATTCGATTGTAGTCCGTCATGAATCTGCCAGTGCAGACCTCGTTGCTTTCAGATCCCGCGTATCTGGTGCCGTTCGGCAGATAGACAGTTCCGGCATTGCAGAGGTGAATAAGACCAAGACTGTTGTCGGACACATGATATGCCCGGGCGGAACCATCGATGTTGATATTCATCCGCGACAGAAGCGCAAGTCCCGACCCATCTGAGAAGTACAGCGCGCGTGGCTGGCCTGCGCTAACGCCGGGCACGGTTCCTGCGCACTCCTGGGACACTGACCTCGTAGTAAATGCAGCAGCGACGAGCGTGCTCAGCAGCAGGACATTCAGAAGATTCGCCATATCGTAGACCTCCCCGGTCACACCTGTAAAACAAGTCGCCGTGAAGATGCCGGTTACTGGCCCCAGCTAGAACGTCATCCGTTGATTTGGTGGCCTAACCTCACCAGTGCTGCGGCGCTAGCGAGAACGAGTCCGCAGGCTCAAACGTGAGCCGTGTTCGGGCCGGTCGATAGCTTTGGCACGAATGCCCGTGGTCCAGCGCCGGACAACCCCTGACTGCGGCCACATCTTCCATACCCACGGCGAACTCCTGTGAAACGTATGAGGCGCCATAAATATCGGTCAACCTCGGGCATTCGAGTTAGTTTAGCTCAACGCCCTCTGGGCCCCAAGGGATAGCAGTGGCTGCGAGGTAAGTCTCGGTGCAGAGGTATATCCCTAACGGCGTTGCGTTCAATCCAGGCTCATTTGAGACGAATCCGTCACCGTCAGGCGATGTGGCGACCGCTCGCCCGTCATTCAAAGGGTCCTAAACGCATCGGAAAGCCGGTCCAGGTCGGCTGGGACTGGCTGATATTGTAAGGTGCCCGATTCTCCGATGTAGGGCTTCAAGACGGTTACCTCAAAGAAACAGGGCGCTTGGTCGCCGGCGCACTCAGACGATTGCGCGTTGGTAAATTGGACGTTGATGGAGCCTAGCTCTGGAACACTCACCCGAAACGTGCCCGCGCTTTCACTATCGATTCCACCTATTATCGTCCGCGTTAGATCCGCCCTAACAAGTCCGGTGATTACGACGTAGCGCAGAGGAGAGTCCAATCTGCTCGCATCGTCAACGCGCCACCTCGTTCGAACGTCATCGCCAGCGGCGAGCTGCGCAACGTATGTGGAGGACAGCCCGGTATACACTGACGAATATCGTTCCCGAACGGCACCCTCGGCACGGAACTGGACTTGACGTCCGACCGCAAGTTCAGCCGAGGCCTCGTTCGCAGGAGTTACACCTCTCCCGACCACCGAAATCCCGCGCACTTCGGTTGATACGATAAGGGTCGGCTCCTCCGTCGAGGGGCGCGGAACCAGGGGAACGTTATCGTCCAACAGGATCAGCGTGTTCTGCTCTGAGTCCCACAGATAGAGAGATCCAACCGTGAATAGGCCTACGTTCCGGTACCCCAACCCGGTCGCTCGGGCGAACTCCAGGTTCGCCGTATAGGTGTCCGCGCAGCTTGCGAGCAGGATCGCGGCGAGCAAGGCGCCCCCATACCTAGCTAACATAGACTATCCCCCAATCCTGTATGCGTCAGTGTAACATACCGCATCGGGATGCGGTCTTCAATTGAGACGGCACCTCCTGGCAAGCGCCACTTCCGCCGGAACCTCTGTTGCAGAAATCGGAGCTCCTGGTCTTGTCGCTGGATGATCGGATCACGTCGCTGCACTGTCGTGAGGTGGTAAACTCTCGGTCCCGATCGGGCCGACGCGAACTTAGTGGACGCTGGTCTGCTCCCGCGAAACTGGATCGTTTGAGGTTAGAGTTTCCGGCGCGTGATTCCCTTGGCCGGGAGGAGCGGAGCCGATGAGGGCCTCGATGTTCACGGACGCCCAGAAGGCGTTCATCCTGAAGCAGGGTGCGGAAGGGATGCCGGTTGCGGATATCTGCCGGAAAGCAGGGATCAGCCAGGCGACCTACTTCAATTGGAAGAAGAAGTATGAGGGGCTCACGCCGCCTGAGATGCAGCGCCTGAAGCAGCTGGAAGACGAGAACACCAAGCTGCGGAAGCTGGTGGCGGACCTGTCGCTTGACCGCGAGATGCTGCAGGACGTCATCCGCCGAAAAATCTGAGGCCTGGTCGCAAGCGCAAGCTCGTCGATGACGTACGCCGTGAGTGGGATGTGTCGATCCGGCGCGCCTGCCGGGTCCTCGAGGTGGACACCTCGACCTACCACTACCGTCCGCGTCGACCCGATCAGGCCGGCCTCAGGGCTCGGATCCAGGAGATCTGCGCCACTCGCGTCCGGTACGGCTACCGGCGCGTCGAAGTCCTGCTGCGCCGGGAGGGCTGTGAGGTGGTCCCGGTTTCCTGGACAGTTTGGCGGCTTGGATAAGCTTGGTTCAGGTTCTCGTCATGCCGCCAGTCTGGTGTCCTCGCCGCCTGCATGGGCATCGTCGGGGGTCCTCCCGCCGAGAGCCGAGTGGGGCCGATCGTTGTTGTAGTAGCGGACCCAGTGCGTGAGGGCGCTCCGCAGCTCGGATCCGGTCTCGAAGGCGTTTAGATAGACGCACTCGTACTTCATCGACCGCCAGAGCCGCTCGATGAACACGTTGTCCATCCACCGGCCCCGGCCGTCCATGGAGACGCGAACGCCGGCCTCTGTGAGCCGCTCGACAAAGCGCGGGCTCGTGAACTGGCTGCCCTGGTCCGTATTGAAGATGCCGGGCCGACCGAACCGGCACAGCGCCTCCTCAAGGGCTTCGATGCAGAAGTCGGCCTCCATCGTGTTCGAGAGGCGCCAGGCCAGCACCTTGCGGCTGGCCCAGTCCATGATCGCGACGAGGTAGAGGAAGCCGCGGCGCATCGGGATGTAGAGCCTGCCCTCGGGCTTGACCCGAGGGTGATGTCCGCGCACCAGACCTGGTCGGGGCTGTCGATCGCCAGCCCGCGCAGCAGGTAGGGGTAGACCCGGTGCTCGGGATGGGGAACCGTCGTCCTGGGGCGCTGATAGACGGCCTGCAGCCCCATCCGACGCATCAGCCGGCGGATGCGGTTGCGGCCGACGCACTCGCCGCGCCGGCGGAGGTGCCGGACCATCTGCCGGCTGCCGTACCATGGCGTCTCCAAGAACTGCTCGTCGATAACGCGCATCAGCGCCAAGTCGTCGGTGTTCTCCGGCGCGGGCTGGTAGTAGAACGCCGACCGGCTCACCGACACCAGCCGGCATTGCCGCGCGATCGAGAGCCGAGGGTGCTCGGGCTCGATCATCTGCCGCCTTCGATCCAGGCTCATCGACCGAAGGCCTTCGATAAAAAATCCCGCTCGACCACCAGTTGCCCGATCTTCGCGTGCAGCTTCTCGAGCTCATCAGCGCGTGCCGTCTCCGCGGCTTCCGCCTTTCCCGAGAAGACCTGGGCCATCCCCTCGACCGCCTGCTTCTTCCAGGCGTTGATCAGCGTCTGATGCACGCCGTGCTTTGCGACCAGCTGCGCGATCGTCAGGTCGCCCCGGATCGCCTCCAGCGCCACCTTCGCCTTGAACTCCGCCGAATACCGCTTCCGCTTCCCCGTCATCAGGTCCGTCCTCATAAGGGCGAACCAAGCTTAATCCCCTGTCCGATTTTCCGGGACCACCTCACATGGACCGGATGGGGCTTTCCGTTCCGCAAGCTCCACGATGGATGCAAAGGGGGCACCACACGAGGTGACAGCCCAACTGAGCGCACTGCCAACCATGCCGGCTCGGTCCAAGAGCGCGCCGGGATCCAATTAATCAGGCGGAGGCAAGGTCAGAAAAGCAATCCCCCGATTTCTTGGGATCGTTCCAGCGATAAGACCGGTCAATGATCTTTATCGTTGGATAGGGTGCGGACCGGTCCATCTTCGGGATGGACGAGCTCTCTGCGTGTCTCGCTCGCGTGCCCTTGGGTTGTGAATTCGGCCGCTCAAATCGCAGCGCCTCACAGCGTTGACTGTCGACGTGCTGACCGCTGCGGCGGAGTGTTCGACCGACTTTCTGTTTCGTCCAGACGTTGAGTTGCTCCGGCCAACGGATGTAGGTCGAACATCGAAGCCACCGGCAACATGCGGGAGAATCGTCATGGCGGGCGACCATCGATGGAATTTCGTACGAGGTTTGATGGTTATGCTTGCGGCAGCTCTCGTGGCCTGCCACGACACAAATTCCGGCCTCACATGGCCCACCCAAGTAGTTGCACCATTGCAGCTTGACCAAGGACGTCCCCTCGACGAGGCCTATCGTCACGAGTTCCAGAGATGCGACGAAGAGGACGTTTTCCAGGGAATTGCCCTTGAAGGTGCGCGCCGTTGCTCAAATGACCCGAATCGGTTCGAGCGCTTCCTGGTATTTGAGGACGGCACAATTCTCACGGAATCCAAGCTTGGAATTGATCTCGATGGCACCCCCTATGCCTGCAATACCCCAGGCCAGACCGACGCCTGCCCGACTTGGTTGATGCTACCGGACGCCACCGGTCAGCTTGTCCCCGTGAATGGTGACGTAGTCCCGTACGTTGTCATCCCCATCGCGGGCGCGCCTACGCCCGAACTAAACGCCGAGTTCCGCAACAGCACCGGCGTAGGCCGCGGCGATTTCGGCGTCGCAATTCGCGGTGAGACCGTCGTGCCGGTTATCGTCGCCGATGGCGGGCCGTTCAATAAGTATGGCGAAGGGTCACCAGCCTTACATCGAGCGTTCGGAAGGGAGCTATGCGCTGCACGGAACGACGCGGGTGACTGCACCCGCTTCCGAGCGGCCGGTAGCATCGGAGCTGACGTCACTATTGTTCTTTTCCCTGGCTCGCGCGTCTCAGGGCTGACCGCCGAAAACGTTGCAGCGCGAACGACAGAATTGGGGCTGGCCGCATGGAACACATTTTTGGCGGGGCACGACCCGATGCTCCCATAAACATCGGAGTACTAGGTCAATCGGCCTTCTTGGGTTTTGCGATAGGTCCGTAGCTGACCGCGCTCGCTGCAACGGAAGGGTCGCCACGATAGATGCGGCCACGAGGAGCCCGGCGCGTATGTAATCCTGGCTCTCACCTGATGGAGACCGCCAATGCCAACCTCAACCTACAACCACCCCCTATTTGGCGGGGTCGTTTTCAAGACGGACCAACCCATCTGGGTTCAAGGCGACGGTATAACCTGACGGCAATCTACACGTCTGAACCGCCCCGGGTTTGCCGGAGGCTCCAACTCCTGAGAGGGTGGAGTCATGACGAGCAAGACGACGAACAAGTCCTCACCCGAAGTGCGCGAGCGCGCCGTGCGGCTGGTGCTGGATCACGCTCACGAGCACACCTCGCGGTGGCAGGCAATCACGTCCATCGCGGCGAAGATCGGCTGTTCGGCGCTTCCTTGAGCGACTGGGTGAAGAAGGCCGAGGTCGATGCCGGTCATAGGCGGTCGAGCTCCGCCTGGGCGCAATACGCGGACGCCTTGCGCAGAATCTCGTTCTAGCTCTGACAGGCTACTTCCCGCCTAACAAAGACCTACTCAGCCCTCTCCAGCACGTTCTTGACGGTCGAGACGTGCCATTTGCCACCCCGTGCGGTGCGGACGCCTCGATGGTTCAGGGCCGTCGCGATCCCGCCGAGGCTGGTGATCCCGGTGGCCTGGATCTGACGGATGATCGGCAGGACGTTGTGGAGTGCACCCCGTTTGACCGGACAGCCGGCGGCTGCGGTTAAGCACTGCGTCGGAGGAACTCTCGCGGGGAGAGGAACCTCAGGCCGGAGTGCGGGTGAACCTCGTTGTAGTCGTCGAACCAGGCGGGCAGAAGCACCATCACGGTCGGTGCGTCGGCGAGAACGTTGTGTCGAGCGTAGTCGCGCTTGAGGGTCTTCACGAACGCCTCGCTGATGCCGTTGCTTTCGGACGATCGGACCGGCGTGAAGGCGAGCCGGAGACCGAGGGCGGTCGCCATGTGGCTGGTCTCCTTGGCGATGTAGGCGCTGCCGTTGTCCGAGAGCCATTCGACGGGGGTCGAGGCTTTGGTGCTGCCGAAGCGGCGCTCGACGGCAACGACCATCAAGTCCCGGACCATCTCACCGGAGATCCCGGCGGTGGTTGCCGACCAGGCGATGATCTCGCGGTCGCAGGCGTCGATGACGAAAAGGACGCGGACGACGGCCGGCCGGCCCTCGGCCCGGAGCTGGCTATTGAGGAGCGCGGTAATGCGCCTGTAGCCATAGCTCGGCCGTTCGTCGACGAGGCGTCGGATAGCCGGGAGGAGGAGTTCGTCGTCCGGCTTGCGGTACGGCCCGCGCTGCGTCGACTCGCGGCTGGTGCGATCGAGAAGGTTGGACCGGGAGACCCCGAGCGTCTCGGCAACGACGGTCATCGGGAAGTCTCCTCGTCGGCGCTCCACGAGGGCAGCTGCAACATCGGTTTTTTTGCCCGTGAAAGGTCGAGCGCCTCGCGCAGGATCTCGGTCTCCATCGTCTTGCGGCCGAGGAGCCGCTCCAGTGTCCGGACCCGCTTCTCAAGGTCTCGGACGCGCGATGTGCCGACGACGTCCTCGTCAGCGCGTACGGCCTCGAAGCCGCCCTCCAGCATCCGACGCTTCCAAGAGAACAGCAGGCTGGGCGACACCCCGGCACGCCGGGCCACGAACGACACCGACATTCCCGGCTGCATCGCCTCCTCGACGAGGCGGACCTTCTCCGCGGTCGTCCAGCGCCGCCGGCGCTGAACGGACGTGATCACCTCGACGCGGCTGACCGGCGGAGCTCGGCCATCAGGATCACAGCGCATAGTCATACTCATAGGCGTTTGCCTATGCCTTATCGGCTATGCCGGCTGTCCGGTCCAACGGGGTGCGGTCCACGTTGGCCGCGAACCGATCGGCAGCGGCGACCTGGGTCGCTCTTCCGCCGGCACCTGCGGCGGCGAAGTTCGGATTGCCCAGCCTGGCACCTTGGGCTCGCTTGGAAGCGAGGGCAGCCGTGGTCCGCTCCGAGATCAGCCGCCGCTCCTGCTCGGCGAGCGCGGCATAGAGGTGGAGCATAAAGGGATCGGCATCTGCTCCGAGCTCGGCAACGATGAACGGGACCTTCTGGGCCATGAGGCTGGCGATGAAGGCCACGTCACGCGAGAGCCGATCCAGCTTGGCAACGACGACCGGGCACTTGGCCCGTCGTGCCAGCTCAAGGGCTGCGGCGAGCTTCGGCCGTCGTTCCAGGGCGTCCTGGCCCTTGCCGGTCTCGATCTCGATGAACTCGGCCGTGATCTGAAGACCTTCGGCTTCGGCAAACCGAGCAACTGCCGATCGCTGGGCTTCGATGCCGAGCCCTGACCTGCCCTGAGCTTGGGTCGAGACCCTGTAATAGGCGATGCATGTGTTCATCTGTGGCCCCGCGAGTTCGCGTGACCACACGGCATACCTCCGTATGCCATTTGTACGTAGGAGTTAGTGCGGGGCTGTGGCCGACGTCTTCCATGCCTGGGGCGCTGCTGTCAGGACCCCTGGGAGCGCTTATTCCCGCCCTCTGCGACTCGCGCCAGTGTCGGCGAATGACCCGCGCTGGTGGACAATCCTCTCGCCGCCTGCTCGACCAGCGCTTTCCGCACCAGGTCGAGATCGACATCCCCGAGACCGGGCTCGGCACCCGGCTCAACGGAGGACTGGGCGCGCGAGCACCCGCACGGCAAACGCGGACCCGACGAGCGCGGTCGTGATGCGACGAGGTGGTACTTCGCTATCCCCATTACGGCGGACGAGTTCCAGGCCCGGTTCGGCGGCCGGCGCGTCGACATCGACACGATCGCGCTGCTGCCGCGAACGCACCCGGACCGGATAGCGCGGGATGGCTGGCCGGCGTCGCGGCGGCGGTGATAGCCTCATCCAATGAGGCCCGCGTCACCTTGGTCCCGTCCCACCGAGCCCGCGCTTGAGGACACGCTGTCCGAAGAAGACCTGCATTGGCTCGCCATTCTCGACGCGCTGTCGGTCGACGACCCGGACACCGCTGCGGTGCGGGACGCCTTCAAGGCGGATCGCCCGACTGCTGGCCGATGCAGTTGTGATGGGCGCACCGGGGTCGACGCTCGCTTACTACCAGCTTCATGTGGAGGAGGCTCGGCTGGTGGCCGACCGTGCCGATGGCCCGGAGCAAGGCGACTGATGCCGCCGTTCCAGGGCAAGACGCAGCGCGACTTTGCCATGCTTCTTCGAACTCGCGGAGGCTCTGGTCTTCCTGCGCAACGTGCCGGACGCGACGTGATCGCTCAATCAGGAGGCCTGACTCGACCTCGAGCGCGCGGGCGCCGCTTGGCCTCGCCCGCCGGATCCTGCCGTAACCAGCGAGGCGCTATCCTCCGAGCGTGACCCCCGCCTGCAGCAGCCGATCGATCCACTCGAGGTCGAACTCCTCCGGTTCAGGAGCACGCTCTAGGGCAGGAGTTCGGATTGTGGCGGCAACCGAACTGGGGGCCCCGAATGACCCCGCGACGGGGATGACTATGATGGCTGGCCGATCTTCCGTGCTCATTCCCGGATAGTAGGCGAAGCGCGAGGACCAGGGGAAGCCCCCGACCTGCGAGTGGGACTCAGGGCTCCATCAGCTGGCAGGCGGGCTTGCGAGGTCCAGGATTTCGGCGGATGACGAAGGCGACGTCACGCGACGGCCGATCGAGCTTGGCGACGACCAGGCCCCTGGCCCTGAGCGCCGCTTCGAATGCGCCGGCGAGCGTCAGCAGCCAGCGCCACCTGATCACTCGACCAGCAGGCCCGCATCAACCTCGAGGGCGCGGGCGAGGGCGAACAGCTGCTCCTCGGAAGGCTCGGCGTTGCCGGCCTCATTGGCTGCGATCACCGGCTCGGGCACTTCCGAGATCACGGCCAGCTCCCAAAGCGAGAGGCCGCGCCATTCCCGCAAGGCTTGAAGGACAGGGATGCCCTCGTCGATCCGGCCGATCACGTGATCGGGGACTTCCGCGGCCTCGGACTCGAGTTGAAGTGCTGCAGCCGCCATTGGGGATCATCCTCTACAAGCCTCTGGAGGTGAATCCACGATGTCGGGTTCTGTTCCGGCTTCGCCTGGCAGCGTAAGGTTCCGCCCATGTGCGGCCGCTATGCCTCGAACCTCCCCGCTGCCGAGATCCAGGCCTGGTTCAGGACGAGGAACGCGCTTCCGAACTTCCCGCCCCGCTACAACATGGCCCCGACCGATCCGGCTCCGGTCGTGCTGCGACGGCGGGACACGGAGGGCAACCAGCTCGCGCTGATGCGCTGGGGGCTGATCCCGCACTGGGCGACGGACGCCAAAGTCGGGGCCACCTTCAACGCGCGCTCGGAGACGATCGCCCGAGCCCCGGCTTTCCGTGATGCTTGGCAATGGCGGATGCGCTGCCTCGTTCCCGCGGCAGGGTTCTACGAGTGGAAGAAGGACGGTGCCGACAAGCAGCCCTTCTTCATCCGGATGCGGGGTGGAGAGCCGATGGCCTTTGCCGGGCTCTGGGCGATCAACCGCCACGTCGGGGACCAGCCGGTCGAGAGCTACACGATCGCCACTA
>Ga0182738_1002042_pt1 | contig 24398 bp, 20 predicted proteins | sample eDN5th30CBELigMG_FD_128876 | JGI IMG/M metagenome (GOLD analysis project Ga0182738, IMG submission 128876) | Enriched Miracle-Growth compost microbial communities from Emeryville, California, USA - eDNA 5th pass 30_C BE-Lig MG (version 2)... ...
AATTTTATAAAAATTTTGAAAAAGTTATACTTTTTTCGGAAAATTTTGATAAAAAACGAAAAACAAACAATTGGATTGGATCGGATTGGAAAGTGGCAAGGGTTAGAATAGATAGAAGCCATCATTATTCGTTATCTATTTGTTAGTATCAAGAAGAGAGTATAAGAAAAAAAAGACGTTCAAAAAGAAAACTTGAATTTTTCAGGGGAGAGAAGCTATGAGAAATGAATTTTGAAGAAGATGATGATGTGATATTTCTTGAACAAAACATTCCAATTCAGATAAATTCTGTTTAATATTTCAATGAAGATCTCAAAAATAAAGAAAGGAACTTCATGTCGATTTTTTTTTTCCATTCAGTTTTTTTTTTGTTGCAGTAGAAGAGATCCAGAAAGAAGGATATAAATTTTGATTCATTTTCATATTTATATTTTTAAAGGTGAGGAAGTTAACTTTATTTAATTCGTAATATTCAAGAAAACAAATTTATTAAAGAGTTTCGAATTCAGAGAAATGGCCAGTGCAAAAGACTCTTTCAAATCCACCGTGAATAGATATCCTTTAGAAGCCTTCTACCTCTACTGCACCAGAAACCCCAAGCTTCGTTTGGTTTCTCCTCAAGATTCTGCTGATTACATAAACAAATTCAATCAATATAAGTCCATCCAATACAATTCCAGCGTTGTTTCTGCTGTGCTTTTCGGATTGGGTGCTCAAGGATTGAGATTAGGAAGTGGTTTTTCAAGATTTGTCATTGTCGCTGGTGCTGCTTTGGTCGGTGCTAAAGTTGGCTCTGGCTTGATCGCTCCCAGTTTGGACAGATCTCAAAATTTGGAAAGTGAATTATCTTCTATTTTGGCAAGAAATGTCGAATTGTTGGACCGCAAGGATGCCCTCGAAAGATTGGAAAGAGTTATCTAACTAAGCTAATAAATTTGTATCTGCATAATTCTATGGTATGCTTTACATACAATTGACTTTTCAAATATCCAAAGTCAAGCAAAATCAGATATATATACACGTCATCCTGGTATGAAAGATTTAACGAATTAAATATTCTTCCCTCTTTGAGGCTTGGAGTGAATCCTCATAGATTTTGAGAATTCATAATAAGAAAACGAGGTTTTTCCTCTCTTTTTCAATGCTATTTACCAAGAATATTGACGGGATAAAGATTCTGAGATTGAATTTAAAGATGGAGCAGATTTCTATAAGAAGGTATGGAGGTCGATAGAATTATGAGAATGAGTGATGTGTGGAGATGTAAAATTAAAATTTATGATTCAAATTTAATGCTTGTTATTTGTCTAAAAAATATTGTTTGCATGACAAGAAATTAGGCTTCTTTATGTGTCATGTCTGAGAAGGAAAAAAGTTTCAAGGGAAAATTTGAAAAGTGTCTGATGCCTAAATTTTATTTAAATGACAATTATATATTTTTTTCTCCATGCATGATCAATAATTTCAATCTGCTCAGATATCTGATCCGCTCACTACAAACCATTTGCCATTTATCTGCTGAGAATATAGTATTCGCCTTTGAAAAAACCTAATGAAGGGCGCTGGTTTTCAGTAAAGTTACTTTTTTAGAATAAGGATTATTTGGTAAAACTATTTCGAGCTTTGGTAAAATTTGACATGAAAATTTTTTTCTCCAAAATTTTCTCAAAATTCCAAAACAAAAAATATTTTGAGAAATAGCAAGTCTTGGTCATTCACAGAGATTTTTTTTGTAAGCTTTGAAGAGTAAAAAATTTCCTTCAGAAACTTCTTTTTGTGGAATGGTTTGATTCCTGAAGAGTCCCTTGAGTTTAGGATCACTTTATATTTTCTCCTCTTTCTCAACAGATTAGTCGAATCTCACCCTTTTCCTGAAAAACCAATAAACAAGAAAAAAAATTTTTTTTTGTCAAAATATATTTTTTTGGTGAATTTAGTTTAGAATTTTTTCAGAAAATTTAAAACCAAAAATGAGAGATTTCTTTATAAAATAATTTCTCTGTGCGGATCAAACACTTTTATGTCTCAATCTTGACGATTTTATTAAATGATAATCAAAATTACTGGGATTCAATACACCATCTCCAGAAAAAAATTATGTTGAGTTTTTGACAGGGCATCCGATAGTTGGGAGTCCGCGTAGATGAATGAAAAAAACTTTTGTTTGAATTTTTTCTGAACTGAACGATGAAGAGAGAGGATTTTTTGGGATAAATAAAGAGTAAATAACATCAATAAATGAACGAATATTAAGATTATTAATATAGTAATTATCCACAAGATATGTTTGTTGTATAAATAAATAGATGAATAAATTATTTGTTGAGGAGTTTTGAGGTACCCCTCAAAACTAAAACTCTCTTTTAAAAATAGATTAAAGAGGAGGAGAGAAAAAAAAAGAACTGAGTTGAAAGATAAAAATCAGCCAAAAAACTTTTTCTTGATGTTTATATTGAATATATCTTTGGGGAACTTTTCTTTTCGACTATCATCTTTTGTGGTGGAGGATTGATAGCTTTCAAAGATTTTGATGGCATTTTCTTTATTGGAATCAGGATTTAACACAATCTTTGGTTTGCTAGAAGAGCCTTTGAAATTTTTTCTAACAAGAGTTGCCCTTGGCTTCTTGAAAGAATCAACAAGCTCTGGCTGAGCAGCTTTAGCTTCACCATTTTCTGATGGTTGGCATTTTTGAGGATTAAAAGTCGCATTTAAATCAACTCCATTTGTTGGATTTAAGGTTCCACGATCCTGGTCATTTAAACTTTTCCTCACGTGAATCATATTCTGTTCAACAGGTCCGGGAGAATCTTTAAAAAGATCAAATTTTTGGAGGTTTGACAGATTTCTTCTACTGTTGGCAAAATTATGCTGAATGCTTGACAAGGTGGGGTTGTTGATGTTATTCCTCAAACTTTTGGTGGAGATTTCTCGACTAAGGAAAACATCTCTAAAGTTGAGATCTCCATCTTCTGGCATCGTCAGCAAGGCAGCATTTGCGTCAGCTTGATAGTTTGGAGAACATGCAGGAGAGGAGTTTCCACGTTGTATAGTGAGCATTTCGTTGAAATTATAAATGCTTTTAGCTTTTTGGAAGACTGGAAGTACAGGAGATCTCATTCTTTTATGATGGGTAAAGACCGGTTTCGTGGGTCTAAATGCTGGGAAATCAGGTGGTTGAACAAAAGCGCCAGAGAATTGTTGAGATTTATTTCTTTCAAAGGCTTCAATCTTGGGACCATTCAATATTTCTTTAGGAGGAACAAGAAGATTGCTTTTTCCCATTCCTGCGCTGAGTGGTTTATCATGAAGGTTGAAATTGAAATAACGGTTAGATTCCTTTGGACTAGTATAACATTCAATTTCTGGAAGTGTGACAGTTGGCGTTTCAACTGCTGGTAAAGTGACTTCTTTTTGCTTCAAAGCACCTACGATTGAAAGTTATGGGATCGGAATAAACGAAGATTTTTACTGAGAAGAAATCCAATAAGTTCTTCTTTACGATCGTTTTCTTTTTTTAATTGATTGTTTTCTTGTAAAAGTTTGTGAACTTCATGAGGGCTTTGAGTGTTTTCAGCGGGATCTTCACTTTTAATTTTCTTTGCTTGGAGGGCAGTGTTTACAAGAAATCTTGCTTTTGGACTCTTTATACCACCTGCAAATGTTTGGAAAATTTTAGACTCTTGACTTTTTCTGAGTTCAGTGCTTGAGATAATCGAATTTGACTTTTGGAATTTGGGACTTTCAGGCTCTTTGAGGTTTTCAGGACTTTGATTGTGAGGAACTGGTTCTCCTCCTGGAGCAAACTTGGCAAGTGTGAATTCCATAGGGTCGGCAGTTTTACTGGGCTCCTCAACAATCGGTTGGAAAGGGTTTATGGCTTCCTCTTGAAGAAGTTTGACAGAGTTTCTGGCAGAGCCATCGTCGGATCTTTGAGCAGATTCTCTCTTAGAATCTTGCTTTGGCCTCACTTTCCCGTTTGCTGTAGAATTTAACTTCATTAAGCCATCCTAGAAATTGAGCATGAGAAGAGACTTTATCAAGTACAATTTCAGTAGATCTTTTCGATAATGTGGCTGAAAGTGGAGGTTTTCTTATATTGCTGATTTCTATAGTTATGGTTTAGACAAACCTCAATCAGAAAGGAGAGGTTACTTTGATTAGAGATGATTTGTTTTGGGATGAGAAGGAGCTTATCAACTGACTTTCCGTTATTGAGGGATTTCGAAGTGTCTTGCTTGAATGATACATGTCTTCTTTTGCTTTGGATGACTTTGTTGGTTTTCTCAGCAGTGTTGGAAGATCCAGTGCGTGTATTGTTTTGCCCTTCGGGAGCGTTGATTGTCTGACCAAGGTTTTGGGTGTTTTCTTTATCCATAACTCGGTGTTCTTATATTTTTTAGCTTTTAGTTATTAAATTTTAAAGCTTAACGAATCTAATCTTTTATAAACAATTCCAACGTTTATTTCTACAAATTTTCTTTGAAATAACAACCCAGAATTAAAATATTAACTCAAGGAATACTGTCTCTTTTAACGATCAAACTCATTGTTGCTGTTGCTCTTGCTGTTAATTTTTTTTTTTTAATTTTCAATGAAAAGGGTTAGAATTGAGATAAAAAATGAAGATATATGACTAAGTTACATACACATATGTGTGCATTTCTTCTACAAACAAACATACATACAATTACATAATATAAGAGATATTAAAATATGAGGAACTTAAAAAAGTAAATCTTATTTTTTCTTGGAATTTTTTGAATTTTCTTCAGGACTTTCTTTTGTATAATATGCTAAAGAATCTATAGAATTTTAAGAAATTTTTTTATTTAACTCATTTCTTTACCTTTCATTTTATCGACTAAGCCTTTAACATTGACTTTAGGCTTTAAAATCTCATCACTTATTTCTGTTTCGTTATACTGGCCCAATAAAGCGTCGACAAGAGTGCGCATATCAGTATCGAGCTGGGCTTTTCTTTCAGGCTCAGGTGACACTTCAACCTTGATTTCATGCTGAGTATGGCGTTTTTTCTTGGGGCGAGTGATTTTTTGTTCTTCTTGCTCAGCATGATGATGAACACTTCTAACTCTGCCTGCAGACTCAATGGTACTTTTCTTGGTTGGTTTGAGGGATTTGTTCGAAGATCTGTGTGAATCGAGCTCAGAGATAATTTGGAATCCTTGGCCAATACCAAGGTTTAGGACTGGATCTTTACGTAGAATGGCATTTTTATTTGCATCATAGAATGAGTCTGTAGTCTTATTCAAGTTCTTCTGAGGAGTTGTTTTCTTGGATCGAATGATTTGGCTTGTATTGAGTGAATTATTGTGCCCAATTTCGTAGAAAGAGACATTCATATTCATGGAAGGCTGAGTTTTTTGCAAAAAGTTGTCAGATAGGTTGATTGAGTGATTTCTTTTATTTTCAAGATATTTGGTGCTGCTTTGTGTAAAAGGGAGATTATTGAATTCAACTCTTTGTGGTTGTTGTTGAATTTGTTTTAATCTTCTGACGCTTTTCTTGAGAGGAGGTAAATCAACCGTGGAGGTTCTTTTTTCTGGTTGTGTTTCTACAAATAGATGGGAATCAGTGTGTTCATCAAACATTTCTGTTTGAGATTGAGTGATTGCAGTTCCCACAGTTGCTCTTCTATAATCCATTTGAGTGTAAAACAGACCACTATTGTTATTAGAATTTTGATCTTGAATATCATTTTGAGATGTTTGTTCAGCTGGGTTTTTATTGTCTGGCTGAGAAGATGCTCTGGCTCTTCTACTTTGTTTTTTAATGATTGGAACAACACCTTTAAGATCTCCAAGTTGCTGAGACTGATAAGTCGAATTATCTTTATTGTAGAATTGATTCATTGTTGATGTACTTGAATATTCAAAATTTGCTGCTGATTTTCTCATAGAGTCTTTATTAAAAGATGATAAATCGAACGTTCTCTATAAAATAAGATTGATTTTTGAAGAAAAAAATTTCGCATACGTAGTTTGTGGGAAGATAAGTCTTGTTATCTTTTTGGGGAGAGTTCTGATCAATAGCTTGATTTAAGGCAACTTGAAGGATTTGATCGATATTGAAAGTTTTATTAAAGAACTCTTCAATTTGAGTTAATTTCTTATCTTGAGGTCGAAGAGGGGGTTTTTTCTTAACAGCTTTTTTGGAAGGTGGCCTGGTTTTTGAATCAGAGCTCGAAGAGGCTCGCTGTTTATTTTGTGCACTAAACCTCGATTTGTTGTTATTTTCTCTTGTTGGGAGTCTTTCCATTGAAGGAGCACGAGAATTTAATGAAGAAGAGTCACTGAATTCTTGCCCATGAACAGGAGGAGGAGCAAGTTCGCTTCTGGAATAAATAGTACTGTCTGGTTTTGCCGCTTCCTCAACTTTGATTTCATACGTGACTTCACTATTACGTTTTGATTTTGGAGCTTCAGGCTTATTTTGATCATCAACATTTTCTGATCTCAAGATATTTGTTCGAAGATAGTTTGACGCTTCCAAGAAACTTGCACTTGTATTTTGTTGTTTCTTGTCTGGGAAAGCATTACTTTTCCTTCTGTCCTTATCAAGATCCTTGTTTTTGACGATTAGGCTTTCATGATCAACTTGACTTTTTGACTCCAGGCCGATTTTCAACATTGTAGAGAGGAGCCCATCTTCCATATGAATTTTACGATCACAAAGCTCCATATGGAGAGTATCACGTTCTTTTCTGAGGACTTGTTGGATAGTATTCATTTGAGAGAGCTCAGTTTTATTTTCTTCAAGCTCTTTTTGGAGGTCAGTCTTTTCTTTGAGCAATCTATCTGCCAACGTATGCAGATTCTGGTGGATGAATCTGGCTTGTATAAGACGTCCCTTTAATTCATTGATGACTCTGAGGTCATTCTGACGATTAACTTCAAGTTCTTTGATCTAGATGTTAAAGGATTAAAATGATTGAGAATATTTAAAAGAAGAAACTTTGCTAAAAGCTCGATCAAGTTCTGAAATGAATCCTTCAACGACCATTGGGTGGTAGCCTTTCAAACGAGGATCAGATCTTTCAGTTTCTAGACTTTGGGTCAGTTGATTAATTTTCTTTTCAAGTTGAGCTTGAAGATCTTCCCAAGTTGCTTTTTCAAGAACCAACTCCCTTGAAAGGTCTTCATTTACTTTCTCTGCCTTTTTAAGTTCAAGAACAGCTTCTTCTCTCAATGCAATCTGTTTTGCTACTTCCCTATGTTAAAATCTCACTGAATGCGTTCCAAAAAAATTCTACTTGAGGAGCTCTTCAATACGAAATCCACGATGTTGTTTTTCTGTTGAAAGAGTTTCAATTAAATGTCTTAGTTCGATGAGTTCAGCCTTTAAATCTCTTTTTTCAGATTCTTCTTCGTAATTTTTTTTTTTGCTTTTGAGTTCTCTGAGCTTCTCTTGTTTTTCGTAATTTTCAATGATTTCCTCTTTTTGCGCTAATTCATCTTTGACTTCTTGCAATCTCCCCTGAAGTCTTTCAACAGTTTCCCGGAATTCGTTGATTGAGGTACTTTGCTCAACAGTGATAGCAGCAAGGGTTGTTTTTTCTTTGTGGGATATTCTCATGCTTTCTTCAAGTTCTCTACATTTATCCATTTCCTCCTCTAACGCCTTTTCAAGGCTAGCAATATCACCTTCGTGAACTCTTCGGACTCGATTCAAGAAGCGGACATTGTTTTCAGTGTTTCCAAGCTCACCTTCCAAGGTTTCAGCTTTTTCTTGTTCAAGTTCAAGTTTATGTTTTAAATTGGACCTTTCTTCCAAGAGTTGTTCACACTGTTTCTTTTTCTCCTCCAATTTTTGAGTGCAGACATGAAGTTTTTCCTGTAATAATGTGGCAAAGTCTTCAGCTTTAATTTTTTGTTTGTCAAGACGTTCAGCTTCATGAAGCTTTTCTTGGTAATCAGCCTCAGTCTTTTTGTTTTTCCCCGTTAAATAATCAATTTGTTTGGTTTTGGCCTCTATCTGCTTTTCAAGCTCTGCAAAATTCTTTTGATACATTTCATTCAAAGCAGTCGAGGTTTCCAATTTAAAAGTGAGGCTCTGGAGATCTGACTGGAATTTTGCAAGATCAAGAGATTGATTTGCTTTGAGAGCCTCAATCAATTTTCGGTCTGTTGCCTCTTTTTCTATTTGGAGTTGTCTCAGAGTGACCTCTTTGGTGGTTAGTTTGTCTTCAAGGCCTTGGCACTTGATTTCAAGGTCCACGGTCTTTTTACTGTAAGTATTGAGCTTTGCGCGTAAGCTCTCATTCTTTTTGGTTAGTTCAGCAAGAGTTTGTTTTTCAAATGATTCTTCTTCGGCAAGTCGATCGTATTTAATTTTGAGATCATGGTAATTGGTATAAAATTCGCTAATTTTTTGTTCAAACTTGATACGAAGTTGAAACTCTTCTGAGAAGATTTTTTGATTCTGCTCCAAATCTTTTTGCACTTTTGCTTTTTCTTTTTCGACGGTTTCTTTGTGTAGTTTGACTTGATCCATTTCTTTTTGGAATTTGTTAAAACAGACTTGTTGCCAATCCTCTAACTCTCGAAATTCAACCTCTTTTCTGTCAAGCGCTTTGAAAAGACTTTCAATAAAATGTGCATTTTCTCCATTGACTATTTCAAGTGCATCCTGATGTTCCTTTTTGTAACAAAATTCCAAGAGAGTCCAAAACACCCTCCAAACACTTCCAACAAACTGGAATCTATGTTGGACCTTTTCGAAGAGTTCACTCACGAAGTTATAGAACCCTGCAGAGTAGACAAACAAGCATCTATAAAGTTTATCTATACCCTCTTTACTCAGTCCACAACCCTCAAGAGTGTGTCTATCAATAAAATACTTTTGCAAAGGGCAACTTGGATCCAAAGGGATATTATGTTTCTCTACAAATGAGGAGTTATTATTTGACACTATCAAGAAAGGAATCCCACCTGCTTGAGAGAAGAGAGTACGTTCAGATTCAAGGAGGGTTTGATTAATCCAGGATTCTAGGATACCAGGCGGAACTCCTTCCCGTTCTTTATAGAGGACTTCTTTTGATGGAATAGGTTCTGCTTGGTCGATAACAAAGATATTATCTTCAGCCCGAAAGGAGACAGCTCGATATCCTTTTTCAGTCGATGGAGATGATTTCATGAGACTAACTTGAGGCATATCAGCAGTCTTTGGTGGTGTCAGGCATCCAAGCTTAAATTTCCTGAGAGTTTTTCGCATCTGAGCAGACGATTCTTTCTCAAGAGTTAGCCGACTCATATTGCTCATCCACTGCTTCGCTGATAACCTTGGGATAGGAAGTTAATTTATGAGAGGATATTGGTAATTTTACGAGGCTAGTGACTCATTCGAAACCATACGGATGCTTTCTCTTGATTTTTCATTGGAGGGCTGAAAGAAATCTAAAGGGGTTTTGTTAGAAGGGAAAAGAAGGAAGAGAATAGACCAAGTTCTGCCTGGGAAGGTTTAAGAGGGCGACTAAACATGTAGGTAGAGCTCTCTGTTAACATGATGTTGCCCGTTTGACTGTTCATTTTTTAATTAAAACAAATTAATAGGAGTTATATTTGGAAAATCGGAAAATTTCGTCAATCTCTCTCTCTGTGAATTATTTTTCCCACTTTTCTTAAGGAACCAAACTCTCCATAAAAATAATGAGACTATTTGCAAATTTTGTAGTTAAATCCTGGTCAGATTAGGAAATCTCCATTCCTGATGGATTTTTCAGGGAAGTAAATTTTAATCAACTTCATGCCAATTATTAAAAGTCAAAGTTGGAATTCTTTTTGATAAAGAAAAAGATACGCTTCCAAATATTCGTTGATATTTTATTTTAAAACCAGTAGTGAATGTGGTTGAATTTGAAGGAAATAAAAAGAAAATAAGTTTATGTGCTCATACAGAGATTATAAATTTACAGCGAAAAAGTTATATAATGATGATGTTGTTGATAAACCAAGGCTAAATATTTATTTATCTCCTTCTGTCTCCATGTTCTGGAGATCTTGGGATTTTAGGCCTAAAAGAATTAAATAAACTGAAAAAAATGTGAGAATAACTTTGATTCAAAAGCAGTGTAATATTCATCTGGGAACTGTTGTTGTTTCTTGAAAAGATTTTAGAAAAAAAATTAGAAAAATTTTGTTTACTTTTTCTCTTTCGAGTTCTTTTTCAGTTTTGGGAGGACTTTGGCTACTTGATTTGGAGTGATTATGTTGTTCAAAGCTTTGTCTATTTTCTTCGATTTGGTCTGCCCTCTTGGATTGTCTTCTACTTCTATTTGGATTTGATGTATCATTAAACTCCTGCGTTAAACTCTTTTCACTTGATCTTGGTTGTACTCGTTGTTGTGAAGGGGGTTTTTGGTATTCGTGAGTTTGAGTTCCACCTTGATAATATTGTTGGGTCTGGCCTCCATAGAAATCCTCTTTAGTAACTCCAGCTGGAGTTCTTGAAATTTTATTTCTCGTTTCAAATCCTTCAGGAATGTTTAAATTTTGAGTTTCCTGTTCTATAATGAAGGGTGAGTTTTATCTCCTGTCAACAAATATTTACGAATCATTTTATTTAACATTGAAGGTGTAGTAGGTCTATTTAAAGGCGAATGAGGATCCAGTCTAGTTGCTCTCATTGTTGTTTGAGACCTCGACTCACTCAATGTTTCTTTAATTGTTTGATTAAACTATTATTATTGGTAAATAATTTTTCATTGAGATTAAGGAAAAACTTGTTGATGGCTTTCTGGGCCTGAAAGTGAAAAGTGTTTCTTCAAAAGTTCTTCTCCAGTTAGGATGCCGGGATTATTTATTTTATCATCAGTATATTCTTCCTATCGAATTTGATAAGCCAAAGTTGAAGGGGAAATATTAAAGTACTTCACCAAAATCATCATCGTCTTCCATATCATCATAATCATTATCTTCATCGTTAGTATCAGATTGAGTATCGTCATCTGCTGCTTTATCAGCATCTAATTGCTCTAGAATATATTGAATTTGTTTTCTGTAACGTTCATCTGAATTCTCCATCAAATACGATAAAACTTCATTCATTCCCAGAGCCTTGGCATGTTCTTTAAAGACAGTTTTGGAAAGTAAAGAATAGAGAGTTCCATTAACGAAACTTCTAACTTGCATGTTTTCATGTTCAAGTAAGTCATTCAGGACTTTCAAGACTTCCAGCTGTGATTGAAAGATAAAGATATTTGTCAAGATATTTTAACTATTACTTCAAGTTCTTCACATTTCTTTTTACCAAGAGATCTAAGTGAAAGATTCATGAATAAAGCAGTGGCATATTCATATGAATATTCACTGAGAGTGTCTTTTTCATTCTTTAAAGTTGTGACAATCCACTTGATCATATCATGTTCAATCATGAGTAACTGTGGTCTTCTTCTGAGAGAAAGCTTTTGAAGAGCCCCCAAACTATTTTTACGGATCACTGTATCTCCTTCCTATCGGGATTGTTAAGTTTTTCTGGTATTATCAATAAAATTGTACTTCAGATTTGAGAGATTCAATGAGCATGATAACTAGTTTATCAGATCCAAGTAAATAGCTTCTTCCAGAATAATCAAGAGTCAAGATATTGACAAGTCTTGCAGCAGCTTCTTTAACCCTTCTATATGGACTCTTCATCACACTTTGAAGTACACATGGTTCATTACGATGTAAATCCAAAAGATCATTCTTTGAATAGCTCGTAATCACTTCTCTTCTCATATTTATTCCTTGCACCCTAAAAGGAGACACTTGGATGGGATTTATGAAATCAAAGGTTACTTGGTGATTCTCCAACCGAGAGCTTGGATTAAGGAGCATAAGGAAGCTTCATTATTGCTTTTATTAACCAAGAAGCTTTTAACTTTTTCAAAGTTGAGCATTGTGTAAGGTTTAACATAAGGGGCGGCCCTCTCTTCGAATTGGAATTTGTTTGGAGCGTCTTTGAAAAATTAGGATAGAACTTGAGAGGGATTACGAGATAATGTTGAGTGATCAGGAGTTCCAGCTTCATGAGAGGTGGAGACTTTTTCAATGAAAGAGTTATCTTGACTTGTATTGAATAACTCTTCTTGATTAGAATTCAAGAAAGTCTCATAGGTCTGGAGCTTCTTCTTGAGAATATCGATAATATTGTCAGAGACAGCTGCTCCACTTTTCTGAGTATCAACAACTTGAAGGGTCTAGTCGGAATAAGCTTTTGAAAATTCAGTTTCAAAATTACTTCATTGGTGAGGATGATGACTTCTTTAAGGAAATTGATCCATTTAACATTACTTTCAAACAAATGATTTCGGACTATTTCTTCATTTCTTTTGAGGACTTCGCAATGCTTTGCCAGCCCTTCGTATTTTTCATTGTACTCCTGAAGAATATTCATGAGGCTCTGATTACTATTTTCAAGCTGAGATATCACTTTTCCGTATTGTTCAGGCTGACCTGCAGCAAGAATTGGGTTTGTTCCAGCTGCAGTTCCTCCGCCATTCAAAGCATTAACGTAATTGGAGTACATTTGATAGAGAACAGGGAGATTATCACCCGATCCAACTTCGCCTAAGAAACTTTGGAGTTTGCTTTTCAGTTCAATGAGCCATTCTCTTGTAAAGACGTCTTTTAAGGAGGGATGAGTAAGGGGATTGGGAATGTATGGTAGAGCATAAAATTGGACGAATTCTGTTGTTTGAGCAAGTTTGGGTCCCTTGGTATCGAGATAATGCTTGAAAGCCTGAACTTCTTGTTTATCGAGAGAAGTATAGTGCTTTTTGTTTCCCTAAGAAAGTTTATTCTCAAATCCAAAGAAAATGGCACTTGAAGGTTCTTTTTGCTGAAGGGATGAACATTGTAGACGACAAAATATAGATGCAGATAGAATTCGAGTTTATTGCAGAACTCGTCAGTGGACCGGATATGAACTGGGACAAAATTATTCCATTTCTTGAAGAAAGGTTCACGAAGACCCTTTTCAAAAGCCTAATAGAGTTGAGAAGAATGAAAAGTATCATTTTACTTCTAATATCTGAGATTCACCATTTAGCTCAATACTTCTACGCTCGACTCCCAGTTTATTTACCTCATTTTTAAAGACGTCAAGGGATTCAATCAACTCTTTATGCAAAAGATACTCATGGATGGCTCCATTGAGAAAATCAGTAGGATTGCCACTCTTTAAAAGACTTGCGAGATCTGGTTTTGCTCTTCTTACCCCTGCGCCAATATTTCGAGTTGGAGCTGAATATTTTGAATTAGAAGAACCTCTTGGAGGGCTTTTGAGGTTTTTATTCTTTGTCTTTGAATCAGATCTAGGGTTGGAACCAGCTCTACTAAACATGATTCTGTTTGGAGTTATATTTTATGCTTAACTTAATAGTATATTTATGAATAAATAAGTTTTAGTTTTTTTCAAAAACTGTTAAAATCTCTTTTTTTTCAAAAGATCTTTCTATTGGGATGGGAATAAGTTGATATTGAGAAATCTAAATTGATTCGGAAAATTTTTTTTCCACCTCCACTTTATTTTTGAGTTAACTCTGTTGAAGAATTTTATCATTTGATATGATGGTTTTTGTTTTGAGAGTTTCGTTAAAGAATTCTCATGATTCAAAATTAAATTGTTCTAACCTTTCGGATTTTTCTCACAAACCTTGTTTGGTGCCAGGGTTCGGAGTTTGAGTCGATGCAAAATCAGGACAGGCTTTGGTGAAAGCCAGAATCTGCAGGCTTGAAAATCCGGACAAATCCTCCAAGTATTTTTCTCGACATTTTTCAAGAATTCAGAGGTTTTTCTGAGGGTTTCATGACTGGTTATGATCGAATATTCAATTGAGAAGTTTTGCTTTGAAAAGCTTCAACAAAAAAATCTTTCTTTTTTTTTTTTGAATTTTTTTTGTTTTGTTTTGGAAAAAATTTTTCCAGAGAAAGGAAAAAATCAAGGGGAAAAAGGCTTTTAAAAAATCTTTCATGGAAAAATAGGAAAATCCGGGAAGTCTGGAAAGGAAAGACGGGCAAAATCCGAAAACATTTTTCAAAATTTGGTACTACGAAGAAATCAGAACAATTCCTCACCCTGTTTGGTGCAAAGAAGGGACTACTGTTATGGACTTTAAAAAATAATTGCTTCCACTCCAGTTGTTGCAAGGCCCTAGAGAATGCTCTCATTCTTGGAAATTGTTTTCCGAACAAAATTGAAATAGAAATTTCTCCACAATAATTTGTTGTGAAATTTATAAATTTTTCTCATTTTTTCTTGTGAATTGATAAAGTTTTTACCTTTCAAGAATTTTTCATTCTCAAGGAAGAAAAATTTAGTTCCAGAATTTTGAAAGAACCAAAATTTTATCTAGGGCTTCCTACCTCTTCCCAGAATTCTAGACATTGTCAGATATCCTTTGAAAAAAAAATTCGACTTAACTTCTTTGGAAGACAATTTCTTCAATCTTAAGAATTTTTTGAGGATGATTCAGCTCGAAAAATCTACAATCCAAACATGCAAGTTATTTCATCAAGAAATCTCTTATCTTATCGAAAGAGTGGAAGAAAATTCCGTCCGAAATTTCATCGAAAAAATTTTTCAACAGAATTCTCACGAAAAAAATGTCAATTTTTCTTTTTAATTTCTTTCAAAGAAAAAGGCCACATCCGATGAATCTGTGTGATGAGTTGGCCAAAAAAGCCGAAAAAGTCAGATAAAATAGGCACTTTGGGAAGCCCTGAATTTTCATCCCATATTCATCAAATGACTTGAAGTACTTCATAATTCAAATGAAGACTTTGAACATCTTCTAGAGAGTTTGGTGATTTAGTGAGGGTAATTTCGGTCAATTCAAGCTGGATTCAATTTGAAACTTTTTTCTCAGCTAGAAATGTGATGTATTTTGTACTTTTCAGTCAAAAGGAGATTTAATTTCAAAGTCCAATTCGAGTAAAATCATCAACCCGCAAAAATTAGCAGGTGAAAAATAATATGATTAATAATGAATAACAGATTCATAAAAAATATTTTTCAGTTATATAATTAAAAATGATGAAAATGGAATGAGATGCAAAATATGAAAATGAGACGTCTTTGACAACATCTCGCTTAAATTCATCATGACTATTTCTTAAAACCTGTGAAATTGTCCTTCTGAGGAATAAAGGCACTTTAATTTTTTTTTTTAATTTTGTACTTTTCAGTATTAGAGAGAATTTTTCCAATAAGGAAAGAATCATAAAAGTTTTGATTGTATTTTGATAAGCTCAGGTTGAGGAGCTTTTCTCGTCATTATAATGAAGGAAAAATCTTATTCAGTAGATTCATGTGAGTGAGTTAGTAAAGGAAAAAAATTAACTATGGATAGATGATGAAAGATTATGAGTATGACTTGACGTAATTTAAGGCTTAATTGTGTAATAATTTAATCCTTTTAAGCTGATGCTGTTACCATAAAAATAAATAATCCAGAAACATATCCAAAATAAAAATTACTTCAACCCATGACAACTCCTCATCAATTAAAAACCCCTTCTGGAGCCGGCTTCTCCTTCATGGACCTCTTTTCTCCAAAGGTCGCCAACCTGATCAGCTTTGGAGATCAACCTAATCAGGCCGATGCTGAAACAGAAGAGGCCACTCGAAAGAGTAATATTTAATATTCTCCCTCCTTTTTAAACTTTTTCTCAAGAGTCTGGGCTCGAAGCTTATGCCAAGAAAAATAAGCAAAGTCTTCCCTCTGACTTTGCTGATCAAGTGTTAGAGAATGAAATGGATTTGGAGAAGGATTTTGTGACTCTGGAGACCGTCAATAAGCTCACTGAGCTCTACAGTGTATCATATATTTTATTAGTCCTTTTATATTGACCCCGTTTCAAGCTTGCTATGGCCTTCTATGAATCTGAAGGCAACCACAAGTACAAATACTTTGCCAACAAGTTACAGGATTTGTTGGTGAGACCAAATGTGAAGGAAATGATGATGAGAGAATTGGCTCCTGTCAAGACTAAAACTGTAATTGAATAGGAAGGGAAGGGGAAGACTAATTCTGTTTAGGAGGAGAAACAAGTGAAAAGACTTCGTTTAGAAAATAAAATCAGCAAGATCAATGCTGAGAAAGAAGCCTTTACAGTTGTGAAATCTCAAGAATATAGAGATAGAGAACTGAATAAGGTCTTGGAGCGTAACATTCAGTCTCAAAAGGACAGAATCAAGCAAAGATTGGCTGAGAAGAAGGCAAGATCTGCCAGTCGTGCTCAAAGTGTGACTTACATCAGCGATGATAATTCATCCGTCGCTGATGAGAATGCTCAAGATCTTGAAAAAGAGTTGGAAGGAGCACCAAAGATTAATGAAAGACCCTTGTTGAACGATATTGCTGAGGTTGATGAGACGAGATATAATACTCCTCCCAGAAAGAGAACCAAGGATGGACACATGATCTTCTTCGAAAAAGGAAAAGCTCAAAAGACTTTCAAGTTTGACTTTGATGTTGAAGATAGAAAACCCATGAAAGGAGGCCATGCGAGAAGACACTCATATCATAAAGAACCTGGTAATCTTGTTGATAATCCTAAATTAATATGAATGAATAGTTGTAACTGTTTTGGCTCAGAAGAGAACCAGTAGAGCTCAAAGTTTCGGAAATAGCAAGGCTCCTTTCCCAATTGAAAACCTTAAGCCTTTAGTCAAGGAAACTGACGAGAAGCCATTAGGTAAGCTATTGAAAAAAGCTTGAATTTTTTTTAACTGAAGGTTTAGTCGCCAGAAAAGAAACCAAGAATCAAACTATTGTTGAAGACTGCAACGAAGGTGAAAACAAATCACTCAACAGTGTTGAATCTGCCGGCAAGAATCAACCTGAAGAAGTTGTTGCTCACGAAGAACAAACCCATAATGTCGAATCTGCTGTTTTCCTCGATGAAGACGAACCCTCAGATCATGATGAACATGAAGAAGAGGTTGCCGTTCAAGAAGTTAAAGCTGTGGAAGAGCAAGTAGTTGAAGAAGTTCAACAACAGGTTGCAAATGATCAAGAAGAAGCTGTTCAAGAGGCTCAAGAGGTTCAAGAACAAAATGTTGAAGCTCCAGTTGAAGTCGAAACTAAAGAAGAAGAAATCCAAGTTGAAGCTGAAGCTGAAGTTCAACAAGAAGTCGAACCAGTCGAAGCTAAACAAGGAGAGGTTGTTGAAGAAACTCAAACTGGGCAAGTTTGGGCTGAAGCTGAAGCAAAAGTTGAAGAGCAACAAGTTGAAGCCGAACTGGTCGAAGCCAAGCAAGAAGAAGCCCAAAACCAAGAAATTCAAGTTGAAGCCAAGGTTGAAAAGCAACAAGTTGAAGCCGAAGTTCAACAAGAAGTCGAACCAGTCGAAGCTAAACAAGAAGTTGTTGAAGAAACTCAAACTGAGCAAGTTGAGGCTGAAGCCCAACAAGAAGAGGAACAAGCTGAAACTAAACAAGAAGTCTTTGAAGAAGTTGAAGCTGAAGTTCAACAAGAAGAGGAACAAGTCCAAGCTGAAGTTAAACCAGTTGAAGCTAAAGAAGAAGAAGAAATCCAAGCTGAAATAAATGCTGAGGAGCAACAAGTTGTTGAAGCTGATACTAAAGAGGAAAAAGTTCAAGAAGAAATTCAAGTTGAAGCAAAGGTTGAGGAACAACAAATCCTAGCTGAGGTTGAACAAGAAAAAGAAGCAGCTGTTGAAGAAAATAAGACTGAAAATGCTGACAATACTGAAGAAGTGAAGGAGCAACCAGAAGAAGTAGCTCAAGTTCAAGAAGAAAATGTTGAATCACCAAAGGAAAAGAAGAATAGAACAAGAACTGATAGTGAATTAGCTGATGAAAAGAAATTGGAGTTGATGAGACAAATTGATGCTGGACAAAAAGAATTGATGGATGCTTTCATGAAAAAGCAAGAAGAAGAAAGAGAAGAAATAACCAAGAAGATTGAGGAGAAATATGAACAAAAGATTCAAAATATGAAAGAAGAAATGGATGAAGATGAAATTGGTAAATTACTTGATATAATATAATTTTTTGTTAACTTTTATTCAAGCTGGTGATATGTGGCAAAGAGCCCTTAAGAAGTTTACCAAGGATAAAGAAACTGAAATCAATGAAACTTTGGAAAAGCTTGGTCAAGAACAAGTTCAAGAATATGAAAAATATAAAAAGAAGCTTTTACAACAAAAAATGTTTAAACTTGCTGAACTATCCGAATAAAAAAATTGATTGGTTTAAGGTGTCTTTTTTTAAAGAGTTGAGAGATGTATTTATTTATTCATTCGTTCATTTATTTATTCAAAATGTTTTTTTCGTTCACAGTAGTTCTGATATATCTACATAATGATGTTGATGCCGTTTAAATTCTATTCTTTTTTTCCTCTTTTCTTATCCCAAAAAAAAATGTCTCATAATTCCTAATAATTTTGACGAGGAATAAGATAGAATAATAGTTTTATGAAACTTATCGAAATACATTAAAACTTTATAAATAATAACATCAATTAAAAAGTAATTTCAAAACTTAGTACCGAATGAAGAAGAAGATTAAGGTTGAACCACCAAGTGAAGAAACTCTGAACAATATGCTTTCAGTGTTTAAATCTTTTGATAAAGATGGATCAGGATATATCGATATTAAAGAAGTTAAACTCGCTGCCAAGGAGTTAGGTCAAGAAATTTCAGATGAAGAAATGAAAAAGATATTCCAAGAAATGGATACAAACAAAGACAAGAAGATTTCTTTCAAAGAATTTAGTGATTGGTGGTATTATGGAAAAGTGAACAAGATGGAAAGTCTTGTTTTCCTGAAGCTAAAAATGATGAATCTCCTTTCCAAAAACAAGGCTCTTCAGACCAGACTGGGCAACGTTTTATCAGACAAGTATGAAGGAGATCTTGATAAAATCGCTTTTGGGCTCCAAGTTGGTGATTCGGAGCCAAAAACTAGACTCCAATTGAAGCTTTCAACAGGAAAATCAAGCAACACCCTCTTTCAAGCATTGACAACAGATATGGAACTTTCTCCAGGTTTTACTGTATTTATAAAAGCAAGGCCTGCTCAGGAACCCAAGGAGGCTGAAGTGAGTCTGAGAGAGTTTATTTCCAAGCTCAAACAAGGTGAGGAAGACCAAGAACCTGATCTCTCCGCGACTCTTCTTGATATGCTCCAATTCCACGTCAAGAGCGATGACCAATATGTGTATTTGGGCATGACTACCGAGTCAAGCTTCGTGAAGGGTATGGCAACAGAACCAGTTGCCGGATTATTAAACAACACCAACGAGAATTTCGACACAGAACTGAGTTTCTCATTGGGTTTTAAGAATGATTTAGCTACTTTGTTGAACCATCTTCAGAATGAGAAGATTGTGTTGAGTTTATTGGAAGGATTTTCTGTCAATATTAATGGCAGTATTAGCTCTGAATTTGCAAAGAACTTGAGACAAGAGTTTCTACAAAGTTTGGAGTCTGCTGGAGATGAGATTCCTCAAGACATCAAGGCATTATTAATATTGAGTCTCCTGAAAGGCTTTAAGGCAGATATCAAATTGAGAGAGTTTGAGAAGAAGAAGCTTGAACGCATTTTGACAGCCATAGGATCAGGTCAAGCATTAAAGGCAACTCCCTCATTTTTACAAATTTTAGAGTTGTTGAAGAAAATTGGATTCAATGATAGCTTGAAAGATTCTCCTTTCCTAAAAAAAGTTTTTACATTTTTAAGATCTGATTTCAAAGCAGATTTCGAGATCTATTTCAAGATTGAAAACTTATTGATCTCCATCGGCTTCGAAACCTCAGGCCTTAGTGAATTTTATGACTACATACTTGATCGTAACGAATAAATGAAATCAATTTTTTCGCTCTCAATAAATGAATTGATGATAAAAGGGAATTTTAATGAATGAATAAGGTACATAATGAGATGTTATAAAACCTTGAAAAAGATCAATAATAAAAGATGAAATATGAAAACTTTACTCCTTCTAATAGATTTATAAACCATAAAATTATTAATAAATGATGGAATCAAATTCACTATGTTCATGAGGTTCTTCTTGGGTTCCAACTAATTTAGTGGTTTCATACCCTTTAATAATATTTCTGACATGAGGATTAGGATCGATTTTAACAACATTCTCAATTGGTCCTCTACATTCCATGCATTGATTTTTGCTTTTCACAAAAACCATTGAACAATCATAGCAGATTCCACCATGGCCACAAGGCATTATAACTGCATTAGGAACTTTTTCAAAACAGATGTAGCACAAGTTGTCCTTTTCATGAGCATTATTGTGCTTTGTATTCTGAGATGCTTCATCGAGAGCAGCCCAGCTTGCAATATAGTCTTTGTCTCCTTCGCTGAAACACCTTCCTTTGTATTTGAGGGTGACAGGGCTCTTGATATTTTCATCAGATTTAAAGTCCCAATCAACAGGCATTTCTATAAAATCAAACGATTTTTCTTTGGTGAGGCCTTTTCTCTGAGCTTTTTTAGCAACAGGAGCCTTGGGGACATTTTCTTGGTCAAACTTCTTGCTAAGTTCTTCCTTGTCTCTCTTCAAAGATTCAATTTTGACGGGCTCTTCAGACCTTCCACGTTTTCTATCCATACTAAGAGTTTTAAGACGAGCCCTTCTGACAATTCTATTTTTGGAGTCCACCAAAGCATGTTTACATCTCTTGAGATTTTGCTTACTTTTGACAATGAAACTTTGTCGAAGAGGCAAGAAATAGGTGGAAGAGAGCATGACGAGATAAATATTTTTCTTTTCGACTTCAAGCTTGTTTAACTTTCCAGAATCTCTTGCTCCAATCTGAATTCTAAATTCGGGTTCATCGATGTTGAACTTTTGGAGAAAAACAACGAGGATAGGCTGTGCAAGTCTGGTAAACAAGATGGCTGCTACGCAGAAATATTGTGTGAAATTGAAGCAATATTTGAGGATGGTATAGTCATGTTTTTCATCAAAGGCATTACAGAGACCAATGAGAGTTACAAAGGTGAGAGGGCCCAGTCCAATATAGGATAAATACCAAAGGAAGCCAATGATCTGAGTCTTTTTATCCATATTTTGGTATAATTTGATGCCAAAGACAGAAAGAACCACCATAAGGGCCATCATAAAAGCGAGGAGGATGAAATAGAGAACCAACATTCCAAGGTAAATCCATAATAAGCAGACAACACTTTTCCAGGGCCATTGAATACTTCCATCAAGTTTGCTGGTAATCAAGAAGATTTGAAGCGTGAATAAGATTCTTGTGACAGTCTGTGACTCAATGACTGAGCGTGGAGCTTTTGAGCAGAAATAATATAAAGTACTTGACAATAATGGTACAACAAAAGCGAAATTGGTGGTGTTGATGATATTGGAGTGCTTGAGATCAATGATCACAATAAAGAAGAAAACTGAAGCAATATCAAGGATATTGAAGATATTTTCCACTTTCTTCCAATGAATAACTTCAGCCGAGTGAATTCTTTTGCACCCTTCAATGAAATAATATACCAAGAAGCTGTAAAAGGCCATGAAAAGAGTTCGGTGTGAAAAACCATTTTCAATCATAAGAGAAAGGAATATTGAAAAAAGACCAACACTCAAAAAGAGAATTATGGCTCTTCTCAATCTAAAACTGGCTTCTCTCTCAACAATTTCATTCAAATTATCATTATTATTATTGGGAGCCTCCTGTTGTGCGTTTTCATTAGTTGGGGCCTCTTCATTCGATCTTCGACTTGGACTTGGACTGCTATTATTCTCTTCGATTCTGGTTTCTAATAAATGAGTATTCGACTCATCAATTTGCCTTCCTTGAGTCAAATTGCTCACTGTCGTACTTTGAAGAGTACTATTTTCATTATTATTAGTCTCAGCAGGGATCACGCTAATCGCCTCCTCTTCTTCTAAATTATTCACTTGAGCCTGGGGTTCATTGAAAGCACTTTTCTTGAGAGGTTTTCGTTGTTGAGGATAATTTTGCAAAACAGAAGGGAGATTGGCTTCTGACATGACGGTCTTGAGATTATTTTGGAGAGTCGGCCTGACTATCGTGTCACTGGATTTCGATTCCTCGTATACTTCAGGTTCAGCACTTCGATTTCTGGCAACAGGTTCTTCTCGAACTCGAGGTCTTCCAACTCTTCTGAAGAAGAGGAGTTTTTCTCGAGCTCCATCTTTGAACTCTTGAGGGATTTTCAAACGATCTTTGGTTTGATTGAATTCATTTTGGAAATAAGTGTTGATTTGTTTGAGTCTTTCCTCAATTTCAAGAATTTTTTGTGTGGGAGCGTAGCGATTGGAAGATTCGCACCTGTTTTTGGTGAGTTTAAACTTGGAGGATTCTTGAGGAACATCTTTTCCAGAAAAGAGCTGATCAATTTTGAATTGAGAGAATTTTTCAAAAGACTTTTTGAAATCGAAATCTCGATTGAAGCGGAATTGCATAGGGCTGCTATTGAGGTAATTCTCCATTGAGATTCTTCCCAAAAATTTTTTCTTATTTGAAATAGCAGGAGGCTCGGGAGAAGTTTTTTCATTATTTTGAGAGGACTGTCTGGAGTTTTTCAAGCGATCCATGAAACTGTTTGGAGGCTTTGAGTCTGAAAGTGGAGGGGAGGGTGTGTTGTTATTTTGAGGATCGTTCATATATTTAAATGGCAGAATTTTAACCTGTTCTATTTTGTTTTGTGAATTGTTCGATTGATAATTAAGGTGAAAAAAACAATGATGAACAATCTGATGAAATTGACAAAATTAAAAATATGCCTCTGTTTAGAAAGAGAATAATTCATCTGATTTTAAAAAAATGAAGAAGAAGCTTAGATTTATTCAGTTTTGTTGTTCGAAAGAAGAGAAGATGGGATTGGGAAATGTTCAGAGATACTGAGATGAATGAGAAGTTGGGAGCAAAGAAATAGATAAATAATTTTGGGTGAAACAGAAAAATACAGTATTTTCTAATTTCGAAAGATAGAATAAAGAGTCCATCAGATAAGTGGAATAAATAATACAATATTTAAATTTGTACAATAGATTGTTGATCTTCTCCTAAAGATGGAGAACTGAGGACTTTTTTCATCAGAATTACCTCACTTTCAAGAATATACTTTTCCTGTTTTGAGGATGGATTTTCCTCTCAAGGTATTTTATTTCTCTTTTGAATTTATTCTCTTGATTGGTTACTCTCACAATCAAGACTGTATTGATTTCCTTGAAGTCTTCTTTCAAGTTTGAAGCACAAAAAACAAGAAAGCGTGAAAAAATATTGTCGTCCTTTGAGTTCATAAATGACTCTTTGGATGGAATTTTCCAAGAATAATTTCAAATATGGATCGGATAGCAAATAAAGTTGCGGGTTTTGAACAAAGCTGATATTGAAGGGAGAGTCTCCCAGGAATAATTTTGAGACGTTTGCAATTTTATTTAGAAGGCGAAAAATTTAGCTGAGTGTAGCAATAGAATTTTTTGACTTGATTAAATCTCTATTCAAAAAAGAAAAGAGTTTAAATATTTATTTAAATTGAAAGATTGTTTTTATTAATTGATAAAATATTGTAAATAAAAAGATTTGAAAAGTTTAATTTTTCTCTTTTTTATTTTTGAAATGTTTTATTGAGGAATTTTTTATATCATTTTCCGTTTTGATGACGCAAAAATATTTTCCCATCAGACTTATGATCAATTGTCCTCTCCAAAAAAAGCTCTTTTGCCATTCGATTCACAAGATATTTTCATCTTCAACTGATAAAAAAAGTCTGAGGAAATATAAATGAGCATCTCATAAAAATTACCTTTGAACACCAAAATATATTTTTTCTGAACTTTATGCATTGTATTCATTTCTCAATCACTCTCGCCTCAAGTCAAGCATTAAAAATATGTCTGGAAGGTTTCTTGTCAATTTTAAAGAAGCCGATAAAAAAAGGGGAATGAGATCCAAGTCATGGAGAATGCTCTCAATGCATAGTTTCAAATTAATTATTATTTCATTTCCGAATCTAATTCAAAGATTGAATTTTTGAAAAAATTAGATTTGAAAGATTTCTGAGAAATGACAAAATTTTCCCCTGGCACATCTGTGAGAGATTTGAAAAAGTGACTCATTTGTGGGAAATATTTTTTATCACAAGAGGTATTTCGATAAGGAAAACAGTCAGTTTTTGGTTAAACAAAATCAAATCTGAGAGGAAGAAAGGCCTCCATATTTTTTGAAAGCTGTTGCGCTTATGTGAATAAAATAAAATAGAGTTTGAAATTTAAATTTTAAATTCACAATCCAAGGTAATATTTTGAACTCTAAAAATAATAAATATTGAAAGTGGAGTATTCGAAGAGTATGGGGTTCAGAGTTGAGTCAAATCTTAACTTTTGCTGTAACGTATTTACTGAGATCATCAATATCCT
>Ga0182738_1002043_pt1 | contig 24380 bp, 15 predicted proteins | sample eDN5th30CBELigMG_FD_128876 | JGI IMG/M metagenome (GOLD analysis project Ga0182738, IMG submission 128876) | Enriched Miracle-Growth compost microbial communities from Emeryville, California, USA - eDNA 5th pass 30_C BE-Lig MG (version 2)... ...
ATCGATCCGAACTCCAGCGCCGTGCGGCCCGGAAACACGCGACGTACCACGAGGAAGGCCACCAACATGCCGAACAGGCCACTGACCGGGGTGGAGATCAGCGCCACGATCAACGTGTCCTTCACCGTGTCGAAGCCGACATTGAAGACATAGACGAAATGCTGCAGCGTCGGCGTGTAGTTGAAGCCCCACACCTTGGTCAGCGCGCCGACTAGGATGACCGCATAGAATGCGGTGACAAACAACGCGAACAGGACCACGAAGCCGAAGAGCAGCCATTTGACCGGCTCGCTCACCACCTTTGTGGTCGAGGCCGTCGGCTTGCCCGTGACGGTGATGTATTGGCGCTTGGCCAGATAATAGCGCTGGATGGCAAAGGCCGTCAGCGACGGTATCAGCAGAATGATGGCAAGCGTTGCGCCACGCGACAGGTTGAACGAGCCGGTGATCTCCAGATAGGCCTGCGGCGCGAGCATGGGAAAGCCCGCTCCCGCCAGCACCAGCGGATTGCCGAAATCGGCCATGGATTCGATGAAGACGACCAGAAAGGCGCTGGCGATGCCGGGCAGCGCCAGCGGAAAGCTGACCTTCCAGAAGGCCTGCCAGCGCGTGGCGCCGATGTTGAGCGCCGCATCCTCCAGCGTCGGGCTGATCGAGGCCAGCACGCCGCGCATCGACAGATAGGCGATGGGTGCAAAGGTGAAGACCTGCGACAGCACCACGCCCCGAAAGCCATAGATGGAGAAATCCTGCAAACCCAGAAGCTGCTTTGTCACCAGGCCATTGAAGCCGAACAGAAACAGGATCGACACCGCGCTGACGAAGGGCGGCGAGACGATGGGCAGGATGGTTATGTAGTGCAGCAGGCGCTTGCCCGGCACGTCCAGCCGCGTCAGTACCAGTGCCGCGATGAAGCCTATGGCGACGCCGAGGAGGCCGACAAGAACGCCGACACTCAGGCTGTTGATCAGCGCGTTGCGGTAAAGCCTGCGCTCGGCAAGTGCGGCATAGCCTTCGAGCGTCCAGTTGCCGTCCACCTGAAAGCTGGCCAGGAACACCCTGACCAGCGGATAGACGACGAACAGGACGATCGATACCGCGACAACGGCAAGCAGCGCGAGAAGGATGGGATCCCGCGCCAGCAACCGCAGTTCAGAACGCGCTTTCGCAAACAATGGTCTAAGGCGCCTTACTGGCCGAGCACATCCTTCGTCCAGCGCTCGACAAGCCTCTGCTTGTTCTCGGCGGCGAAGGTCGGATCGGTGGAGACGAGCTTGATCTTGTCGAGGGTCGGAACGCCCTCGCCGCCGCTCACATCGCCACGGATCGGCAGGAAGTAGGTCTTGGTAGCGGCAAGCTCGCCCTGCCCTTCGGCCGAGGTCATCCAGTCGACCAGCTTCCTGGCGTCATCCATGTTCTGCGCGCCCTTGAGGATCGACATGGCGGCAACCTCGTAACCGACGCCTTCGCTCGGAAACACGACGTTGACCGGATAGCCCTCGTCGGCGAGCTTCAGGAAGCCCGGCGAAAACTGGATGGCGATCGGCGTTTCGCCCACGCCCAGCGCGCCGCTGGGAGCGGTACCGCTCTGCGTATAGGTCTGGATGTTGGGGTTGAGCGCCTTGAGATATTCGAAGGCACCGTCCTCACCGCGCTCCTTGAGCAGGGTCAGGATAACCGCATAGGCGGTACCGGAAGACTGGGGCGACGGCATCTGGATCAGGCCCTTATAGGCCGGATTCTTCAGATCTTCCCACGAGGCCGGGATCGGCGCGCCACGGCTTTCGAGAATGTCGGTGCGGACGCCAACGGCGACGGGGTTGGTGTAGATGGCGTGCCAGTAGCCGTCCTTGTCCTTGAACTCGTCGGAAAGCGCCGAGGCGTTCTGCGAGACGTAAGGCTCGGTCAGGTCACGCTCCCTGGCCAGCATATGATTCTCGCTCGGCGCACCGAACCACACGTCAGCCTGCGGACGGGCCTTTTCGGCCTCGATACGCGACAGCGCCGGGCCGGAGGACAGGAACACCATCTGCACGTCCACGCCGGTGGACTTGGTGAAGGCGTCGAGCAGCTTCTTGGCGTTTTCTTCGTCAACACTCGAATAGACGACGAGCGCATGGGCTGAACTCACCGCCATGAACGACGCCATGGCCGCAGCCAACACGGAACGAACGAACGATTTCATGTTTCCCCCTCTCCAGCCTGTCGCCGGACGACAGATCACTGACATTCATGAGTCGGCAAATTATCGACACCAATCCATGAAGGGTCAACCGCATGGCCGCGCTATCCAGAACTGAATGCCCATTTACTCCTGAGCTTGTGGAGCGGTCGACTCTTCTTCCTCCGCCCGCTTCGAATGGTCGGCCGCGATCATCATGTAGACCGCAGGCACGACGAACAACGTGAACAAGGTGCCGATGGCGAGGCCACTGGCGATGACCAGGCCCATATTGTAACGCGAAACCGCGCCCGCGCCGGTGGCGATGATGAGCGGCACCACGCCCAGCACCATGGCGGCAGTGGTCATGAGGATGGGGCGCAGGCGGATGCCGCAGGCCGCCTCGATGGCCTCGCGCTTGGACCTGCCCTGATGCTGCAGTTCGTTCGCGAACTCGACGATGAGAATGCCGTGCTTGCTGATGAGGCCCATCAGCGTCACCAGCCCCACCTCGGTGTAGATGTTCAGGCTTGCGCCGCCGAGACCGATGCTGATGAAGATCAGCGCGCCGGCGATCGACATCGGCACGGACACCAGAATGATGATCGGATCGCGGAAGCTCTCGAACAGCGCGGCCAGCGCCAGATAGATGATGATGAGGGCAAAGGCAAAGGTAGTGACGAAACCGGACGCCTCCTGGATATACTGACGCGACAATCCACCATAGTCGACCGTGTAGCCTTGCGGCAGGCTGCGCCTGGCCAGGTTCTGCAGGAAAGTCAGCGCCTCGTCCTGCGAGACGCCGGGGGCGGCCACACCCTGTATCGTGGCGCTGTTCAACTGCTGGAAATGGTTGATGGATTCAGGGATCGTCCGTGTGGTGATCTTCGCCACGGTGGACAGCGGAAGCGGCACGCCGTTCGCAGCCCCGATATAGTAGTTCATCAGTTGGTCTGGATTCAGCCGATGGCGCTGCTGCACCTGTGGGATGACCTTGTAGGAGCGGTTGTCGAGGCTGAAATAATTCACATAGCCGCCACCCAGCATGCTGCTCAGGGCTGCGCCGACGTCGCTCATCTTGAGGCCGAGTTGTGCGGTCTTGTTGCGGTCGATCTCGACGACCGATTGCGGGTTGTCGATCTTCAGGTCGCTGTCGAGGAAGATGAACATGCCGCTCTTCAACGCTTCCTGCAGGAAGTTCTGCGCCACTTCGTTGAGCCGCTCGAAGGAGTTGGTGGTGGTCAGAACGAACTGCACCGGCAGCCCCTGACTGCCCGGCAGCGGCGGCAGCTGGAACACAGCCGCGCGCACGCCCGCCACGCTGTCCATCTGCTTTTGCACCACCGGCTGCAAATCGTTGGTGGTCAGGGTGCGCTTGTCCCATGGCGTGAACACCATGCCGGCGATGGCCGTGCCGGGGGCGTCGATCTGGAAGACGTGAGCCGTTTCCGGGTGCTGCGCCAACAGGCCATAGACTTGACGGGAATAAAGCAGTTTCTGGTCGAGCGTGGCATTGGCGGCTGGCGTGGACGAGACGATGATGATGCCCTCGTCTTCCTGCGGCGCCAGCTCGCTCTTGGCGCCGGCGTAGAGGAAATAAATGCTCCCCAGCACGATTACGGCGAACACCCCCGTCACGGGCAGATAGTTCAAGCTGCCGTGCAGCCAGCGCTCATAGCGGTTACGCACGCGCTCGAAAGTGCGGTCGATGAACGCCGTCAGCCGCTCCTGCCAGCCACCACCGCGCTCGTCCCGCGCCTTCAGGATGCGCGAGCACATCATTGGCGACAGCGTCAGCGCGATGATCGCCGAAACGGTCACTGCAGCCACCAGCGTGAAGGCGAATTCGGTGAACAGCGCGCCCGTCAACCCACCCTGGAACCCAATGGGAACATAAACCGCAACCAGCACCACGGTCATTGCGATGATAGGATTTCCCAGTTCGCGCGCCGCCGCAATCGCGGCGGGAACGGGTTTCACGCCTTCATCGATGTGCCGGTTGACGTTCTCCACCACGATGATGGCATCGTCCACCACGAGTCCGATGGCGAGCACAAGCGCCAGCAGCGTCAACAGGTTGATGGAAAAGCCGAGCGCAAGCATGATTATGAAGCTGCCGATCAGCGACAGCGGAATAGCCACCAGCGGGATCAGCACGGAGCGGACCGAGCCGAGAAACGCAAAGATGACCAGCGTGACGATGAGCAGCGCCTCGACAAGCGTGCGTACTACCTCGCGGATAGAGCTGTTCACGAAGTCGGTCGAGTCGTAGACGATCGCGCCGCGCAGCCCTTGGGGCAGCTCCGCCTGAATTTCGGGAAACACCTTGCGCACGCCGGCAATCACGTCGAGCAGATTGGCGCTGGGCGCCACCTGGATTCCGATATAGACGGCCTGCTTGCCGTCGAATGCCACCTGCGATTCATAGTCGTCGGCGCCGAGGCTCACATAGGCCACGTCCTTCAGCCGCACCACCGCGCCGCCGGACTGCTTGATGATCAGATTGGCGAACTCCTCGGCGCTATGCAGGCTGGTGGAAGCGGTGAGATTGACCTGCACCATCTGCCCCCTGGTGGAGCCGAGGCCGGAAATATAATCGTTTGCCTGCAGGGCGTTGGATATATCCGTGGCGGTCAGGCCATAGGCTGCCATCTTCGCTGGGTCCAGCCACGCCCTCAGCGCGAAATTCTGGCCGCCGAGTATTTCGGCCGTCTGCACGCCGGGCACGGCCTGCAGCTTGGGCTGCACGACGCGCACCAGATAGTCTGTGATCTTGTTGCGCGGCAGCACGTCGCTGTCGAAGCCCATATACATGGCATCGACTGTCTGGCCGATCTTGACGTTTAGCACCGGCTGCTGCGTACCGGTCGGCAACTGGTTGATGACCGAGGCGACCTTGGTGCTGATTTCGGTCAGCGCCTTGTCGGCATCGTAGTTCAGACGCAGATCGATCGTGATGACATTGACGCCGCTCTGGCTGGTCGAACTCATATAGTCGATGCCGCTGGCCTGGGCGATGGCGTTCTCCAGGGGCGTGGCGATAAAGCCCGCAATCACATCGGGGTCGGCGCCATAATAGGTCGTGGTGACGGTGACGACCGCGTTTTCGGTGCGCGGATATTGCAGGATCGGCAGCGAGCCGATGGCGCGCAGGCCCAGAACCAGGATCACCAGGCTGACCACGATGGACAGCACTGGGCGGCGGATGAAGATGTCGGTGAACTTCATGACCGCCGATCCTTTCGACTGCCGCGTGAGCGATCCGGGCGCATCACTGGTCCACCGGCTTGGGGTTGGGATCGTTGGTGGGTTGGACGGTGTTGTCGATCTTGACCGGCACGCCGTTACGCAGTTTCACCTGCCCGGCGGTCACCACCGTCTCACCCTCTTTCACGCCGTTGAGCACGGCGACCTGATCGCCGCGCGTGGCACCGGTGGTCACGAATGTCTGCCGCGCCACCAGTTGCGGCTGACCGTTGGCGTCCTTGCCCTTGTCGTCCACGATGTAGACGATGTTTCCGTAGGAATTGTAGGCAATCGCCGTCTGCGGCAGTGTGATGAACTTCTGTGGCGCGGCCACCTCGATATCCACGGTCGCGAACATGCCGGGCAGCAACAACTTGTCCTTGTTCTGCACATTGGCGCGGATCTGGACATTTCTGGTGGCGAGATCGACCTGCGAATTGATGGCCGCAACCTGTCCCGGAAAGGTCTTGTCAGGGAACGTATCGACCCTGACCATGACAGCCTGGCCGACCTTGACCTGCGCCAGCGCCTGCTGCGGAACATAGAAATCGACATAAATCGGGTCGAGTTGCTGGAGGCTGACAATGGCTGTGCCGGCGGCGAGATATTGCCCGACATCGACCTGCCTGATGCCAAGCCGTCCATCGAACGGAGCCGCTATGGACTTGTAATCGACCAGTGCCTGCTGCTGCTCGACCAGTGCCTGCGCATTGAGGTAGTTGCCCCTGTCGGTATCGACCACCTCCTTGCTCACCGTGTCCGTCCTGGCAAGCTTGGTGTCGCGATCCAGGTTGATCTTGGCCAGCGCCGCCGTCGCTTTCAGCGCGTCGAGATGGGCAATGTCGTCGCTTGCCTCCAGTTCCAGAAGCAGGTCGCCTTTTTTCACATCCGCGCCGGATTTGAAATGCACGCCCGAAACGGTGCCTGCGACCTGTCCGCTGATGCTTGCCCCGTTGACCGCGCGCACATTGCCCACGGCCTCAAGCTTGGGCTGCCATTCCTGCAATCCCGCAGTCATGGTCGATATGGTCTGCGGCGGATTCGACAGCGTGGCGATGTATTTGCGGATCATCGACGACCGGAACGCCTCGAAACCGAAAATACCGCCCAGAACCAGCCCTGTCAGGACAAGCATGACAATCATGCGCTTCAGCATCAGACACGCCTTCCGGGGAACGCATGAGTGCTATTTGCAAGAACAGGTGCCTCGCGCCACCTTCCGCAGCCGCAGCAGTCGAACCGGATCGCTCGGAGAGCGGCAGCTTTGCAGTGACACAGGCACATTTTCGGCAATAGCTAGGGGCCGGAGTGGCGGCGGCCAGTCACCTTCTTGATAACAAAGCGTGATCGAAGCATCGTCGCTGGACGCCTACGTAATCCCGGCATAGCCGAGCGGCACAAGTTCGGGTAAAATTTCCGCATTAGGAAGAAAGCATCAAGGATACTGTGCAAGTCACATTTGAAACCCAAACGCTGAGACTTCCGAAGTAATCCGTTTAACAACGCAGGGCGCAGCGCTGGATAGCGTTCGCAACGCACATAGGGAGCGTGGACCGATGGCAACCAACGAATCCAGGCGATACCAGGCGACAATGACGGCACTCCGCGGCATCGTGATGATCGCCGCAGGGCTACTCGCCTTCCTCTATCCCGCCGAAGCGGTAAAATTCGTGTTGCTGGCCGGCGGCGGCCTGCTTCTGGTCGATGGCGCTCTCGGGCTCGCGTCCGGCGAGACGTGGGCATCCCGCAATGCCGGGGGTCAACTGGTGCTGATCCGCAATCTCTGCTGCATCGTTGCAGGGGTGATCGTGCTGGCCAGCGGCCTGCTTACCAATGTCTTCAGCCTGTCCTTCCTGGCCACTTGTGTCGGCCTGCTGGCGCTCGTTGCCGGGCTCGTCGAGATCGTATCGAGCCTGATTGACCGGGATCGCTATGCAAGCCCGTTGCCGGCCATGGTCAGCGGCGGCCTCTATGCCATTTTCGGCCTTGCACTGTTGTTCATGCCACTGTCGAGCGCGGCGACGTTGATGCGCATCGTCACGGCCTTGCTCATTCTCTACGCGCTCAGCCTGCTCTACCGCGCCTGGCGGATTCGAACCACGGCCTGAGCCGGGCGGAAACCGGGGCGGGTGACGGTATGAGACCCCTCATCGACCCGCGGTTCGGCGACATAGAAGACGACGCCTCCAGTACGAAGAAGCGGTCGCTTGCGTCGATTGCCGGCAGCATGTTGATCGAGATCAGCCTGCTGAAACTGGCGATAGCGTGGCTCCTCCTGCTGATCCTGCCCGGATTGTTCCTCGGGCTGTTTCCCATCGCGACTGCCGCCTGGCTCCAGACGCTATCGGATCGTGTATTCGAACCGCTCGACGGCGTTGTGCCCCTGCTGATCCTTCTATTGGTACTTGCCGTCGGCTGGTATGGCGGCAGGGCCTTCCTGCGGCTTGCCGAACACAGCTTCTGGGCGCTGACTTCGATCGTCGTCCAGCCCGGCTACGGGGCCTGTCGCGAAGGGCTGCGGCACCTGGCGGAACGTCTGCTGCCTGCCGGCGCATCACAAATGACACGCGTGCGATGGCGCGCCGGTGCCGCTGCCATCGCGGGCATTCTCGTGTCGCTGCTCGCATTGCTTCTGCTTTATGCGGTGTGGCCGTCGACCCATGTGTTCGGCGCCTTGCAGGAAGTCGGCTCGATCGAGCAACTGGCGCGCGTCGCGCTCGCCAACAGCGTGGCGGTGATCTGCGTTTATCTGGCGGCCGGAGCACTGACCTGGGCATTTGCCGACACCACCATGTCGCAGCCGCGCGACCTCGAAAGCTTCGATACCGCCCCGGCCGATGCCCGGCGGTGGCGGATCGTTCACCTCTCCGACATCCATATCGTCGGGGAGCCTTATGGTTTCCGCATCGAAAGCGGCCGCGCCGGGCCGCGCGGCAACGACCGTCTGCGCAGCCTTTTCGTGAGGCTCGAAGAGATCGACCGCGCCGCGCGGCTCGACCACATATTGATCACCGGCGACATCACCGATGCCGGGCGGATGGCCGAATGGACCGAATTCTTCACGATCATGGAGGCGCATCCCACCCTTGCCGACAGGGTGCTCATCATTCCCGGCAATCACGACCTCAACATCGTGGATCGCGCCAACCCGGCGCGCATGGACCTGCCTACCAGCCCCAATCCGCGCCTGAGGCAGTTGCGCATGCTGTCCGGCATGGAATGGGTACAAGGCACACGCGTCCGGGTCGTGGATCACGAAGGCAGAACGCTGGGCGCAAGCCTGGCCACCGCGCTCGAAGCCTGGCGCCCGGCCATCGAACGTTTCGCCGATGCCGCCCGGCCGAGATTCTCACGCCGGCTGTCCACACTCTGGAGCGAGATATTTCCGATGATCCTGCCTCCGGACGGAGCAAGCGGCCTTGGCCTCGTACTGTTCAATTCCAATGCCGACACGCATTTTTCCTTCACCAACGCACTTGGCCTGGTTTCGGCCGAGCAGGTGCGCGCATTCGAGCATGTGGCAAAAAACTACCCGCAGGCGCGCTGGCTGGTGCTGCTGCATCACCATGCCATCGAATATCCTCACGCGACCAAAGCGCTGTCGGAACGCATCGGCACCGCCCTCATCAACGGGAACTGGTTCCTGCGCCGGCTGAAGCCTTTTGCCGGACGCGCCGTGCTGATGCACGGACACCGGCATATCGACTGGATCGGGCAGTGCGAGGGCCTGCTGATCGTCTCGGCCCCGTCGCCCGTCATGGAGGCGACTGACGACATGCCGACCGCCTTCTACATCCACACCATCGCCGCAACTGGCGACGGCAGCCTCAAGCTGCTGCGGCCCGAGCGCATAGAACTTGCAGGAGTGCCCCGCCCCGACGAACCATAACCGGTGTCACGGAACCAGCACCGCCGCTCCGCTGAAGCGGCCGGCACGCAGATCCGCCAGAGCAAGGTTGGCCTGGTCGAGCGGATAGGTCGTTGTGTGGGTGCGAACGCCCGCCTCCGTTGCAACGGGGAAGAATTCGCGCCCATCCTGCCGCGTCAGATTGGCGACGGAAACCAGTTCTCGCTCCTCCCAAAGAAGCGAATAGGGCATGGCCGGAATATCGCTCATATGAATGCCGCCGCAAACCACACATCCTCCCTTGCGGACAGCACGCAGAGCCTGTGGCACCAGCCCACCCACCGGAGCGAAGATGATGGCCGCGTCAAGCGGTTCGGGCGGCAGCGTCCCGGAACCGCCTGCCCAGACTGCGCCGAGGTCGCGCGCGAAGCGCTGCGCCTCACTGTCGCCCGCCCGGGTGAACGCATAGACTTCACGGCCCCGCCACACGCATATCTGCGCGATGATGTGCGCTGCCGCACCAAAGCCATAGAGTCCGATCCTGCGTCCCGAACCCGCCCGTTTCAGTGAGCGCCAGCCGATCAGTCCGGCGCACAGCAATGGCGCCAGCGAGACCGGATCGGCCTCCATGTCGAGATCGAATGTGAAATCACCGTCCGCCAAAACGTGCGTGGCAAAGCCGCCATCGCGCGTGTAGCCGGTGAATTGCGGTGCGTCGCAGAGATTTTCCGCGTCGTTGCGGCAATAGCCGCACACGCCACAGGCATGCCCCAGCCACGGCACACCCACGCGGCGACCGACACGTGCCGGATCGACGCCCTCTCCCACCGCATCGACAAGCCCCACGATCTCGTGCCCCGGCACGAGCGGCAATTTGGGATCAGGCAGATCGCCATCCACGACATGAAGATCAGTGCGGCAAACGGCACAGGCTTCAACCACCAGACGAATCTCGCCCGGCCCCGGTAATGGATCGGGGCGTTCGGTGAACACCAGCGGCTTGCCGACCGCTTCCAACACCATCGCCTGCATGGCTTCGCCTTTGATCGCCATTCGCAGCCGATAACAGTGGAGACCGCCAGCAGTTCCACCTCAGGCCCGCCCGGCGCAAATGCGGCTCCACGGCAGAACGAAACCCGAGCGATGGGACAATTTTGCCACGCCTTTGAAAACAAGCCGGTTTTCGTCAACCTTGAAATTGTCCTATGACGGGTGCCATTGCCAATTTCGTTTCCCGTCGAACGGACGTCGCCGTGCATTCCGAGACCCCGACCGCCATCGCCTACAGACGACTGCGCATCCAACTTCGCGAAACATGGCGGTTTCTCACCGCGCGCGGCATCACCATCGTGCTGCTTGCCTGTGTCGTGGGCGTGATCGCCGGCGCGCTCGCCACCGTCCTGGGTTCCATCGTGCAATTCATGCATTGGGTGCTTTTCGGCCTGCCTGCCGGAGCACGGCTTTCAGCGATGTTCTCGTTGTCCAGCCCCTGGCAGGCGCTGGTGCCGGCCGCCGGCGGCGCAGTCCTCGGCCTGAGCGTCATATATCTCAAGCTGCGCCGCTACCGCACGCCGGTGGATCCTATCGAAGCCAATGCGCTCTATGGCGGTCGGCTGTCCATGACCGATACGTTCATCGTCGCCGGCCAGACCATGGTGTCGAGCGGCTTCGGCGCATCCGTCGGCCTCGAGGCCGCCTACACGCAGACCGGCTCGGGCATCGCTTCATGGATCGCGCAGAAATTCGGGCTGCGGCGCGGCGACGTGCGCATATTGGTGGGTTGCGGCGCGGCAGGCGCCATCGCGGCCGCCTTCGGCGCGCCGCTTACCGGCGCGTTTTATGGGTTCGAGCTTATCATCGGCGTTTATTCGATCGCCAATATCGCGCCCGTGATGGCTGCGGCGATCTGCGCGTCACTGACCGCCAGCTATATGGGCGGGGTGCAGTTTCCGATCGATCTGGGCCAGCTTCCGCCAATGACAGCGGCGCAATATGTACCCTTCATCATCCTGGGCCTGCTGGCCGGTGGCGTTTCCATAGGCATCATGCGGCTGGTGACGCTGGTGGAACGGTTCTTCATCAAGGCCCGTATCATGCCCTGGCTTCGTCCGGCAATCGGCGGCCTGATCGTCGGGATGCTCGCGTTGCTGACGCCGCAGGTGCTATCGAGCGGCCATGGCGGTCTGCACCGGGAACTGGCCATGAATTACGGCCTCGCCGTCATCGTCCAGATATTCCTGCTCAAGCTGCTGGCCTCTGCCGTGTCGCTCGGCTCGGGCTTTCGCGGCGGCCTGTTTTTCGCCTCGCTCTTCCTCGGGGCGCTGCTGGGCAAGATATTCGCCGCCGGAATGGCCGTGCTTTCACCGGAAATCGGCATCGACCCGCTGGTCTCGGCAATGGTTGGCATGACATCGCTGGCCGTGGGTGTGATCGGCGGGCCGCTGACCATGACCTTCCTGGCGCTGGAATCCAGCGGCAATCTCGCGCTCACCGGCGTGGTGCTTGCGGCGGCGATCGTCTCGTCGTTGCTTGTGCGCGAAACCTTCGGCTTCTCCTTCTCGACCTGGCGTTTCCATCTGCGCGGCGAGACGATCCGCGGCGCACAGGACATCGGCTGGATGCGCAACCTAACCGTCGGCAGCATGATGCGCGAGGACGTGCGCACCGTTCCGGGCGACATGACGGTGGCCGATTTCCGCACAGCGGTGCCACTGGGCTCCACCCAGCGCGTCATCGCGGTCGATCCCGACAAGAAATATCTGGGCATGATCATCGTCGCCGAAATCCATGCCCAACCGCCCTCCGCCGATGTGAACCATGAGCCCGTCGTCGATTTCGCCAGGCACCGCGACACGGTTCTGGTGCCGACCATGAACGTGAAAGCCGCGGCCGAAACGTTCGCGCGCGCAGGCGGCGAGGAACTGGCGGTGGTGCAGGATTTCGTCGGGCGCAAGGTGATCGCCCTGCTCACCGAAGGCCACATGCTGCGCCGCTATGCCGAGGAACTCGACAAGGTGCGCCGCGACATCGCCGGCGAACGATAGACACCATCGGGGCCTCCGCCCGCCTCACCCCCGGCGCGTCCCGGAAACGTTGAAGGGCACCACCGCTCATCACCCGAAGCCAGCAACGCAAACGCCCGCCTCTTCAGCCGAAGAGACGGGCGGTAAAAACTGATCGGCAATGCCGCAATCAGTTGCAGCGCGCCTCATAGGTGCGCGGATTGCCGTAACGGTCATAAAGCGGGCGTCCACGGCGATCATATTGCTGGTAGACGCACATCCCCGGCGTGGTGGCCACACCCAGCGCGGCTCCCGCCACGCCGCCGATCAGCGCACCGGCCACGGTGCTGCCGGTATTGCCGCCGATGGCCTGTCCGGCCAGGGCTCCCACGCCGGCGCCGACGGCGCCACCACCCAAGGCGCGCTCCTGCGGCGTGTTGCAACCGGCAAGGGCAAGCGTGCCGAGCGCCAGAACCGCAGCCAGAGACAAGCGTTTGTTCATCGAAGACCTCTCCTGTTATCGATGCGGCGTTAATATCATATCGCACACTCAACGTCACCGGGAACTGAGCCCACGACGCAACCGGGGCGCTACCGGCGGGATTTTTACGGGACGACCCTCCCGCTGCCGCCGATCAGCCACATATTCCCGCTAACGCGATTTTCGAAGCCCATGTCAGAACTCATCTCGCCAACATTGCTCCATCAGCTGATGCATACCTACGGTTTGTGGGCGCTGTTTGCCGTGGTAACCGCAGAAAGCATGGGCGTTCCCATGCCCGGCGAGACCGCGCTGGTTTCGGCGGCTCTCTATGCCGGCGCCACGCACGGCATGGAACTGGTCGATGTCATCGCGGTTGCCGCCGCAGGGGCGATAATCGGCGACAATATCGGCTATCTGGTCGGCCACACGGTCGGGCTGAAAATGCTTACCAGATATGGACGCTATGTGCGTCTTGACGAAGGCAGGCTGCGGATTGGCCAATATCTGTTTCTGAAACATGGCGGCAAGATCGTCTTCTTCGGCCGCTTCGTTGCATTCCTGCGCATATTCGCCGCCGTGCTTGCCGGCGCCAACCGCATGAGCTGGTCCCATTTCCTGGCCATGAACGCAGCCGGCGGCATCTGCTGGGCGGTCCTGTTTGGAGGTGGCGCCTATTTCTTCGGCGAGCGCATCAGGGCAGTCGCCGGGCCGGCAAGCGCGCTTGCCCTCGTCGCGACGCTCCTGTTCGTGGTCGCCGGGCTGGTGTTCATACGCCGCAATGAACAGGAACTCGTCGCGCGTGCCAAAGCAGGCATTTCAAACCGCGGCTGAACCGCGGACGGCGCTCAAGCTACCTGCTTCACGCGTTGACGCCGCCGCTTCGGCCTTAACGAACTGGCACCGATGAGCCGGCCCAGACCGCCGGAGATCAGGGCATTCATGTCGAGCAACACCTGCGGTATGCTGAGCCCGCCCGGGCAGGCCAGATATTGAGGCGTCCACACTGGCGAGAACTTCTGCTTGAAGGCACGCAATCCCTCGAAATGATAGAAGTCGTCGCCGTGGCGAAAGACGAAAGTCGCCATGCGGTTCCAGCGCGACGCCAGCGCGTGATCGGCAAGCCCCGACAAGGGCGCCGCGCCTAGATTGAACCAGCGATAGCCCTGCTCCTTGCCATAGAGCAGCAGTTGCACGAACAGCGCATCCATGAGCACTTTCGAAGCGCCCGGGAGATAGCGCATCAGGTCGACGGATATTTCGTTCATGCCGCCGCTGCGCCAGATGTTGGCAAAGGCCACGATCCTATTTCCGTGCCGGCTGTCGCGCATGACAGCGCAATCGAAATGCGCCAGATAGGCCGGATCGAAACGACCGAGCGAAAAACCCTTCTCGCTGCCGCCCTTCTCCCGCAGCCATGCGTCCGAAACCTGCCTCAATTCTTCCACGATCGCGGGAACGTCCTTGCACGCGACGACCTCGAAGATCAGCCCCTCCTTGGCGGCGCGGCGTTCGGCATAGCGGTGCTCCTGGTTTTTCGGGCCTTCCAGCGAAAAATCCTCAAGCTTTACGCGCGCCACCTCGCCGAGTTTCAGCAGCGCATATCCCATGTCGAGATAAACTGGCAGGTTGTCCGGGCGCACCGCATAGAAAACGGCCCGCATGGCCTCATGGTCGGCCATGTCGCGAAATTGCCAGATGAGGTCCTCGACCTGCTCCGGATCGCCGACCGGGTCGCCCATCGAAACCAGCGAGCGGCCCGACCGAGCATACATCAGAAAGGCTGATCCATCCGGCGACCAGAGAAATTCCTTGTCGCCGAGGACAGCAATGTTGGTCTGGGTGTCGGGTGAGTGGGCGATGACCGCCGCGATTGCGTCTGATTCGGGCTTGCCGGCCTGCTTCGACTTCGGCGGGGGCCGGTATATGAGTGTCGCCACGCCGAGCGCAGCAGCCGCCACCACGAGACCCACCATGGCCCGCAGGAAACGCGACGCTCCGCCCTCCCAGGCGAACTCCCAGAACAGCTCGTTGGAATATTCGACGTGGGAATACGAGAAGAAGCCGAGCCAGATCGTGGCGACCAGCACCAGCGTCACCAGCCCCAGCCACTCCCAGGAAAGGCTGGAGATGCGTTGTGGCACACGGCGATAGAACGCCCTTCGCGAGAGCAGCAGAAACACGGCCGCGAGCGCCAATGTCAGCGCCTCTTCCCAATCCAAGCCCTTGGCGATCGAAAACACCGCTCCGGCCATCAGCATTCCCACCGCCACAGCCCATGCCGAGAACAGCCGCCGCTGAAGACCATGAGCGATCACCAGCAGGGCCAGGCCGACAAGGCTGCCCAGGAAATGCGAGGTTTCCACCAGAGACAGCGGCAACCAGTGTTCCAGCGTTTCCAACCGGCCCGGCAAGCCGGGCGTGGCGCCCGAGAACAGCAGGATGACGCCAGAGATGAACACCACGGTGGCGGCCACCAGCGGCACCATGGCCTTGATCGTCCTCGTGGGGCCGACGAAGCGGGCGGCCAGCTTGCCGCGTATCATGCCGGCTTCGGCAGCCGCCAGCATCACCACGGCAATGAAGAAGGGCAGGAAATAGTAGATCAGCCGATAGGCCAGCAGCGATGCGAGTATGTCGGCCCGCCCCTGCAAGCCTAACCCCGCGATCAGGGTGGCCTCGAACACGCCAATGCCGCCGGGCACGTGGCTGATCGAGCCCAGAATGACGGCGCTCATATAGACGGTCAGGAAGAGGGCCGGGCCGGCTTGCGCATCGGCCGGCAAAAGCACGAAAAGCACGCCCGACGAGGCGACCAGATCGATCACGCCCACCACAAGCTGCAGCACCAGCATGCCGCGCGGCGGCAGCGGGAAGCGCCAGCTCAGCAGCCGCAATTCACGCCCCTGCGGGCCAGCGTAGAAGAACAGCGCCACCAGCGTGGCAATGATGGCGAAACCGATGACGCGATCCGCCGAAGCGTGCATGATACGCAGCAGCGACACGCCTTCGGGATCGAACAGCAAGGCCAGCCCCACCACCGCGGTGAAGGCCAGCCACAGGCCGACCCAGCTCAGCAACACCACCTGGCCGATTTCACCGGCATCCAGCCCGCTGCGCGAATAGGTACGAAACCGCACCACGCCGCCCGTGAACAGATGAAAGCCGAGGAAATTGGAGAAGGCATAGCCGCTCATGCCCGACAGCGCCGCGTTGTGCCACGGCACCTTGCCGGGCGCGGCGATGCGACAGGCGACAATGTCGTAGCTGGCCAGAGCGCAATAGCTGACGAAGGTGGCAAGCAGCGCAATGGCGATGCTTGAGCGCGACATCATGCCCAGCGCGTCCTTGATGTCCGCCAGCCGCAACCCCGCCGTCATCCGGTGAAAGAGCCACAACGCAACCACTGTCACCACTATGGCGACGACCGGCCCCGAATAGGCGCGCAAACGCTGATACAGGCGCGCTTTTCCGACAATAGGCTCACTCATGGATGAACGCCGGCCTCCAGATGTTGACGGTCTCGATGGACTAGCACATATGCGAATCCACTCCACGCCGGGTTTTCACAGCGAACGGCGACCTTAAGCAAGTCTCTCGCGGCTTTTTGACGGCAATCCGTCCATGCGCACGAAAAACCCATCCGGACATTTAGGCCCGGATGGGTTGGTTTCGAGCTGAAATGCGTCAGGCGCGGCCGAAAGGAATCGCCACAAAAGTCTGGGTTCCGCCGCGGTCGACCAATAAAAGCACCGACTTCTTTCCGGATTTCGCCGCTTCGGCAACGGCCCGACTAGCTTCTCTAGCGTTGTGAACCGGCACCTGATTGACGGAAAGAATCACGTCACCTTCCCGCATGCCCTGCTCGCCGCCGGCCTTGTCGGGATTGACGTTCACCACCACCGCCCCCTTCTCGCCAGTGGAGAGGTTCAGCGCCTCACGCACCTGGCGGTCGATGTCACCAAGCGACAGCCCGAGCGAGGGCACGTTGTAGCTGCCGTCCGGTGTCTGGCTTGGGCTGCTTTGCGTCTCCGCCGTCTTTTCGTCATTGTCATTGTTGCCGACGGAAATCGAGACATCCATGCTTTTGCCGTCGCGCCAGATCGTCATCTTTTCCTTCGTGCCGGGGCTGACATCGGCCACCGCGCGCGACAGATCCTTCGGATCCTTGATCTCATGGCCGCCGAATCCGGTGACGATGTCACCCGTCTTCAGCCCAGCTTCAGCCGCCGGGGAGCCATCGGTGACATTGGCAATGAGCGCACCCGACGACGTGCTGAGGCCCAGTGCATTGGCTACATCCGGCGTCACCGGCTGGATCTGTACGCCGATGAAGCCATGCTCGATCGAGCCGCTCGTGATGAGCTTGGCAACCACCGGCTCGGCCTGATCGGATGGAATGGCGAAACCCACGCCCACATTGCCGCCATTGGGCGAATAGATGGCCGAGTTGATGCCCACGACTTTGCCTTCCATGTCGACCAGCGGGCCGCCGGAATTGCCGTGGTTGATGGCGGCATCGACCTGGATGAAGTCATCATAAGGACCCGAATGCAGGTCGCGGCCACGCGCCGACACGATACCGGCCGTCACTGTCGTGCCGATGCCGAAGGGGTTGCCGATCGCCAGCACCTGATCGCCCGTCTGCAGCTTGTCGGAATCGCCCCATTGGATCGTCGGCAACGGCTTGTCACTCTTGACGCGGATAACAGCCAGATCGGTCTTGGCGTCGCGCCCGACCAGCGTTCCGGTCAGTTCCGTACCATCATCGAGTATGACCTTGATCTCGGAGGCGCCCTCGACGACATGGTTGTTGGTGACGATGAGGCCGCTGGGATCAACGATGAAACCGGAGCCCAGTGCTTCAGCTTCCTGGCTCTTCGGCTGCGGTTGCGGGATCGGCATGCCGCGCTGACCGAAGAACTGGCGGAAATATTCGTCGAAAGGCGAGCCGCGCTCGAACGGCGAGCCGCCATTGTCATCCGACGAGGCCACCTGCATCTTGCTCATGATGGTGACTACGGCAGGCTTGTCGGCAGTGACGATGGGAGCGAAAGACTTACCTGGCGTGACGATGCTTGCGACCGGGGAAAGCGTTGCCTGGGCATCCGCCCGCAAGACGGGCGACAGCAGGAGCGGGGTTACGATCAATGCCGCGCCCAACAGGGCAACGACGCGGTGCTTGCGAAGGATTGAGGAGGACATTTTTCTGGTCCCTACTGTGGTTGATCGTGCCGTGGCGCGTTCCACCGGAACTGCCCTTCCAGCGTCGCGAAAGCCGTCAGTGCGCTTCCGCTCTTCGCTCGCCACGGGTCATTCGATGCCATTCTAGGTAGGGCGTGAAGTCGCCATATTTAGAGCTTTTCGGCACATTACAAAGATTTAATCGCGGGACCCTCAATTGCGGAAGGTAAAGTTCGCAAGGGGCCGCGCTCTACAACCAAGGCACCAGGGGTTACTTGAAACTATGCTTCGCGTCGCTTGCGAAAGACGGTCGGCGGCATGGCATAAATGACCAACCGGCGCTGCCGATCCCGGGATTACCGAAAATCAATAGACGACAGCGGCCGCCGCATCTGCCGGATGCGGCGGCCGCATGGGATTGACATCAAATGCGACGTCTCAGACGCCAATCGGCATATGCTCGGCCGAGCGGGTCACGGCGCGCGGCGCGGTGATCTCCTTCCACTTCGACAGTGCCTGGTTGACCGCCGGGAACGGGCGACGCTTGACGAACTTACCGCGCCCCGGCTGCGGCTGGTCATTCTGGCCATGCGACCACACGACATCGCCACGCGACAGCGTGTAACGCGGCATGCCGTTGACCCTGATACCCTCGAAAACGTTGTAGTCGATGATGGATTTCTGGTTGCTGGCAGAAATCGTCTTGGACAGTTTGGGATCCCATACCACCAGATCGGCATCCGAACCCGGCAGGATCGCTCCCTTCTGCGGATAGATGTTGAGGATGCGGGCGATGTTGGTGGAGGTAACGGCCACGAACTCGTTCATCGTCAGCCTGCCGGTTTCCACGCCACGCGTCCACAACACCGGCATGCGATCCTCAAGCCCGCCGGTGCCGTTGGGAATCTTGCGGAAATCATCGAGGCCGAGCGTCTTCTGCTCGCTGGTGAAGGCGGCGTGGTCGGTCGCAACCACTTGCAAAGAACCGGCGGCGAGGCCAGCCCAGAGGCTGTCCTGATGGTTTTTGTCGCGGAACGGAGGCGACATGACGCGGCGGGCGGCATGCATCCAGTCGGGGTTCTGATATTCGCTTTCATCGAGCGTCAGATGCTGGATCAGCGGTTCACCAAAGACGCGCATGCCCTTCTGTCGCGCACGCCGGATGGCCTCGTGGCTCTGCTCGCACGAGACATGCACGATATAGACCGGCACGCCGGCGGCATCGGCGATCATGATGGCGCGGTTGGTGGCCTCACCCTCGACCTCCGGCGGACGCGAATAGGCGTGCGCCTCGGGGCCAGGAATGCCCGCGTCGATATATTTCTGCTGCAAGGCCGCGACGATGTCGCCGTTTTCGGCATGGACCAGTGGCAGCGCGCCAAGCGCGGCACAACGCTGGAACGAGGCGAACATCTCATCGTCGTTCACCATCAGCGAGCCCTTGTAGGCCATGAAGTGCTTGAAGGTGTTGATGCCGCGATCGACCACCTTGCCCATATCGTGGAATATCTGCTCGGACCAGCCGGTGACCGCCATGTGGTAGGAGTAGTCGGACGATGCTTGCCGCGTGGCTCTGCCCTCCCATTCTTCCAGAGCCGCCAGCATGCCGTCGGGTCCGGGAATAACGAAATCCACCACCATGGTGGTGCCGCCCGACAGGGCGGCGAAGGTGCCGCTTTCCCAGGTTTCGGCTGCCGTGGTGCCCATGAACGGCATTTCGAGATGCGTGTGCGGGTCGATGCCGCCGGGCATGATATAGGCATCGCTGGCATCGATCACGGTGTCGCCGGACAGGTTCTGCCCGATCGCGGCGATGCGCTCACCCTCGATCAGGATGTCGGCCTCATAGGTTCGATCCGCGGCGACGACGGTGCCGCCCTTGATCACTTTCGACATGGTGGACTCCTTCCTCATTCAACCCCTTGCGCAGTCTTCGGCCTCGGCCAAGCTGCGCTTTTTGTTCAACGTGGCCTGCTTTGCCGCTTGGGCGACAGCCCCGAAACCGGGCAATTGATTGGGCCAACCGGGTCGATGATTGTGGAAGCGGCGGAAAATAACAAGACCGCGCTGGTCGCCTCGGCGCGGTCTTGAAGAAATCCATTGCTTCGCCTGCCGCGATGCGGCTTCGCGGGCTTACGCAGTGGGGAGAAGCCCTTGAGGATCGATGTCCGGCGTGCGGCCGGCGACGATATCGGCAAGGAATTTTCCCGAGCCGCAGGCCATGGTCCAGCCGACATGGCCATGCCCCGTGTCCAGATAGAGATTGTCGTAGCGGCTACGACCGATAACCGGCACGGAAGTGGGCATCATCGGGCGCAGGCCTGCCCAACACTCGGCCTTTTTTTCGTCGATAGCACCCGGAAACAACTCTCGCGCCGAACGAAACATGCGGGTGAAATCATCCGGCCTGAAGCTGCGGTCAAAGCCGTTGAACTCGGCGGTAGAGGCCATGCGCAGGCGATTTCCGAGCCTCGAATAGGCAACATAGCGATCTTCATCGACACCGCCCATGGTCGGCCCCAGTGCCGGGTCCTCAAGCGGTATCGTCGCGGTATAGCCCTTCACCGGATAGACGGGCAGGTCGACACCGACCTTGCGCGCGAAAACCCCGCTTTCCGGCCCCATGGAGAGCACCACCGCATCTGCCGTAAGCGGACCCTTGGCGGTACGGACCGCGCGCACGCGCCCGGCCTCGATATCCAGCCCTTCGACTGCGGTGTCGCAGAGGAACTTCACGCCGTGCCGTGCCGTCGCCAGTTCGGCAAGGCGCGTGACGAACATCCTGGAATCGCCCGTCTGGTCGATTGGTGAATAGATACCGCCCGCGATCCGGTCGCCTGAATGAGCCAGCCCCGGCTCCACCTCGAACAGCCGCTTGCGGTCGGCCAGTTCGATCTCCAGCCCTCGCTCGGCAAGGTAACGGAAATGCCTCGCGCCGGCGTCGAGGCTCTTCTGGTCGCGGTAGAAATAGACGATGCCCCTGCGCCGCTCATCGAAGTCGATCCCGGTTTCGGCGGTGATCTCGTTGATGCATTGGCGCGAATAAAGGGCCAGCCGCAGCTTCACATCCGTGTTGGCATGCGCCCGTGCCTCGGTGCACTGGAACAGGAATCGCCAGGTCCATGACAGGAAGGCCGGATCGAGGCTTGGCCGCACCTTGATGCCAAGATCGCGCCTGTAAAGCGATTTCAGAAACACCGCCAAGGCCCCCGGCGACGCCCAGGAATAGGCATCGCCGGGAGAAACGAGCCCGGCATTGCTGTAGCTGGTTCCATGTGCCGGCGCGGGGTGGCGCTCGACCACAGTCACCTCATGGCCGTCGCGCGCCAGATAGTAAGCGGCCGCCGTACCGACCACGCCGGCGCCCAGCACCAGAATCTTCATGGAAATCACCCCCTCGCCAATACCGCCGGAACGTGACGACGCTCTTTGGTCGTCACTCACGCTCCATTTGCTTGCCGGATTGCCGCGTCAAGCGCGGTGCACCGAATTCTTGCCGGACAGCATGCGCTCCCATGCCAGCGCATCGCCCACGATGGCATCGAGATCGTCCCGCACCGGCACCCAGCCCAACTCCCTGCGGGCAAGGCCCGCATCCGCAATAACCGACGGCTGATCGCCGGGCCGGCGGGCATCCATCGTTACCTCGAAATCGCGCCCGTGGACGCGGCGCACACTCTCCACGACATCGAGCACGGAATACCCGCGACCGTAGCCGCAATTGGCAACAAGATTGCCGCCGCCATCGCGCAGCCTCTGCAGCGCGAGCCGATGCGCAGCAACAAGATCGGAGACGTGGATGTAATCGCGCACGCAGGTGCCGTCGGGCGTCGCGTAATCGGTGCCGAACACCTTCATGCCCGAACGCTTGCCCAGCGCGGTTTCGGAGGCGACCTTGATGAGATGGGTCGCGCCCGATGTGGATTGCCCTGTGCGGCCATGCGGGTCCGCACCGGCGACGTTGAAATAGCGCAGCGCCGTATAGCGGAGACCATGCGCGGCGGCCGCATCGCGCAGCATCCATTCACTCATCAGCTTCGAAAGGCCGTAGGGCGACTCCGGCGCCGGCCGTGTATCCTCGCGCAAGGGCTCCAGCCCTACGGCTCCGTAGACGGCCGCGGTCGAGGAAAAGATGAAGTTACGCACGGTCCCGCGCACCGCCGCGTCGATCAGCGAACGCGTCTTGCAGGTGTTGTTCTCGTAATAGACAAGCGGGTTGGCATAAGACTCCGGCACGATGACCGATCCGGCGAAATGGATGACGGAATCGACTTCATGCTCCCGAATCACCGTGTCGATCAGCGCATCGTCGCCGATGTCGCCCGTCACCAGCGTGGCTTCAGGCGCGACCGCCCAGTCGAAACCGGTGGAAAGGCGATCGACAACGACGACTTGTTCGCCGGCGTCCAGCAACTCCCACACCATATGGCTGCCGATGTAGCCGGCGCCGCCGGTTACCAGAACACTCATGCGTCAGCCCCGGCTTGTGCATAATTCGCAACAGCCACCCTTTGTCGGGCGGTCTGCTGAAGCGAATAGAAGCAGCAGAACCCGAAAGCGGCGGCAACCATCATATAGCTCTCGCCGATGGCGAGGCGATTGTTGGAATTGGTGAAGATGGTGACCAGGAAAAACACCATCGAGACGATATAGAAATCGAAGGCCTCGCGTGGGATGAGGTCGTTTTTGTACGCCGATCGTACGTTTGCGATCGCCCATGCATAGAGCCCGATATAGAAGGCCAAGCCCAGCAGCCCGTACCTGACGGCAACTTCCAGATAGCCGTTGTGGATGAGGTCGAAGCCGACATCCCGGTACTGCGTATGAGCCCACAGGTCTTTCCACGCGATACCGCTGCCGAACAGGATGTTGTGCGACCAGACCTCAAGCGCATTGGACCACAGCATGAGGCGAATGTTCATGCTGCTTGGGACAGTGCCTGACGCAATGGCCGCCTGCACCGCGTCAATCGGCTGGCCGTTGCGGACCATGTCTCCCACGATGCTGTCGGCGCTGGCATAGGTCGGACCGAGCGTCTTCCAGATGCCCCCATCCAGAACGATGGCGAAAGCTACCAGCGCGGCGGCGAATCCGCCTGCGGCCACCCAGCCTCGCGCACCTTTTATCCGGGGTATCGCGAGCAATCCCTGCGCGACGAGTGCAATTGCCATCGCGGCCCAGACCCCTTTGGACTTTGCGCCATAGAGCCCGACGAAGCACAGTGCGATAATGAGATAAGAAATCGCCTCATAGACATACCGACGCCTGGCGTCGGCGACATGCTTGTAGGCGTAGCGGCTGAAATTGAGCGCCGCCAGAATGAGGAACCCCGCGCCCACCGAACTGTGGATGGTATTCTTCATCATCAGGAATGCATGATGTTCGCTGTCGAACACCGAAATCCCGTCCAAGGTGATCGCCGCCATGGCCAGGCTGATGAGCATGAACAGCACGATCGTGAGATTCAGAAACTTCCAATAGCGGAACATCATATAGCCGACCGTGATGTAGAAGATCGGCAACAGGTAAATCCCTTCGGAACCGCCATAGGTACGGACTGTAGGGTTCATGTACAGCACGACATAACGTATTGCGACGAATGACGCCCATCCAATGCAGGCAAAGCCTGCCCAGCCTATCGACGGCTTGAAATCGGCCCGGACATAGGCGACGAGCCCCCACAGGACGAGGGTGATCGCGACATAGCGATAGCTGTCCTTCTCCACCCAGGCGGCGGAAACCAGTACGAGAAACAGAACGACAATGCAGGTGTTTTCAAGGATCCTGAGGACGGGGCGGTCCATGATCGTGTTCATTTCCCACTCATTGCATAGACAGATCGCGAGACATATTCGCGCGCCCGGAAAAACAAAACGCTAACCCGCATCAGCGTTGGCAGTTTCGCGCCGGAATAGTCTTTCCGGGTCGCGATCGTCGTGTCGGCCCGACTTGTATCCTCAAATGCGACAAGAGGAAGACGCACGGTGAAAGTTTTCACGCCGGTAGCCCAGCCACGCTCCAGGGCCACATCAAAGGGCAGTACCATCGTCGCAAGGGCGCGCAAAAGCTGCCGTGCGCCCTCCTGTGTGACCGCATAGCAGGCGCCTGAGCCCTGCGGCCCATGAATGCACCTGCCGAACTCGTCGCCCAGCGCCGATTTACCGTAGCTGATGAAGCCCTTGATACGATGATTGACCAGCTTGAGAAGCTGCATTTGCGGACAGGCTTCGAAGATGGCTTCGACCCGCTTGTCCAGATCACCCGCAAGCTGAATATCGTCTTCGGCAATCACTGCCAGTTCGTAGCCGTTGTCGACGATGCTTTGCAGCGCGCTCAGATGGCTGCGATAGCATCCATATTCGCCATCGAGCACGACCGCGCCATGGTTGCGTCGACACATCACCGGATCGAAATCCGACCGGACCTCGGGACGAACGCTGGCGCCTTCGACCGCCGGCA
>Ga0182738_1002044_pt1 | contig 24378 bp, 21 predicted proteins | sample eDN5th30CBELigMG_FD_128876 | JGI IMG/M metagenome (GOLD analysis project Ga0182738, IMG submission 128876) | Enriched Miracle-Growth compost microbial communities from Emeryville, California, USA - eDNA 5th pass 30_C BE-Lig MG (version 2)... ...
TACGTCTGGTTCCGGTTCGAGTGGCAGTTCGCCGCCGGTTCGATCATATCGGCTGCGAACGTCGTGGTGATGACCTTCGGCTTCTACGTGGTCACGCAGCACGAATTCAATCTGACCTCGCTCGCGGCGATCCTGACGACGATCGGCTATTCGCTCAATGACACGGTCGTCGTCTATGACCGCATCCGGGAGACGCTGCGCAAGTACAAGAAGATTCCGCTCGGCGACCTGATCGATCGCGCGATCAACGACATGCTGGGTCGTACCGTGATCACCACGGTGACCACGCTGATCGCACTGTTGTCGCTCTACATCTTCGGCGGCGATGTCATCCAGGCGTTCACCCTGGCCATGATTTTCGGCGTGATCGCGGCGATTTTCTCCTCGATCTGCGTCGCGGCTCCGATCCTGATCTATTTCGGCCTGCGCCAGGACCAGATGACCAAGAAGGAAGACGTGGAGGCGGCTGGCAAGGCCTGAGCCGCCATGGCGCTGTTCACGCGACCATCCGTATCGCTCCGCGACCAGCACTTTCCTGGTCAGGCGCCGATCGACGTCTATGGCGAAGGGGTTTTCCGCTTCGCGGAGATGTCGCATCCGGGCTCGCTTCTCTGCCTACCGAGCGGCATCTATGGTTGGCCGGTCGGCAGCGCGACGGAGATCACGCCCGAGGCGCTGTCGGACGTGTTCGCCGAAGCGGCCGATATCGCCCTCCTGGTGATCGGATGCGGTCGGGATGTCGCGCTTGTCCCCAAGAGCCTGCGCGAGCAGCTCAAGCAAAGCGGGATCGGTGTAGAGCTGATGGCGACCGGCCCGGCCGTCCGCACCTACAATATCCTTCTCGCCGAGGGCCGCCCTGTCGCGGCGGCGCTCGTCGTTATCTGATTGGTTTCGTTTCATGGATGTTTTCGCCCTTTGCGCCGATGAAGTGCGCGCGCATGACCGTGATCGGTTTCTCGCCGATCTGTTCGCGCCCGAGGCGAAACGGCGCTACCTCTTCGCGCTTCATGCCTTCAATCTCGAGATCGTGCGGGTGCGCGACCTCGTCAGCGATCCGATGCCGGGCGAGATCCGCCTGCAATGGTGGCGCGACGTGCTGTCGGGCGAGGCGAGGGGCGAGGTTGCCGGCCACCCTGTCGCGGCCGCGCTGCTCGAGACGATCGGACTGCACCACCTGCCGCGCGCCGCCTTCGACAATCTGATCGAGGCGCACATCTTCGATCTCTACAACGATCCGATGCCGACGCTCGGTGATCTCGAAGGCTATGCCGGCGAGACGGTTTCGGTGCTGATCCAGTTGGCGGCTCTCATTCTCGCCGGCGGCGAGGATCCGCATACGGCGGATGCCGCCGGCCACGCCGGCGTGGCGCAGGCGCTCACGGGGCTGATGCGGGCACTGCCGTTCCACGCCAGGCGTCAGCAGCTATTTCTTCCGACCGATCTGATGGAACGGCACGGGGTGAAGGCGGAGGACATCTTCGCCGGACGCACGACGCCGAAGCTGCTCGCCCTGCTCGCGGATCTGCGCGAGACGGCGCGGCGGCACCTTGATGCCGGTCGGGCCGCACTCGCCCATGCCGATCGGGTCGCGCTCCCCGCTTTCCAGCCGGTCGCGCTCGTCGAGCCGATGCTCCGGCTGATGGACCGAACCGACTATGATCCGTTCCAGACGACGATCGACCCGCCGCAGTGGAAGCGGCAATGGTGGCTCTGGCGTGCCGCGCGTCGGGGTGGGTTTTAGGAGAGGAACTCGAGTCCGTCGGCGCGGTGGCCTGTCCTGCCCTCAAGCCGCGCCATGCGTCAGCACGTCGATGTTGTGGGCGTGGCGGACCGCGCCGCGGGCAGCGTCGTTCTGGTTGAAGATCTCCAGCGTCTCGGTCTCGTCATCGGCCACCGGCATCAGCGCCGCGTCCATGTAGTTGGCCTTCGCCGGGTCGGCCTCGATGCGGCGACGTTGCCGTTCCAGCTTGCCGAGCAGCCAAAGCAGCTTGGCGCTCTTGGCGACCGTCTCGAGCGCGTGGCGCGGATAGAATCGCCATATCGGCTCGATCGGCAGGCCGGGCCGGCGGTCCAGCCGATCCTTGAAGCGCACGACCCCGCCCTGCAAGGGATGGACATGCTCCACATCGACGGACGTCGAGAACCACATCAGCAGCTTCATGATGCTGGTGGTCCGCACCCCGGTAGCGGCGGCGCGGCGCAGGATCGTCAGCATGTGCTCGGGCGAATAGAACAACCGCCACGCATCGCGGTAGATGCCCTCCCATTCCTGCTGCGACATGCGCTCATGGCCGGTGACGGCATGCTCGAGGTCATACTTGTTGAGGTCCCTGTCCATCGCCACGCCCTTGCGGTGCAGGGTCTGGTGGTCCTCGGAACCCGGCAGCGGCGTCAGGAAGAAGAACTCCAGGATATCGAGCGGCAGTTCGCGCTGGATGATGCCGATGTCGCGGCGGATGCTCTCCGGCGTGTCATTGGGAAAGCCGAGAATGTAGCCGGCATAGGTGATGATGCCATGGTGCTTCCAGTCGAGCAGCATGCGGCGGTACTCGGTAATCTTGTTCTGGCGCTTCTTGGCGGCCATCAGGTTGTCGGGGTTGATGTTTTCAAGCCCGATGAAGACGCGGCTGACGCCGGCCCTTTTGCATTTGGCGATGAAGTTCGGGATCTTGTGGCAGAGCGTGTCGACCTGGATCATCAAGCCGATCCACATGCCCTCCTTTTCGCGCAGCGCGATGATGCGGTCGAGGATGATCTCCCAGTCGCGGTTGCGGGCGAAATTGTCGTCGGTGATGAAGTAGTTGTGGATGCCCTGCGCCAGGTTCTCGCGGATGAGCTTCTCGATATCGTCGGGCGATCGGCGGCGAGACTTGCGCCCCTGCACGTTGATGATGGTGCAGAACGAACACTGGAACGGGCAGCCGCGCCCGGCATCGAAGCTGGTGTTGCCGCCCAGCGTCCGCGCGACGTAGCCAGCCGGCAGGAAGGGTGGCGGCGTGCCTTCGACGCTCGGCAGTTCCTTCATGTAGTTGTAGAGAGGCTGCAGGGTGCCGGCGGCGGCGTCGAGCAGAACGCGGTCGAGCCGGTCTTCCGCCTCGCCGGCGAACAGGCTGACGCCGATGTCCAGCGCCTGCTGCAGGTCGACATGCAGGTCGGGTAGCATGGCAAGGCAGCCGGAGACGTGAAACCCGCCCATCGCGACGGGAATGCCCGCCTCGCGCATGGGCCGGGCGAGATCGAGGGCGCGCGGATACTGGTTCGACTGGACGCCGACCAGGCCGACCAGCCCGAAATTACCGTTGCGGCGGAAGTCCTCGATGATCCGGTCCAGCCGGACGCGGGTATTGGTTTCGTCGATGGCGCGGATGTCGATGGTGACATCCTCCCCCAGCACCTGGCGGGCCTCGCAATCGGCGGCGAGGCCGTAGAGGCTCGCCAGCGAGTTGGAGGGGATCGAGGACCGGTACCAGCGGATCACATAACCATCGTCGTCATAATGCGACGGCTTGATCAACAGCAGAAGAAAGGGCCGCTTCATGGGCGCGCCCTGCAATGCACATCGGACTGCATGTCTGGCTTTCCCCCTTGCGGCGGTTCTAGCGCATGCGAATTCTTGGACCGGGCATTTCAACAGGCTTCGATGATGACTTTACGGAAGGCTGGCGCTTTCGGCAATGCCGTGCGCGCCAGCCGCAGTTTCGTCGGCTATTCGGCGGCGATGACCGACGCCTGGCCACCGAGCCAGGCCGAGGCGTCGGCGCGGGCGCGGGCCGTCAGCGCCTTCTTCTTGGCGACGGTCTTGTCGGTGCCGCGCAGCTTGACGCCCGGCTCCTTCGGGATCTCGATCGGCGGGAAAAGGCCGAAATTGACGTTCATCGGCTGGAAGGAGCGGCTGCCGGCTTCCTCGTCAACCAGATGCCCACCCGTGATGTGGCCGAGCAGGGCGCCGAAGGCCGTCGTGGCGGGCGGGGCGACTGGAACCTCGCCGAGGCGCTCGGCAGCGGCGAAACGGCCGGCAAGCAGGCCGATCGAGGCTGATTCGACATAGCCCTCGCAGCCGGTGATCTGGCCGGCAAAGCGCAGGCGCGGCTGTGCCTTGAGGCGGAGCAGCGGATCGAGCAGCTTGGGCGAGTTGAGGAAGGTGTTGCGATGCAGGCCGCCGAGGCGTGCGAACTGGGCGTTCTCGAGCCCGGGGATCATCCGCAGCACGTCGGTCTGGGCGCCATATTTCAGCTTCGTCTGGAAGCCGACCATATTGTAGAGCGTGCCGAGCGCGTTGTCCTGGCGCAGCTGTACGATGGCGTGCGCCTTGACGGTCGGGTTGCGCGGGTTGGTCAGGCCGACGGGCTTCATCGGGCCGAATCGCAGCGTCTCGCGGCCGCGTTCCGCCATGATCTCGATCGGCAGGCAGCCGTCGAAATAGGGGGTCGAGGCTTCCCAGTCCTTGAAGTCGGCCTTGTCGCCGGCGATCAGCGCGTCGAGGAAGGCGTTGTACTGCGCCTCGTCCATCGGGCAGTTTATGTAGTCGGCGCCGTTGCCGCCCGGGCCGACCTTGTCGTAGCGCGACTGGAACCAGGCGATGTCCATGTTGATCGAGTCGAAATAGACGATCGGCGCGATCGCGTCGAAGAAGGCGAGTTCATCGGCGCCGGTCAGGCCGCGGATCGCTTCCGACAGGTCCGGCGAGGTGAGGGGACCGGTGGCGACGATGACGCTGTCCCACTCGGCCGGCGGCAGGCCGGCGATCTCGCTGCGGTCGATGGTGACGAGCGGATGGTCTTCGAGCGCCCTAGTGACGGCCTGGGAGAAACCTTCGCGGTCTACGGCAAGCGCGCCGCCGGCGGGTACCTGGTTGGCATCGCCCATGCGCATGATGAGCGAGTTCGCCATCCGCATTTCCGCATGCAGCAGGCCGACGGCGTTGGTGTTGGCATCGTCGGAGCGGAACGAATTGGAGCAGACGAGTTCGGCCAGGCCGTCCGTCTTGTGCGCATCCGTGGCGCGCACGGGGCGCATTTCGTGCAGGACGACGGGAATGCCGCGATTGACGATCTGCCAGGCGGCTTCGGAGCCGGCCAAACCGCCGCCGATGATGTGAATGGGATCTGTTTTCATGGCGCGGAGATTATTGCGCCGGAACGTTTCGGACAACTGCGCAGTTCGCAGTTCGGTCCGGACAAAAGAAAACGCCCGTCGGGGAGGAGGTCGACGGGCGTTTCTTTGAATGGCGCATCGCGAGGGAGGAGGTTCGCTAGCGCCGTATCGCAGGGAACAAGGGAGGAGGTTTGTTCCCGCGCGAATTCCGTATCGGTTTAGTAACCGGCCGACTGCTTGGCAATCTGCGTGATGTCGCCGCGATTGATTCCAAGGTCATTGAGCTCGCGGGACGTCAGGCGCATCAACTCGCTGTAGGTCTCGCGGTACTTGCGCCAGTTCTTGTAGGAAGCGAGGATGTTCGTAGCCACGGTCTTTTTCCTTCGGACGATCGGACAATTGAAGAAGCGGAGGATGTCGTCTGCGTCGCCGCCGCTCTTGTTGATCCGAATATAGGGGAAGGCTTTCGAAACGAGCACTGCGAAAATGCGCATGGCTGTGCTGCGGATGATGCAGAGCAGCAAGCAAGAGTGACTAAATGTTGCGCTGCAATATTGCCTAAAGAGGCAGCGCCGGACACGATCCACCCGATCCCGGGAATCGCTGACGCGGCAAGGACAGCCGCATGGGGAAATCGCATGCCACTGAAACGAGTGCCCGGGACCCTGGCGGTCCTGCTGGTCCTGGCTTTGGCCGGGCCCGCCGCGGCGGAGTCGCTGGCTCCGGTCAAGATCCGATACTGCCATGGCTATGGCTGCAAGATGCGTTCGCCGGTGATCTTCTCGAGCGGCGATCTCCAGACGCTGAAGCGCATTCTGGATCGCGGCAAGGCCAGTCCCGCCGCGGAGCGGGCCGCGATCTCGCGCGCCGACCAGTGGTATGAGCGCAAGGCGGGAGCGGCGACCGGCACGTCGAAGGATGGCGCCAAGGATACGTATGAGCTGTTCACGCCGCTGTCCGAGATCGACTGTGTCGACGAAACAGTCAACACCACGACGCTGCTGGAAATGCTCGACCGCCATGGCTGGCTTCGGCATCACAAGGCAGGCCGACCGGCCAATCGGGGGTTCCTGATCGACGGCCGCTATCCGCACAACACGGCGACGATCACCGAGAAGGCGAGCGGCAGGCGGTGGGTGGTGGATAGCTGGGTGCGGGCCAATGCGGAGCCGCCCGATATCAAGCCGCTCGACGTCTGGAAGCGGGAGGGCGGGCGGCGCGGCTGAGGGAGCGTCAGCCGGTGCCCATCCGCCGCGTCCGATGCGGAGGTCCGCAGCCCCGCATCAGTTGTCCATGCGAAATCTGAATCCCGGCTGGCTCCCTCTCGGGCCGGAGATCGGCTGCTTCGCTCTGAAGGGGCCGCTTTAGACGACCACCTTGCGATAGAGATGCCAGGTCGCATGACCCAGCACCGGCATGACGACGGCCAGTCCGAAGAACAGCGGGATCGAGCCGATCGCGAGCGAGATGGCGACGATCAGCCCCCAGAGCGCCATGACGCCCGGATTGGCCAGCACGGCGCGGATCGAAGTCAGGATCGCCGGGGCGAGGCCGACATCGCGATCGAGCAGCAAGGGGAACGAGACGACGCTGACGGTGAGAACCATCAGCGCGAACAGGAAGCCGACGCCGTTGCCGACGAGAATCAGCGTCCAGCCGGCCCGGGTCGTCAGTACACGGTGCAGGAAGTCGGGCATCGAGGCTGCCGGCGTATAGCCGAAATTGGCGATGTAGATCGCGTTGGCGACGGCGATCCAGACGAAGAACACAACGCCCAGGCCGATGCCGAGCATCAGGATCGCGCCGATCGACGGCGAATGACGCACCTCCAGGATCTTGGGCAGCGAGACATCCAGCCCCTGCTCGCGACGGCGGGACAGTTCATAGAGGCCGAGGGCCGCGAAAGGTCCGAGCAGGGCGAAGCCGGCCATCAGCGGAAAGAGCAGGGGGAGGATATCGGCGCCGAACACGGCCCGGCCGATCAGCAGGCCGACGACGGGGTAGATCACAACCAGGAAGATGGCGTGCGTCGGCATGGCCGAAAAATCGTTCCAGCCGAGTCGCAAGGCATCCCAAAGGTCGGCTACCGTGATCTTGCGGACAACCGGCATCGCCGTTTCGGGCGAGGTCGAGCCGGTGATCAGATGCGAGTGGGTGGAATAGTCACTCATTTGCGCGGCCATGAGCGTGTTCTCCTGCTCTGCCCCCAAGATTGAGCAATCGGAACGCCGCCAAAGACCAAGGTCGATCGCAGGCCCCGCAGCGCCACGATGCACTCTGCGGCAGAATAGCGCAGAAGCGACGCCCGGGCGATCACGATTTCGAGGGGCATCCGGCCGGCCGCTGCCGACGGCCCCTGGAAACCGTCGGCGTTGCCGCCGAACGGCCCCAGTCCCGGCCCGCCTCGCCGCTTCGATCCGCACGCCGGATGGCGCGTTGATCGGAGCTGCCAGGGGACGGCGAGACAGGCGCCCGGCCTCTTTCCGTCAGGCGCGCTTGCCCACCAGTGCGAACATGGCGCCCTGCGGGTCCATGCATTGCGCGACCCAATCCCCGCCCGGCACCTGCATGGGGCCATTGAGCCGCTTGCCGCCCCCGCCATCGACCCGCGTCAGGGCCGCGTCGATGTCATCGACGTTGAAGTAGAATAGCCAGAACGGCGCCGGCATGTGCCGGGGCTTGTCGAACATGCCGCCGATCGGCATGGAGCCGTTTGCCGTCGTGAACAGCTGGTAGGTTCCCATATCGCCCATGTCGATCGGCTCGCCCTTCTGCCAGCCGAACATGGCCGCGTAGAATTCGAAGGCCCTTTGCCAGTCTTCTGCATAGAGCTCGTGCCAGCCGATATGACCGGGCGTGCCCGGCTCCGGATCCTCGGGTGGCACCTGCATCGGCAGGGGGCTGAACAGGGTGAAGACGGCTTTCTGCGGATCGGAGACGACGGCGAAACGGCCGACTTGCGGGATATCGGCTGGCGGCACATGCACGGCGCCGCCGAGGCTGGCCGCCCTGGCGGCGGCGGCGTCCACATCCGCCACAGAAACGTAGCCGATCCAGTTCGGCGGGGCGCCTGCCTTGCGGGCCTGCTCCGGCAGGTCCATCAGTCCGGCGACCGGGCTCTCGCCAACGGTGAAGAGTGTGTAGGCCATGCCGGGCTGCGAGGCGTCGCGCGTGCCCCAGCCGACCACCGAGCCATAGAACAGTCGGGCACCTGCGGGGTCGGTGGTCATGAGTTCGTACCAGACGAAACGGCTAGCCTGACCGGTCATTCGCGCCTCCTTCCGTTGGGGAATTCCACCCTACACGACATGCTGCCGTAGCGGAATTGCGTGCTCGCCGCGCCGCAATAGTGCCTGCAGCGCAACAGAGGCAGGCTCGTGGGACAGATCGACGTCGATGCTGTTGCATCCGCTTTCCGTCTGGGGATATGAGGAGAGTATTCGACTGGACCCGGTGAAAATCCGGGTGGCTCTTCCGGCCGCCGATCCGCCGGACAACGCAGATTGCAATACGGACGGCTCCCGCAGCCCATGCGTTGCGCTCCTCCGCGTCTGCCGCGAAGCACCTCATCCCATGATCAACACATCCACCATCCGTCGCGAATGGTTTTCGAACCTGCGCGGCGACATCCTGTCGGGCCTTATCGTGGCCCTGGCCCTGATCCCCGAAGCGATTGGCTTCTCTGTCATCGCCGGCGTCGACCCGAAGGTCGGGCTCTACGCGTCCGTGGTGATCGCCTGCGTCATCGCCTTTACGGGCGGTCGTGTCGCCATGATCTCCGCCGCGACGGCGGCCACCGCCATCCTGATGGGCAGCCTCGTTCGGGATCACGGCATCCAGTACCTGTTCGCCGCCACGATCCTGATGGGCGTCTTCCAGATCCTGGCGGCCGTGCTCAGGCTTGGCCGCCTCATGCGTTTCGTGTCGCAATCGGTGATGACGGGCTTCGTCAACGCGCTTGCCGTGCTGATCTTCATGGCGCAGTTGCCTGAACTCATCAATGTTCCGACCGCCACCTACGGCCTGATCGCCTTGGGGCTTGGCATCATCTACCTGCTGCCGCGGGTAACGCGCGCCGTGCCGTCGCCGCTTGTGGCCATCATCGTTGTTACGGCCGTAGCTGTTATCTTCAAGATCGACGTCCGGACCGTTGCCCAGCTGGGTGAATTGCCTTCGACCTTGCCGAGTTTCGGACTGCCGGAAGTGCCGCTGACGCTTGAAACGCTGCGCATCCTGCTGCCGGTTTCCCTGACGCTGGCGGCGGTTGGCCTGCTTGAATCGCTGCTGACGGCGCAACTTCTCGACGACATGACCGATACGCGAAGCAACAAGAACCGCGAATGCGCGGGGCAGGGCATCGCCAACATGGCGTCGGCGATGTTCGGCGGCATGGGCGGCTGCGCAATGATCGGCCAGTCGGTCATCAATGTCTCTTCGGGCGCGCGGGGCCGTCTGTCGACACTGGTGGCGGGTCTGTTCCTGCTGGTTCTGCTGGTGGCGCTTCAGGACGTGCTGGCGATGGTGCCCGTCGCGGCGCTGACCGCTGTCATGATCATGGTGTCGGTCAACACCTTCTCCTGGCAGTCGATCGTCAAGCTGCGCAGCAATCCCTGGCAGTCTTCGATCGTCATGCTGTCAACGGTTGCCACGGTCCTCGCCACGCACGATCTCGCAAAGGGTGTCTTGGTTGGTGTGCTGCTCTCCGGAGTCTTCTTCGCAGGCAAGGTCGCGCGCCTGAGCCGTGTCACGTCGACGCTTTCCGAGGATGGCCGGACACGCACCTATCGCGTCGAAGGACAGGTCTTCTTCGCTTCCGCCGGCACCTTCGGGGAATCGATCGATCTGCAGGAAGACGTCGAGCGCCTCGTCATTGACGTGCATTCCGCCCATTTCTGGGACATTTCGGCCATTTCGGCGCTGGACAGGGTCGTGCTCAAGGCCCGGGAACGGGGCCGGCTCGTCGAGGTCATCGGCCTCAACGAGGCAAGCTCGACCATGGTCGAGCGCTTTGGCCAGCACGACAAGGACGGAACTGTTTCGGCTCCGGTCCATTGACGTCGGAACACCACTCCACGCTGTGTGGGTTGCTCGGTCGCATCTCCGTCACAATCCTGCTAAACTTCGCCGTCCATGCAACGTCGCGTCCGGCGTCGGCAACCGAACGAAACGCTTTGAACAGAGAAATCCCCCATGAATCATAGACTTCCCGCACTGGTCGCCGTGCTGGCCGCTGTCGCTCTGGCTGGTTGCGTATCGCGGCCCGTTCAGGTTTCCGCGCCTCCCGGCCTGTCCGCGCCCTCGTCTGAACCCCTGACCTGGGTCCGCAAGGACGGCCAGAGCGGCCGCGCCAATCCTGCGCTCGCCGACCAGTTCGCGGCCGACCGCGCCGATTGCGTGCGCGCGCCGGGCGACAATGCCGCGCTGCGTGAAGCCGAGGCCTGCATGGGCAATCGCGGTTACGCCCTGGTGCCGGCCTCGCAGGCTGCCGCCCGCGCTGCCCAGTACCGCCGGATGGCCGGCTACTAAGCTCTCTGAGCTTGTCTTCGCCGGCGCCCTCCGGGGGCGCCGGCGAAGAAGATTTCGTGCGCCCGAGCATCCCGCGCCCGGTACGCCCGAGGGCCTTTGCCTCGCGCGGGCATAGCCTCGACCGGGCGCACTCCTGTTAACATCCCGTCAGCCGTCCGTTAACGCGCCTCCAGGATCAGGCGAATGCCGAGCGCGCCGATGACGGCGCCGGCGAAACGATCGATCCAGAGCTTGGCGCCGAGATAGAGGGCGCGCGGCCTCGACGAGGAGAAGGCGAGGGCGACGAGCGCGTACCAGCCGGTCTCCTGCAAGAAGATCAGCGCCGGCAGAGCGAGGTCGAGCCAGAGCGGCCGACTAGCCGGGAGCAGGGCGGCGAACACCGCGCCGAACACGGCGATGATTTTCGGATTGCTCATCTGCGTCGCCAGCGCCAGGCCGAAGGACCGGCCGAGATTGGATCCGTTCCCGGTGCCGTTGCGGGCAACCTCGACGGGGTCCCTGGCGCCGCGCCAGATCCGGTAGGCGAGATAGAGCAGATAGACGCCGCCGGCGATCTTCAGCACGATGTAGAGCCCGGCTGCCTCGGTCATCAGCGTGCGCAGGCCCAGCAGAGCGAGCGCGCCGAACGTCGCCGCGCCGACGCCCATGCCGACTGCCGCCGCCAGCCCGTCGGCGCGAGACTGCGCGACCGCGGTGCGCACGACGAAGACGAAGCTCGGGCCCGGGCTGATCGCTCCGACCAGAAGGGCGCCGAGAATGGCGAAGAGCGCGGCGAGCGGCGTCATGGATGATTCCCCCGGCTGACGAAGCAAGGGCTCCGTCTCACCGGCCAGATTATGCCGCGAACGGACGGGCGCCTAGGGTCCGTCGCTCGCCTGTTCGCCCGCATGCAGGCCGACGCCGGCGTCGGTCAGCTTCTGCCAGACCTCTTCCGCCGTCTCGGCATAGACGAACAGGTCCAGGTCCTTGCGCCCGATCATGCCTTCTTCGATCAGCGCCTCGAAATTGATCACCCGCTTCCAGTAGGCGCTATCGAACAGCACGATCGGGATCGGCGGCGACTTGCCGGTCTGGCGCAGAGTCAACAGCTCGAACATCTCGTCGAAGGTGCCGAAGCCGCCCGGAAAGACGATCAGCGCGTTGGCGCGCATGGCGAGGTGCATCTTCCGCATCGCGAAATAATGGAAGCGGAAGGTCAGTTCCGGCGTCGAATAAGCGTTCGGCTCCTGCTCGTGCGGCAAGGTGATGTTGAAGCCGACCGAGGGCGCGCCGACATCGGCCGCGCCACGATTGGCCGCCGCCATGATGCCGGGGCCGCCGCCGGTCGCGATGACATTGTCGCGGAACGTGCCGTTACTGACGAGGGCGCCGCCGCGTTCGGAGACGATGCGGCCGACGGCGCGTGCCTGGTCATACCAGTTCGCATGATGGCCATTGCCGCCTTCGCCGACCCGGGCGCTGCCGAAAACGACGATGGTGGAGCGAACGCCCCACTGGCGCAGCGCCAGCTCGGCCTTGGCATATTCGAGCAGGAACCGCACGCCGCGCATGGAATCGCTGAGCAGGAAATCCTGGTCGAGCGCGGGAAGGCGGTAGGAGGGGGATTCCATCTGGGGCGTGTTGGGTTTGCTTTCAGTCATCTCGTCATCGCATCATGAATCGTCCGGGGAGTATGCCGCGCCGGCAGGGCGGGAGATAGCACCGGAGCCTTCGATGCCGCCCGGGAGGCCCGAAAGAGACCGCATGCCGCATGTCGAGTGTCCGCCCGATCCGAGCGAGTGGGAGGAGCGGCTGGCGCCCTATGGGGCGTCAACCGGCTCCAATCCTGTCGGCGCGACCTCGGGGTGTCCCGAAACCGTCCGGTTCCGGCCTCCGCGTTTCGCCGCGTAGAGCCACGTGTCTGCACGCTCCAGGAGGGTCCCGAGATCTTCGTCCGGCTCGGATTGCGCGACGCCGAAGCTCGCCGTGACGACGATGCCGCCGGGCTTCGCCGCTTCGATCGCGCGGCGCAGATGGTCGGCGAAGGCGTGTGCGGCGGGCAGGTCGCAATGCGGCCTGGCGATTGCGAACTCCTCGCCGCCGAGGCGGGCAACCACATCGCCCTCATGTACATTCTGGCGCAGCAACTCGCTGAAGCTGGTCAGGACGGTATCGCCGAACGGATGGCCGTGGGTGTCGTTGATCTGCTTGAAGCGATCGATATCGCACAGGATCAGGCCCATGGGGCGTTGCCGCGCGTCGCGTTGCATCGCTGCGGCCAGGCGGTCGAAACCGCGGCGGTTGACGGCGCCGGTCAGCGGGTCGGTCTCGCTGGCCGCGTTCAGGCTGCGGATGACGTCGCCGACGATGGCCGTCAGGAAGGTCAGACCCAGGATGACGCCGAACAGGATCAGCGAGAAGTTGAGCGCGATCCAGAACATCGTTGCGGAGAAGCTTCTGGCGTCGAGGCCGGCGATGCTGCTGTCGGTGGTCATCAGCGTCCGCAGGAAGAACTGGATGCCGAAGACCAGGATTGCCGTGAACAGGATCACGTCCGTGGTCCGCTGTCGGCGCGGGATCCCCATCAGCAGCGCCGCGCCGAAGAACAGCACGCCGTAGCCGAAGTTCAGGACGTAGACGCGGATCAGCAGGTTGCGGTCGACATAGAAGAAATAGGCGATCAGCGCGATGATCACGCAGGCGATCGGCACCGTGAATATCAGGCCGGGGCGTCGCTTCAGCCGGGCCAGGCACGCCTCGATGATGCCGAGCGCCGCTGTGGTGTAGAGGAGCGCGGAAGAGACGGTGTTGAGGCCGATATCGCGCGGGATGGCCAGGATCTGGGATAGGGCGCCCGCCGCGAAGGCGGTGAAGGACAGGCTGAGGATCAGGATGTAGCGATGCTGCCGCAACTGGCGCCAGGCAATGAACAGCGCCATCGCGAAGATCAGGGCGATCGTCGGGCTGAGCAGGCTGAAGAGCTGGATCTCTCGAAGCGGGCTGGTCATGGATCTGTAGCCTGCGCCGATCGTTCAAATGCGGATGGGAACAGGGATGGGTTCCTGCCTCGATTGTCTAGGCTGGCGAGTCCCGGATTGCCAGCCGGCATTCGGGCATCGCCGCGAAAGAGTGTCCATGACCGGGTGACGCAAGGTTCCATCGCCCAATGAAGTCGCCCTCCGTAACGGAAGAAATTGGCCCGGCTGGCCGGCGTCGGAGTTCGGCTGCCTTAATTTTGCACCACGCGTGCAAAGTTCATAATTTCATTTGTGACTCGCACCAACCTGCGGCATGTTCTCCTTCAGCCCCGTTTCGAAGAGGGCATGGGAGGAACTAAATGTCGAATTTCACACGGTCCTTGCTCGCCGCTGGCGCGATTTCGCTCGCTGCGATGTCCACTGCACCGGCACCCGCCGTTGCCCAGGAGAAGATCGAGATCCTGACCTCGGTCCCCGGCCTGACGTTCCCATTCTTCGTTCATATGATGAACGCCTTCAAGGCTGAAGCCCAGAAGCAGGGCGTCACCGCGATCGAGAGCGACGGCCAGGTTTCCTCGCCCAAGCAGACCGCCGACGTCGAGGCTGCCATTGCGCGCGGCGTGAAGGGCATCGTCATCAGCCCGAACGAAGTCGACGCCATGGCGCCGGCTCTGCAGCAGGCCGTCGAGGCCGGCATCCCGGTCGTCACCGTGGATCGTCGCGTCGCGCAGGTCGAGGGCATCCTCGCCCATATCGGCGCCGACAACGTCAAGGGCGGCGAGGCCCAGGCCGAGCTGATCATGAAGCTCTACCCGAACGGCGCGAACATCGTGAACCTGCAGGGCCAGTCGGGCGCCTCGCCGGCCATCGACCGCAACAAGGGTCTGCACAACATTCTCGACAAGGCCGCCGACAAGTACAAGATCGTGTTCGAGCAGACCGCCGGTTTCGACCGCGCCAAGGGCCTGTCGGTGACGGAAGCCGCCCTTTCGGCGCTGAAGGAAGCCCCGCAGGTGATCGTCGCCGCCAATGACGACATGGCGCTGGGCGCCATGGAAGCCGTCAAGGGCCGCAATATGTCCGGCATCGCGATCATCGGTTTCGACGCGCTTCCGGAAGCGCTCGGCCAGGTGCGCGACGGCGGCCTGACGGCCACCATCGAGCAGTTCCCGGGCAAGCAGAGCGCCATGGGCGTGGACACGCTCGTCGCCTTCATCAAGGACGGCAAGAAGCCGGCCGAGCCCCTGACCCTGCTGACGCCGGTGGCGATCACCAAGGACAACCTCGACATCGCCGAGCGCCTCGGCGAACTGAAGTAACCTTCTACGCTGGCAAGGCGCTCCGTGCTTCGGCGTGGAGCGCCTTCGCCGTCTCTGCAGGCGGCTGCGGTTCATCGGACGGTTCTTTTCGCCTCTCCGCGGGAGAGGCGCGCGATTGCCGGTACCGCCACGCGGAATGCCAGCACGCAAGGTTCGTCGCCCCGGCGGAGGCCGGGGCCCGTGAATACCGGCGGAGTCCGCCGAGACCCCGCCAAGACCAGGCCTCGCTCCGCCAGGCCCCGGGTGCCGGAACCATGGGTGCCGGCCTTCGCCGGGATGACTATCCTGATGCCGTTACCGAAGCGGTGGCCCCTCGGGCCGGACTGATCTTTCGTTTTCGTCTCGTCCGGCTTCGGCCAAGGGCGCGCCGTTCCCTTTCTCCATCGCAAGCGATTACCGATGACCGATCCGCAACCCCTCCTGAAGATGACCGGCATCGCCAAGAGCTTTCCCGGCGTCAAGGCGCTCGATGGCGTCGATCTCGAGGTCGCGCCCGCCGAGATCCACGCTCTGCTCGGCGAAAATGGGGCCGGCAAATCGACCCTGCTGAAAATCCTCGCCGGCGCCCAGTCGCCCGATCGAGGCACCATCCAGTTTGACGGCCAGACCGTGACGCTGGGATCGCCGCAGGACTCCCAGAGGCTCGGCATCGTCACGATCTACCAGGAGTTCACGCTCGCGCCCGACATGACGATCGCCGAGAACGTCTTCATCGGCCGCGAACCCGGCCCGCGCTTCTTCATCAACTGGCCGAAGATGGAAGCGGAGACGCTGAAGCTGATCCGCCGCATCGGCCTCGAGCGCAGCCCGATGACGCTGGTTCGCGATCTCTCGGTCGCCGAGCAGCAGATGGTCGAGATCGCCCGTGCGCTTTCCATGCAGTCGCGCGTCATCATCATGGACGAGCCGACCTCCGCGCTCAGCTCCGCCGAGGTCGAGAAGCTGTTCCGCATCGTGCGCCAGCTCAAGTCCGAAGGCATCTCGATCATCTTCGTCACCCATCGCCTGGAGGAGGTGATCGAGATCTGCGATCGCCTGACCGTCCTGCGCGATGGCCGCAATGTCGGCGCCGGCAAGGTCAGCGAGACGACGATCGACGGCATCATCCGCCTGATGGTCGGCCGCGAGGTGAACGCGCTCTATGCGCATCGTGAGGCAGGCGAGGTGGGCCCCATCGCGCTCGCCGTCGAGGGGCTGACCCGGCTGCGCACGGCGCATGATCCGCACGCGACCGAACTCAAGGATGTTTCGCTGCATGTGCGGCGCGGCGAGATCCTCGGCATCGCCGGCCTTGTCGGCGCCGGGCGAACCGAGATGGCCCGCGCCATCTTCGGCGCCGACCCGTTCGATTCCGGCCGCGTGCTGATCGACGGAGAGCCGGTCGAGATCCGCTCGCCGCGCGACGCGATCCGCCGCGGCATCGGCCTGGTGCCCGAGGACCGCAAGCAGCAGGCGCTGTTCCTGGCGCAGGCGATCCGCACCAATCTCTCCATTGCCGCCCTCGACCGCATCGGCCGCTTCGGCCTGTTCGTCGACGAGCGCAAGGAGCGCGACATGGTCGAGGAATATCGCCAACTGCTGAACATCCGCATGGCCAGTGGCGACCAGGCCGTCGGCAACCTCTCGGGCGGCAATCGGCAGAAGGTCGTTCTCGCCCGCTGGCTGGCCCTGCGGCCCAAGGTGCTGATCGTCGACGAGCCGACACGCGGCATCGATATCGGCGCCAAGGTCGAGGTGCACAATCTCCTTTTTGAAATGGCGAAAACCGGCATCGCCGTCATCGCCATTTCGTCCGAACTTCCCGAGGTTCTCGCGGTCGCAGACCGGATCGTCACGATGCGCGAAGGTCGCGTCACCGGCGAGACGATGCGCGCCGACGCGACCCAGGAAAAACTCATGACCATGATGACGCTCAGCGCCGCCAGCCGAGCAGCGTGACAAGACAAGGGACATCCTAATGACGGACGCACAGAGAGTGACGGCGGAAAGCGCGCGCGTCGACTGGTTCGGTATGCTGGCGCGCTTTGCGCCGCTGATCTTCCTGATCGCGCTGATGATCATCTTCGCGGTGCTGGAACCGCGCTTCATGTCGTCGATCAACCTGTTCAACGTGATGCGGCAGGTATCGATCACCGGCCTGCTCGCGATCGGCATGACCTTCGTCATCCTGACGGCCGGCATCGACCTTTCGGTCGGTTCACTGCTGGCCTTCGCCGGGCTGGTTGCCGCCGCCGTCGCCAAGGGCGGCATGCAGGATCGCTTCACGATCGGCGAAGGAGCGATCGGCTGGGGCTGGGAACTCGCCGCGCTGGCGGCGATCGCGGTGGGCGTTTGCGGCGGCCTGCTGCAGGGCCTGGCCATTACCAAGCTCAAGGTGCCGCCCTTCGTGGTGACGCTGGGCGGCATGTCGGTGTTCCGCGGCGCGGCGCTGCTGTTCGCGGCCGGCGGCCCGATCTCGGGCTTCCAGCCTGATTTCACCTGGTGGGGCCAGGGCAAGATCGGCCCGGTGCCGGTTCCGGTCATCATCTTCCTGGTCGCGGCGCTGCTCGCGCATATCGCGCTGCGCTACATGCGCTATGGCCGGCAGGTCTATGCGGTAGGCGGCAATCCGGAAGCGGCGCGACTATCGGGCCTCAACGTCAACTGGGTGATCTGCAGCGTCTACGTCATCATGGGCTTCTTCGCCGGCCTCGGCGCCTTCGTTCTGTCGGCGCGCCTGAACTCAGCCGAGGCCGTCGCCGGCACGGGCTATGAGCTGACCGTCATCGCCTCGGTCGTCATCGGCGGCACCTCGCTGTTCGGCGGCGCCGGCACGATCTTCGGCACGGTGATCGGCTCGATCCTGATTGGCGTCCTGCTCAACGGCCTCGTGCTGATGAACGTCTCGTCCTACATCCAGCAGATCATCATCGGCGTGATCATCGTGCTGGCGGTGGCGTTCGACACCTTCGCCAAGTCGCGTCGCCGCAAGGCCTGATCCGGCCAGCCTTCGATCCGCACATGGAGAAATGGCCGCGCCTTGCGCGGCCATTTTCGTTTGCCCGGCCGCGCGATGCCGGACCGATCACGGGAAGTCGAACGAAAGCCGGCCGCCACCCGTGGTAGCATTTGGCCAGCCGGGCGGCCTCCGGGATGAGGGATCCCTGCCGGACCGCCTGCGTCCTGGAGGAGGAAGCAATGCTCGAGCATGCATGTACGCCCCCAAAGGGGTGGGGCCGGGGCCGCCGGATGGCGATGGTGGCGGGGATCGCGATGACGCTGGCCTCTTTCACGCCCGCCTGGGCGCAGGACGCCACGGAGGCCGCCGCCGCCGACCAGAACCGGCAGGAGGCGATCGGGATCGTCAAGGACATGGCGCGGTATGTCGGCGGCGAGACCGACATCACGCTGTCCTTCGACAGCGAACTGGAAGTCGTCACGCCGCAGATGGAGAAGCTCCAGTTCAACAGCTCCGGCAAGGCGCAGATCCACCGCCCCGATGCGTTCCGTCTTAGCCGCACCGGTGGTTATGCCGATGTCGAACTCCTGTTCGACGGCAAGAGCGTCACGGTCTTCGACAGGAACACCAATGCCTATGCCACCGAGCCGGTGAAAGGGTCGATCGACGAGGCCATCGACAAGCTGCGCGGCGACCTGATGCTGGACCTGCCGGCGGCGGACCTGATGATCGCGGACTCCTTCAACGCGCTGATGGCCGATGTGGTCGAGGCCAAGCATATCGGCCGGGGCGTCATCAATGGCGTCGCCTGCGAGCATGTCGCCTTCCGAAACCACGACACCGACTGGCAGCTCTGGGTCGAGGTCGGCGAACGGCCGATTCCCTGCAAGATGGTGATCACCAGCAAGACCGTTGGCGCCGCGCCGCAATACACGATCCGCATCACCGACTGGCACAGCGGCACGCAATTCCCGGCCGGCACCTTCACCTTCAATCCGCCCGCGGATGCCAGGAAGGTGGCGTTCCCGCAACTGGCCGGCATCGACGAGATTCCGCCCAGCGGCGCGATGCCGAACGACATCACATCCGCCAAGGGGGCCGCGACCTCGGGAGAAGGCAAATGACAGAGATCCGTCAAACCCGGGCGGCGCGCCCGGCCATCCGCTTCGCGGCGCTGACCCTTGGCCTCGCCGCACTTTTCATCTCCGAGGCGCCGGCACCGCACATGCCGGGCTTCGGTCTGGTCAGCCGCGCCGAGGCCGTCATCGGCCGTCCGCTGACGCCGCTCAGCTATGCCGGCGTCGCGCGCCGGACCACGCGCCGGGCGGTCGTCGGCGGCGCCTATGCCGGTGGGGCCTATGTGGCGGCGCCCTATGCCGTGGCGCCCCGGCCCGGTTGCGTGCGCGTCGTCGATGCCTATGGCCGGGTGTTCTGGCGCTGCGTCTAGGCATCCTGGCAAGGATGAGCCAGGCGGCGGCGCGCCGCCTGGAGACCGGGAAGGCGGGGGGTCGTGCCTATTCGGCGGCGACGGCCTTGCGCTTGCGGTTGGCGGCGCGCGCCTTGTCCAGCACCGGCTTCAGGAAGTGGCCGGTATAGCTGCGCGGCTCCTTGACGATCTGCTCCGGCGTGCCGGTCGCGACGATTTCGCCGCCGCCGTCGCCCCCCTCCGGGCCGATGTCGATGATCCAATCCGCCGTCTTGATCACCTCGAGATTGTGCTCGATGACCACGACCGTGTTGCCCTGGTCGACCAGCGAATGCAGCACTTCCATCAGCTTGGCGACGTCGTGGAAATGCAGGCCGGTCGTCGGCTCGTCGAGGATGTACAGCGTCTTGCCAGTGGCGCGGCGCGACAGTTCCTTGGCGAGCTTGACGCGCTGCGCCTCGCCGCCGGAAAGGGTCGTCGCCTGCTGGCCGACCTTGACGTAGCCGAGGCCGACTTCCTGCAGCGTCGCCATCTTGTCGCGAATGCCGGGCACGGCCTGGAAGAATTCGTGCGCCTCCTCGACCGTCATGTCCAGCACGTCCGCGATCGACTTGCCCTTGAACTTCACGTCCAGCGTTTCGCGGCTGTAGCGCTTGCCCTTGCAGACTTCGCAAGTGACGTAGACATCCGGCAGGAAGTGCATCTCGATCTTGATGACGCCGTCGCCCTGGCACGCCTCGCAGCGGCCGCCCTTGACGTTGAACGAGAAGCGTCCGGGGCCATAGCCGCGCACCTTGGCTTCCGGCAGGCCGGAGAACCATTCGCGGATCGGCGTGAAGGCGCCGGTATAGGTGGCCGGGTTGGAGCGCGGCGTGCGGCCGATCGGCGACTGGTCGATGTCGATGATCTTGTCGATGAACTCCAGCCCCTCGATCCGGTCATGCGGGGCGGGGTGGATATGCGCGCCGTTCAGCCGCCGCGCCACGGCGGCGTAGAGCGTATCGATCAGGAAGGTCGACTTGCCGCCGCCCGAGACGCCCGTCACGCAGGTGAAGGTGCCGAGCGGGATATCGGCCGAGACATTCTTCAGATTGTTGCCGCGCGCGCCGATGACGCTGATCTTCCGAGACTTGGAGATCGCGCGGCGCTTTTCCGGCACCTCGACCGAGAGCTCGCCGGTCAGATACTTGCCGGTCAGCGAGTTGGGATTGGCCATCACCTCGGCCGGCGTGCCCTTGGCGATGATCTGACCGCCATGCACGCCCGCCTCGGGGCCGACATCGACGACATAATCGGCCGTCATGATCGCGTCTTCGTCATGTTCGACGACGAGCACCGTATTGCCGATGTCGCGCAAATGGCGCAGCGTCTCGAGCAGCCGCTCATTGTCGCGCTGATGCAGGCCGATCGACGGCTCGTCCAGCACATAGAGCACGCCGGTGAGGCCGGAGCCGATCTGCGAGGCCAGGCGGATGCGCTGGCTCTCGCCGCCCGAAAGCGTGCCCGAATTGCGCGACAGCATCAGATAGTCGAGGCCGACATCGACCAGGAAGGAGAGCCGTTCGCGGATCTCCTTCAGGATACGGACGGCGATCTCGTTCTGCTTGTCGTTCAGCTCGGCCGGCAGCGTCTCGAACCACTTGTAGGCGTTGCGGATCGACATCTGCGAGATCTGCGCGATGTGGTTGCCGGCGATCTTGACCGCCAGCGCCTCGGGCTTCAGCCGCGCGCCGCCGCAGGCCTTGCACGGCGTCGAGGCCTGGTAGCGCTCGATCTCCTCGCGCGCCCAGTTCGATTCCGTCTCGCGCCAGCGGCGTTCCAGATTGGTGACCACGCCCTCGAACGACTTCTGCGTCTTGTAGGAGCGGGTGCCGTCATTATAGACGAACTCGATCTCGCCCTTGCCGGTGCCGAACAGGATGGCGTTGCGGGCCGCTTCCGGAATCTCGTCCCAGGGCGCCGTCATCTTGAAATTGTAGTGCCGGGCGATCGCCTCCAGCGTCTGCGCGTAATAGGGCGAGGACGACTTGGCCCACGGCGCGACCGCGCCCTGCTTCAGCGAGACGGAGCCATCCGGCACGACGAGATCGGGGTCGATCTTCTTCTCGGAACCGAGGCCGTCGCATTCCGGGCAGGCGCCGAACGGGTTGTTGAACGAGAACAGCCGCGGCTCGATCTCGGTGATGGTGAAGCCCGAAACGGGGCAGGCGAACTTTTCCGAGAAAATGACACGGCGCTCATTGCCCTTCTCGTCCTTCTCGTCGGCATATTCGGCGATCGCAATGCCGTCGGCCAATTCGAGCGCGGTCTGGAAACTGTCGGCCAGACGCGCGGAAATATCGCCGCGCACGACGATGCGGTCGATGACCACGTCGATGTCGTGCTTCAGCTTCTTGTCGAGGACAGGCGCCTCGTCGATCTCGAAGAAGACGCCGTCCAGCTTGATGCGCTGGAAGCCCTTCTTCTGCAGCTCGGCCAGTTCCTTCTTGTACTCGCCCTTGCGGCCGCGGACCATCGGCGCCAGCAGATAGAGCCGCGTGCCCTCGGGCAGCGCCAGGACACGATCGACCATCTGGCTGACCGTCTGGCTCTCGATCGGCAGGCCGGTGGCCGGCGAATAGGGGATGCCGACGCGCGCGAACAGCAGGCGCATGTAGTCGTAGATCTCGGTGACCGTGCCGACGGTCGAACGCGGATTCTTCGAGGTGGTCTTCTGCTCGATCGAGATGGCGGGCGACAGACCGTCGATCTGGTCGACGTCCGGCTTCTGCATCATTTCGAGGAACTGGCGCGCATAGGCCGAGAGGCTCTCGACATAACGGCGCTGGCCTTCGGCATAGATGGTGTCGAAGGCGAGCGACGACTTGCCCGAGCCGGACAGCCCCGTCAGCACCACCAGCTTGTCGCGCGGAATATCGATGTCGATATTCTTCAGATTGTGCTCGCGCGCGCCCCGGACGGAAATAAACTTGCCAGAGGTCGCGCCGGAAAGCCGCGCGTCATCATGCTGAGCCATGTGTCGTCTGTCCAAATGGATGGGGTTGGCGTCGAGACGCCAAGGCCCAGATTTAGGCTATCGGCCTCTCCATACAAGGAGCAGACCGTCATTGTCGCGGCATTCGGGTGATTCACCTGACGGGATCTTGCCAGTTCGGCATGAATTGTCTAGAACAAAAAGGGAACGAAGGGCTCCGCGCGCCTCCGGGCAGCGATTGTCTGGTGGACAAGGCCCGATTGTCGCGGGCGGGCCGTGTCATTTCGGGATAGTTTGGGGCCAGCAAAGAGGCAAGAAGGAACAGACCATGGCCGGAAGCGTCAACAAGGTCATTCTCGTCGGCAATCTCGGGCGCGACCCGGAAGTGCGGCGCATGAATTCGGGCGAGTCGGTCGTCAATCTGAACATCGCGACGTCGGAGAGCTGGCGCGACAAGCAGAGCGGCGAGCGCAAGGAAAAGACCGAGTGGCATCGCGTGGTGATCTTCAACGAGAACCTCGCCAAGATCGCCGAGCAGTATCTGAAGAAGGGCTCCAAGGTTTACGTCGAGGGCCAGCTGCAGACGCGCAAATGGCAGGACCAGACCGGCGCCGAAAAGTTCACCACCGAGATCGTGCTGCAGCGTTTCCGCGGCGAGCTGACGCTGCTCGACGGTCGCTCCGGCGGCGGCGAGCAGTCTGAATATCAGGGCGGCGGCAGCGATTTCGGCCGTTCCAGCCCGCTCGAGGCCCCGCGCGGCGGCGGCCAGGCGCGCCAGCCGGCAGCCACCTCGTCCTACGCGGCCGATCTCGACGACGACATCCCGTTCTAGGATTTTCCGGTCACCGACAGGAGAACAGGCCTCGGTTCATACGAACCGAGGCCTGTTTCGTTTTCAGACCATCACGCCGTCGAGAATGGCGCGGAATTCTTCCGCCGTCGCGGCGCGGGGGTTGGTGGCGTAAGAGTGATCCGCCAGCGCCCGCTCGACCACCCAGGGCAGCACGTCGTCGGTGACGCCCAGCGTGCGCAGCCCGGCCGGGATGCCGAGGCGACGGTTCAGCGCATCGAGCTCATCGGCGAGATCGGCCGAGGCGGGCAGGCCCATGGCGGCGGTGAGGCGAGCGATCTTGTCGGGCACGGTCGCATGATTGAAGCGCAGGATCGACGGCATGAGGATGGCGTTCAGCGTGCCGTGATGCAGGCTCGGGCTCTTCAGGCCGCCCAGCGCATGGCTGAGGGCATGAACGGCGCCGAGGCCCTTCTGGAAGGCGAGGCCGCCCTGCAGCGCCCCCATCATCATCTCGGTGCGGGCCTCGAGGTCGCCGCCATTGGTGCAGGCGCGCTCGATATGATCCCAGATCCGGCGCGCTCCATCGAGGCCGATGGCGTCGGCCGGCGGATTGATTCGCGGCGACAGGAACGTCTCGATGCAGTGAGAAAGACCGTCGAGGCCGGTCGCGGCCGTCAGGCCCTTGGGCAGGCCAAGCGTCAGTTCGGGATCGCAGATGGCGCGCTTCGGGATCAGATGCGGGCTGATGAAGCCAAGCTTGCGGCCATCGTTCAGGGTCAGCAGCGCGGCGCGGCCGACCTCGGCGCCCGTTCCGGCCGTGGTCGGAACGGCGATGATCGGCGCGACCTTGGCGCCGATACGCGCGACGCCGCCGAAAATGGCGGCGTAGGGCTCCAGCGGGCCTTCATGGGTTGCAAGCAGCGCGACGCCCTTGGCGAGATCGATCGGCGAGCCGCCCCCCACCGCGACGACGCCATCGCAGCCTTCGGCCTTGTAGACCTCGAGTGCCGCCAGCACGGCTGCCTCTGTCGGATTGGTCGGAATATCGAGGAAGAGCGGGGCGCCGGCCGGCAGAAGGGCGGTAACGCGGCCCAGCAGCCCGGATGCCTGCAGGCCCTTGTCGCTGACGACCAGCGGCCGGGTCACGCCAAGCGCGGCGAGGGCATCGGGCAGGGCCGACACGACGCCGGCTCCGAACTCAATCTGCGTCAGGTAGTTAATCGTGCTCATTCGCGTTCTCTTCCCGGTACGATATTCAAGGCAAGCGGCCGGCGCGGAGATTGGCAGCAATGGCCGCCGAGTGACAGATGGTTTTTGCCTTCGCCGGGACGGCGCGGGCCGTTTTCAAGGA
>Ga0182738_1002045_pt1 | contig 24365 bp, 17 predicted proteins | sample eDN5th30CBELigMG_FD_128876 | JGI IMG/M metagenome (GOLD analysis project Ga0182738, IMG submission 128876) | Enriched Miracle-Growth compost microbial communities from Emeryville, California, USA - eDNA 5th pass 30_C BE-Lig MG (version 2)... ...
CTCATGGATCATTATCTCACAACATTGCAAAAAAGGCAAGAGCTTTATCTCGAAACTAATATGAACAGAAAGTATTTATTCCATGGAACTGGAAGCGTCAACCCTCAAGTCATATATATGGATTCTGATACGGGTTTTGATTTGCAATATTCGAAAGTTGGAAGTCTTTATGGGAGTGGTTTATATTTTGCAAATGAAGCAAGCTATTCCCATAAAGGATATGCTCATAAAGTTGATACGAATAAATATCAATTATTGTTGGCAGATGTGTTTGTTGGGAATCCTTATATTACTCCTTCAAATAGAAGTTTAGTGAAGGCTCCTAAAGGATTTGATTCTGTCCAAGCAGCTGATTTGTTTTATGTGGTGTATAATAACTTTCATAGTTATCCACTTTACTTGATTGAATATTCTTTAAAGTAATTGAGATTATATAAAATAAAAAGTAGATTAGCGGGTATTGGAATATTGTGTCTAGAAAATGTGTACAATAATAATTTACAAATCGAAAGGGGAAAAAAATAAACAAAAAATCTCGCTCGCTTGATGAATAGTTTAAGAATATCTGTGAATACAAAAAAGAAAAAAGAATGAAAATTGATAGACGTGAATATGATGAGTTTTTACGTCATTTCCTACTCTGGATTATTTTTTGAGGAAGGAATCTTCAAGATTGACAACTTTCTTTAGTTACCAAATGCAGAATACAGGAAATAATTTTGCTAAAAAATTCAAAGGGAAAATTTCTCCTGACAAGCAAAGTCATAATACGAGCATGATTAGCATCCTGTTGACGTCACCTATAAATCAAATTGTCCGCGGACGCTAAACTCGGAGGGTTTTTAAAAATCTGAAATTTCGTTGTAACAATCAAAATTTTAAATTTCAGAAATTTATTGCAATGAACGGGGCTCAATCAGACCCTAAACCTCTCAAAAGTGAAGAAGCCCTGTCTAAAGCCCCTGAAGATATGAATTTGGATATTTCAACTGCATGACCCGACCAGGATGATCACTCCTCTATCGCTTCTCCTCCTCCTTTCCAGGAGGCTCGTTACTCTATCGCTTCTAATCCTCCTCTCCAAGGCCCTAGAGATCCCCGAAAAAGGTTTAACGCTTGTCATGTTTTCTTAGAAGAAGATGAATTCTCCAAATTGTTCAATCATCCTGACATCCAACACAGAGCCGTGTTTCTTGATATAACTCATGAGAATAAGGATGGGTTTGTAGAGGCCAATATTTTCTTTGATAGCGAAGTCTCTGGTACGGCGCTTGAAAAAGCCGTTTGGGGAAAGCCCAACGGTGCTCTGAAAAATCTCAAGAAAAACCGAAGTTCAGTCTGCCCTGAATTTCTTCTGGATGAACTCAATGAGGACAAAACCGCGAAGAAAGATCAAGAAAGTTCCGAAAAAGAACCAAAAAGTAAGATTCTTTTTTTTGTTTCATTCTAACAAAATGTCTTAGGTTATTACAATCCTGCTGCAACTCCTAAAAAATCTATTTTGAAGAAGAATGGAAGGTTTGCTAGTGAGGTTTTTGGACCTCATGTCCATCAACAGCCCAAGAGACTCAAATTTATTACTGAGAATTTCTGTAAAACTTTTATTTTCAATATTTAAGTTGTTTTAGATCATGCGAAGGAAATTACGAAAATAGCTGCTGTACTTTTCCGAGCTATGCTTGTATCCATTTTCGACTACTTTTTGGGAAGAAGAAACGACATATTTCTTCCTTATTATCATTTCAAATAATTTGATAGAATATTCTTTAAAGTAATTGAGATTATATAAAATAAAAAGTAGATTAGCGGGTATTGGAATATTGTATATGTAGCGGGTACAATAATAATTTACAAATAAAAAGGGTAATAAAATAAACCAAAAACTCTCGCTAGATGAATAGTTTCAGAATATCTATGAATACAAAAAATAAAATGAAAATTGATAGATATGGATATGATGAGTTTTTACGTCATTTACTCTGGATATAATTTTTTGAGAAAGGATTTCCGAAAAATGTCTAGATTTACTCTTGCATTTTTAAAGGTTCATTATAGATATTTTTTTCAAGCCATATTCTTTCTTGTTGCTCAGTATTTTCTTTTCCATCATTATTAGTTTTACTCAAGACCTTTTTATTCTCTAATTCATTGGGGTTGTTTTCCTCAGTTTTTTTAATAGAAAATTTCGAACTATTTCTTGGCTTATTGTTATTGTTGTTGGTGATATCAGCCAGCCAATCTTCAGTTTTATGAAATACCCCTTCATCATCTTTACTAGATGGCTTCAGACTGAATTTCTTTATTTCGTTTGTCAGCTTATAAATTCCTTCTTCTTTATCCTCTTCATCGGAGTAATTTTCATCATCTTCTGGATATTTTTCTGTTTCGAAATGAGGATCTTCCAATGCAGTAAAACTGAAGCTTTTTTCAAGTTTCAAGAAATTAGGTCTAAAAACTTCAGCCCCTTCTGGGCCAGTTTTTCCTCTTTTTGGTTGTAAATTGGAAATATGAGTATTTTTTTGGGTCTCGCCAGATTCATCATTATGTTGATGTGACTCATCACCACCAGCTTTCGGAGTAGCATCAGTGCATCTTTCACAAGTTTTGACAGGATGAGGATGACAAGGGACAGAGTGTTTATAAACTCGTGAACTTGGATGGTAATGAGTATTTCTTTTAAGCGTATTCCTTCGATATAATCTTTTGAAATGTGCTTGTGTCTTGGGAATACTCGTATTTGGATTTTTACCACACTAATATGGTGAGAGAGGTTGATGATTGAAAAGGTACATTAGTGATCCAAGGATGCATTAAAGCTTCTGAAGGACAATATCTGTTTTTGGGATTGATGCTAAGACAATGTTTGACAAGATTTTTAGCTTGTTTTGAGATGGTATCCCAAGGATCTGATGGGAATTCATAATGACCAGTTTTGATTTTTTCAATCAAATCTTGCACACTGTTGAGGGAGAATTAGTTATATTCCAAAGGATTAAAATGATACAATTCAGCTTGGAAAGGTTGGTAACCACAGAGCATTGTGTAAAGAACAACACCAGCACTCCACATATCAATTGCTTCTGTGTATTCACTGTCACTGAAGACTTCAGGAGCAGTAAAGGCGATAGTGCCAGTATAAGTCCACATTTTGTAATTTTCAGTTGAGAGGAAAGAAAACTTTTTCTTTTTATTTTCGATGAATTTAGAGACGTTGAAATCTGTAATTTTGACGATTTTTCCATCTAATAAAAATTTAATATATGGGCAAAAATAACGGACAAAAGAGTTTTAAGCTTTTACACAAAAACAGAGGATGGGGATGGTCTTGGGAACATTGAAATAAAACGCCAAATGGGTTTAAATGTCTCGTATTAGACCTTATCAGGCGAGGAAAGGAAAAAAAAAGAACAATCAATTAAATTTAATCAGAGAAAAGAATTCGAAGAGAAAAAGGCAAGGAAAAGAAGGTGAATTGAAAAAACCGTTACCTTCAGAGACGAGAATGTTGTTTGGTTTGAGATCTCGATGGCAAACTCCATTGATGTGAAGATAATTAATACCAGCTAGAATTTGTTTGAAAATTCCGGAAGCAACAGCCTCTATTAAGGGGTTAAAATTAATTTTGTCTCTTTAATTAAAAACAGCGTACCACTATAGTGACCCAAATCCTTTATGACATCAAACATTTCTCTGCATTCTGCAAGCTCCATAACCGTATAAATCTTCTTCTTGAAATAATCAACGTATAAATCATACACCTTGATGATATTTTTATGCTTGAGCTTTCTCTGATTTTTAAACTCTTTGACGATCTATGAGGAAAATAAGATTATGAGGCGAATTTTTAAAAATACTAGAGTAAGGACTTCTAGATCATCACGATAATGCACAACCTTCACTGCAACCGGAACATTATCCGACATTCTTATACATTTTTTGACAGTTCCTGTGGTACCCTCACCCAAGATTTCTCCTTCCACATAATACGCATAGAAGTTGCCTCGAATAAAATGTATATTTGGATCATTTTCAACTTCAAGATCCTTTTTAATTTCATCAATTTCACTTTCAACATCCCTTAAAAACACACTCGATCGATAATCGGAGTCTCTAGAAGGGCTTTCTAGATAATCCAAGCTTTGTATGTTGTGCCCACTTAAAATACTTCCTTTATGATGACTCATAATGCTACTTTGATCAAGACTATGGCCTTCTTCATGCTTATGTTCTTCAAATTTTGTTGTTTCTGGCAGTGTATCCTTTCCAATATAGCTGCCAAATAATGAAGTATTATGATGATCATCATTTCCAACGTCTAGGTAGAGATGAGGATTGGGTGAAAAATGTGGGAAAAGGTACTTGTTGGAGTAAAAACAAAGGAGGAATGAAAATGGGAAGCTTTATCATGGGATTCGTTATGTTCACTAAGTCTTTCAAGGGAAGTGACGGATTTGATATATGGTTGTGGAAATAATGTTCCTGTTAAGGAATAAGAGGGAAAGAGCATCTTCTATTATTACCTTTGATGAGTTTACGATATTTTTCCATGTTTGATTTATTATGAGGAGAAGAATGATGACTATTTTCCAAGTTCAATGATTTGGGATTGGCTCGATCATCATCCGAATGAAAATGATTATTTGTGGTAGGGACAACGGTGTGAGAATGTGTTCTTTCAGTATTAAACAAGGAGTCTAAAAGTGGGTGAGAGGAGATAGACTGAGAGGGAAGGTACTTTTTAGTGAAGAGCGCATATTTTCGAATTTGGTATTTTTTCTTTTGAAAGGGACAGATTCAAGGGTCAGATTGCTGGAATCAAGAGATTTGTTGGAAAGTTCAGAAGCAGAGTCATGGTTAACAGTGGAATTCATCTAAGAATAGAACAAAAAACAAGATGATTGAATTCTGTTAAAATAAAGCAAATAGATCAGCCCCTTTTTTTTAATTCTATGTAGAGTTTAATTTAACTTTATTAGCTTTGCCCCAAATTCATAGTAGCTTCTTTTTTTTCAAAGCGAGAAATTTTTGATGAGAGAGAAGTGAATCTTTTAATTTCTGGCTTCTGTATTGAAACCTTCTTTGTGGAGAAGTGTTGAAATATTGAGAAAAATTATCATTCCTTCATTTGTAATAAAATAAAATTGAGAATATTTTTTGAGATTTTTTAATATCGAAGGTATCATGAGGAGGAGGGAAAAAGTTTTTGAACAAAAAAGTTTTTAAAACATCAAGAAAAAACCAATTTCTCCCACCAAAATAGATAAGAGGTCGTTGAATTTTCCTCCTCTTTGAATCTGAAGGGTTGGGATTGAATGATGAATCAACAAAAAATTTTCAAATATTATTTTAAATAAAAGCTACATACATGTCACTAAAAATTGATGTAGAAATAAGCGGAAAGTCCAGTACTTCATTTTTTTTTTCAAACCTTACAAATAAATTTTTTCATTTCTTTTTGGATAAGTTGGTTTCTGATTCACTCTTTCAGATTTCTGAAAAAAAAAACCAAAGTGATTCTCTTCACTCAGGAAAATATTTACTCTCTTAAGTTTAAGAGGAAGTGACCTCATCATCCTGAGGGGGATAAAACAGTGACTTTGTTTTGTGTTGATTGTTTCAAACAAACACAAAGATTTTTTCTTTGGAACGTTTTGATAATTAAACTTTATTGATTTATTTTTGTTGTTGATCATGGATGATGATCACTCCAATCATCTCAAATCCCCCATTCCACCTCTCTTGCTAAGTACAATAACTCATTATTTTCTCGATTTATTCATGTAATTTTAAAAGAGGCTGAGAAAGAAAGCAGAATTTCACTCCCAAATATTCTCAAAGCGATCCACCCTAATCCCAATAAAAACAACCTTTCCAAGCTCAAGATCCCCAAGATAAGGCCTGTGCTTGAAGGATACTCAAGTTCTCGGGCTAGCCAATATCGAATTTCAATGCCTTCCCTTGAAACAAAAAGAAGTACTAGCCAATTAGTCGAAGAAACAACTCCCACAAAGAAAGATACCACAAATATAATCAAAGTTTCACATCTAAATCGGCACAAAAGCACAATTATAAGCAAGACAAGCGAAATAATTGGATGCTCGGTAGTAACTCCTATTGCAGGTGTTGATGTACAATCTCAAATTGGAAATATTGCTTCGATATTGAAAACGGCTAAAGCAAGCAGTATACCATTGAAAAAAGAGGTTTTGAGTTTTGAGGATAAGAAAAGGTCAGTGAAGAATATCTCAAGGAAAGCTAGATATATTGTGAACACAAAAATGATAGAAGCCGAAATTCGGGAGACTTTAATTTCATATGACGTCGTTGATAAAAATGGAAAAAAGTCATCTCAAAGGCCAGGAATTTATACAGGCAGGCGAAGAAGCCTGATAAAATTAAATGATGCAAGTGTATTGAAAACAAGCGCAAATCTGGTAGAAAACAATTATACTACTCTTTCAAAGCGGCTAATGACGAAATATGTCCATGAAGTTGCAAAGCAATTTGTCTCGTATAATGCTGCTGAAACTCCAAAGGTTGAAAAATCTCAGGGTTCATCTTCACCTCGAAAGAAATCTCGTAAAAAGAAGCATAATTCTTCACGAAGACAGAAAAATGAAGAAGAGAATAAGGAATATCTTCCTCCTCAGGAGAATTTTATTTCAGCAACACCTATAAATTTATCTGAAGAGCCAAGAAAAATGAAATTGTCAAAATCACAGCCAAAACAGGTTTCATTTTTTGGTGATGGGCAATCTGGAGAACTTCCTGAACTGTGTATTGAGAATAGAAAGGAGAAAACGCCTATAGGTTCTTTGGATGAAATTAATGAAAAAGATTGGAAGGTGAAGAAGAGAGAAATAATGAGAAATCAAGAAGGAGAGCCTTTGTATAATATTGATGTATGGGAGAATAATCCGAAAAAAAAGGATGCTAGCAAACCGCCAGCAAGAAAGATTTTATTGAGTTATTCGGACAAAAAAGAAGGTCATCAGAAGGTTAGAGGTCGACAACTTTTTGGGAATACATTATTAAAGAGAGTAAATACACCACAAAAAGAAGAGGATGGAAGTGTATCAGAAAAGAAGAATACAGTGATAACGATTTCAGAGGAAACATTTGAGCAATCAGGATTCCACAAAGGTCTAAGTCCTTTAATACAGGACTTGATTTTATAAAATCAATCATGTATGTATATCCATTATGTATATTTAAAAACATATGCCTGATGTAATATTTCAATTATTTTTTTACATGTTCATATTGATAGATTCCTAACTAATGAGCAACTCGCAACGATGTTAATTTCCCTTCTTTTTATAAATAGATCTCATTACCACCTTTTTGACTGTTCTTTTGATCGTATTTTCTTCTATGAGCAAGATAAGCTTCAACCTCCTTATCATCCTGTTCTTTAAATGCATATTCTTTAGCCTTTGCTTTTAAAGCTTCGATTTCTTCAACTGTAGTATCTTCAGGGAATATTAATGCTCCCTGGAATTTACTTATCTTCATCAAATCAAAAATCTACAATGGGATTTGAGTAGTTGAAAAGAAATATATCTTACGAGTTTAAAATCGATGACACCTTCACCAAGAGGGACTCTTTGTTCTTTGAGAACTTTCTTTCCTGTCTTGACTCCTGCTGGAACAGAAACATCTCTAAGTAAATAGGTTTAGATTGAAGTGTTTCATGAAAAAGTCAACTCTTCTAAGCCAGCTGAAGGGGCAGGTGCAAGAGCATCTTCTCTATGAAAAGAGTCAATAATCGAAGCAAAAATAAAACTATACTCAACAAATTTATAATCATAGAGATTGAAAGCTCTAAAGTGAGGTTCGAAACCATAGCAATATTGGATGAACTCTGTTGTGTTTTTCTTCTTGTCTTCTTTAGGTGCATCAAGGAAGGCTTTATTCAGTTCAACATCAAAGGCAAGATTTTTGCCTTTGTAAATTTGGAAGAATTTATTCAGGTTTTCTTTGTTGCCTTGGCCATCTTCGTACTTCAACACGTAAACAAGGTCAGCGAATTCAAGGCATTTAAGGGTTTCTTCAAGGGTGGAGAAATTCTAAGAGGATGTCACCCAATAATAATTATTCTCGAGTCTTACGAATACAGCCTTCTCAAAGGATTCTTTCTGTTCGGGATTTATTGCGGATTTGAATAATTCGTTGCTTTCCTTTAGAAACATTGAGAGGTCATTAAGTTATGCTTTGAATACGACGAAGAAGAAGCTTTGAGGGAATAAAGTATGAGCGATTTGTTTCGAAGCTTTAAGGCCGAATTGGAACTCATTACGAAGGAATTCTTTAGATTTTTGGTTGAACATCATGGAATATCGAAGACCCTGAACTTTTGAAAAATAAGTCTTTGATGATGAATGAATAAGACTATACTTTCAAGCTCTGGAAGTTTTTGTTGAAGTTCTTGGATGTGATTGCAGATATTTACAACATCATTTTGGTCATTATTTTCTCGAAGTTTGATGACTAATTTATTGACTCCTTTTTCATAGGCAGCGTTGATTTTCTATTAAAGAAAGATTAGCTGGATTGTCATTATAAAAGAGACATCAATAGTGTTTGGAAATTTGCTGTCGTCAATAATGTCTTTTCCATTCACGCTGAGAGCTGGCAGGAAATTGTTATTGAAAAGGGATGAGGATAGAAAGAGTACCAAAATTGAAGTATGAATCCTCGAATCTATAAAGAGTCGAGAACTGTCTGGAAATGACAAATTTAGGAAGTTGGACAAATCTCTTGAACATATGAAAAATTAATTTGAGCTAATTATGACCTGATAATTTTATGTCAAAGTTTTACTTGTTTAAGAATTCGGAATGAATGTATAACTTTTCTGTTGATTTTTCTTGGCAAAGAAACTCGAATTCAAAAAAATATTGGAAGGAAACTTTGGCCATATTTTCCAGAACTTTGGAATTAGCCTTAAGCATTCCAACTTTTCTCTTCCAGTTTAATTCGAAATTCTATGAGCCAAATAGTTTAATTTATCTTTGAGGACAAAATGTTCAGTGAGTCAATAAACGAAAGAATAATAATGTAGATATTGGAGAAAAGTTTATTTATTACCTATAATAATAACTGTTGAAAAACATACAAATTAATAAGAGGACCATATGAACACGAACAAACACCAAAAAATTTTTTAAGATTGGCTTCCGGTCACTTTTCTTAATGTATTTATATAACTTTTATTGACTGAACAATTTGTGCTTGAAGATGAACTTGCAATCCCTGAGCCACTAAATAAACCTCCTTCCTGTTCATCTGGCTCCATACCCCCTCTTGGGATTCTCGTCGCATCAATTGAAGGATTACTCTTTAGCTCTTGCAACAATTTATCCAATTTGGAATAAGTTGTTGAGGCTTTAGACTCGATTTTAATATTCAAGTCCTTGACTTTCGGTTTATGAGCAGACATGAGTAATTTTTTGGGTAAGAGAGAAACATCTGAAACTCTTCCTTCCTTTTGATGATGAGATTCAATTTTATGCTCAATATTCTCCTTAGATTTGTGCGAAATCCACTCATCTTCTTGTGTGGAATGGTGGGCTGAGAAAGTAATATATTCTTTTTTCTTGATTGGTTGGTCCTTTTTCACAGTGGTATGATTGCTCTGACTGTTCTTTTTAAATTTAGATGAGTTATTCTCAGGGTTCACGGTATTTTCTTGATTTTCTTTATTCATATTTTTAGTGCTTAGAATAGTTTGAGTGCTAGGATTTGATTCAAGATTTTTATTCAAGTTGAAGCTTTTATCGACATTATAAGAAACCGATTGATTTTTATCCTCTTTTCTTTTGAAGCACTGTGACTCATTAATATCTCGAATATACTCTGTCAGTTTCGAATCGTCGATCGGTTTAAAGTACTGCATTTTAAATGAAAAGTCACTATGCTTCGAAGGCTGGAGTTCATTATTTCCAGTAAAATTCATATTGAGACTACTTCTTGTCTGTGCAAGAGGCATGCGAGAAGATGATGCTCGATTGGGACTTGAAAGCTTATTGGGGTTGGTAGAAACTTTACTGGCAACAAGTTTTGAGGAATATTGATCACGCTGTAAGGTTGCAGAGTTGCTAACTTTTGTGCTTCTAGGCTTGGAATCTTTGACTATAACAGTAGCCATTAAGCTGTGATCAAGAGAAGTTTCAAGCAATGTTGTATTGGGTCTATTATGAAATCTCTCCTTGCTCGTGGGGGAAGTTTTGGGTATGAGATTTTGGGTTGTAGTTTTTGGAGCAAGAGTTTCAACAGATTTGGTGGAGATTAAGAGTTTACTCTCTTGATTCTCAGATGTCTGTTTAGAGGTTTCTTTATTCTCTTTTTCTTTAGAGATTTGAATGGCTTTTGGAGTCAGAGTTTGAGAAGATTTGATGGAGGCTTGGGGTTTTTCTTCGTTTTCGTAGATTTGTTGTTTAGAAGTTTCTTTATTTTCTTTAGGGATTTGGATAGTTTTTGGAGCAAGTGTTGGAGAAGATTTGAAAGTTGAGTGTTTATTTTCGCTTTCAAGGTTTTGTTTGGGAGCTTCTTTGACAATTTCTTTATTCTCTTTGGTGGTTTTTGGAGCCAATGTTTGAGAAGATCTCGTGACGTTTAAGAGTTTATCTTCATTTTCAGAGATTTGTTTCAGAAGGATATCTTTATTCTCTTTCAGGTCAATTCCCTTTGGGATTTGAACAGATTGCGAGACTTTATGGACGCTCATCATAGAAGTTGGGACTTTATTGATTTTATTAAGGTCGTTACAGCCAAAACTTTCTCTTTCTTGAGTGTGAAGAGTAGGAGTGCTTGCTAAACATGGACTATTCTCATCCACCATTTTCTTTTTATCTTCTTCTCTCTTTGTCTTTGAAACTGCATTCAAGTTACAATCTATAACGAGTGCTGGGTTTGCTTTGGGAGTGGTTTTTTGTGAAGATTTTGTTGGAGCAGGAATAGTCGCAGGTTTAGCTTTGAGCTTGGGAGTAATGTCTGTCTCTTCTATACCATAACTGGTGCTTTTTGCCATAACTAGATTTAAAGAGTTTTCTTTTTTCATATCATTTGGTTTTTTGTTGATTGGCTTTGTGAGATTTGGTTTTTGAGGCAAAGGGCTTTTTGGAGTGTATTTTTCCTTTACAAAATAATGTTAAAACCAAAACTACGAGTCAATAGATCTTACTGTCATGACATTTTGAATAAGGCAACTGTTTTCCTGAAGGTTGATGCTTTTCTTTTCATCCATCCATTCATAATTTGGATCGATATTCCCATCTGAATGAGTTTTCAGCTTTAATTTAAGCATATCCTCTTCTTCAATGATCTGAGATTTGCTTTCGTTCATTTCTTTGCACGAAGGAAGATCAGAAATGATACTGGTTTCCGATCTTTTGACTTTCGGTTTGACATTAACAGGCGAACTCGCTGCTTTTTGAGTAACACTTAATGCTTTGGGAGATCCTTGGCCCAATAATGAATTAGAACGAGCTTTTGTAAGTCCATATTGCGTCCCCTTATAGTGGAATTTCGCAAGGTACATTGGATTTGCTAATGTGGTATTTGGTCTGTTGGTTGAACTGGTATAGATTAAGGTGTTTTCGCCTAGATCTAATCAAATTAGAAGGTGGGATGGGAGAAGTGATGAGTACATGAAGGTCGATTCCCTTTGGTGGTTTTAGTTGAAGCGGATTTTTGAGAGAACGCCATTCTTTAAGTTTTTTAAAAAAAGTTTTTGAAGGATCGTAGTAGAGTTAATTACTTTTTCAAAAAAATAATTTAGTTGTTAACTTACCGATATTTATCGTGTGTTTTTTAAAAATCAACCTTAACTCATTATGGAGAATAGATCTTTTTGAAATTAATTAAAAAGATAAGGCTTCCGAATAAGTTATTGTTTTTCAGCAGTCGACTCATATAAATTAATTAAGATACGACGAAAGTGATAAAATTGATATTCATACATACACACAAAGTACACTCGAAGGAAAAATAATTTTACACTTTTTTCTCTTTTTTACGACCAAAAAATTTTTGAAAAAGACTTTTCTTTTTCTTCTTCTTAGCCATCTCCTTACCCTCATCAGGCAGTTGTCTTCCATCATCTTCCTCAATAATAAGCCCATTTTTATCATCTTCAACTTTATGCAAGCGTCTGAAATTAGCAAAATCTAAATTCGCATCGATCGTCTTTTTCAACTTTGAAGCGTCCGGTTTCTCATAACGATAAGTAGTTTTATGGGCATATTCAATCAAGTATAGCGGATAGCTATGAAGGTTATTATATATCACATAGAATGATTCTCGAGCTTCTACAGAATCATACCCATCTGGAGCCTTGATTAAATTCCTATTTGGTCCGCTTTTGAATGATCTTCCGAGAAAAACGTCTGCCAAGATCATTTGCTGACGATCTGCACTGACTCTATAGCCATATCCATTGTGTGAATAGCTTGCATGAACAGCAAAATACAGGCCTTTTCCATAATTTCCAGAGACTTTGGCGTGCTGGATATCGAATCCTGTATCAGAGGCTTTGTAGATTTGGTCAGGTTTGGCAGTTCTGGTTCCGTGAAAAAGAAGCCTTCTATTGATTTCTTGATTAGGTCTGAGTTCTTTTCTTTTTTGAATCATTGTAACATAATGATCCATTAGGTATTTGTTTTGGATACGAGTGATTTTTGTAATTTGTACATCTTGCAAAGAAAACTTGAAAATTGCGCTGACTTCTCCAAACTCAACACTCGCTTCAGGAACTGCAATTTCAGAGTACGATCTGGCATCCTGAAATTCCCAATATTTTGGATATAAAGATCTTTTAGCTCTAGCTTCTAGATCGTGAAGATAAACCTTCATTTCCATGAGATTTGCTAGAGAGCCTGAGGCAAGCATTATATCATATCCGATATCACATTTCACGTCAAGATCTTTAGCTTTCTTCAAGATTGCAGCTTTTTCGACTCGATGAAAGACTGAGATGTTTATCTCGGCCTTGCAATTGCTACTCTTGGCTTTCTCTGGTGGAGGTAGAATCACTTCTTGACTTCTAGCTGAGTGCTTGGCCTCTTCGTCAGCACAATCAAGAGTCAGTTCATATAAGTAGCTCATGAATTCCGAGATATTTTCTTCTTTGCCAATTAAAACAAATTCTCCTTCGGTCTTGTTTTCATGAATAAGGCTGAGTTCTTTTAGTTTCTTTTCCAGCTCGTCAAATTTTTTCTTCACAAAATTTGACAATTTCACGGATCTGCTTATTTCATTGGGAACAATCTTTCCTTTCGCAACATCAAGGCCGTTGATAAACTGAATAAATTGGTTCAGCGCCATTTCATCACCAGAAGCTGTGATATGATTATTCACTAATTCGTGAGTTATTTCAAGTTCTACAGCTTTCTTGCTGATCTCATCAATCAGTCCCAGAAGTGATTTTGATATAAAGATGATTTTTTGGACTACATTAAGGCGAGGACTGGGATTATTACACATTTCTCGTTTTTTTGGTTCAAAGATCTGTTCAGTTTCCGCCACATTCTCCACAATCGTAATTAATCTCTTGGTGTACCAGTCGGGCATTATTGATATTTCATATCCTTCGTGTATTTTGGTATTTATCAAGTCTGCAACATAATTTTGGGCGCTTTCTATTGATTCAAAAGTGAGAAATATGGGCATTAAAATTTATTCTACCAAGGTCTTTTTCTTGAATAAATTGTCTTTCTGCAGGTTTTGGAGGGACACCAATCTTGAGAATATTGCCTTGACTGCAGTTGATTTCAAAAGTTTGTTCTAAGAAAAAGGTGAGATGAGTTGAACTAAGAGAAATACCATTGAGATAGATTTCAAAGAATTTTTCGGTTTGGAAGTTTAGACGGATAGGTTGAACAACTTTAGGAGCGATAGAATCAAGGCTCATAGCTAAAGATAATTTTTAGTCGAATAATTATAAAAATTCCGAACTCAGATGCAAATTTGGATGAGTTGCAGTTTTAGTTTTGATTCTTTTTCTGATGTCTCTAATTATCTTCAATAAATATTTTAATTTCAACAAGAGGTTTATTTTCTGAGGGGTCTTGTCCAAAGTCTGCATTCAAGACATTCCTTGTCTATTTCTTGTGGAAATCTCAATTTGAGAATGTAGAGGTTATGAGATATGTAGTTGAAAAGATATTGGGTCGGAGAAAATTTTGAAGTTTAAATCTGATACTACTGTTGTCCGAAAAATTAAATTTAGACCTTTGCAAATTTGAATTATTGATTCGAACCCTTCTGTGTGAAATGGCTGCGTAAAAAGCTCTTCAAACTTCTTGAGGAGAGATAAGGTGGCAATATCTATTCTTTTTCTTTCTAAACTGAATGAACTTGAAGAGTTTGGCAAAAAAGATTTCACAGTTCTCAACTGAGAATTCAAAAAATTGAATGATACAGTCATTTAATTTGAAAATTCAAAAAACTTCACAAGAGAAAAAATATTATTGTTAGTTAATCTCTTCAATAAGAGAGTAGTCAGGCAATAAGAAAACATATTGAAGAAACATTATTAACAGAGAAGAGAGAGAATTATCAAGAATATACAGAGATATTAGGAAGGAAAGAAACGATTAATCTGAATCATCTTGAGTTTCAGGAAACTTGGATTCGTATTCAATGAGATAAAGAGGGTAACTATGGAAATTATTGTAGATAACATAGAATTCCTCTTCGGTTTCAACAGAATCATAGCCTTCAGGGGCCTTTCTAAACGTTCCATTTGGTTTGCTTTTGAAGGATTTTCCAATGAATACATCAGTGAGCAACATTTGCCATTTATTTTCTGCAATTTCATGACAAAAGCCATTGTGTGAATAATCGGCATTGACAGCAAAATACAAGCCCCTTCCATAAGCTCCAGTATTAGCAAACTGTAAGTCAAAACCAGTGTCTGAACTTTGGTAAATAAGCCTTGGAGATGAATGTCTTGTTCCATGAAACAAAAGCTTTCTATTTGCTTCATGGTCTGGATACCTTTCCTTTCGCTTCTGAATCATAGTAATATAGTTTTCCATGAGATATTTATTTTGAATACGGACCAACTTTGTGATATTAAAATCTTGCATAGTCTTATAAAACAGATCTGCGACCATAGCAAACTCTTCGCTCGAATTTTCAACAATAATTTCCGAATAATGATCAAAATCCTTGAAATCCCAGAATTTGGGGTACAAGAGCTTTTTGCAGGTAGCTTCAACTTCGTGCAAATAAGACTTGAATTCTTTGACATCATAGCACCTTCCTGAGACAGAGATCAAGTCATAAGCAAAGTCACAAGTTAACTGAAGCTCTTTGGCTTTGTTTTCAATGGCTTCTCTTTGCATCCTATGAAATGGTGAAGCACTGATCTCACTCTCACAAATATCATTTTCTGAAGGTTGAAGTTTGCTGTTATTTTGGTCTTCAAGATAGGAGAGTGTAAACTCATAAATCCAAGTAACAAATTCAAGGACAGATTCTTGAGGTCCTGAGACTGATATTTTTTCATCGAGAACATCATATGTGAGTCCAAGTTGTTCAATTTTTGTTTTAATTTGGTCAAGTTTAGCCCAAGTAGAATGATGAAATGACAAAGTTTTTGAGATAAGCGGTTTGAGATCAGCTTCTTGTTTTCTAGAAATAGCGAAATTTTTCTTTGATTTTTTCTTGGGCTTTAGTTCTTTGAGAAATTCTTCAAACTGCTCAATTGCTGACTCTTGGCCTAACAATGATGAGATGACAACTTCATTGGCTCTAAGTTCAAAGGAGAGATTTAAGTCCTTGGCTTTTAAGTCTATTAAGTCTCTGAACTGACTTATCAATTCGGGAGCTTGAATAACTTTTTGCTTTGCTTTTGAGGTGCTGTTTGGCCTGTATTTGAGGTTTTCGTCAAGATGTTGAAAGGACCTCGACCTCGCTTGGTTTTTAAAGAGAGAAAAAGGCTGTTTTGATTCAATACCTTGGTTGGTATTGACTCCAAGTTCAGTGAGATATTTTTCTGAGTCGGTGGACTCATAGGCTCGAGTAATAGAAAGAAGATTTTTAGAAGAAGAAATAGAAGACATGGGAGTAATGAGAAGAAGAAATTAGAAGTTTAAGAGAAATTTTATAAATATTTTTGAACGTTTACATGCTATTTCTATTAGAAAAAATAGATGGAACATTTTGATGGGGCTATGGTTGTTTCTGGAATTTTCAAACTTTAGTTTGATTTTTAATTAATTTTCAATTCATGAAAATGTTTCTACAGGATCTCTTTCGATTTCTTTTTCGATGTAATTTTAACCTTCTTTCAACTTAAATATGAATGATGGGAATGTTTTTATAAAAAGAAAATTTTCCAAGGTTCGAAGATATTTTACAAATTCTTTCAGATTAATTTGAAGAAATTTTCGATTTCTCAAGTTACAATTTGATCAAAATATCAAGAATTTTTTTGTTCCAGAGCGATATGATGGACGATTCTCTGAGCCATTACTCAGTTTTTGGCTGTTTCACATTGTGGAGAGGTTTGATAGCAAAATCAAATTTAAACCAGAGTTCGATTCTCCTTTGGAGTTTTCTTTCTTTCACAACTTTGCATGCTTTCTGCATCTTCTAGAAATATTTCTCAGTTCGAAAATTGACTCTGCTCTGAATATAAATTCTTTCATTGAAAAATGAAACACGCCAAAATTTGAATTCAACGTATTAAAACTCAATAGATTTTTGCCAAAATTAAATTTTTTAAGCGCGATTTATTCTTCACTTTCCTAAGAATGGAGCATCAAATTCTTTTCTATCGAATCGAACGAAAACTCATAAACATGACATCATTAATTTCGAAGAATTGGAAAATGAGAGGCATAGAAGCAAGGACCTTTAAGATAAAGATTAAGTAAAAGGGAATATTTCTGAAAAGAATTCACATCCTAAAGGCATCAACTCTGGATAAAAGATGACAAGCGTGTATATGAACAAATGATCAAAAGAAGACAAGTTAGTCGATGGAAGTAAAAAAGCATTGAAGTTTTTCTAATAAAATTGTGAAAGAATTGGCAAGATTGAGTTATCTAATATTCCAAAGTTAAATAAGGCAATGAGATATGCCAAGAAAGTTTACAGATTCGAGCTTCAAGACAAGTCAGTGAATTCCCAGTTATTTTCTTTTTTTTTAGCAAATTTGGTCGAAAACTGAAAGGAGCTTTTCCAAATTTTTTAATCTTTTCATTTTAACCTTTATCATAAGGTTTGGACACTTCAGGGACATGAGTAATACGAATTTGACGATATTATTTCATCCTCTTAAAAGATGTCGTGAGATAAAAAAAATCGAGATGCAAGTTACACAGTAAGGCTTCAAAGTAAAATCAAGGACTTAGTGAGTTATTAGTAAACCAAATTTGACCGACGTCGCTCTTTTTGGGCTAAGTCATGTTCTCAAGAGACTTGGATCGCTCAAGCAAATATCCTTAGAAATTGAAGAGTAAGAAGTATCTTTAATTTTCTTCGATTGATTAATTGTTAGGAGCTCACGATTTACTATGTTAGCGCTTTGTCATTTCAATCACAGTTTGAGAATGCTGAAATATCTAGAAGATCTGAGCTTTAGCCAGTATTAATTCTCATAGAAAGAATGGTTAACTTGGCCATAGTTATCGAAAGGTACTTGGAAGTTCTCTCTCAGCACTGGGAAAGTCCATAAAAAGGTTGGTCTCTTTAGAAAGACTGGTTGCTAATTGTTTTGGAGAGTAAGTTAATAAAGAGGAAACTTTAATAAGTTTTCGGAGGGTCCTAATTGATGAGAAAGCAATCGCAAATCTGCTTGAAAGTTGTACTCAAATAACTTCTTTGCAAGATATCTGCATTCTTCTCCCTTACCAAGTAGTTTTTAAAATAAAGAGTTCAATGTTGATTTTTAAGCTGATCACTGACCAGAGCTTATCAAAGTTGAAAAGTATATTAAAGAAACAAGAATCTTTAAACAGCCTTCAACTAGACGTTTCAAAGTAGGATTTTTGTTTACTCAAGTCACTCACTTGTAAATTAATAGTTGCGAAAGAATTACCGGAGAAGGATTAACAAGTATTTTTGAGGGTTTAGCAGATCAAGTCTCCTTGCAGAATCTTGATATGAAGTTTAACGAGTGAATTCTCTGAATAAAAGAAGTTCTTAATTTCTTTATAGATGTGAAGGGATTACAAAAATCGGATCAGTTGACCTTGGGAAACTTTCATCTTTATCAACAATTAAGTTTGGTTTTTTTAAGTAAGATCTTCACAAGAGCTCCAATAATTTAATAATTAGTTGTGAAAATTTCGGTGGGCCAGAGTTAGCTGCTTTGGGCAGTACTTTGGAAGGGCTCTCTTCATTGCAACAAATTACAATTGAGTTGACAGAGTAAGTGACAAGAATATTTTTAATCTAAAAGAAACTTTGAGGGTGAGGAAGATTGATGAAAAAGGCTTTGCTGCATTTACAGAAAAATTACAAGGTTTGATCTCACTCCAAGATGTATGTCTATTTTTTAGAGGGTAAATGGCAACGAAATATCAACTAAAAAACTGAGTAATAGTTGTGACGAATTTGGAGATCATGAATTATCAGAACTTGGAAGATGCTTTGGCGAATTGATTAACTTACGAAAAATCACTTTGCATTGTGACGAGTCTAAAAAATTTATTTCTCCAAAGCCATTAACTTCATGATAGTTGTGCAAATATTGGCGATCGAGGTTTGATTAATTTTGGCAGAAACCTCCAAGAAAACCTCCAAGAACATGTTCCTTTGAAAGAAATCGAATTATACTTTTCAGAGTAAGAGAGAATTTGGGAATAAAAATTTTTATATTTTTCGAGGTGTGATAAAATAAAAGGTGAAGGACTCTCAGGTCTGAGTGAAGGTTTTAAGAAGTTCGAATCTTTAGAGAAATTAACTCTTGAATTTTCCAGGTATCTTTTGAATTTGAGCTGATTTTAATTTTTTTAGCTTTGATTATGGATCGGAAAACATTGAGAATCAAGGGTTTTTCTCTTTTTGCAAGAATTTAGAAAATCTCAGATCATTAAAACAAATTAACTGGTACTTTGATAAGTAAATCATTTTTATAGAGAATTCGTCTTTATATGATTCTAGAACTCGTATTTATGATCAAGGCCTGCCCAGACTTTTCAAGTCATTAAAAAGATTAAAACACTTAAGAGAAATCGATCTTCACTTCGGCCAGTATGAACACAATATTCCTTTGGATTTAACTTTTTTGTCGGTGTCCTATGGCTCAGGAAGCAGTGAAAAACTTTAAGGAGGATTTGAGAAATAAATTCCCCAAAAAGTATGTATTACAGGCATTGTCAATGGATAAATAATGATACCTGTTTTTTGTTGTGGAAAACCAAAATACATTCTGAGAAAAAGTGCTATTGAAATATATATTGAATTGAAATTAAAAAAAGTTTATATTTTTATGCTGATTGATGAAAATAAATTGTGAGAATCTTCTTTTACAGTTCGAGTTGGAAAAAAATCCTTTCAAATCCTGAAGGAGATTAATAGTGATATGATAGGATATTGGTGAATCTTTAAAGCGTTTTAAAAAATTGGATTTGATTCACCTGGCTTTTTTTCAGTATCTTGAATCCAGCATTTCATAGTTTTAACCTTATCTTTTCACTAGCTGCTCCGTTACTCGGAAAGCAAAGGAAAAGTTAAAGGAAAGTTTGAAAGAGGTATGTCAAGACATCTGGATAAATGGAAATTTCAAGTAAGAAAATATGTTTGTGTCTTGGGAATAAGAAGTATCATTAAAATATAAATTGAATAACAAAAAATTCTGATTTTTTATTTAATCTGATTCATGAAATAAATTGCGAAAATCTATTTCCAGCTAAATTTGGTTTTGTTTCCCAAAAAATGATAAACTGAGAAATTCTTTCATCTAAAAAATTTGTGAAGAAAAAGAGTTTTAAGGAACTTTTAAAGTAAAGATTATCCCTTTAAATTCTGTCAGAATCCCTAGTCTATTAAAAGTTATAAAATATTCGTAAACAAAGAAATAAATCCACAAGTCCAAGGAAAGGCATATCAAGCTGTCCTCCAGATATTATGAACATTATCGAACCAGAGATTGTTCAAAACATTCATCTTAGACTTGGAACTGAAAAGTTCTTTCATGTGTCTTTAAATGGTACAATAGAGAACTGCTAAAATGGCAGACTAATTATTTCAATAGAAAAGAAGCTTCAGATAACTTTTAGACAAGGCAGATTGGAGAATAATAAAGAGGTCCAAGGTTCAGTTGAGACCTTTATCGAAAATAAAGATAATTTGGGTATTTTTTACAGTTGGAAGAATTATATTGATTTTAATGCTAGATTCTGCGATGAATTTTATGTCAGAGCTGATAAATGGGAAACTTGATGCTGGCTATGAGTTAGCATCAGCTGAAGAACAGGATATAAGTGTTCTTCATGAAATAAAAGAAGAAGAAAATTTAGTTAAAGAAAAGGATGAAGAAGCTAAGGAAATTGTGGTAGAAAAAATTGAAAAGCTTGAGATTGAAATTGTTGCTCCTGGACCCGCTATGTCCGAAATAAATGATCCAATAAACGAAGGAAGAGCGATTATGATGCCAGAAATCGCATGGGGTTATTTCGATGAGATTGACAAAAAAGCCAATGAATTCAATATAACTTATGAGTTTATTCAAGGAGGGATCCGAGTGAAGGGAGCTGAGGACTTGCTGGAAAAACTCGAATTATTTATGGAAGGATTATGTCTAGCTGGTGCCCGTCGTTGCGAAGAAGAGGAAGAAAAGAAGATTGACATGAGAAAAGATGCTGAAGTCGGAAACAGCAAAGGTCCTTATCAACAGAAGGAGATTAAATTATCGAAGAGTGTGAAAGATAGCATGAAAGAGATAGAAGACAGAATGGTGAATTTGGAGATTATTTATGAAAATCTTGATGACAGATTGCTTGTCGCAGGATATCAAGAGAACATCCTCGAATTTTTGGCTTGGTTGTATGAGCTGACACTTAACGCTTTGGAGATCGAGAATATAAATTTGAAAGAAAAGAGAGTTTTTGTTGATAATAATGCCTTTACGCAGAGCGAAATTAGCATCTCGACTTTCCACAGAGTAAACCAGCAAGAAATAACCAGGAAGGCGGAGGATATGGGGATTTTGTGTGAGTTCGGATATGATGTGCTGATCGTTGCTGGAGAAGAAAGCAAGATAAAAGATTTCAAGATATATCTCCATGAAGTGGAGTCCAATGCAAAGAAAGCTTTATATCCTAAATATTGGGATTTCCACAATGTGAACATGTTTTCTGAGATTGTTGTGATGGAAGGAAGCGAAGAATTCCAAGAGGTCTCTGGAAAATTCTATCAGTCTTTGCAGAATGGTGTGACGATACAGAAAATAACGAGAATTCAGAATAAATATTTGATGGATGCCTATGTGACAATGCTCCAAAAAAGACAAGAGATTTCCGGTGGGCTTGAAATAAATCGCCAGTTATTGTTCCATGGCACCAGGCAAATCGAGCCCAAGAAAATTTACATGAGCTCTGACACTGGCTTTGACCTTCAATATTCCAATCCTCGTGGATCATATGGTAAGGGAATATATTTTGCGGTCAATTCAAGCTATTCTGTGAATGGATATGGTTTTAGTTTGGGCAATGGGAATTCTCAGATTTTCCTTGCAGATGTCTATGTTGGAAAATCCTTTAAAAGTGGCCCAAATAACAGTCTTGTGAAAGCTCCCGAAGGATATGATTCAGTCGAAGCAACAAATTCTTTCTATATTGTTTACAATAATTTCCACAGCTATCCTCTCTATTTGATTGAGTATTCTGGCGGTGGAAGAAATAATAATATAAGGCTTGGTGGTGTTGGGGGCAGTTTATTCCCTGTTAAGAATCCACCTCCAAATAATTTGCTTCAATCAAAACCTTCTGGATTGCCACTCAATAATAATCAAAACGGACTTCTTTTTGGAAATCAACAAAATAACAATCAAAATAATTTGAGTGGAGGAATTTTTAAGGGGATTCAGCCTCTTAATAATAATCTCCAGAATCAAGTAATTTTTGCGAATCAACAACAGAATAACAATAACAGTGGATTATTTATGAGTCAACAGCAACCGAGCGGGTTGTTTGGAAGTCAACAACAGCAAGGTGGCGGAGGATTATTCGGAAACCAACAGCAACAAGGTGGAGGTGGATTGTTTGGCAACCAACAACAGCAAGGTGGAGGATTATTTGGGAATAAAAACAACTTTCAATAAATCAATAATATTTGAGATTTGTAGTGTGTCTATAAATTTACTAAGTTATATTCATATGTATGCTATATGATCTATATTTCACCTTTAAAAGCATGAGAGTATTTTGTATCTTGGAGTTAAAAAAATTCTTGAGATAAAGACGATCCTTAATCAGGAAAATTCTGATCTTAAATAAAATCTCTCTTCTCAAACTATCTTAACTTGATTAGGAAAGTATGAATGGACTGAATAAATATTTTTTCCAAGTTATTTAATTGTCAGAAGTAAGCAGGAGAATAAAGATGAATTAATTTCATACAATAAAAGCAAAAATGTTCAAGATGTATTAAACTAACTATTAGAAATGAATAATACAGATAATCTTTTTTGATTTGAGCAATAAACGTTTTAACTCGAAATAAAACGATTAATATAATTTGATAAAATTTGATTTATCATGCTTCTTCATGAAATCACTTTTTCTGTATATCTTGTCTTAAGCATTTCTGAAACCAGGTTTTGGCATATTCTCCGGGATCCTTCTAACATTAAACATTCAATAGAATCAAATGATTGTCTCCATTGTGATCCAATTTTTAAAATAAAAACATGAAGAAATTTATCTCACAGAGGAATTAAGTAAATTACTTTCGAAAAAAATTAATATTATCAGAAATACTTGTTCTGTATGACTCGGAATTCAAAGGAAAAACTCACTCTCAGTGACGACTTTCTTCAATCTTTTGAATGAGTTGGCTCGAGAGGATAACTTTTTCAAAAATCTGACGAAAGATCTTCATATTCAGATCGGATTTATCAAGAGCTACATAATATTTAAAGTAAGCGATTCAAATATCAAATATTGTGAAAGAATTTAAAGTTGAATTGATTCAAGTTTTATTGCAAAGTATATTTTTAATAAATCAAATAATTTTAGCTAATGGCCGTCAAAGTGGATTTTTGCGTACATCTCTCTACCTTGCATCTCCTTAACCGAATAGTCAACCACTTCAAACCTTGTTTGTGCTACTGAGACTATTGTGGGACTCATTCCTATCATAGCCTTTCTCTATTTTGGGTATTTTTCAATTCAAGAAACCAGAGGAAGAACTGCTTATCACAGAGAGAAATACACTTTCCGTCACCTTTCAAAGCTTATTTTATCAAGCCTCATCTCTTTAACTACTTTAAGTATAGTCTGATTTGTCACATCATCTCATGTATTAGTATTTTTGGTTGTGTATATCTTAAAAGAGACTGAGATTTCTTTGAAGACAGCAATCGTAAGAACTGAAAGAAGGATATTTTATTGATGTGAATAGACCACCGGTGTTTCGTTCATGCTCTGGGTTTACAATTCATTTTTGATCCGTAAAGAGTACAACTGTCTTGGGTATACTACCAATCACTTGAGAATCGCGTGGATCACCATGTTTGTCTGCGAACTCATTCTCCTCATCTTCGCCTTAGCCGTATAATAAATCGTTTTCTGTGACATCCTTTTGTAACATCTTCAAAGGGCAAAAATACTGATGATTTTGCAAAAGTGGAACTTATCTACATCTTGGATTTGATCTTCAATCTCTCTATCAGTAAGAAATCCTTCCCAGAGACAACCTCATGTCTGATTAGTTATTATTGGATTTGTCTATTCAGATGATTATCCACCAGAGACTCCTAAACATGACAATTACAAGAGTTTGATGGATGATTCTATTCATGTAATTGAGGATGGATATTTTGAAAATTCTGCTGCATCTCTTGACAGGTCAGTGGATAAGTCAATGGAAAGATCGCAATTGAGTGAAGCTGGAGAAAGAGATAGCGTAAGAGAAGAATAAGAAATAATTACTAAATCCCTTTTTTTAGTTCTTTAGACCATTCGAAGAAACTGTGGAAGGACCAGGAAATAGACCTAGTCGAAGGGAAGGCTCCATCAGAGAGAATAACGAAGTCTATTCTGTCAGAGACCATTTGGGTGGTCCCTCAAATGTGAATTTGAAGCAAGATATCGGATTTATTCAAGATGTGAATGTCACAGACTCTGAAGAAATTATCAGAGATACCAAGTTGACAACAGTATATGTGATTGAATACCATATCAGAG
>Ga0182738_1002048_pt1 | contig 24329 bp, 34 predicted proteins | sample eDN5th30CBELigMG_FD_128876 | JGI IMG/M metagenome (GOLD analysis project Ga0182738, IMG submission 128876) | Enriched Miracle-Growth compost microbial communities from Emeryville, California, USA - eDNA 5th pass 30_C BE-Lig MG (version 2)... ...
ACGTGGAGCGGCTCCAGCTAGCCGCGTGATTCAGGAGTGATCGACCGGAGAAGTGTAAGTGGTTCCGACACGCGAAAAGTTCAAAAGGCGCTGAACCAGTACAGCACCACGCACATCCCTCATCTCACCTCGTCCCATCGCCCGGTACTGATAAGAGACTACCGGTCCCGCCAAAACGATAGAGCGACGGAGTAACGCCCGCATCATACCAGGTACGACACGGACGGCCGCGTGGCGGCCAGGTACGTCTACACGCAGTCGAACAGCGGCACGGTGCTGGCCGGACTCAATACGACTGTCACATATGCGCACGATCTCCAGGATGGAGTCACGCAGCGCGGATTGACCGTTGGCACGAGCACCTTCAACCACTGGTACGACGTTGACGGCCGTGGGCTTCTCTGGAAGGCGTACGCGTCGACTTCATCGACCAAGCCATCCACCCCGGACGTTACGTATACCTATCGCCCCGGTGGCGCGATACAGGGGCGACAGTTTGCTGGTGGGCCGCTCGTGCCGATGCGCTACACAATCCGCGAGGAGCTGGAGCGTATCGGAGATCCTAGCTCGACCAGCTATCCCTTCTCCGCGCGATATGCTTATCACGCGAACGGCGCGGTTTCGGAGGCCGAATTCTACAGCGCGGGGACGCCGGCCACCGCCAAGCGCTACAAATACGCCTTCGGCACGGGGAGCTACGATGCCTTGAATCGGCTAAAGAGCGCCGATTTCTCCCCGTGGAGCGGCAGCGCGTGGACATCGACACTGGCGCACGACCTGAGCGGGATTACCTATGACAAGGCGGGGAACATTACAGCGCTCAAACGCTACCGAGAGAGCGCTACGCTTATCGATAATCTGACCTACTCGTATCCCTCGGGCTCAAACCGCCTGAGTTCAATCTCGGACGCAATTTCGGGGAATACGGAGACGTGGGATGCGAGGAGTGGATCATTCACATACGATGCGAACGGGAACCTGAAGACGGCGCCAGCGCCTTACTCGCTCACTGCCGTGAGCTACGACCACCGCAATCTGCCCCTCTCGCTGACACGGAGCGGTGTGAGCACGAGCTACCGTTACGACCAGGCTGGCCAGCGGATCACTAAGCAGGTTGCGAGCGGTAACACTGAGATCTATTTGCTCGATGGCCCTACCACACTCGGCATCTTCACTGTAAACGGCAGCGGTGGCCTGGTCGCATCGTACTTCAATGTGCTCGCCGGCAATCGGGTCGTTGGTCGGCAGCCTGGCACCGGAAACCGTCGCTACTACCATACCGACATATTGGGCAGCACTCGGGCAGTGGTGGAAGGCAGCGCCGTGGTTGAGAGCTATGACAATGACCCGTGGGGGCTCCTCCTCCCGGGTCGCACGCTCGGGAGTGGGACGAAGGAAGGATTCACGGGGAAGGAGCGTGACGCAGAATCAGGACTGGATTACTTCGGAGCCCGTGTCTATATGCCAGCGCTCGGGCGGTGGACAAGCCTAGATCCGTTGGCCGAGAAGTACGCGGAGTGGTCACCTTACAATTACGTCTTCAACAATCCGGTGTTGTATTCGGACCCAACTGGCCAGTGTCCTCCGGACGACGATAATCCGTACACCTGCCCCGGCCTCTTGGGTGCCTTCGTCATGCTGGGGCAGGCTGCCCCGGGTATCAAGCATGACATCCTTAGCTTCCTACCACGCAACCTCGCCTGGGCAGTTGGTGGCCTTGCAGTTGAAGCCGGATTGGCCAAGGTGGGAACCGCGTTGCTCACGCGTGCCGCGAGTGCTACAAAAACCGCTGCTGCTGCGGACGCTGCTGGTGCCGCAGACGCCGCAGCCACTGCGGGTAGTATGGGTGCTGCAGCTGCCGATGGTGCGGCAGCGGCTGACCACATCGTTCTTGGCCTGAAGGCTTTCGGGCTACAGGAGACCGCAGCAAAAGTCGGCGGACGTACGTTGTTAGGAGAAGCAGACTTTAAAGGTGCGGTTCTAAAGGCTATTGCGGACCCCGGCACCAAGATTACTGTTAGCCTCGATGGTCTCAGCGGGGAGTCTACCTTACTAAAGGTGTTGCGCGCAGCACAGAAGGGACTTGGTCCTGAAAAGCTACAGAGCCCGACAAACTGGGAACTCGGTCAACTCCTCCAGGCAGGTCGTCTCCCCTCCGTGGAATTCGTTGAGAATGGTCAAAGCGTGGCAAATCCATTTCGATGAGGGACACCTTACCGTGCATGAGCAACGATTACACTTCGAGCGCCGTTTCCAGGTCTGGTACTATACGGTCGGGCATAGTCGATTACTCCTGCGAAGCCCCAAGACCGAGACGCAGCAGACGCGAGTAGACGTTCTCTTTAAGGATGTTGCGGCGCTGAACCTGCCCACTCTCATGGATGGCATCACTGTGGAGTTGGCTGACGAGGCCACCACCCAGGATCTCGCGGGTAGGCTGGGCGCATCATCGCTCAGGGACCGAAGGGTTTTCAGTGTACGAGGGAACGACTACGAGGGTTACGTCGTTGCGGGAATCATGGTTCAGGCCGAGGACACCCTCGAGTATGACGCTCCAAGTTCCTTGCTGACCTGAGGAGGCGGACTCGACCCGTATCGGTGGTTCTTCCGCAATGCTGGCGCAGCGAGAACGGGTGGAAGACCTGCTCGGCAAGTGATGGAGAGCGAACGGCGTCGGATATCAAACGGAGAGGGCTCGGCAGCGCCGCTGCCGAGCCCTCTCCGTTTGATATCCGACGCCGTTGCCCATCAAGTAGCAGGGGCGGGACTCGAACCCGCGACCCCGGCATTATGAGTTCGTCGCCGTGCCCGGCGGATAAGCCCTCCACTCCCGAAGGAGGGGCCTAATGCGGCACCGTGCGGCAGGAAACGGCGCCGCTGTGGGTACCGCTGTGGGTACCTCTACGACGCTAGTCGAGCGCTTCCGCTTGGGCCTCCTCGCCGCCGGGAGCGATGGGCTGGATATGTCCGCGCTCCGGCGCGTCGCTGGCTCCAACGCCATCCCTTCCGCGACGATACGCGCCGCGCTCGCGGCACTGGAGGCGCGCGGTGAAGCGCTCCCCGGCATCGCTCGCACCCGCGGCCGGCCGCGCGAGGTATGGCGCTCCACCCACCACATCGTCCGCGACGGGAGCGAGGAGCGTGGAGATAGGGCGAGCGAGGCCACCCCATCCGCCGGCACGCTCCCACCGCACCTGGCACGGCTCTGCTTCGGTGATCCATGGGACGGAGACGCAGCATGACGCGCCGCGCAGCGAGTGTAGAGCTCGTACCACAAGCGCACGGCGGCTCCCTCCTCGCGGGCGGCAAGCCGGGTAATCGGGGCGGCGGCCGCTTGAGGTCCGAGGTGCGCGCTGCCGCGCTGGAGGGTGCTGACGTGGGCGTTGGGCGGTTGCGGAAGATCGTCACCAGCCCTCGCTCCCGGCCAGCGCTGGTGGTGCAGGCGGCGGGGATCCTCCTCAAGTATGGGCTCGGAATGAGTGATGAAGTGACGCTGGACGAACTGCGCAGCTTCATGCTCCACATGTTCGCGATCATCGAGCAGGAGTGCGACGCGGAGACCGCGGGCCGCGTCATCGCTCGCCTCCGAGATCTCAGGCCATGACGGAGTCCGCAGAAGAATGCGCATTTCACGAGGCCGGTCACGCAATCGTGGCGCTCGCCCTCGGTATCGTTCCGTTTTCGGCAGAGATCGACCCAACATACGCGCGTGGATACGGCGGGAGGTGCGGAGTACCGGTAGGCTTACCGGTCGAGATACAGGTCTGTATCTCGCTTGCCGGGATGTATGGCGAGCGGCTCGTCAACGGTATCGAGCCGAGCGAAGAGCATCTCGGTGGGACCGGCGACCGTCTGTACGCCCGACAACTGCTGGAGCGGGAAGCGCTCACCGCACCTCCAGGTACCTACGACGTCGACGCGCGCTACGCGGAACTCGGCTTGCGCACCGCGCACTTGGTGAACGACCATCGTGAAGAGATAGAAGCGACAGCGGCCACGCTACTCGAGCGTGCGTACATCACTGGCGGGGGCATCGTAATGATCAGCCGTGCCATCAGGTCCACGAACGGCGAGACCTTTGGTCCACTCTTCCGAGTGGACGAGGCTGAGATACTTGGACCGTGGCGGAGGCTTCAAGAGAAGCGCAAGAGCTATTCGCCAGGCCGGCCGGACGAGGATACGAGCTCCGAAGGGAAAACAGGCTGAATACCGATGACGGAGTCCACCCAATCCCACGTTGCAGCGCGCGCTAGGCGCCTTCTCAACGGCCGCTCGCGGGAGCTCGCACGACTCGCGCGTACCGATATCGATTCCGCGTGGCGGCTCGCCTGGGAGAGGGCCCGCGTGGAGACCGCAGAGTTCCACGCCGCGGCCACGGACCGACGATTCCGAACACCCATCACCACGGGGGCGACGGTGCCCCACAGACTCCAACGATAGGAGAATACCATGCCGACACTTTCGGAAAGATGGGCCGCGCGGCACGCGGCACAGAAGCAATCCGCAGAGAGCGCGCTCGACGTGCGCGCGAGGGAGCTGCAGGCAACGGCCAAGCTCGACTACGGCTCCGCACTCATGCGCGCCGAGTGGCAACTCTCGGCCGAAGCTGCGCGTCAGGGCGCCGTAGCGCCGCAGAGCATCGCCGAGAATACCGCTCTGGATGAGCGTGTGAAGCAACTGCAGCACGCCGAAGCGTTGGACTATGCCACCGCGTTGATGCGCGCCGAGCGGGAGCTCTCGGGCGCGCCCCAGGCCGGCATCATCGGCCCTACGGCCGATGGCACGATCCGGAGTCTTCGCACCGGCGAGGTCGTGGAGATTCAGCCGTGGCGGGATTCGCAGCGTGAACCGAAGGCGTTGCCCAATCGCAAGGTGATCACACTCTCGCGCGGGCCGATCTACGTCAGGAGCAACGACACCGTACCCATCACCCTCTAACCCACATCCGGACTCATTCCGAGGGAAACCATGAACACAAAGGACAAGATTGCGAAGCTCGAAGCTCGCATCGCCACTCTCAGGGAGCGACAGGCAACGCTGGAGAACGAAGCGGAGCAGCTCGGCGCTGCCGCCAGGGAGCGGCAGGCCCGGATCGCGAGGGCCGTGCGCGATGGTGAGCCCACCGACTCGGTGGCGACCGAGGCCAGCGAGCTGCGCGCGCTGAAGGATGCGCGGCCGCACCGCGAGGAAGCGGCAAAGCTGGTAGCGCAGGAGATCGTGCCGCTCGAGGCGGAGCTCGAAGAGCTGAGAGTCCAAGCCCTCCGCGAAACGCTGGAGGCCAAGGAAGCTGAGGTGGCGGCTGCGCTCAACAAGCTGGGCGAGCGGATCGGCGCGGCGAAGAGCGAGATCCTCTCGCAGGCCACCGCGGCGAAGCGACTGCACGAGGAGGCGACCGCGCTCGCAGCACAGACCGGCGTCAAGCCATGGCAATACTCACGTAACCGCAACAATCCCCATATGCACGCGGCTCAGGTCGTGCTGAACGCGCTGGAGGGTTACAGCGGTATCGCGCGCACGGAGACGGCGCAGCAGGCGGCAGCGTAGCTGGAGGGCGGCGGTCGAGGAACGGGGGCGGGCTTCCTCACCCGTGGTAGTCGCTTACCCCTGCCATGCCGCATGTCTCGTGCGGTTTGACCGGGCTCCGTCTCCTCGAATCGCTTGCCGCACCGCTGAGGTATCCGAAGGCGAGGGCGCGATGCGGGAGGCTACTTCGCGCGGGTGTGTTCACGGAAGGAATCAGGGCCAACGGGGAGAATGGGGAGGGGTGAGGGATGATAGCTGGCAATGACGAACGACTGGCACTGGTCATAGAGACGCAGGCGAAGCTGGAGGGGATCCGCGCAGCACGCGCGGCGACGTCCGAGTTCGGCGGCGCCGTAAAGCAGATGGCGACACAGGCGGCCGCCAGCACCACCGCGGTTGCCAACTCCGCAAAACAGGTTGCGACCGAGTTCAACGCCGACATCGAAGCACTCAAGCTGTACGGTCGCCAGGTGGACGTAACTAACAAGGATGCGGTCGCGGCATTCCGACAGTCGGTCCAGGCGCAGATCGAACTCGGCGAGGAAACGGGCGCCAGCGCGGCGCAGCTCGCGAAGCTCGATGCGATGCTGAGGCAGGTCGATCGAGACGCCCAGCAGGGGGCCTCAGCGACGGCCAAGAGCTACGACCAGATCAACCCGCGCGTGAAGAGCGCGGCTACTTCGTTCGCCCTGCTCTCGCAGGCCGCGCTCACCGGACAGGGGAGCATGGCAGGCCTCGCGAACGCTGGCGCGCTCGCGGCCGAATCGCTCGCGATGGTCAGCGACTCCGCGAAGTTCACCGCCATGGCCAGCGGAATCGGCGCCGCCGTCATCCCGCTCACGATCATGGCCGAGCTGTATCGGAAAATCGGCGACCGGAGCCGCGAGATCGAGGAGAACGACCGGCGGCGCGCACTGCAGAACGCGCGCACCGTGATGGCTCAGCGCGTGCTTCTCAATGAGCTGAACACTGATATTACCGACCGGCTCACTGCTCAAGAGGGGCTGGCATCGAAGCTGAAAGCTACCTTCGACGCTCTGGCAATCGTCGTCGCGGCCAAGTACGGCGTCAGCATCGGGAAGATCAACGAGCTCCTCGGGCAGCAAACGAAGCTTGGCGAGCAGATGAAGGACACGCGGCTCTCGGAGGCGCGGAGTGCCATCAGCCAGGCACGTGACCAGGCGGTAGCGTCGGAGGCGCTACGCGGCCAGCTAGCGATGGAGACGACGCTCGCGGACCTACGCGCCAAGTCGCAGGACTCGCTCTCTCGGCAAACTGTGCTCCAAAAACTCCAGATCGAAGCGCAGTTCAATGATCGCAACACGGAGATCGCCCAGCGCTACCAGATCCGGGACGCGGACGGCGAGATCGTCACCTTGCAACGGGCGCAGGCCGAACTCGCAAAGGTCCGTGAGAAGGGCGACGACAAGGAAATCGCCAATCAATCGTCAATCGTTCGCGCGGTTCGAGAACAGGCAGAATTGCGCCTCAAGCTCCGGGAGGAGGCAGAGCAAGCCAGGGATGCCGCACTGGCACAGAATGACGCCGAGGCGGCGACGACACGCGCGCTCGCAATTCGAGCGGCACAGCACGCGCTGGCGCAGGGAGACCCTGGGCGCGACCCCTACCAGGATCAGGTCGACGAGATCAACGAGCTGGCCAGGAAGCGTGAAGATCTGATCGGGAAGGAACTCGCTGAGGCGGAAGCGCTGCAGAAGATCCGTGCGCTTCAGCACGCGCGAGCCAGCGAAGCCGTAACCTTGTACTCTCAGATGTCCAAGGCGGCCGCGCTGCATGGTAGCATCGTGGCCAAGGTAGCGTCTGTAGCAGCCAAGGCAATCGCCATCTACGAGATGATCCCCCAGGCCAAGAAGGACGTGCAGAAGGGAAAGAGCGAATTCGCTGCCGGACTCGCGGACTTCGCTGTACCAGGCAAGCAGGCACTGGGCGCGGCGCACATGCTCGCCAGCGGTGCGTACTTCAGCAGCGCCGCGTTCGGGTTCGCGGAAGCCGCGGGCTTGGGCGGCAACGGTGGGAGCGTCGGTAGCGCAGGCGGCGGCGCCGCGGCGAGTGGTGGCACCTTCGAGCCGGCTGACCGCAGCGGGGGAGGAGATGTGACGGTGATTCTGCAGACGGTGGATCCAACCCACCAGGATGTAATCAACGAGGCGATCTATCAGATCAACCGCGGCGGCCTGCTGAACAAGCCCGTAGAGAAGCGCTTCTACGGCGGGCGACCCACGGGCATGTCCCACTCGGTGAACGGAGGCCACGCAACGGTACAGACATTCTCGGGGTGAGCACGAAGAGCGGCTGACCACTCCTGGCGGCCGTAGCGAGCTGGAACCGCTGGCGGTGTGTATGGGATTGATGCCCCATACGCACCGCCTCTTCGTTCCTGCTATTGGCTCAACGCGCGCGATACGGGGTAAGAGCGTGCCCGCACCGAAGCGCTGGACCGCAGCGGTGCGTTGGATCGGCTGCTCACTATCGAGCCCCGCTTCCCACGCTGGCCCAACCGAAAACGACCGTCTGCGGCCGGCCATATGGCCGCTCGACTCGGACCGTCGCGGCCGTGAGGTGAAGGCAGGATAGCGCCAGGCAATAGGGAACGGCTACGGGTGGGGGTGAGGCGGAGTTTTTAGTTTGTCTCGATCGCGAGCAAGGTCGAGCAGAGAGACGAGTACGCCGGAAAGGCCATACGCAGCGAGGTGCCATATCCACCGGGGCTCTCCCCCGCTGGCGGACGCCCACCCGAGCCAGAGCGCCATGAAAGCGCCAGTCGCGAAGCCGGGCGCGATCGAATGCCATCGCCCGTCTCCGTCGTGCCACAGCTTCCGTACGAGGCGCGAAAGCAGGAACACCAGCACCAGCGCGCCGAGGGTTTGGCCGACCTGGAAGCCGAGGTATTCACCTAGCGCGCCGGCCATCACCTACCCATCCGCCTTCGGATGGCCCAACGCGCCGAGGAATTGCCGCCACGCCAGATATGCGGCCACTGCGCCGTAAGTCAGGACGAGCGGGAGTAGCCCATCGCTATGGGCTGCAATCTGCCAAGGCGCTATCGCGAGCACGGCTGGGGCCAGCACCAGATAGACCGGCCAAGGAAGACCCCAGTCGTAGCTATAGCCACTGAGTACGGAGCACGTGAGGTACCAGACACCCGTCGCATACGCCAATAACAGCAAGTGCATGCCGTGGCGATCGAGCCAGCGTTTGATAGCGGGCTCCCTGCGGCTCCACTCTGCCATTTCTCTACCCCCCGTTGGCGTAAACACGCCGCGCTCCCGTCGCGCAGCCCTTCATCCGGTGGTTCGACGACGTTTAACGTCGTGACCGGACTCGCGAGTCCGACACGAGGGTAAGCATGGCAAAAACCGGGAGGCACGTCCAGTACGCGACCGCGCAGGCATGGTGCGCTCCCTATCCAAGCACCATGCCTGCCTGTCCGGCGCTGACGCGCCGCGGGGGTTCGTACCAGCGTGACCTCACGGCTGCGGGCCTCCGAGGCCCGCGAGCGAGATGCCGAGCGCCAGCGCGCCGATGAAAGCGGCCACGGTGAGTCCCACCGACCATACGACGAAATACCACGGGAGCCAATAGAGTTGCTTGTGCAGCCGCTCCCAATGCTCTTCCTGTCGCCGCTCCCACGCAGCGCGATCCATCTCGGCCGACATGCTGGCCGCCCAACGCTCGGAGCGGGTTGTCTCGTCTCCTGATCCCGGCATCTTCACCTCCTGAAAAGGCGAACGGCAGCCCCGTAACAGGGCCGCCGTAGAGCTATCAGAATGACGGGACAGCGCGCTGACGCGTAACCGGGGAGATCCGGGCTGGGGGAATCACTCCGCGCGGTACAATGACCGTCCGAGCGCGCGCAGTAGTCAGCGCCCTCCGGTCTCGGGTTGCAACTTCCCGATAGCAACGGCCGACACCGAGGACGCTGCGACGCGAAGAAAGGGGAACTGCATCCATTGCCGGCCCGGGCCATGACCGGTGCAAATGATGGCGTTGGCGAGCGAGAACCCGGCGGGCTGCCACTCGTCGGGATTCGGGAACTCTGCCTTGAACTCCTCCGCCATGGCCTGGCGCTGCTCAATCGTGATCTCGGGTGCCTCCGGAGGGATGGTGAAGCCGCTACCTCCGAACTCGGAACGGTGGAGACACTCCACCGCCCACCGATGCCACCGCGCCGATGATGTGATCGAGCCGGTCATGATCACGCCATCGACGATGAGGGTGACGTCGATGTCCATCCCGCTTGACTCGGCCGTCTTCACGAAAGTCTCGAGCGCCGATATCACTGCTTCAGCGCCTCCGGGCGCGCTTGGTGGGCTCGCGCTCGAAGAGGTCGCCGACTTCGACCTGTAACGCATCACAGAGCTGGTCCAGGACGCCAAGGGACACCTGCTTCGTGGCGTTCGTGCACATCCGGTTGATGGTCGCGAAACTCACCCCGGATATACGCGACAGCTCGCTCTGGTTGATGCCTGCCTCCTCGAGCAGTTCGCGAAGTCGGAACGTAACCGGCATCACCGGGCACCCCACCTGAATGTCCATGCCACAATATAGCTATAGCAGTAGTGCTTGACAAGCTATAGCAGTACTGCTATACTATCGAGACAACACGAGAACGGGGTAGACGGGTCTACCTGGAAAGTTCGCCCGACTACCCCTCACACGCCCCCCGAAGGGACCGCGCTCGAAGGTTATCGCGAGCGCGGCCTCAGGGCAACACCGGAGGTGTACCCATGGCCACTACGATCGATGTCTGCAGCTGCGGGTTCGCCCGCACACCGTCCAACGCCGAGCTGCACGCCGACTGCAGCGAGCTTCCCTTCTCTCCCACGCGCCCCGCCCGGCCGCAAGTACGACCCGAGCCCGTCCGCCGTGAGAGGATCGTCGAGGTTCGCCATGACGCCGACATACTCGGCGAATACCTGGACGTCGAGCGCACGCCGAAGGGCGGCGTGGTCATCCACCACACCATCATGGGCCGCTCCATCGACTTCGCCTGCCTGACGGCTGACGAGGCGGCAGAGCTCTGCGCCTTCCTGCTCCGCACTCTCCGCCCCGCGGGAGCACGCTACGAACTCACTGAAGCTGGCCGCCGCGCGGTCGCCGAGGCGCGCTCGTGAGCGCCCAGGCCAGCAGCGCCAGCGTTCCCGCGCTCGCGGAGTTCACCGCATACGCGAAGGAGGACCTGGCGCTCGGGCTGGAGTTGGCGGCGAGCGCCTCGAGCCACGAGAACGACCGCACGGCGATGCTCCGCGCCGCGGCGTTCATCCGGCAACTCCCAATTGTCCCCGGCTGCAACCGCTGCTTTCGCTATCCCGCCAGCATGGAGCGTGGTGACCGGTTGTGCGACGGCTGCCACGAGATCGAGGAGGGGCGCCACCATGCCTGAGACGATGGACACCATGGAGCTCCGGGAGCGGCTCGCGTACGCCGAGACGGCCGTCTCTGTCTACAGCGCCGAGTTTCTGGAGGCGAGAGACGCGGAGCGCGTTGCGCGGTTGAAGGTGAGCGAGGTAGCCGTGAAGTGGGGCCGCGCGTGGAAGGAGCTCGACGCCGCGCGCGAGGCGCTGAGATCGGAGGCGGCGCACCCATGAACAGGGCGGTGCGTGGGAGAGATCTCGACCCCGATGCCATCTGGCGTTCCGCCGGCATGACTTGGGAGAGTTTCGGCCAAGCAAACGGCATGACCGGAGGTGCCGCGAACCACGCGGCGCTGAAGATGGGGTTTCGACGTGACTCGGACGGGAAGTTCGCGGAAGCGCCGTGCAGGCGATGCGGGAATCCAACACCGGCGGATCGGCTCGACACGCACCGCCTGTGCATCGGCTGCCGGATCCTGAGTGATCCCAGTGTCGAGCGCTATCACCTCGAGCGCGCGCGGCGCCAACCGATGGAGTACTGGCACCTTCTCACACGTGGCCTGGACCAGCGACGAGGCTGGGAGTGGCTCCGTGACCATGCGGGCGCGTGATGCTCACGTTCGGGTTCTCGTGGGCGCGCTGGCGGCGGCGAGGATGGCGAACATGCCGCGGCATCGACCCGAAAGTCGATCCGGTGATCGACTTATCAGCCAGCCCGAGGCCGCTCGGATCGTCGGCGTGAGCGTGCCGAGCGTGGCTTCCGATTTCCAGCGCATGCCGTAGCGTAGACCGCTCACCAAACACCACCGGCACGGCCGGCAGGAGATAGCCATGGCAACAGCAGCCCACGCCCGCATCGGCATCGTAAAGCAGGACAAGCGCAGAGGAAGGCCGAATCCGCAGCGTTCGATAAGCATCACCGCCGGCAATCGTTTCCTGAACCCGTGGGGAGCTGAGAGGCATTGGCAAGACTACAGGACGCCCGAGTGCTTCTTTCGCGCTGATGTACCTGTGCATGGCGGCCACGTGCAGGCCGAGTACGCGATCATGTGCGACGATGATGGGGAAGGGGGTATGCTCCATCTCTACGCGGAGGACGAGGACGTATTCATCGACACAAATCCGACGGAGATCCTCTACGATCCCGAATCGGTTCGGAAGATGGCGGAGTTCGTCCATGCTCTGGGCGATGCACTGGAGGAGATCAGCCGATGCGTGCGTGAACAGTTACCGGAGCTGCGTCAGCAAGGCCACGCGTTCCGCGAGATGTTCGAGCGGCTCGTGGAAGCATCCGAAGACCGTTTCGGCAACGGGGAGGAGGACGAGTGAGTGCGCCCGCACCCGAGGCGCCCGGCATCTACTCCGAGCGTGCCTTCGGCGGCAGTTACCTCGTAACCATCGTTGGCCGTACCGGCGAGCCTCTCGCGTACATGATGCTTTCCGAACAGCTCACGCAGGGCGAGCTGCCGCCAGAGATACAGGCGCTCTATGACCGCGTGGTTGGCAATCCCGGCCTACGCCTCGCGTAGCAGTCCTCGCACGTACGCCCCGTCAGATCATCGGCGGGGCGTAGGTGCCTCAGTCTTCGCTCGCGGGGCGAGGCTCCAGTGGCGCCGCAGCGCGTTCTTGGAGGAGGGTGAGAGCCGGAATGCTCGACTCCGAGATGTACCACTCGCCGTCGTCCCGCTGGCGCACGTACGGAAGCCAGCCCCGCATCTCGGCCCGATCCCGCGTGATCCGCTCTGCTTCGCTGGCCGTGATCAGCACCGGTGGCCAGAACACCGGCCGTTCGCACCGCCTTCCTCGCCGCCAGCGTTCGAGCTCGACCAGTACGTCGGGCGCGAGGTGCACTGCTTTCTTGGCCATCGACGCGATATATGCATCCACCTCCCGCGGCAATACCGTGGCCCTGGGGGTGTTGCCGCCCGTGCGAGAGGAACCGCAACGCGGGCAACGTGGACGTTTGATGGTGCGAATCCGACCGCAATCGAGGCAACGCACCGCAGCCGGCGCCCTAAGCAGCGTGAGGGCGCGCCGCATGCGCGCTTGGGCTTCTCGCGGCGCTCCGATATTTGCCGCGGCAATCAGGAGTCGCGCGTGCAGGTGGCCGCTCACCGTGCGCCGCGCCCCGCTCGCCCACTCGTACCAGCGGCTTCGAGGGATCCGGCTCGCGGCGGCGAGTGGCGCGGTCCCTCCAGCCGCGCGGACCATGGAGCGCGCCAGCGCCGCGAAGGCGCGACGATCATGTATTGAGTATTGCGTGCGTACGGGACGCGACACGACGATCCCCTATGACATCGTAGGACACACACCCTGGGATACGATACAGGCATACGCACAAGCGCGCCAGACCACCACGGGAGCAGACAGGATGTCGACATGTCACGATGGACTACCGGCCGCGGACGCAGCGATCCGACTGCGCGTGATGCGAGTGCGCAGGAGACTAGGACCCAGGCGACTCGATAATGCGGAAGCGATTCCACCGCTTGCACCGCTTGTTCGGGCATCGGACCCAGAGGCACCCGTCGGGTTCATCGGGAGCGCGCTCGGCAGTTCCCATGAGGACCGCGTTGCCTGGTGCGTAGCCGATGAAGGCACCGCAACGCGCATCGGCGCCGTTTGTCTGGGCGGCAGCGAGTCCGTTGCAAGTGAGGCGCGTAGAGGTGAGCAGAGCGATGGGCATGGCGAATTAGGAGCAGATGAACGCATCTCGCGGTCTTGAATATGTAACGCCATGTATATAACTTGTGGTCCAGCGGCCCGTACCGGGCCCGACAATCCGAGCAGTGAGATAGCGCCCGTTGAACGGGCCGAGTGTTCCCATGTCGCAGTAGCATCGCGCGACGTGGAGCTCGGCCCGTTTTTGTCATCTACCCACATCGGTTGCCCCAGGCGGGGGGAGGAATCCATGCCCAAAGAGTACCACGCCGAAGTACCGCTATCGCGCGCCGCGCTTCGTCTGGGCCTGACCCGGGAGCGTGTGTGCCGGATGATCCAGACGCGCCGACTCGCAGGCGCACTGAAAGATGGTCGCTGGGTGGTATTCGAGGACTCGCTCCGCGGCTACGAACAGCAGCACGTATCGCAGGCCGCAGCGTGACACACTGGCGCCACGGGCTAGTGCCAGTCGAGCGTGCAGCGCGACTGCTCGGCATGTCGGTGCCGCGTGTGGCACTGCTCGTCCGCGCTGGCCGACTGCGCGGTGAGATACGCGAGGGCAGGTGCTACGTCTCGACGGACGCTATCCGCGCCGCGCGGGCGGCGTAACGCACGAGCGCCCCGACCGCTGACGACGGTGGGGCGCTCACTACTCGATCAGAGAGGTCGATCGGCATGACTGGCACACGGAATGTACGACGGGCGCGCGGCGCGCGCAACGGCGCAGTAGCAGAGCAGCACACATGGCGCCCACTGGAGAGTGCGGCCTCCCTCGCAGAGGAGCGGAGCGCATGCTGCGGCCGCGGTGGTACGGGAGGGCGGAGATGATCCAGCGTCCCCTACTCCGCCCGCGGCGCACTGGATATCGAGAGCGTCTCGGCGCACTGGCCGCTGTGAGGGCGATCCGGCCGGGTGAGCTGATCATCGCGCACGTCTCGCACGACGACTGGTGCCCCCTCCTCCGCGGCGAGAGCGGGGAGTGCACCTGCGAGCCCGACATCGTGCTCGATCGCGTGCATGATCGCGGGAGGGCGTCATGAGCGCAGACGCCGGGCGGATCGCACGCGCCGCGCGCCGATATGCCGCCTATGGCTGGCACATCTTCCCGTTGCCGCCGCGGGAGAAGAGGCCGTATCCAGACAGTCGCGGCTTTCACGATGCGACCCACGACGCAGAGACCGTGGAGAGGTGGTGGGCGGAGACACCGGACGCCAACATCGGCCTGCACCCGGGGCCGAGTGGGATAGTCGTCATCGACCTGGACGGCCCCGAGGCAAAGGAGGGAGCCGAGCGTCTCGGGTTGCTCGCCGCGCCGACGCTCGCGTGCACCACCGGGCGCGACGAAGGCGGGCAACACCTGTACTTCAAGCATCCCAGCTTCCGTGTCGGCAACGGGCGCAGAGCGCTACCGTCGCACATCGACGTCCGCGGTGATGCGGGATACGTCCTGCTCCCGCCATCGCTGCACCCGAGCGGCCGACGGTATCGGTGGGACGGCGGAACGACGGAGATCGCGGATCTGCCACGTGCTGCGCTGGAAGCGCTGCGCGCGTGCCAGGAGCGCGACGAGCCGGCGCCTGCAGCGACTTCATGGACACCACCGGCGCCCGTGGACAGCTCGCTCCTGGAGCGGCGAATCGAAGCCTACCTCGCGAAGGTGGGCACGGTCACGGAGGGAAGTCGGAACGAGACCGCCTACCGAGTGGCGGCCATGCTCCTACGTGACTTCGCGCTCGGCGAGATGGATGCGTGGGGCCGGCTCGTCCAGTGGAATGCTCACCACGTCGTGCCGCCCCTACACTCGCGCGAGCTGAGGTCCTGCATGGCGTCGGCGATGCGACATGGCCGGCGCGCGATCGGGTCGGGGCTCGAGCGAGAGCGGCCCGCCGCGGCGCAGCACGTATTCTCTGGCGCACGATCGGTAACGCGGGCTCCCTTCTGCGGCGCATTACTCGTCAAGAGCCTCATATGAGCACGCAGCAGCTCTACGTCGACAGCGAACGGCTCCGTGCCGTGGCCGTGGTGAACGGCAAGGCGCGATCTCCGGTCTTCCTCTACGACAGGGCCGCCCTCGACAGGGAGCCGCTCGCCGCAGACGAGATGAACATCGTCTCGCGGGACGCGCGTGATGCATTCCTTGCGCAGCTCCCGGACACGCGGCAAGGCGAAGCGCGAACCCTTCTCGCGAGATTGGCCGCCTCGGTGGCGGAGTCACGCTCGAGCAAGCCTCGACGCGCCTCTCCAGACACCGACGGGGACGCGTCCGTTACGACAGAGGATTCACTGGCACTCGAGTTCAGCAACCGATATGGCAATGAACTCCGCTACGTCGCCCAGTGGGGGAAGTGGATGCGCTGGGGTGGCGACCGGTGGAGCGAGGATAACACGCTGAATACGTGGCACCTCGTGCGCGGAGTTTGCCGGGAGATCGCCGAACCGCTGGAGAAGCCAGCCGTCCGGGCGGCGATGCTTCGAGGTAGCACCGTGGCTGCCGTGGAGCGCCTGGCGCGAAGTGACCGGCGCCATGCGGCCACCCCTGAACAGTTCGACGCAGATCCGTGGCTGCTCAACACGCCGGGCGGCACCATCGATCTGACTAGCGGCGCTCTGCGGCCGCACGACCCGAGCGACCACCAGACCAAGTGCACAGCCGTCGCCATCGGTGGGCCGCACGCACAGTGGTCGGAGTTCCTACGGTGGGTGACCGTCGGAGACAAGGAGCTCGAAGGATTCCTGCAACGCTGGTTCGGCTACTGTCTCACAGGTGTCACCCGTGAGGAGAAGCTGGTGTTTGGCTACGGTGACGGCGGGAACGGCAAGGGAACAATGGTCGGCGCGATTCAGGGGATCCTCGGTGACTACGCCATGACGTCGCAGATGGAGACCTTCACGCTCTCGAGGGACGAGCGGCACCCGACCGAGCTCGCCGCGTTGCGCGGCGCGCGGTTCGTGGTCGCCCAGGAGACGCAGCAGGGGCGGACGTGGAACGAGAGTCGGATAAAAGCCCTGACCGGGGGTGATCGCATACAAGCGCGCTACATGCGGCAGGATTTCTTCGAGTTCGCGCCAGCTTTTAAGCTCATGCTCTTCGGCAATCACAAGCCGTCGCTTCGGAGCGTTGATGCCGCCATCAAGCGGCGCCTGCTGCTCGTCCCGTTCAACGCGCACGTCACCAACCAAGATGACGAACTAAAAGACAAGCTCCGGGCCGAGTGGGGCGGGATCCTGGAATGGATGGTCAATGGCTGCCTCGCGTGGCAGCGTGACGGCTTGCGGCCGCCCGAGCGCGTTCTAGAGGCGACCGCAGAGTACATGGAGAGCCAGGACAGCTTCACCGAATGGCTCGAGAGCCGGTGCGTGGTCTATCCCGAGCAGCTACGCACTGAGAAGGACGCGCCGTGGTGCAGCAGCGCCACGCTGTTCGAGAGCTGGAAGGGATTCAGCGAGGAAGCCGGCATACCCGCCGGCTCGCGGAAAGCGTTCGGCGCCGAGCTGGAGAAGCGCGGGTTCCCAGCCACAAAAGACCGCAAGAGCAATAGGGGCTTCGGCGGGATCGTAGTCCAGAAACCGCCCGAGCTGCTACCCGATGCGGAGGACTACTATGCGGCATGAACATACGTTAAGTCGCGGTAGGCGCATTGCGGCGCATGCGGCGCTTTCCCCTATCAACCCCCCATATGTCAGTTACACGCGCGCGCTGGTGGGGTGTTATTCAGCAGACGCGCCGCATGCGCCGCAAGCGCTGAATCGCGGCTTAACTCCGAACTGCGTTGTTCGGGCATGGAGGGGAGATGGAGCCTGATCACGTGGCGCCACAACCTTCCGCTTACGCGCCCGCAGCGGAACGCCCTTCCAACTGGCCCAAGCGCGTGTCTGCCGCGTACTTGCGTCTCATCGGCGCTACCCAGGTGGTGGCGGCGGAAGCGGAAGGTGTCTCGGATCGCACCATACGCAGCTGGGAGTCGCATCCATCATGGCCCGAAGCGCAAGCCGAGGCGCGGTCGCTGTGGCTCGACAAGGTCAGTGACGCCGCACGCGCAACCCTGCACCGATCGATCAAGGCGGGCGATGCGCAGTCGGCCAGGTGGCTGCTCGAGCGCGTCGCCGAGGAGCTCGGGCCACCGATCGCGCGAATCGACCATCGCGGCCGCGTTGCGTTCACGATCGAGGATCTGCTCGATGCAGCCGAAGCCGTAGACGAGGGGCATTTCTCCTACGAGTCGGCGCCCGCGGCGCGGGACGCATCCGTGAAAAACAGCGGTGAAAACAGCGGTGAGGCAGCAAAAACCCACGGTGAAAGGCACGGTGGGAGCCCGGAAAACAGCGAAGGAAACAGCGATGAATCTGCGCAGCGGCAGCGGAAAACCACGGTGGAAACCACGGTAAAGGGCGGCGAAGAGGGCAACGCGGAACCCACACACGGACCCGATACCCCATGCACCCCGGTCTCGCGCCGGGAGTCCATGCGCCCCGGTCTCGAGCCGGGAACCCACGACAGTCGTGTGGAGGCCGGGCAATGACACCCGCGCCCGGCCCGCTCACCCCTGCGCTGGAGTCGCTCTCGGCCGTCTGGCGTGCGCGGGCCGAAGAGCTGCGCGCGGACGATCGCGAGAGGGAAGCCGGTGTGCTGGAGCGCTTGGTAGGCGACGTGCGCAACGCTCTTGCGACTGCGAGTGCACCGAACCTCGCGCCGCTCGCAACCGATCGGCTGTGGACGCAGGCTGAGGCGGCCTATTACCTCGGCGTCAGCGTGCGGTATCTTCGGGAATCGAGTTGCCCGAAGGTGCTGCTACCGGGAGCGGGGAAGAAAGGGCAACCGCTGGTGCGATACGAGCCCGCCGCCGTCATGGCGTGGAAGGATGCATGGTCCACCACGAAACGAGGAGCCGCCTGATGGTCTATCGGAAAGCTGGACGCGATACATGGTACGTCGCGGTGCCGACGCCAAACGGCCGCGTGAAGCGCTCCACTGGCACAACTCACCGGCCCACCGCTCGCGCGATGGAGCGGATGCTCGAGGAGCTCGGCCCGCACGGTAAGCGCGCGTGGGATCTCCTCGAGCGAGTCGCGGGCGGCACGCTCGCGCTCGCGGATCTCTTCGACGCATACAGCAACAACGACCTCGACGGGCTGCGCGCGCGTCTCGCCGATGTTGACCTGGAACCGTACGTGGAAGAGTGGCACGCGTGGCTCGGTGACAAGGTGAAGGCATCGAGTGCTGACCACTATCTCGCGCACGTACGCACGCTCATAGTCGCCGGCAGGCCATTCCCGCGGTCTGAGTTCACGGCACCCGCTGTGACTCGCTGGCTCACCACTAGGAAAGCGCTACCGAAGAAACGGAAGTCCGGTAAGGGTAAGAGTCGGCGGAAGCAGGATGCGCCAGCTCGCGAGCTCTCAGGCTCAACGAAGCGGCGGTATCTCGCCGCGGTGAGCAGCTTCGCCGGCTACCTGGTGGAGGTTGCCATCCTCGAGCGCAACCCGCTGCGCGACATCACCGCGCCGAGGGCCAACCCGCCGCGCATCCAGTTCCTCGAGCTTCCTGATGTCCTCCGCGTCGTGGAGGGTGCGAGGCCGCCATATCGCGCGCTCTTCGCCGTCGCGTACGGCGCGGGCGTGGAAGTGAGCGCGATTCTCAAGCTCGTAGACCGTGACGTTGACGTACAGCGCCGGTCACTCCACGCGCGCGGCACGAAGGCATGGAACCGGGGGCGGATAGCACGCGTCGCTGATTGGGCGTGGAAGTACCTGGAGGAGCACCTGGAGACGCTCACACCAGGCGAGCGCCTCTTCCGCGGGATCTCGCGTTGGGACGCGAGCGACGCGCACCGGGTCCGGTGTCGCGCGCTTGGCTTCACCGATTACCGCCTCCACGACTCGCGCCACCATTGGGCGGTGCGCATGGTACGCGCTGGGATGCCGCTCGAACTCGTTGCTCGCCAGCTCGGCCACCGTGACGTTGTGATGGTGGCGAAGGTGTACGGGAGGTTCGTTCCCAATCACGAGGAGCGTGACCGCTGGGAGCAGGCCGCCGCGGCGCTCGACAAGGAGAAATGGAGCGAGTTGGGTACCGCTACGGGTACCACTTACGATTGTGCGGAAAGCAATGAAGCCGCCAACCTCAACGAGGTCAGCGACTTCGATAGTAGCAGGGGCGGGACTCGAACCCGCGACCCCGGCATTATGAGTGCCGTGCTCTAACCGGCTGAGCTACCCTGCCGTCTTCAACCCTCCGAACCTCCCCACCACAAGCCTCCAATCTAACTCCTGCCTTACCTCGCTCAAAGTCCCGCCGCCCCGCGCGCCAGGGCAAACGCATTATGAAGGTTTGCTGTTAGTGGTTGGTGGTGGAGCGCGATATGCGGTCGGGCGTGCGGGTCTCGAGATCTCTCTAGTGGAGGCCCCCCAATGCCTACGTCTGCTCAGCAGAGCATCGTCGAGCGTTTTGCTACCCTGCCCGACCCGAGGATCGAGCGTGCCAAGCTGCATGAGCTCGTCGATATAGTCGTCATCGCCCTCTCGGCCGTCATGGCCGATGCCGAGACATGGGTCGACATAGCCGCCTATGGTCGGGCGAGAGAGGAGTGGTTCCGGCGCTTCCTCGCTCTGCCAAACGGCATCCCTTCGCATGACACGTTCGGTCGCGTCTTCGCCCGGATAGACCCTGCTGCCTTCCAGGAGCGCTTCCAGGCTTGGGTCGCGGCCCTTGCCGATCTCACACGTGGAGCCGTGGGTGGAACCGTGGGTGGAACCGTGGGTGGAACCGTAGTAGCCATCGATTGCAAAAGCTTGCGCGGATCGCGTAGCAGAGCCACCGAAATCGGCCCGCTGCATCTGGTCAGTGCCTGGGCCACGGAGCAGAACCTCACGCTCGGCCAGGTGCGCACCTCGGACAAATCCAACGAGATCACCGCCATACCAGAGTTGCTCGATACGCTCGATGTCGCCGGGGCCGTTGTCACCATAGATGCCATGGGCTGCCAGAAAGCCATCTCCACGAAGGTCAGGGAGCGAGGGGCCGACTACATCTTCACCGTCAAGGAGAATCAACCATGGCTGCATGAGATGATCACGCGATACTTCCGTGCGGCCGACGAGCGAGCGTGGCGCAAGGAGTGGCGAGAGGTGCCGCATGACGCCGTGACGAGTGTCGATGGTGACCACGGCCGCATCGAGACCCGCCGTGTAACCGTCGTGGCGGCCGAGCACGCCCTGACTGATCGAGAGGGCTGGACCGATCTGCGGAGCATCGCTCGCGTTGTCGCGGAGCGGAGGGTGAGCAAGAGCAGCGCCGGGAAGGAGACATCCAAGGAGACATTCAAGGAGACATCCAAGGAGACGCGCTACTTCATCTCCAGCCTCGCGCCCGATGCAGAGTCCATTGCGGCGGCTATTCGCCGTCACTGGGCGATAGAGAACAGTTGCCACTGGACGCTCGACGTAGCCTTCCACGAGGACCAGAGCCGCATCAGGAAGGACAATGCGCCAGAGAACATGGCCATAATTCGACGCTGGGCTCTCAGTCTCCTCAAGCAGGACAAAACCCACAAACACGGAATAGCCTCTAAACGACTCAGAGCAGGGTGGGACGAGGCCTACTTCGACCATCTCCTCACCTTACTCACTGCCCCGACCCCAAAGATTTAGAGCGGTTTCGGCTTCAGTTGAGCGCGAGGCCATAGCCACAATGGGTGAAGTAGCCTTTCGCATCGGCTGCGGTTATCGCATGGAGCGCGAGAGCGGTGGCAGCAGTCAATGCCTCCTTCGTCCTCGCAGCCAGAGTTCTGAGAATCGTCTTGAACTTGCTCCACGCCGGCTCAATAGGCGAGAGATCGGGCGAGTAGGCGGGCAGGTAGATGAGACCGATGCCGGCTCTGAGGAACTCCTCCCTGACCGCCTTCGTCAGGTGGGGCTTCAGGTTGTCCATGACGACCACCGCATCGGGCCTCACTCTCAGGAGCTCGGGGATGAGCCGCTCGGTAACATAGGCGAGAAAACCAGCGCTATTCATCGCCTCTTCTCTCCACTGGGTGGCCAGCATACCGTCGAGCGAAAGCGCTCCCACCACAGTGAGCCGGGCCGCTTTGGCGAGAGGAGCCGACCCCACCGCTCGCTCTCCTTTAGGGGAGCGGGCATAGTGGCGCGTCATCGAAGTGTTGATCCCCGACTCGTCGAGGAAGAAGAGTCGCTCGGGATCCACCTGGTCTATCGCTTCCTGGAACTCGCTGCGTGCCTCGACGACGTCCGGCCGTTCTCGTTCAGCTGCGTGGAGCGCTTTTTTTTCTCGTTATCTCCAGTCGCTCGAGCGTATCGTACATGGTGGAACGAGCGAGGCGGGGACCGCCGGCCTCCTCGAGCAGGAGGCAATACTCCTCGAGCGTGCGGTCGTTCTCTCGCTTGACGATAGAGCGCAGGAGCTCCACTCCCTCGCCAGCGAGCAGCGGATCGTGGCCCCCGGTGTGCGGTTTGGATGCAAGATCGCCCGTCTCTCGGTACTCACGCAGCCAGCGCTGGAGCGTGGCCTCTCCGATGCGGAAGAATGCGGCCACCTGGCCTTGGCTCAACTCGTCGTACTCCGTGGCCATCGCCACGGCTCTCTCACGCAGATCCAGGGAATAGGGAGCGCCCATGGGACACCTCTACAGCAGCAACACCAACCGCGACAACGGGAGCAACTACAACGGCACCACCAGCAACGGCACCACCAGCAACGGCACCACCAGCTCCACCCGCAACATTCTCCGTGCCATCTCGCATACCGGACCCTGCTTCAATCAGCCTGACCCGGAACCGCTCTAAATGCGTTTGCCCTGCCCCGCGCGCCACGGCCCCGGAGGCGCGATCGCTCGCGCCACCGGGGCCGATATCCCCTCCCCGCCCCACCACCCCTCTTCGCGCTACGGAGTAACCACCACCACGCCCACGAAGTTCGGGTACGCCGATGGTGGATGGTTCTCGCAGTGGTACTTGTACGTCCCCGCCGTGGTGAACTCGAACTGGTAGCTCTGCCCCGCCGAGCCGCCGTAGCCGTACGGATCGCTCGCGGTGGGACTCGAGAGCTGGCCGGTGTCCCACACGTCGTCGTCGCTCACCACGCGATGTGCCGTCTCGCCGTCGTTCACCCACTGCACCTTGCTCCCGACCGTTACCGTGACGGTTTCGGGCGAGAAGCTGAAGTCCTTGATCGTCACGTTCTTCCCGCCCGCGGGGGGCGGCGGGTTCTGGGGCGTGCCGTTGTTGTTGCTGCCGGTTGGCGATGAGCCGCCGCACGCCGCGAACACCAGCGCCAGGCTCACTGTCGTCAGACGCGCGAATCGCATGATCCATCTCCTTCGCGTTGCGTGTTCCCTCGTGGACGACGCCCAACGTGCGAGATGGACCTGCTGGCTACAATCGAAGTGGGGTGAAGCACGCGAAGCGCGGGGCGACGGTATCGCTCGATGAGGCGAGCGAGCGGCTCTGGCGAGCGGCTCCAGCGAGCAGCTCCGTGGCAACCATTCAGCCGCTTTCGCTGTCTACCCACGGAGGCGACTTACGCCCGAGCCTGCACGCGCACGCGCAGCCACGGACGTGCCTCCGAAACCGGACGGCATGCTCCGCGTAGTGCTTCCCGTGGCGCCCAGAGCTCCGCTCCGCTGCTCGACTGCTCTCTCCACCGGGATCCCTCATGCCCAACCTGAAGCTCGCGTTCCGGACGCTGATCAAGTCGCCGTTCGTCACGCTCGTCGCGATCCTCTCGCTCGCGCTCGGCATCGGAGCCAACGCCGCAATTTTCTCGCTCTTCAATCAGCTCCTCCTCCAGCCGCTACCCGTTCCCAACGCCGACCGGCTCGTCAACCTCAGCGCGCCGAGTCCGAAGCCGGGCTCCACCTCGTGCAACCAGGCCGGCGACTGCGAGGATGTATTCAGCTACCCGATGTTCCGCGACCTCGAGAACGCGGAGAACATCCCGTTCTCCGGAATCGCGGCGCATCGCGCGTTCGGCGTGAACGTGGCGTTCGACCACCAGACCTTCAGTGGCTCCGGGATGCTCGTCTCGGGCTCGTACTTTCCCGTCCTCGGGCTCACGCCCGCGCTCGGCCGGCTCTTCACTCCCGCGGACGACAGGAACATCGGCGCGAATTACGTGGCCGTGCTGAGCTACGACTACTGGCAGTCGCGGCTGGGATCGCGAAAGTCCGTCATCGGTGAACCGATCATCATCAACGGCCAGACGATGACGATCATCGGTGTCGCTCCTCGCGGTTTCCAGGGGACCACGCTCGGCACGCGGCCGCAGGTCTTCGTTCCGCTGACCATGCGCGGTCTCATGGAGCCGTACTTCCGCAACGCGGGCTTCGAGAACCGCCGTTCCTACTGGCTATACGCCTTCGCGAGGCTGAAGCCGGGCGTGTCGATCACACAGGCCAGGTCGGCGATCAACGCCATCTACCACCCGATCATCAACGACGTCGAGGCTCCGCTCCAGGAAGGGATGAGCGACCAGCGAATGAAGCAGTTCAGGGCCAAGGAGCTCACGGTTACCGACGGACGCCGCGGCCAGAGCTCGGTGCATGGCGAGTCGAGCAAGCCGATGACGCTGCTCTTCGGCATCACCGGGATCGTGCTGCTCATTGCCTGCGCCAACATCGCTAACCTGCTCCTGGCGCGCGGCGCCGGACGTTCGCTGGAAATGGCGGTCCGTCTTTCGCTGGGTGCCACGCGAAGACAGCTCATCACCCAGCTCCTCACCGAGTCGGTGCTGCTGGCCGTGATCGGAGGGATCGTCGG
>Ga0182738_1002049_pt1 | contig 24326 bp, 24 predicted proteins | sample eDN5th30CBELigMG_FD_128876 | JGI IMG/M metagenome (GOLD analysis project Ga0182738, IMG submission 128876) | Enriched Miracle-Growth compost microbial communities from Emeryville, California, USA - eDNA 5th pass 30_C BE-Lig MG (version 2)... ...
ATGATATTCCGGCCCGCGCGGCTCGTTGCGGCCACCGTCGCGCGGCCGCCACGGTTCGCCCGGCGTCTCCGCGTCGCCCATCTCGCCGTCGTCGGCCATGTCGGAGGTCGGCGCATCGGCCGCGTCGCTGCCGTCCTCCGGCTGCTCGTCGGGCGACAGTTCGGTGTCCTCGGCGCTCGACTGCTGGTCGTCGGCGGCGCCGGAGGCCGCCTCGACCATGCCCTGGGGAACATCGTGGTCCTCGCGGGTGCCGACCTGGCCGACTTCGCCGTCACCGCATCGATCGGGGAGGCTGCGGTGCAACCGGCCTCCCCGGCGCGGGGCGTGACCGCGTACGGCAGTGCCGGCGACACGGTTTCGCTGCTGCCCCTGTTCGGCGATGCCCACGGGGTGAGCACCGTCGGCCTCCGGTACCGACTCGACGCGGCGACACTCGATGCCGAGGCGGCACGGGGCGTCTCCAACACGATCGCGACACCGCCCGCGAAGGTCGTCGTCGAGGAGGGCACCGTCGCCGTGGTCGAACCGCGCGGCACCGCGCGCCTGCTCGCAACTCACCACCCCCCAGGAGGACGACCATGATCGTCGACATCCAGTGCATCCCCGACCCCACGGGAACCCCCGACGAGCCCTTTGCCCACATCGACGAGGCGATCCGCGTCATCGCGGAATCCGGACTGCGTCACGAGGTGTCCGCCTGTGGGACCTCGGTCGAAGGAACTCCCGACGAGCTGTGGCCGCTGGTGCGGCGGGTCCACGAGGCGACGCTCGCCGCCGGGGCGGCGGGATGCATCTCGATCATCAAGGTCGCACAACACACGTCCGTTCCCCTCACCATCGCCGGGCTCACCGGTCCGCACCGGTGACCCCGCGATCGGCGTCTTCGGGCGGTCGCAGGACCGTCGCGGCGCTGGGACGCTGGGCGCCACCGGTCGGCGTGCTGGTCGCGCTCGTCGGGATCTGGCATCTCTGGGTTCGCGTCGGCGACGTCAGACCGTGGATCGTCCCCGCACCCGGCAGCGTCTGGAGGGCACTGACCGAGTCCCGCGGTGCCCTCTACTCCAATTCGCTCACCACGCTGACCGAGGCGGTCGCCGGACTGGCACTGGGAACCGTCGCCGGGCTCGCCGTCGCGCTGGCGATCTCGTTGGTGCCATCGGTCCGACGGGCGATCTGGCCACTCGTCGTCACCTCACAGACGGTTCCGATCATCGTGTTGGCCCCGCTCGTGGCGATCTGGTTCGGCTACGGACTGACCCCGAAGATCGTCCTGGTCGCGCTGATCTGCTTCTTTCCCGTGGCGGTCGCGACCGTAGCGGGCATCGCCGGTGCCGACCCCGAACACGTCGAACTGGTGCGTTCGTTCGGCGCGTCCCGCTGGGACGTGCTCCGCCACGTGCGCATACCGGCCTCGATGGGCAGCGTCGTCGCCGGGGTCCGCATCGCGGCTGCTTACGCGGTCGGCAACGCGGTCATCGGTGAGTACGTCGGCGGTACGTCGGGTCTGGGGATCTTCATCGACCAGGCCCACCGCTCGTACCGCACCGACCGAATGCTCGCCGGCGTCGTCGTCATCGCGCTGGTGAGCATCGTCCTGTTCGCTCTCGTCGGGTGGATCGGCCGCCTGCTGATGCCGTGGAGACGAGACCGCCCGAGTGGCGAAGACCAGATCGGATTCGAGTTGTGACCATTCGCAGTGAACCATCGGCGCCGCGGCGTCGCCCCCACCCGGCCGCCGTGCTGGCAGTCGCCTGTGCGCTCGTGCTCCTCGTCGGCTGCGCCGGCAACGATCACGCCGGCGACGACCCCGGACCGACACCCGGGCGCCGACACGTGAAGGTCATGTTGGACTGGACCCCGAACACCAACCACGCCGGCATGTACCTCGCCGAGGCACGCGGCTACTACCGGAAAGCCGGACTCGACGTCACGTTTCTCCAACCGGGCCAGGGCAGCGACCCCAACCAGGCCGTCGGCGCCGGTACCGTCGATTTCGGGGTGAGCGCATCCGAGCAGCTCGTGCCGGCGCGTGCCGAGGGGGTGCCGGTGGTCTCGATCGCCGCGATCATCCAGCACAACACCTCCAGTCTCGTCAGTCTCGCTTCGTCGGGAATCACCCGACCCCGGGATCTCGCCGGTCACACCTACGGTGCCTACGGCGCCACCTTCGAAAAGGCGCTCATCGACACGTTGGTCTCGTGCGACGGTGGCGATCCGTCCAAGGTCCGCTTCACCCAGGTCGGCGACTCGGACTACCGCCAAGGGCTCACGTCGGGCCATTTCGACACCGTGTGGGTCTTCGATGCGTGGGACGTGATCAGGCTCCGGGACATCGACGGCCTCCACCTCGACCGGATCAGCTTCGCCGATCATCTCGACTGCATCCCCGACTGGTACACCCCGATCATCGTGACGAGTGAGGATCACATCGAGCACGACCCCGGGTTGGTGGCGAAGTTCATGACCGCCACGGCGCACGGCTACCGCGATGCGATGGCCTCGCCCCGCGCAGCGGCCGCGGCGCTGCTCGCCGGCGCCGCGGGACTCGACCCGGACCTGGTCGAGCGGTCCATGGACTACCTATCGACCCGCTACGCCGCCGACCCGGAGCGCTGGGGTCACCAGGACGCGTCGGTCTGGAACCGTTTCGTCGCCTTCCTCGAATCCCACGACATCGTCGAGTCGGGTTTCGACGTGAAGAACGCCTACACCAACCGGTTCCTGCCCGGATCGGACTGAGGCGGGCATGCTCGAACTCGACGGCGTGCACCATGCCTTCGACGGAACCGAGGTCCTCGCCGTCGACCACCTCGTCGTCCACGACGACACCTTCGTCACGATCGTCGGACCTTCCGGGTGCGGCAAGAGCACGCTGCTCCGCATCGTCGCGGGGGTGATGGCCGCCACCGCAGGCACGATCCGGCTGGACGGCGCGCCCCTGCCTGCGCGCGCCGGCTACGCGGGGTTCATGCCGCAACACGACCGGCTGCTGCCCTGGCGGCGGGCACGCGACAACGCGACCCTGGCGGCGGACATCGCCGGCGTGGACCGAGCCGTCTCCCGCGCCCGTGCCGACACGCTGTTCGAGCGGTTCGGCCTCGCCGGCTACGAAGCGGCCTGGCCGCACGAGCTGTCGGGCGGCATGCGGCAACGCCTGGCGCTCCTGCGCACGTTTCTCACCGACCGGAACCTGTTGCTGCTCGACGAGCCCTTCGGCGCTCTCGACGCCATCACGCGGCGACGCATGCACACCTGGCTGCAGGAAGTGCTCAGCGTCGATCCCCGCACGGTGCTCTTCGTCACGCACGACGTCGACGAGGCGCTCGTGCTCTCGGACCGTGTGCTGGTGTTCTCGCCACGCCCCGGTCGGATCATCGGCGAGCTGCGGCTCGACGAACCCCGGCCGCGACCCCCGTCGGTCGCCACGAGCGCGGACTTCACCCGGCACAAGGCCGAACTGCTCGACCTGCTCGATTCGGCCGACGCCTGACGCCGACGTTCGTTCCCGCTCCCACGACTCGACAAGAATCATCGGCCACATGGATCTTCTCGAAGAGCTCCGCATCGGCGCCGAACCCGACGAGGTGTACGACCTGTTCTCCGACCTCACGAACTATCCCGATTGGCTCGGGCTGGTCGTCCGCGTCGATGCCGAGGATCCGCCCGAGCGGGACCCCCGCGGTTCCTGGATCGTGGAACTGCAGGGTCGGGTCGGTCCCTTCGCCCGCTCCAAACGGCTCCGCATGGTGCGAAGCGCCGCGGAACGACCCCGTCTGGTGCGGTACGAACGGCACGAGGTCGACGGGCGCGACCATGCGCCGTGGCGCCTGGAAGCCCACATCGCGCCCGCGGACACCGGGGCGCTGCTCACGATGGATCTCCACTACGGCGGCACCCGCTTCGCGCCGGTCCTCGCGCCGATCCTGCGGGAGGAGATCCGGAAGGGCCGCCGCCTGCTCCTGGAGCGCTACCCGCCGACCTGACGCCTCGACCAACTGAGCCATCGGCCGTCCCGTCGCTCCAGATGCAACGCCAGGCCGAACGCTTCGGACAAGGTGTCTTCGTCGAACACCTCCCCGATCGGACCGGCCACCACGACCGACCCGTGCGCGAGCAGCATGGCATGGGTGAATCCGTCGGGAATCTCCTCGGTGTGGTGGGTCACGAGCACGATCGGCGGAGCCGAACGGTCCGCCGCCAGGTCTGCCAGGCGGTCGACGAGTTCCTCGCGCCCGGCCAGGTCGAGCCCGGCGGCGGGTTCATCCAGGAGCAGCAGCGCCGGATCGGCCATGAGCGTTCGGGCGAGTTGCACCCGCTGGCGTTCGCCCGCGGACAGTGTGCCGAAGCGATGCTCGGCGAGGTGGTCGACGCCCATTCGGGCGAGTTCGCCCATGGCCTTGTCGCGGTCGACGTCGGTGTAGGTGTGCCACCAGGGCTCCAGCGCGCCGTACCGGCCCGTCATCACGACGTCCCGGGCGGCCAGATCGCCGCGGAGTTGGTCGGCGAGCGCCTGACTCGCGACCCCGATGCGGGAGCGGAGCACGCGGACGTCGGTACGTCCCCAGGTCTCTCCCAGGATCCGGACCGTGCCGTGCGTCGGATGCAGATACAGCGAGGCCACCCGCAACAAGGTCGTCTTGCCGGATCCGTTCCGACCCAGCACCACCCAGTTCTCGTCTGGTCGCACCCGCCACGAAACATCGGTGAGCATCGTGGTCCCGCCACGCTGCACCCCCACCGCGTCGAGATCGATCAACGGTTCCACGGAACGGCGAGGCTACCGGTCACGTACCGCACCGGGAGACTCGTGGGTGCTTCGCACGCGGACAGGGCGCGCATAGATTGACCGACGTGCATATCGGAGTTCTCGGAGCAACCGGACCCGCGGGCAGTGCCCTCGGGGTCAGACTTTGCAGCCTGGGCCACGAGGTCACCCTCGGCTCGCGTGACTCGGCCCGTGCCGAAGCGGTACGCGCGGAGCTGATCGCGAAATGGCCCGACCACGACCTGTCACATTTGCGCGGCGCCGACAACGCCGGCGCCGCCGCCGCCGACATCGTCGTGGTCGCCACCCCCTGGGAGGGCGCCGCCCCGACGGTGAAGGCGCTCGAGGACTCCTTGGCGGGCAAGGTCGTCGTCTGCATGGCGAACGCGCTCACCCGGGTCGGAAGAGAGTTCCAACCCCTGATCCCGGCGCGTGGCTCGGTCGCCGCGGATGTCGCTGCGGCGATCCCCGCGGCGCGGGTCGCCGCGGCGTTCCACCACGTGCCGGCACGCGAGCTCGGTGACCTCGCCGGAACGGTCGACTGTGACGTGCTGGTGTGTTCCGACGACGCCGGCGCGACCCAGGTGGTGATCGACCTGGCCGAGTCGATCCCCGGCATGCGCGCGGTGAACGCAGGACGTCTCACCGCGGCCGGACCCATCGAGGCACTGACCGCGATCCTCATCGGAATGAACGTGCGCTACAAGGCCCACCTGTCGATCCGGCTGAGCGGACTCGATGACTCCGGAGCGCGAACCCGTTGAGCGGCGACACCGCTTCGGTCGACGGACCGATGCGACTGTTCGACACGGCGAAGCAACGGATCGTCCCCTTCGAGCCGGGTCCGCTCGTCACGATGTACACCTGCGGGATCACCCCGTACGACGCGACCCATCTGGGCCATGCGGCGACCTATCTGACCTACGACGTGCTCCAACGCCGGCTGCGGGACCTCGGCCACGAGACCCGCTGTGTCCGCAACATCACCGACGTCGACGACGACCTGTTGCGCAAGGCCCGCGAGGTCGGCGTGCACTACCTCGACCTCGCCGCCGCGGAGATCGACCGGTTCGACGCCGACATGGCCGCGCTGGGCATGTTGGAGCCCTATGCCGAACCCCGTGCGACCTCCGCGATCGCGGACATCCGCCGCTTCATCGGCGAGGTGCTCGCCGCGGGGCGGGCGTACGAGTCGGGGGGCGCGGTCTACTTCGACGTCTCCAGCTATCCGGCGTTCGGCCAGGTGTCGCACCTGGACCGCGCGACGATGTTGGACCTCGCGGCGGAACGCGGCGGCAACCCCGACGACCCCGACAAGCGCGATCCACTCGATTTCGTCCTGTGGCAGCCCAGCCTCCCCGACGAACCGGCGTGGGATTCGGCCTGGGGACCGGGCCGTCCGGGCTGGCACGTGGAGTGTTCGACGCTCGCCCTGCGCGAACTCGGCGACACGATCGATCTGCACGGCGGCGGCGCCGACCTGATCTTCCCGCACCACGAGTGCGAAGCCGCGCAGTCCGAATCCGCGACGGGGAGCCCGTTCGTGCGCCACTGGGTGCACCAGGCGATGGTGCGGATGGGCGGCGAGAAGATGTCCAAATCGCTCGGAAACCTCGTGTTCGTGTCCGAGCTGCGCAAACAGGTCGACCCGATGGCGATCAGGATCGCCCTGTTGGACCACCACTACCGCACCGAATGGGAGTTCCACGACGCCGAGATCGAGCGGGCACGGGTCCGCTTCCTGGCGTGGTCCGAAGCCGACCGCGCTGCCGACGACGCGGTGACCGACCCCGTGCGGCGTGCACTCGACGATGATCTCGATACGCCGACCGCGCTCGGCATCATCGACGACGCGGTCGCCGACGGACGCCCGATCGGCGGGGCGGCCGACCTGCTCGGCGTCTCGCTCGACCCATCCGCCGCCTGACGCCGACACCACGACGCCGACTCCCGGTCGTCGACTAGAATCGGATCTTCGTCGCTCGTGAAGAGAGGATCGTCGTGGCCGAACGGGAAGTGGGACAGCTCTACCGGGTGGCCCGCACCGTGTTGTTCCCGACGTTCAACTTCCTCTGGGATTTCCACTTCCGCGGGCTCGAGCACGTTCCCGCCGAGGGCCCGGCGATCTTCTGTCCCAATCACACCTCGGTACTCGACTCGTTCTTCCTCCCGCTCGGACTGGCACGGCGGATCACCTACGTGGGCAAAGCCGAGTACCTCGACGACTGGAAGACGCGCAAGCTCTTCCCCGCGTTGGGAATGATTCCGATCGACCGGTCCGGCGGCAACGCCTCAGAACGCGCCCTCGACGCGGCGACGAGTCTCATCGAGGCGGGGGAGTACTTCGGCATCTACCCCGAGGGCACGCGGTCGCGCACCGGCCAGTTGTTCCGCGGGCACACCGGACCCGCCCGCCTGGCGTTGCGCACCGGCGCGCCGCTGATCCCCGTCGGAATCAGAGGCTCGCGCGAGGTGATGCCTCCCGATGCGAAGTTCCCGCGGATGTTCCGGCCCGTGTCGGTCGCGTTCGGTCGGCCCATCTCGGTCGCACGCTACGCCGAACGTGCCGACGACCGCCTGGTCCTGCGTGAGATCACCGACGAGCTGATGTTCGAGATCCGCAGCCTCTCGGGCCAGGAGTACATCGACCGTTACGCCACCCGCTCGGACCGGGCCCTCGTCGTCGCCCACACCGCCCACGTCGCCGAGGGACCGCCGCTCATCGAGACCGGACTCGCGCAGGCCGCATCGGCCTGAGGCGTCCGCCGACGTCCGACCGCCGAAACCCGACAGGAGCCGATACGGCGACCCAAACTACGATGCGAGTCGATGCCTACGATCAAGCTGCCGGACGGATCAACTCGTGCCCTCGACGAAGGATCCACTGCCGCTGATCTCGCCGCGTCGATCGGGCGCCGGCTCGCCGCCGATGCGGTCATCGCGGAGGTGAACGGGGTCCAATGCGACCTCGATGTGGTGCTCGCCGAGCACGACGAGGTCGCGATCCGCACGCTGCAGAGCGACGAAGGGCTCTTCACGATCCGCCATTCCACCGCCCACGTGCTCGCCCAGGCCGTCCTCGACCTGTTCCCGGGCGCCACGTTCGCGATCGGTCCACCCGTGGAGAACGGCTTCTACTACGACTTCCTGCTTCCCGAAGGTCCCGACGGCGCGCCGGGCACGTTCACCCCCGAGGACCTCGACCGCATCGAAGCCCACATGCGTGAGATCATCGCCGAGGCCCAGCCGTTCGTCCGCGACGAACTCGACGACGATCGGGCCCGCGAAGTGTTCGCCGACCATCCGTTCAAACTGGAGATCATCGACGGCGAGGCCGACGACCCCACCTCGGTGACCGAGCCCGGCCGGGTCCGCACCTACGAGAACCCGCCGACGAAACCCAAGCAGGTCAGGCCGTTCCACGGATACGACGGGTTCGTCGATCTGTGCCGCGGCCCGCACGTACCCGACACGAGCCGCTTCCTGGGTCATTTCAAGCTGATGCGGGTCGCCGGCGCGTACTGGCGGGGCGACGAGCACCGGCCGATGCTGCAGCGCATCTACGGCACCGCGTGGGCCAGTGCCAAGGACCTCCAGGCGCATCTGCATCAACTCGAAGAAGCCGCAGCCCGCGACCACCGCAAGCTCGGCACCGAACTCGACCTGATCTCGTTTCCCACCGAGCTTGGCGCCGGCCTGGCGATCTGGCACCCCAAGGGCGGGATCATCCGCAAGATGATGGAGGACTACAGCCGACTCCGTCACGAACGTGGCGGCTACGACTTCGTCTACACCCCGCACATCTCCAACGGACATCTGTTCGCCGAGAGCGGTCATCTCGAGCACTACCACGACGACATGTACCCGCCGATGACGCTCGACAACGGCGACTACTACCCCAAGCCGATGAACTGCCCGATGCACATTCTCGTGTATCGGAGTCGGCAGCGGTCCTACCGGGAACTTCCCCTCAGGCTGTTCGAACTCGGCACGGTCTACCGCTACGAGCGTTCGGGCACCCTGCACGGGCTGCTGCGGATCCGCGGCTTCACCCAGGACGACAGCCACATCTTCTGTACGCCCGACCAGGTGGTCGACGAGATCGGCGAGCTGTTGCGCTTCATCCTGAGCGTGCTTCGGGCTTTCGGGTTCGACGACTTCGAGGCGAAGCTGTCGACCCGCCCCACGGCCGACACCGTCGGTTCCGACGAGAACTGGGCGGCTGCGACCGAGGCGCTGCGCACCGCGCTGGAGCACGAAGCGCTGCCCTATGAGGTCGACGAGGGAGCCGGCGCCTTCTACGGTCCGAAGATCGACATCGACATCCGCGACGCGATCGGGCGGACCTGGCAGCTCTCGACGATCCAGGCGGACTTCAACTTTCCCGAACGTTTCGGGCTCGAGTTCGTCGCGGCCGACGGTACCCGCCAACGGCCGATCATGATCCACCGGGCGTTGTTCGGTTCGATCGAACGCTTCTTCGGGGTGCTCCTCGAGCACTTCGCCGGCGCCTTCCCGACCTGGCTCGCACCCGTCCAGGCCCGGGTGCTGGCGGTACGCGACGACCACGAGCCCTACGCCGCCGACGTGGTCTCGCAGCTCCATGCGGTGGGCATCCGGGTCGACAGCGACCCCGCCGACGAGAAGCTCGGCAACCGGATCCGCAAGGCGAAGCTCGAGAAGATCCCGTACGTGCTCGTCGTCGGCGACGACGATGTCGCCGCCGGCACGGTCGGGGTGAACCCACGAGGCGGTGCGGTCGAACGCGGCGTGGCCGTCGCCACCTTCGTCGACCGAGTCGGTGCCGAGATCGCCGATCACGGCGGCGCATCCGCCCCTGCGGTCACACCTTCATGACCATCGATCGCATCTGGGCCGGCTGGCGGACCACGTACATGGAGTCGGTCACCGACGACGACCTCGCGCTCGGTCCCGACGCCGACGGCCGCTCCCTGTTCGAGCGGATCTACCAGTCCGGCGAACCCGACGAGGTGACCCACATCGTCTGGCACGGTGAACGATGTTTCGCGATCCTGAACGCGTATCCCTACGGCAGCGGGCACCTGATGGTGCTCCCCAAACGCAGGGTGCCCGCGCTCGAGGAGCTCACCGTGGCCGAACACGCAGAACTCTGGGAGGGCGTGAGGATGGCGGTGGTGGCCATCAAGTCCGCGTACCACCCCGACGGGGTGAACGTGGGCGCAAACCTCGGCCGCGGAGCCGGCGCAGGCGTCCCCGACCATCTGCACGTGCACGTGCTGCCACGGTGGGTCGCCGACTCCAACTTCATGACCGCGATCGCCGAGACCCGGGTGCTCCCCGAACCGCTGGACATCACCTGGAAGAAGCTGCGTCGCGCCTGGCCGGATGCAGCGGCGTCGTGAGCGAGACCGGCGACCACGACGCTCCGAGCGGGACGCCCCGGGGGAGCGACACCGCCGAGCGCGAGGCGACCACGGGGCAACTCGTCGGGCCGACTCTGTTCGCCGACAACGCTCGAAGGCGGATTCCCGGCATCCTCTACGGCGTCATCGGTCTGGCCGCGCTTCTCTGGTGGGTGGTGCGCGCCGGCGACGACCCGGTGCTGGTCAATGTCGGCGTGGGGGTCGCCGGCATCGTGTTGATCGTGTTCGGTGGCTACTCGATCGTCGCCGGTCGTCGTCTCGAGATCGACGACGAAGCGGCCCTGGCGGCGGCGGCCGTGGCCGTGCAGCGCCCCATGGGCCATGCCTCGGCGCAACTCGCGTGGCGGGGTTGGACGTCGCGGCCGACCTGGCGCATCCTGTGGTACTCGGCAGAGGATCCACCGCGCCATCGTGGTCTGGTGCTGGTCGACGGGTTCGACGGACAGGTGCTCGACACCCTGGTCGAGGACAACCCCGAGATCGGTTCACCGATCGACTGGAGCCTCGAAGACGAGACGCCGTGACGATCGTCGTCGGGGTCGCCGGGCACCGTGCGATCAGCGTGCCGGCGCCCTCACGGCGGTAGACTGGATCGGTTCCCCAGAGGAGAACCACGATGTTCGACGGCCGCTTCCGGTCCCAGGCGGAGCAACGCCTCAGGCCCATCGGCAGAAACCTCCAACGCACCGGTATCCGCGCGGATCACCTGACCGCGTTCGGCGTGGTCATGGCACTCGGCGGCGCGCTCGCCATCGGGGCCGGCGCGCTCCGACTCGGACTGCTGCTGCTGATCCTGACGGCGGTTCCCGACGTCCTCGACGGGGCGGTCGCGAAGGCCTCGGGCACGGCGTCACCGCGCGGAGCATTCTTCGATTCGGTGTCCGACCGGCTGACCGACGCGCTCCTGCTGGGCGGGGTCGCGTGGTATCTGGCGACCGGACACCCGGGCCGGATCGCGCTGCTCCCCATGGCCGTACTGGCCCTGTCGATGCTGATCTCCTATGAGCGCGCCAAGGCCGAATCGCTCGGTTTCGATGCCAAGGGCGGCCTCATGGAACGAGCCGAACGCCTGATCGCGCTGGGTCTGGGACTGTTGTTCTCGAACCTGTTGATCGGCGTGCTGTGGATCATGTGCGTGCTGACCGCGATCACCGCGGTGCAGCGTTTCGTCAAGGTCTGGCGGCAGGCGTCCGTGGCCCGTCCCCGTCGTCCCGCCCACCGTCGTCGGGGGCGGCGGAGCACCTCGCGCGTCGAGCGTTCGGGGCGCCGTCGGACGCCGGGAAGCCACACCTGAACCTCACGGGATCGGCCTCGGGAGTGTCCACCCTGTTCTCCGACCCGCCGGCTCTGACCGGTGTCCGGGTGGCGTCGGCCGCGTGTCGGGCGATTCCCGAGCGCTGGCTTCCCGTGCTCGAACGAGCCGCGGGACCGGTCGCCGCAGCGGCGCTCCCGTCTCGACGGCGACAGGTCGAGCGCAACATCGCCCGCATCTACGAGGGGCACCTGTCACAGACGGTGGTCGACGCGATCGTGCACGAGACGTTCACGAGCTACGTCCGCTACTGGGTCGAATCGTTCCGTCTGCCCGACACCGGTGCCGAGGCGATCGATGCGGGCGTCACCATCACCGGCTTCGACGCCGTCACCGACGCGCTCGATGCCGGCGGTGGCGTGATCATCGCGCTCCCGCATCTGGGCGGGTGGGAATGGGCGGCGTTCTGGTTGGCGGTCGTCCACGGCATTCCGGTCACCGCCGTCGCGGAGGCGCTCGAACCGCCGGAACTCGGCGAATGGTTCGTGTCACTGCGCTCGTCGCTCGGCATGGAGATCCATCCGCTCGGCCCGGGCGCGGGTACGGCGTGCGTCCGGGCGCTGAAACAGAACCGCGTCGTGTGCCTGGTCTGCGACCGCGACCTCGTCGGCGACGGCGTCGAGGTGTCGTTCTTCGGCGAGCGCACCACGCTGCCGGGAGGGCCGGCCACGCTGGCGCTGCGGACCGGCGCGCCGCTGGTGACCGCGGCCACCTACTTCGACGGTCGCCGGCACCGCTTCGTCGTCGACGAGCCACTCGCCATCGCGCGGGAAGGTCGGCTGCGCGATGACGTCCAACGCATCACCGGCGAGATCGCCCGACGGCTCGAGCGATTGATCAGGCAGGCACCCGAGCAGTGGCACCTGCTGCAGCCCAACTGGCCGAGCGATCGGGACGGTTGATCAGCTCCGCAGCCAGCGTTCGGCGGCCGCCAGGCGGCGTTCGAGCTCGGCCTCGGTGGCCTCGGTGATGCGGGTGATGCCGGCCAGGCGGTTCAGTTCGGCATTGACCGAGGCGTGTGACGAGTTCGCGTGACGCACCAGCTCCGCCGCCCGGACCGCGTTCAGGTGGCGGAGGTGTCGTCGTCGTTGCATCGTCGCCGGGCGCTGCGGCGTCATCGCTGCGCCCGGCGGCCGACTCGGCGAGGGGAGCGGCGGAAGTTCGAGCACGATGCCGTCGTCGTCTTCGCCGGCTGGGGCGGACGATGACGCGTCGTGGGCCGCCGGGGTTGCGCCGACGGCGCCGACGGGGGTCGCCGAAACGGCAACGAACAACGACATCTGCTCGGACGGGTCGCGGGGCGATTCCTCGGTCACGACGACGCGGCGATGGCCGGCCGTGACGAGGCGGTGACGGCGGATCCGGGCGATTTCGTCCGCGTGCAGACGGAGCCGTCGATCTGCCGGAATGTAGAGCGCTGCGACCAGGTCTCCGTCGCCCGGCCTCGTCCGCACGAAGCGGCCGACCGCCTGGCGAAAGAACAACTCGGTCGTGGTCGTGGTCGCGTACACCCCGACGCTCAGACGGGGGATGTCGACACCTTCAGAGACCATCCTGACCGCGACGAGCCACGGCTCGGTCGATGTCGCGAAACGGGCGATCCTCGTGGAGGCCTCGGCGTCGTCAGAGGTCGCCACCACGGCACGCGCGCCGTGACGACGTTCGATGAGCCGTGCGATCGCGCGGGCGTGCTCCTGGTCGATGGCGATCACCAGGCCGCCCGCGTCCGGACGTCGCCGCCGCAGCCCGACGAGGCGTGCGTGAGCCGCGTCGATCACGGCCGGCAGCCACTCGCCGTCCACCGACAGCGCGGTGCGCAGTCGCTGTGAGGCGAGCGTTCCCGAAAGGGTCTCACCGAATGACGCGCTCCGTACCGAACCGTCCGCGTCGATCCACTCCATGTCACCGTCGAGCGACGGGAACTCGACATGGCGAATCACGCCCCGGTCGGCGAGGGCGTCGCCGTAGCCGTATTCGAAGTCGGGCAGTGCCTCGTCGAGGGCGTACCGGACGAAGGGGATCGCGTGCGAGTCCGACCGGAACGGCGTCCCCGACAACCCCAGCCGCCAAGCGGCGCCCCGGCACGCGGTGCGCACCCCGAGTCCCCAGGCCCGCTCGTCACCGGCGTGGTGGATCTCGTCGAGCACGACCAGTCCACCCTGCGCGAGCGCGGCGACCTGATCGGCCGCGCTCGCGACCTGCTGGTAGGTCGTGACCACTCCGTGGACGTCTCCGGGAAGCGTGCCCGCGTCCGGCCGCCAGCGATCCTCGAGGGTCAGTCCGAACCCCGCGGCCGCCCGAGCCCACTGGGTCTTGAGGTGCGCGGTCGGGGCGACGACCACCACGCGGCGTCCCGGAAGCTCGGCCATGCGTCGCCGGAGCGCGACGAGCGCGAACGTCGTCTTGCCCGCGCCGGGCGTCGCGACCGCGAGGAAATCCGGCGACGTCGACGCCTCGAGGCGCTCGAGTGCGCGCTGCTGCTATCGGAGGAGCAAGACCGTCGTGCTCACGCGACGGACAGATACCGGGTGAGCGCCCGCCGGAGAAGTTCTGGATCGGCGCTTCCGCACAGCTCCCGCACCGAATGCATGGCGAGCTGCGGCACGCCGACATCGACGACCGGGATCCCCAGCTCGGCCGACAGCGCCGGGCCGATGGTCGATCCGCACGGCATCCCCGAATGGGAGACGAAGTCCTGGACCGGCACCGCAGCGTCATCGCACGCCTCGAGGAACGGCGTGATGCTCGCGAGACTCGTGGCGTAGCGCTGCTGGGCGTTGTGCTTGATGACGGGGCCACCGTCCAGTGCCACCGGGTGCGACGGATCGTGGCGCTCGGGGTGATTCGGATGCGTCGCGTGTGCCATGTCGAGCGACACCGCATGCGATGACGCCAGTGCCTCGAGAAACGACGGACGATCCGCCCCGAGACCGGCACCGATGCGTTCGATCAGTTGGGGAACGAACCGGCCGGCGGCACCGGTGGACGAGGTACTGCCCACCTCTTCGTGGTCGACGAGCACGACGACCGCGACCACCTCGTCGCTCGGCGTGGCCGCGATGAGCGCCTCGATGCCCGCATGGCACGACAGCAGGTCGTCGAGTCGTGCCGACGCGAGGAACTCGCCCCGCCGCCCGACCACCCTGGCCGGCGTGCAGTCGAACGGTGCCAGATCGAAGCCCCTGATCGAGGATGGTGCGACATCGGCGAGGTCGGCGAGGTAATCGGTGAAATCCGTCGACGTGTCGTCGAGACCCCACAGCAACGGCAGATGCTGTTGACGGTCGAGTTTCAGGCCGGTGTCATTCACCGTCCGATCGAGGTGGATGGCCAACTGCGGGATCCGCACCACGGCGTCGCGGTCGATGACCGGCCTCATCTCGAGGGAACCGCCGATGTCTACCAGCACGGTCCCGGCGACACCGAGGTCGCGGTCCAGCCACGAGTTGAGCAGGGGACCGCCGTAGACCTCGACCCCGAGACGGACACATCCCGCGACCGTCGAGGTCGGATGGGGCTTGATGCGGAAACCCGGGCTGTCGGTGTGCGCCGCGGCGATACGGAACGGCGTCGTCGCCGCCGCTCCGGCGCCGTGTTGCCAGGCGACCAGGCTCCCGTTTCGCCGCACGTAGCGGCGCGGCCCTGTCCGGTCGAAGCCCATGGCGACGTCCGCTTCGACGAAGCCGGCGGCATCGAGGAGTCGTGAGGCGGCGTCGACCGCGTGCCACGGTGTCGGCGAGGCGTCGAGGAACGCCCGGAGCGCCGAGGTGTCCGGCGCGGTCGGGTTCGAGCCGGTCACTGCTCGTCGTCGACGTCGGAGGAGTGTCCGACGACTTCGATGGTCCCCACCCGCAGGAGTTCGTACAGCACGCCACAGACCTCGAACGCACTTTGACCCAGCACGCCGATCACGTCTGCCGCGCTGCGGCGCCCGTCGAGCTGCGCGAGGATCTGCCACTCGTCCGCCGTGATCGTGATGCCGTCGCGGCCGCCGGGCAGTTCGGGGCTGAGCGCGGTGATGATGCCCGTGGACGGAATCAACTCCGCGATCCGCCGCCACTCGTCGCGCCGCCGTTCGGCTTCGGTGAGCACGTCGGCATGGGCCATCTCGATGGCGGCCCCCAGTGGGTCGCGCGCGCCGGCGCGGAACTCGAACGAGTCGGCGCCGACCGCGACGATCTCGAATGCCGTGGTGACGATCTGTTCCCGCGCCACGGCCGCCACACGCGCCGCGTCGACCTCGAACAGGTCGCTCAGCGTCTCGTGCAACAGCTGCGTCTCCGAGGTGGCCGCCACCGCACCGTCGAACTGCTCGGTCGTCGCGATTCCCTGCCGGTCGAGCAGCTCCCGGGGGTTCGGCGTGCCCGGCGAGGTGCCGTACGAGATCAACCCCTCGGTGATCCACAACGTGGCGTTGACGGGGTCGCTGAAGGTGAGGACACCCGTCGACGCGGTCGCGGTGAACAGCTCGAACAGTTCGGCGAGCTCGAAGCCGTCGAGGGTCCCCGAAAGCTGCGCTGGCCCGTCGGACACCTGGTCACCTCCCGTCGACGCGGCAGCGTCGACTTCATCGATCGTGGTCACGGCCGTCCAACGTAGCGGACGCCATCGCGACGCGGACGGACACCGCAGGATCGAATCCGCGCGCCGGTGGAGCGATTACCATCGAGCGGGGGGCGGCCGTCGTCCGTCAGTAGTTCGTTCGACCTTATTCAACAGCCCGGGCCCGGCCATCCTCAAGGTTGCTGTTCCGCAGCCGAATGGAGGGCATCATCGGGTCCGTACGACGTCGATGCCCGATCGAAGTCGACGTGGTCCGAACCGGGGTGTGAGGAGACTCAGAAGGCGTGTTCGACAACCTCAATCTCAACAACCTCAAGATCCGCACCAAACTCGTCGCGCTGCTCGCCCTGCCGGTCGTCGCGCTGCTGATCTTCGCATTCATCGGATACGGTCAGCGCACGGCCACGTCCAGTCGCGCGAGCGACGACGAGAACATCGTCGCCGCCGCGGGTTCGACCGCGGACCTGGTCGAGGCGATGCAGCACGAGATGGTCGCCACGGTCGACAAGATCGCGATTCCGACCTCGTCGGTCGACCTGGCCAAGATCCGCAGCGCGACCGACAAGGCGATCGACAAGTTCGAGACCGACAGTCGTCGCCTCGACCTGAGCGGGAACTCCGAGGCCGCCAGCGACGCATCCACCGCGTTCGAGACCCTCGACGCGACCCTCACCAGCTTCAAGGGCTACCGGTCGCAACCGGCGGACAAGTGGTCGGACCAGCTCGAGAGCTACCGATCGGCGTCGATCAACCACTTCGTCGACTACGTCCAGACGCTCGCCGGATTGACATCGACACCAGAGGTCGTGCTTCCCCTCGAACAGCTCGCCTCGCTGTTGGACTACAACCTGCAGACCGCGGTGCTTAGCGCGATGGCCATCACCACCCAGCCGGGCGGCCAGCCCGCCTGGGAGAGCGGCGATCCGACCAACCGTTCACTTGTCTTCGACCAGGCCGGGGCCCAGGACAAGGCGAACGCCGTGTTGACCCGCGTGGCCGGTGCCTCCAGCCCGATCAAGACCTACTTCAATCGCAACGTCCAGGTACCCTCCAATCTCGACAGCGTTCTGAACGTGAACTGGCAGACCCAGCCGGCCATGAGTGGTCTCGCCTTCGAAGCAACCCCCGACACCCTCGAGGTGCCCGGGACCGTCGTACCCGTCGCCGAGGTCCAGAGCTACGTCGACCAACTGGCGGGGGCGTCGGCGGACCTCACGAACCGCACCACCGAACAGATCGAGTCCGACCGCAAGGATGCGGTCCGGGCAGCCAGGTTCTACGTGCTCGCCGGTGGCCTGGTGATCGTCGCCGCGATCGCGGCGGCGATCTGGATCTCGCGCTCGATCACCCAGCGCCTCAACCGCTTGACCGGCGCGGCCGATCGTCTCTCGCACGAACAGCTCCCTCGCCTGGTCGATTCGCTGAAGAACCCGGCCGAAGACGATGTCAGCTACCTGACGTCGTCGTTCTCCGAGATCGACGTGGGAGGGTCCGACGAGATCGGACAGCTCGCGGGCGCGTTCAACCGCATCCAGGGCGTGGCCGTCGAGGTCGCCACCGAGCAGGCCCAGCTGCTGCGCAAGGGCATCGGCGACATGTTCGTCAACCTCGCCCGTCGGAACCAGAGTCTTCTCGACCGTCAGATCGAGTTCATCGACCAACTCGAATCTGCAGAGGAAGACCCCGATCAGCTCGAGAACCTGTTCCGGCTCGACCACCTGGCGACCCGGATGCGCCGCAACGCCGAATCGCTGTTGGTGCTCGCCGGCGCCGAACCGAGCAGACGGCGCGGCAAGCCCGTGCCACTCGCCGACGTCGTGCGCGCCGCGGTCGGCGAGGTCGAGGACTTCGCCCGTATCGACATGCTGCAGTTCGACGAAGTGCTCGTCGCATCCAATGCGGCCCTGGACGTCGCCCACCTGCTCTCGGAGCTGATGGAGAACGCGACGAACTTCTCGCCACCCGACACCCGGGTCGAGGTCGTCGGCCACCGGACCAAGGCCGAGGGCTACGTCATCTCGGTGACCGACCACGGCATCGGCATGGCCCCCGAGGCCCTCGCCGAGGCCAACGACCTGCTCGCCCGGCCACCGCTGGTGGGCCTCGCCCTGTCGCGTTCACTCGGGTTCATCGTGATCGGCCGCCTCGCCGCCCGCTTCGGAATCGCGGTGCGGCTCATGCCCTCGCCTTCCAGCGGCACCACCGCCATGGTCTCACTTCCGCCGTCGTTGATCACCGATCAGCCCCGCTCGACCGGCGGACCGGCGGAGCTCTCGGGCCGCGAGGAGGCCTCCCAGGTCGCCACACCACCTGCACCCGGCCAGGTCGAGACGACCACCCGCGAGGGCGAACAGCGCCCTCCCCAGCGTCGCAAGCCTGCGTCGCCTGCGAGCGACCCGCGGCCAGCCGGAGTTCCCAAAGCCGGCGCCATGCCGCCCCGGGTCGGCAAGCAACCGCCGCCTCGCAAGGTCACTGCGGTCGACGGCGGCGGATCGTCGATCCCTGCCGGGGCGGCGCAGGCCAAAGCGACGAACCACACCGGCAGCGGGCCGTCACCGGCGGCGGCGCCGGTGTCGACCTCGAGCGGATTGACCAAGCGGGTCCCCCGGGCCGCCGGCGGCCAGCGCGCCGTGCCGGGCGGCGACGGCGAACGGTCCGCGACCCAGAACCGGCGGTCGCCGGACGAGGTACGATCGATGCTTTCCCGTTACCGGAGCGGCATGCAGAAGGGCCGGTCCGATGATGCTCCGGCGAACCCGGCTGACCAATCCCCTCAGGAAGGTGGGCAATGACCGAACTCTCGAGTGAAGCTCGCAACATCAACTGGTTGGTGGCGAACTTCGTCGATCGCGTCGCGGGCGTCAGGGACGCCGTGGTCGTGTCGTCCGATGGCCTGCCGATGGCGGTTTCGGTGGGCATGGACCGCGACGGCGCCGACCGCTTCGCGGCGGTCGCCTCGGGATTGATCGGTCTCGCCTACGGCGCAGCGGGGCGTTTCGGTGGCGGGGCGGTCACCCAGGTGATCATCGAGATGGAGCATTCGTTCCTCTTCGTCACGGGCATCAGCGACGGTTCGTCGTTGACCGTGCTCGCCGATTCGAGCTGCGACGTCGGCCTGGTCGGCTACGAGATGGCCGTGCTGGTCGAACGATGCGGCTCGGTGCTCACACCCGAGTTGCGGGCAGAACTCCAGGGGGCGCTCCCGCAATGACCCCTCCTGATGAGCGCACGAACGGCCGGCTCCGGGTCCGGCCCTATGCGATCACCGGTGGGCGGACGCGCTCGAACACCGACATTCCCCTGGAGACGATCGTCGTCACGACCAAGAAGGGCGAGTCGGTCGCGCCACGCCTGACGATGGAACGTGCGCGCATCGTCGAAATGTGCCATGTGCCGCTCTCGGTGGCCGAGATCTCCGCCTATCTGCACGTGCCGCTCGGCGTCGCGCGGGTGCTGATCGGCGACATGACCGAAGAGGGACTCGTGGAATTCAACCGTCCACGTCCAGCCGGGGATCGACCAGATCTGAAACTTCTCGAAAGGGTGCTCGATGGCCTCCAAGCCCTCTGACAACCACGGATCGTCGTCGGGCGGCAATGCCGCCCCGATGCCGGTCAAGATCGTCGTCGCCGGTGGCTTCGCCGTCGGCAAGACGACGTTCGTGGGGTCGATCTCCGAAATCGACCCGCTCACGACCGAGGCGGCCATGACCCGCGTCGCGGAGGACGTCGACAACATCGGCAGCGCAGACAAGAAGACGACGACGACGGTCGCCATGGACTTCGGGCGGATCGGTCTGGGATCGGATCTGGTGCTGTACCTGTTCGGTACGCCCGGTCAGGACCGCTTCTGGTTCATGTGGGACGACCTGGTGCGCGGCGCGATCGGTGCGGTGGTCCTGGTCGACACGCGCAAGCTCGAGGAGTGCTTCCCGGCGATCGACTACTTCGAGGAGCACCAGGTGCCCTTCGTCGTCGGCGTGAACTGCTTCGAAGGCAAGGTCTCCTACGACCCGAACGAGATCCGCGAGGCCGTCGCGGTGTCGCCGGACACGCCGGTGCTGCTGTGCGACGCCCGGGAGCGCGCCTCGACCAAGATGGTGCTGCTCGAGCTCGTCCAGCACGCGCTCGCGCGTGCCACCGCTGCTGCGGTCTGACCGGCACGTCGCGGAGCCGGTGACCTCCCGGCTCCTCTTCGGATGCACGCGGTCATGCTGAGCCGCGGACAACCGACCCACTAGGGTTTGAACCTTCGCGCCGGCGCCGTCCCGGCGGTCGCCACCGGCCCTCTCGGAGACCATCTTGAACGCACCTGCAACGGATTTCGACAGCGCCTGGGCCTCGGTCGCCGACGTCGACGGCTGGATGTCCCATGACCAGGCTCGTCGTCTCTGGGACCGGGCCTCCGAGGTTCCGGCCGGTGCGAGAATCGTCGAGATCGGCAGCTTCCGCGGTCGATCGATGATCATGCTCGCCACGTCGGCGCCCGAGGGCACCGAGATCGTGGCGATCGACCCGCACATCGGTACCGACCGTGGCCCCCAGGAGATCGTCACCACCACGGAACTGGGCCAGAGCGACCACGACGTGTTCAACGCCAACCTCACCCGCGCCGGGGTGATCGACCGGGTCCGGCACGTCCGCAAGCTCTCCGCCGAGGCACTCGACGACGTCGAAGGCCCGATCGACCTTTTGTACATCGACGGCGCCCACCGCTACGGACCGGCCCGGGCGGACATGGTCGACTGGGGGAGCCGGGTCACCGACGGCGGCGTGCTGCTGGTCCATGATTCGTGGAGCTCGATCGGGGTCACCTTCGCCCTGCTGCGCACCTACCTGTTCTCGTCGGAGTGGCGCTACGTCGGTCGTTCCCGCTCACTCGCGGAGTATCGCCGGGGCCCGATGGATCCGGCGGGTCGGCGCCGCAGTCGGCGCAAGCAACTCGGCGAGCTGGGGTGGTTCGCCCGCAACGTGGGAATCAAGATCCTGCTCACCGCGCGTCTGGGCCGGCTCACCCGTCTCCTCGGGCACGACGGCGAGACCTGGCCCTACTAGGACCGAGGAAGGAACGCCGCGTGACCCCTTCGGATGAAGCCGCACCTCCCCGTTCCGGGGGCGGGACCGCCGCGTCCGGGCCGGGGGTCCGCACCCTGATCGTCACGCCCACGTACGTCGAGGCGCCCAACGTCGAACTGTTCATCGAGACGGTTCGGGCGATCGTCCCCGATGCCGACATCCTCGTGGTCGACGACAACTCTCCGGACGGTACCGCCGATCTCGCCGAGGCCAAGGGCGCGGAGCTCGGGCGGGTCCACGTGTTGCGGCGACCGGTCAAGGACGGCCTCGGCAACGCTTATCGGGCCGGGTTCGGTTGGGGGCTCGACCACTCCTACGAGCGCCTCGTGCAAATCGACGTCGACGGCCAGCACGACCCCGCGGTCATCCCGCAGCTGCTCGCCCGCCTCGACGACGGAGCAGGGGTCGCCATCGGCTCCCGCTACGTGGTGGGCGGCAGCACCCCGAACTGGCCGCTGCACCGCCGGCTGCTGTCGAAGTGGGGAAACGCCTACGCGACCTGGCTGTTGGGCCTGGAGCTCCACGACGCCACCGCGGGGTTCCGTGCCTATCGGGCCGACGTGCTCGAGGCGATCGACTTCCGCGACACGATCGCGAACGGGTACGCCTTCCAGATGGAGGTGGCGTACCGTCTCGCGGCTTGGGGCGGTCGGATCGACGAGGTGCCGATCGCGTTCACCGACCGGATGCGCGGCCAGTCGAAGATGTCGGGCCGGATCATGGCCGAGTCGATGATCCTCGTCACCCGCTGGGGGATCCGTGACCGCTTCCGAGCGCTGAGGGCACCGGGCCACGAGCCCTCCTGATCCGGATTCTGGAGCGGAGAACCCGCATCGCCGACGATTCGCTCCGTCGACCGCCTGGGCACGGCGGAGCGCCGTGTCGGGGTTCAGTCCGGGTCGATACGGCCGTGGGCCTGGAGGGTCTCCCGGGCGATCACCGGCGCGTCCCGGCCCGTACCGTGGCTGCCGGCGGGCCGTTCGACGACGGGGCTCGCCGACGACTCCTCGTGGTATTCCTCTTCGACGTTGACCTCCCACACGTCGTGTGAGGTCCCCGTCATGATGTTCTCCACCGTCAACATCGCGGTGAACATCGAATGGTCCTGGTTGTTGTAACGGAACATGCCGTTGCGCCCGACCGGGTGCACGTTGGCGGCGTGGGCGGCAAGCCAGGCGCGCAGCACGTCGACATTCGCACGGTAGCGATCGTCGTAGATCGGGTACGCCTTGGCCTGGCGGACCACGTAACCCTCGCGGATCTCGGAGATGTGGGCGAGGCCGAGCGTCTCCAGCTCCTTCTTGGCCCGTTGCACGAGGTCCTCGTCGGCCATGTTCCACTCGTCGTCACCCTCCCACACGGTGTACTCCAGGCCGAGGGTGTTGAAGCCCGGCTTCACCATGTAGGGCGACCACGACCCGAAGTTCTGGATGCGCATCGTGCGCACCGACGGATCGTGGATGTAGATCCAGTTGTCGTCGAAGTCGACGCTGGACTCGGGCAGCACGAGCGCCACGATCAGGTAGTCGCGGAAGCGCAGGTCGGCCGCGGCAGCTTTCACCTCGTCGGGCACCGGCGGGTCCATCGCTTCGAGCAGATGCGAGATCGGCATCGAGGAGATCACCTCGGTGGCCGGATACTCGGTGGTGGTGCCATCGGTGCGGGCGCCCGTGACGCTCACCGCGCGTCCCTCCGCGTGGCGGATCCGGGTGACGGTGGTGTCCATCACGACCTTCGAACCCTTGGACTCGATGGTGTCCCGGCACACCTCCCACATCATGCCCGGCCCGTACTTGGGGTACTGGAACTCCTCGATGAGCGAGGTGATCTCCTTCTGATTGCGCTTCGGCATGAGCGCGTTCACGATCGCATTGCCCAGCGACAGGCCCTTGACCCGCTGCGCCGCCCAGTCGGCCGGCATCTCCGACACCGGCACGCCCCAGAGCTTCTCGGTGTAGGTCTTGAAGAACGTCCGGTACAGCCGCCACCCGAATCGGGCGACGAGCCATCCTTCGTAGTTGGTCTGGTCCTTGGGGGGACGGATCCTGGCGGACGCGTAGGACGCGACGCAGCGGACCGCCTCGACGGGCCCGAGGTTGATCAGGGCGTTGCTCGCCTTGATCGGATAGTCGAAGTACTTGCCCTCGTAGAAGATGCGGCTCTTGCGGGGCCGCATGAGGAAGTCCTCTTCGGGCAGGATCTCGTGCCACAGGTCGTCGACCGGCTTCACCTTGGTGAAGAAGCGATGACCGCCGATGTCGAAGCGCCAGCCGTCCCGTACGGCCGTCCGGGAGATGCCCCCGATCTCGTCGGAGGCCTCCAGCACCGTCGACGACACGCCGTATTTGTGGAGCTGGAACGCCGCGGTCAGCCCGGCGGGACCCGCTCCGACGACCACGACTTCCGGCACCACATCGGAGGCGGCCGGGGCGGATTCATCTGGATCAGACATGGACTTCCTGTGGAGACGTCGGGACAGCCGATGCTAGTGGCGCCGCTCGTCGGCGCCGTGGTCCTCGCCGACGCTTCCCTGCGCCGCCGCCCAGGCCACATAGGTGTCGATGGCCTCGGGATTGGCCAGCGCTCCCGCGGCGAGCGCGTCGGTCACCGACGCGCCGGCGAGGATCCGCTTGACGGGCACCTCGGTCTTCTTGCCCGAAAGGGTCCGGGGAACCGCCTCGACCGCGACGATGACGTCGGGCACGTGACGGGGGGAGAGCTGCCGCCGCAGTTCGCTCCGGATCCTCGTCGTGAGCGTCTCGTCGAGCGTCGTTCCCCTCGTCGGCACGACGAAGGCGATCAACTCGTCACGACCGTCTGCGTCCAGGTGCACCACCAGGCAGTCGGCGACACCGTCGATCTCCTCGATCACGGCATAGAAGTCCGCCGTTCCGAGGCGGACACCGCCTCGATTCAACGTGGCGTCGGAACGCCCCGAGATCACGCACTCGCCGTCGGCGGAGATCGTGATCCAGTCTCCGTGCCACCACACGTCGGCGAATCGCTCGAAGTACGCGGCACGCAAGCGCGATCCGTCGGGGTCGTTCCACAGCGCGACCGGCATCGACGGCATCGGCGAGGTCACCACCAGCTCACCTTCGGAACCGACCACCGGTGTGCCCGACGGATCGAACGCGCGCACGTCGGCGCCGAGGAACCGACACGGAATGACCCCGGCATGCACGGGCAGAAGCGGCGAACCACCG
>Ga0182738_1002050_pt1 | contig 24322 bp, 16 predicted proteins | sample eDN5th30CBELigMG_FD_128876 | JGI IMG/M metagenome (GOLD analysis project Ga0182738, IMG submission 128876) | Enriched Miracle-Growth compost microbial communities from Emeryville, California, USA - eDNA 5th pass 30_C BE-Lig MG (version 2)... ...
TCTGATGCACTCTTTCTCTCTGCCATGAAAGAGTTCAATCTTATTCCAGCTCATCTCTGCATCCTTTACTCGTTTTGTACTTTGGCATAGCTAAAACCTTTGCCAACTTTAAGAGAATAAGAATACTTTTCAAATATCTTGAAACATCACGAGACTCAACATGACACATTCAAGCTCTCTATCAAGCTCAGACCCTCTGTACACCTTGAGCCTTGAACATTGATTAAATTTCTTCACAAATTTCTCAAGAAATATCAAGGAAACATCAATCCCAGAGAGACCATATTCTACTTACCAAGTCCTTTTCAAAAATTCTTTCTCCATCTCAGGATATCCTCAAAAGAAAGCAAGTCTCTCATTGACAAAAAATCGTTGTGAAATTCAGCCAAGAGGACTGTGAAAATATCTCAAGGTGTTTTGAACAATTCAAAGCATCCAAGGACCCTTAAAGACAAATAAACATGAAGATTAGACATTCAAATATCAAATGAGAGAAATCTCAGAGGTGTTTCAACAGGTGAAATTCTAAATCTAACCATAGCTAAGCTGGTGAAACATGTAAATTTGTCCTTGGAATCAAGACAGCCTATGTCATACATTTTAACGTCAAAGATTCCCAAAACGTCGAGTGTTGATGTAAACAAAAAAAGTCCTAAATTAGGCGGTAATCGGCCCGATTTTTTCCCTCCAAAAAGGATTCATCCAAACAATTATTTTAGATTCCCTTACAGACAATTTAGACTCTATTCAAAAAGTCGTTTTCATTGGCTCCTTCTTGTCTTCATTCACTCAACACTCCTTCTCCTTAATCTCCTCGGTCTTTATTTTTTCTTTCAACAAATTCAACAAAATTAGCTTTCCTAGATACCCCGATAACTATTGTATGAATTTCTGGCTAAATTAATCAAAATTGCATATAAAATACATTCTGATCTCATCATGATTAGTGTTTCTTTGGTGAACTCCGTCATTAGACTTACTACTTTTGTCTTCACCTTTGTCCAACGTATTTCTTACGCCTATTACAACTGGCTTAAGAAACAATATCTCTATTTTGCCAAGGATTGGCTTGACTTTACTCCCAAGCAGGTTTCCATCTTGGAAAATTCTTCTGATCCCCTCTTGAGCCAAACTTCAGAAGAAGGCGCTGAACCTGCTTATGTCACCATTCCTTTCAAGACCAAAACCAGTCCAGAAATCCCCCAGCAAAATGATTTCTCAACCTGGAGCGTCAAAGATGCTCGAGAAATTGCTCGATCATCGAGTCAAGGCCTGATTTCAGCCAAAACTGAAAATAATCTATGGCTAAAAATTAAAGAAATTGCTGAAAGCCAGCAGCCCCACCTGGCTAATCCCAACCAAAGCTCAAATATTCCCGAAGTTCCTCAGAAAACTCTCAAGGTTGTCAATTCTCAGAGAAACTTTTTGTCAGGGACAACGACGAAATTGAATGAATATCACAAAAAGAACCAGGAATACATGATTATGAAAGCAAACAATGATTCAAACATCGACAATTACTCGTTCTCTAACCCTTATGCTGTCTCAGCTTTTTCTAGAAAGACTCACCTTCTCCTGAAAAATCCTCGTCCCAGAGGCTCAAAAAAAAGACCTTTGCCTTTCAGACCTACCGAGCTGAGCACTATCTTTGAAAGCCTCGGTTATTAAATTCAAATATTTGTGCCTTTTTTGGGTTTTTTCCGAAAGCTGCTTCCGCCCGCCTACAGAGGCATTTTTCATGCTCAAAGACTAATATCAGGAGAGCCTAATCGAAGCTCATACGATTCTCCTGAAGCAAGCCCGAAAAAGAAGACAAAATCAGAAAGCCACAGGAAGGCTCCTACTGAAAAGTTTGATAACTCGATATGTTGATTGTTCTATATGCGTTTTAGTATGGTAATGAAGAGGTTGAAATATGACTCTATAAGTATACGCCAGAAATTAAAGGGAAACAGACCGATTAGAATGGCGACACTCCTTTAAAAAAAAGTTTCAAAAAAGGAATTTTCTGTTGAAAAGCCCTCATCGTAAATAAAGACCAATAGGTTAGCTCGGCGAATTAAAGTAAGGGTGATTGGTTCGTAAAATACTAAGTGAAGTTATACATTAAATTTAAAATTTAAAATATTGTTTTTTCCATTTAATCAGACTGACTGTGTAATCTCGCATTTATAAAAAAAAATAGAAACCATGAGTGATAACTTCCATAAAGGTGCCATTAAAGAAGAAAGACAAATCTACGAGTATGACGACAGTGCCAATGAGAACGAGTCAGACTCTGAAGATAGTCGAGAAGGCAAAGAATCTGAACACAGATCCAAAAAGAAGTACAGTGTCATCCCTCAATCTGTTCGTGAAAAATTCATCAAGCGTGTCCTCTCCAAAGAAGTGACCATCAAAGAAGTAAGCATCCCTATCCTTCTCTCCCTTATCCCTACTAGGCTGCCAAAGAGTTCGGGCTCAAATTCTCCACTTCCAAGGCCATTCTTCAAACCTACAAGAAAGAAGGAAGAATTGGAAAGAAAAAGAACCGTGAAAGAAAGACCAAGGTCGTCAATGTGGTCTTTGTCTGCAATATCAACCCAATCAACCCCTATGCTTCCAATATCTTCCCTATCGTCTCCGTTAATGAGATAAAAGGATCAAAGTCAACCTCCAATGTTGAAGAAAACAAAAACAAGCTCGTCGAACAGACGCTCAACAACTACCCTGAACACAAAATCGTTCACCAAACTAACCTCCAGATCCCCAACGACAGTAATAAGAGCACTCAGCAGTTCATCAAAGAGCTTGGCAATGATTTCCTCAAGGATTTCATCGAGAAAAACTTCAATCCTAGCAAGATCTCTTCGACTAACTCCATGAGCAACACCTACAGTTCTCTCAATATGCCAAATTCCACTTCCAATCCCTCCAGCACCCAAGCTTCTGCTTCTATGGGAAGCTCTTCCAACATGATCAACTTGAACAACTTTGGCAGTATGCCACCTCCACATCTTAATAACAACATGTCCAACCTTGGTGCTCCCACTTATGCCATGTCCCAACAGTACAACATTCAAGGAGATTTACCTCAAAATGTCGGCATGAGTCATTATGGTCAATATAACCAGCTCAACTCTAACCCTAACCCCATCAACTCCAGCATGAGTATCAACCAAAAAAGATCATTCCAAACCTATGAAAGAGATTCTATTCCTGAGTTAGACGCCAAAACTGAACAGATCACTGATATGTCTGTTAAAAAATTCAAGTCTGGTGAAGATGCCTTGTGGGACTTTGACATGGACAGATCAAAGAAAGATCTCGAAGATTTCATCTACAAAACCCACAACGCCATCAAAAACAACACATACATTAACAGTAATGAGATTTTATTTTGAATTGTTCTAATAATTCTTCATAGAAGCTGGAACTTTTGACTTTAGCAGGTATAAGGATGACTTTGCCGAGTAAAGTAAATTATTGCTCTGTTTATCACAGAGCGCAGACTTCATATATTAAATGCACCAGGGCAACTATTCGGTACTTTATCAAAAAAAAACAACGATTTTATTTTTACTATGTTTCTTATTTCTCTTTAGTTTTTAATTGTATAGAAAACTCTATATAGTGTTCTGTATGGATTCTGCATATTAAGTTAACTGTCTGTATAGGCTATAATAGAGTTAGTCTATTTGATGGCCCTTTGTCTAGATTCTATAAGTACGTTACACATCAGTTTATTATTCATATTATTATTTTACAATCACTCAATATTATTATTAAATCTAACTTATACCATGAATAAAACTCTCTTCTCTCTCTCTCTCTCTCTCTCTCATGATCCTTTTTCCTTGCATAAATGGAATAAACGCAGCCCATGTCCCTCAGTCAAGTAGAATTTTATATCGCTAATGGAGTCAAAAAAATAGTTTGGCATCTCTACGAAATTTTAGAACCATATCTATGATCGGTATGAGGAAGGTTAATTAAGGATCTTTCTCATACTCATTGGGAAAAAACGGACCTCATCCCATACTTCCCTTTCAATATTGCCTCCAATCTCAAGTTTAAATATTTCTCAACATTAAACGAGTTGAAATTCTCGTTTTTAGAATTTTCCAATTCTCTGCTGTCCTTATTTTATCAATATTTCCATAGAACTTTCATATAAGAAAAGAACTTGTCTCCTCAGTTTCAATCTGAGCACCAAAGAAAAATTTGAAAAATAATTCCAGTATAAGACAGTAATATAGAAAAATTTCTCAATGAGGTCATTGCTAATAAAGATTGATCTGGAAAATTAAGGCGAAATCATTTTCTGGTGTTCATTAAAAAATTCGTTTTTAGAAAACAACTTGAGGTCTCAGATCTCTTGCTTATAGTTTTTTAATAACCAAGGCAGTTAACAATTAATTTTATTTATTAAACCAGAATTTTCATAATTATCTCGTCTAAACCTCTAACCAACCTTTCTTCGCGGTTCTTTCATGTGAAGTCCAAAATCCAAGCCTATTTTTTCCGAACCTCTCCAAACTCAATAACACATTTCAACCTTCAAATTCGACTCTAAATTAAAATCAAATTTTCTCTAAAAATTCTATTATTCTCTTTCTCTCGAATTTTTCCGCTCATTTTATCGCACTCGATTATTTATTCATCTGGACTCTTGCAAGTTCAAGGCTGGATTCTTCAGATAAGAAATACAATGACTTCGTGTCTTTTTCACAAGAAAAAGGTTTATAATTTTAATTGAACGATGACGAAGTTAATATTTTCATTCGATAATAAAATGCGGCTTTTGCAAAAATATTAATTTAGATTTTCGATGTTTTGGTCGGTGAATGCTTCAAACACTTTCTATATAAATTTCCAACCCATCTTATTCGTTACGACGCAATATGTATGAAAACAAAAATATTTTTTTAGCTTATAATAAATCCTTGTCCTCAATTCTAAAATTTCCTTATTTTCTTCTTTGAAGTTTGAAACAGCCTTAAACTGAATCTGAATACAGAAAAATGATTGATTAAACCTGTTCTCTCTCTCTGCCTTAAATAGATCAACTGTATTCTCTTGTCCTTTCCTGAAATTGTTCCCCTTGCTCAAGGTCAGAACAGACGATCAAATTTCAAATGCTGATTGATAATCTATATATAGCTTTCAATCAAATATGAGACTAATAAGGCTGGTTTATTTGAATGAAAATGAACTTTGTGTTAGTTTCCTGTGTGCATAGTTTTGAATAAGAAGACTTTCGAGGAAAGAAACAAACAGTCAACTTCAAAGATTCCGTAAAATCAAAAATTTTCCTTGTGTTTCATTAATTAAAATAGAAATCAGAATGTGTTCTCACAATTTGAATAATTCTCTTTTTCAAAATCTCTCAAAAAATTTAACGGGATGTTCAAAAGAGAAAAATGACATTATTGTTGTTGGTTTAGGTAATGTTTGAAAGACATTGGTATGAATTAAATTTCCAAATCTGAGTTCTGTTTGAATAAAGATTTTCTTTTGAAGGATTTTGAAAGTTTTCCAACGTTCTATACTTCTTTTAAATCCGAAATCTGGTAGGAACCAGAATTTTGGTTCTTGAGAAAAGTTAGCCTTATTTGAAAAATTCTTCTATGTGAAGTTTCTCTTTCAAAAAGGAAAGGAACAAAGAAAATGATAATTTTCATCATCATTAGGAATTTATGGGGTTCTCGCAAAAATATAAAAATAAAAACTTCACAATGAGAATTTTTACCAATCAAAAAAAAAATCATCAAGGGTTGGAAATGAAGCCTTGGAAGAAGGAAATGTTGAAATATTGTTGAGATCAAGTCTTCATTGATTTTGGGATTCAAATTTTTTTTTTCAAATAATTTCAGATAATTTTTGTTTAATTCATAAAATTTTGGAATTTAAAAAGAACAGACTATGAAAAAGAGGTCGAGCGAAAAAATTCATGGATTTTTGAAGGAAAAGGAAAAAATACCTTTATATTTTTCCTTCAAGATGAAACTTCATATTTTGTAAAATTTATAACGAATTTTTTTGCTCCCTTTGTAAGCTTGAAAAATCATTTTCTTTTTTTGAAGAAAATGCTGAAAACTTTTATCTGTGAGATTATCAACAAACTGTTGACATCTTTTTAAAGACAAATTCCGAAATTCATTATTATAAGAATTTACCTAAGATTCAACTAAAATACTCAGAATCGTTGGCTCGAATTTCCTGAAGGAAAGAACCTTGAAAAAATAAATTGAAAATTTCGAAAGAGAAAACTGAGTCATTTAAAGACTAATTTTAGAGAAAGATATGAAGAGAAGAGGAAAATAATAACTCTTTGTGAATTTTTCAATAAATTCCAATCTCAATTCTCTTCCCCATTTTACTATTAAAATATAAGAAAAAATAACCATCAGTTCTGGAATGCTTTTTCCAATAATTTGGCTCTGGGGTCCTTGAATCTAAAATTGTTTTTTTGAATCAATTCTTTCCTTTCTTTTCTTGGAGAATAAAAAAAAATCCCAAATTTTTTCAGAAAAAATTTCGACACCAAAAAAACATTGACTTCATGATAACATCACAACCAACTCTCTTTAGAATTTTTCAATGCGAAAAAAATATTTCTCAAAAATTTTCGCAAAGAAATTCAACGAAATTGAAAAAAAAAAGCTGTTTAAAATTTTCTCACTTTTTCTTTGCAAAACAAACTTTTGAAAAAACCTAGAAAAAACAAACAAAAATCTTTTAAATTAAATTTGTTCTCTGTAACATTTCTTCTTAACGATTCTTTTTCCTCCAAATGATTATTTATGCTCTAGTTGCCAGAGGATCTCTGATCCTTGCTGAATATTCAACCTTCGAAGGAAGTTTCACGACTCTTGCTCAAAGGATTATTGCTCAGTCTAAACCCTCCAAATCTAAAAAAGTCATTGTCAAAGAGGGCTGCTCATTCACCTTCTTCTCAGAGGACGACTTTACATTTCTCTGTTTAACAAAATTTAATGTGCCTAAAGACATCACATACAGATTCTTAGATCAGCTTGCAGAGTTATTTTTTTCAAACCATGCCAAATTCGAACAAAATTCTACTATAAAGAGTTTCGGAACTCAGTTCAGCAAAATTATTCAAGAACTTATTGTATAGATTTTTCTTTTCATATCTGACCTCGCAAAGGAAGATTATGATGAACTCAATGCTGATTCAAATCTCGAAACTGAACATCAAGGTCTTTTAATTGATGTCGATAATTCCAGTACATTTGTATCTGAAACAATCTTCTTATATTTCTTCAGACTCTAACCATAAATCAAAGTCCAAATCGAGACTTCCTTTCAATATTACAGTAATATTCTGATATTTTGGGAATAATAACCTCAATCACATAGAAAAATTTTTACAAAAGGAGACTATTGAGAGAAAAAGAAGAAATGATGATCTTTGAAAAATACAAGACCACTGTCATGATTATAGGCGGCATAATGGTATAATTTCATCAAATTCTTGAAATTTTGCTAATACCCCTTCAAGGCCGTTGTCTCACTTGTTTATTTCTTGAGATAATATTTCCCCAGAATTTCAATAACAAACAATTCGACTTGAAGCTGTTTTGTTCAAAATTACTTGTGTATTAAATATATTATTGATAATAAAAATATCATTTGATTTTCTGTATGTAACCTTAAGCAAAAAGGGTGTATTTGCTTTTGCTTATGTATAATAATTTCAACTAAAGCAGACAATCAAAATCCCTCAAACTTATCTTTTGATGTTCCTACGGCTTCTTTTGTTTAATGAAGAGAAAAAAAAAATCTGATTAAATTTTATGTAGGGGAATGCGAAGTAATTGATTGACAGATTAAAACCAGCCTAGCGAATTAATTAAAGGCTGTATTTCTCTGGTTTCTCTGATTTCTGTGGATTTTGAGAGAGTGCGCCTCTTGCCTCTGAGGGACATTAATTATGAGAGACTCATGATTTAGATGAGATGTGACTAGTTATTCTAGAGGATCTTAAATGCCTTAATCCTACTCATTATATATGAATGTTTGCATAAGTTTTTAGAGAAAAGCAGGAATAATCTAGTCTAAAAGGCGAGCGCGTCCTTGTTAGTTTTGTTTCTTTCGTACAGACTTACAGGGAATCAATGTATTACTCAAAATACTTTAAATTTCTTTGCGATGAAAACACAGCTCTTGCTCTCTATCTAATACTATCATTCATATCAAACCTCACATTTATTTTCTTTTGTAGATTTCCTTTCCGATGTTGCTGGCGATGATATCGAGTTCCTTTTGGCCTTGGGGAGTGATGACTCTGGAGAACTTTTTGACGCTGTATTTCTTATCTCTGGAGACAACACCGAGCTTTTCGAGTTGTTGGAGAGAGTATCTGAGGATCTTGCCGGCAGAGGTGCAGTGGTGGGGTCTTCTGACACCGTGCTTTCTTTTACCACCGAAGAGGTGTTGAAGGGTTCCAACTCCCAAATGAGGTCTCAAGTAAATTTTTCTGGCAACAGCAGCTACGCATGTTATTTTCAGTTTTCAAGAAAGAACACTCACCAATTCTGGTGTAGAGCCAGTTGGGGTCTTCAGGGGAAAGTTCTTTACCGACACCAGTCTTGGCGAATTCGATCCACTATGTACACTTTATGCAAAGAAAAAGAAGGGGTTTTTACGTCGGGGACGACGACCTTGTCGTTCTTCTTCAAGTAGTCAGCATAAGCTTTAACGAAGGCACCAGCGGGGACGTCCTTGACGGTGAAAGAGAAATTGTCTTGAAGGGCAAGCATGAATGATATCTAAGCTCTATTTAGATTATATTTGACTAATTTAAAGACACTAGATCTTTTTTAATTTTATGGAATGGAAATGAATTAAATAAAAGCATTAGGATCAGTCGTAGCCACTCCAAGGCTTACCTCTCAATCATACCTCTTTTCAAAATTTCCCACACTCTCCCCGTGATTATCTTCCCTCCTCATCCCTAATCCCTTTCTGTCAGCACAGATCAGTCACTCTGGGCCTCAAGTCTTATTTCTTAAGGAAGAGACTCTGATTAAACCTGAATTAATAATTCTTAAGGCTCTCTTCCTGTGATTTCTCGTTTTTAATTCACTCAAAAAACCCCATTTCTTTGCCCAAAAATTCAGAGACATTGTTCTTGCTAAAGTATTTGAATTAATAAAAAGAGGAAAATTTGGTGAGGATATCTTTAATATTTAAAAAAATATTTAGTTTCATAAGAAGGAATTATTTAATACAACAAAAGAATCGACAACAATAATTATTAAAAAGAGCAATACATCTCCTTTCTTCAACCAAAAATAAATAAATAAACATATCTCTTCTCCAAAAAAATCCAAAAATGCTATCAACAAATTACTACTCCTACCGCAGATTTTCCAAGTAAAAATTCCAATCCCAGACGTTTAATCCAGGGTTATATTCAAGTGAGGATCCTCACAGCCATTCTCTATATTCTGTATCATCTGTTCTCTAAACTTCCTCAGTGCCACTCTCACATCAGGGACTTGTCTCAGTGCCATATCTATTTTTTCTCTTCAACAAAAAAACTCTTTTTCAAAAACTTACTGACTAAAAGCGGCGCCAATTCCAATAAAGCATTATCTTCGTGGTCATCATACCATGGTTTTATTGCAATTCCATTATCAGGTTGTAATCTGAAATTCTCTGGAAGATTATCCACTATTATAACCTTTGATAAGTCTCTTCCCAATCTTGCCAAATCCTAGGGAGTAGTGAGAAGAATTTCCTTATTAATTTTTACCTTCATAAAGCTTAGACTATCAGTATCTAATGAGGCATGTTGTCTGTATAATCGATGTGATACTGAATCATATCGATCTATATTATCCAATACCCAATCAGCATACTACAATGGAATTGATTAGTTTTCAACTTTAAAAAGGACTTGTTTACTTCTTGAGTTCCAGTTGTAAAGACAATAACTTCATAATATTGAGAAACTTCTTGTAAGAAATAGTCAACATATGGTCGAACTCTCAATTCATTATAATGCCCAGGAATCTAAAACATTAAGAACAAGTAGAATTAATTCATCTCACTTCAATATAATGAACCAGAGTTTCATCAAGATCCATCACAAGTGTATATTTATGATACTTTCCACCGTCATTTGATAATCTTGGGAGATAATAAGAATAAGCAATATCTCCAATATCAATCTCAATGTCTTCAACATGAACTACGATTTTATCATCAGCTCCAGCTTCAACTTCAACTTGTTTTTTCGGCTCAAAAACAGGTTTTATCACTTTATGGCTGGGCTCTTTTTTTATCACCTTCTTCTTTTCAGGCTTTATTAAAGTGGTTTTAGTCAATGGCTGTTTAGATCTCATAATCTCTTCAGCCCTTAAATTTCTCTCCTCAACAGGCTTCGTGATTTTCTCACGAGTGGGAACAGGAGTGGTGATTGGTCGGGGAGATTTTTCCTCCTTAATAATAGTTTTTTTATTAATAGCAGATTTAGGAGGAGAAATAGTAGGACCTTTTAGTTCCTTTTCTGACATCTTTTTTTTCAAGTTTGAGCCAAATGTTCTAAAATTATTTCTTACATAAACCGAAAGACACTTTAATAATCTCGAATAGGCCTCATGGATATTTATTTTATCAAGCTGGACTATGATAGAATTGAATCCATACATTATCTCCTTATTCTGCAACACTCCAATCCTATTTGAATGATTAAGCTGAATGTATTCAATAAAAGGTTACAAATTCTTCATAGTTTCGATGATAGAAGCATTATTTTGTTTCATTCGTTTTAAATTCTCGGTTTTTGTTCCTTCACTGCTTTCTTCCATTTCTAACAGATCCAAGAGTTTTTCTGTCCAAAACTATCAAAAAAAGAAATTAATACAAATACATTCAACTCCCAAATACATTGAGTCTTGTTTTGTCTTTTAATTTGAGAGAGACAAAATACCCGAAGAGCAGATAGTTTTCATGAATAGCACAAGAAAGAGATTTCAAAAGTTGTTGGGCAGTTTTATTCGCTTTCACCTCGATTGTAAAATAGAGAATCAAGGGAATAGCCAGCTTCTCCAAAATAAAACTACTCTTTACAAGCTTTATTTCAGACTCCAACTTGAAGATTTTCTACGAGAAAAATTATTCAACAGTTTTCTCCACTATCAAAGTACCTCAAAAGATTCAACATCTTTTTTGCTGGCCATCTCAATATATTTATTGCAAGCTTCAACTGGTGATTGGCCCCACAATAAAGCTTCTTTGCATGTTCTCAAAATATTCTCCACAAGAATGTACACTTCAAGATTAAACTATTTATTCAATTTGAGAAAGTTTTCCACACAATATTCTCACTTTCGATTTTTGTTGATTCTTTTTGATGGTCTCTTGGCTTTCAGAAGGTTTGCTGGCAATGAATAAATTCCTGATTTCTTTGGGAGTATCAGCATGAGTATCAAAGCTTTCTTCATGAGAAAGAGTTTCGGAATTTCCACAATAATCCTCATCAGGATTTATCTTTCCATCTTGTGGCAGCACAATTGTTGACATCATTGTCTGTCTATTCTGCTGATCAAAACTATTCTCTTCTCTATCAATTCTTTGCGTCTTTGATAATTCTCTTGTTGGAGTATTCATATTTCTTATTCCCTCACGACCCTTTTTTCAACAAATTATCATCAATATTTCTCTCAATGGTTACTTTTGGTGTTATCTGCCTGTCTGTTAAATTTCCATACACTCCTCTTGGATCCTAAAGTATGGTTTAATTCGTTGCCAATATCTCCAAGCTCACCTTTATGTTTTTTCGCTCTTTTATTTTCTTTTCGCCGAGTACTGGAGTCCTAGCTGAGTTTCTCTCAACACTTCTGGGGCTGACAGCTCTGTAAATATCTTCTCTGGCTGTTTTTGATTCTCTAACTATAGATAAATCCCCTTCTGTCAAAAACTTTGAATCGTCCAGCTTTCCATTAATCTGACTTTTATTCACTTTTGACGTATTATTACTCAAGTCTGCTTTCATTCTCTTCAACAAAACAAGTCAGGAATTTCGGCTCCGCAAATAAATCCTTACCTGACGTGGAGTACTCGTTGTTTGGGTTGCTCTGGGACTTGGACTCGTTCGGAAACTCAAATTTGTCAATGAAGTTGGACTGGGGGACATTTTGGATAATGGCTTGGAAGTCAAATTTTTCAAAAGACGGCTTGATTGTGATGTATTTAATACTCTATGTGCATTTTGAAGATCCCCTAGACCAAATATATATTATTGAAAAGAGTTGAAATCCTACTTAATTGCTTGGAAGTTGGTGATCTGGATTCAGTCCTATAAGGACTCCTTTCCTGGAGATTTTTCTGACTGCTTGTTGATCGCATTTTCTTAAGAAATATGCTTCTTATCTTGGTTAAATTTTATCACAGTAAGAAATCTGCTAAACTGATCTAGAGAAAACTTTTTGTGAATTTCTAATGTGAAACCCTCAAAAAAGTATTCGCGATGTGTGATAATGAAAAAAGTTCTCTGGAGAAACTTCTCCTTCTTCAACAACAGAATCAATTTAAAATCAAAGTTTTTTCACTTTTCTGTTTATTTATTTCAAAAATTCTTTATTTAAGGAGCGCAGTTCATCCATCATAAGTCAAATGGTGGAGTTCCAGATACACGAAGAAATCAAGTAACGAAAGAAATTTTTTTCAGACAGTGGCTAGTGAGCTTTTTCAGTTTCATTTTTTTCTTCATGACTCCAAAAAAGAAAAAATTTAGTTTGATTAATCTACTTGCTCGAATTTCAAATCGAAATGAAATTTCTTTCAAGAAAAAATTTCGATCTGGAGCTTTGAAAACTTTATGAAATTTCTTGATAATTTTTGAACCCAAAACTATCAATGAGGTGTGTTGTTTGCTAGGAATAACCAAAAATCAAAGCTTTTGAAATAAGATCTTCAACTCCCCAAAATCACAGAAAACCTACCAGGCTTTTCTTTTCTTTAATATTTTCTCTCCTTCATTCAACATTCACCTTTGTTAAATTTTTAAATATTTCAAGGAAAAATTTCTGAAAACCATTTTACATTATTTCCATCATCTAACAAACTTTCTCTTCCATCCAAACTCAATCAAAAACTCATCCACTAAGAATCCCGAAAACCTCACTTGAAGGCATAAAAAACTTTCCCGAATTAGTACAAGGAATAATACTCCTTGTCACTAATTTAGACCTTCAACAAAAAATTCATTCCCAAGTTAAATTATTGAATAAACAGAACCCTGTAATCCGATGATCGAAATCAACAATTTTTTTTCCAAATAAAGTTAACAGAATCTAAGGACTTTTTTATGAAGTTTTTGCCCACATTTAATTTCAGGTAAAATGATCTTCGCCTGATTCGGGATCTCATAAACCATATTTCCTACTTCCGTATTTTGTCTTGTCTCCTTATTTGTCAATCATATGATAATTAGATTTGAAAGCTTCTAAAAAAATGAAAGAAAAAATCCCAAGTCCTTCAATTAGAGTCTCTAAATAATTATTGATAACGCAAGCAAAGAACTTTTTATCATTTTACGGCAATAGCCAAAAATTTTAAGTGAAGTGCAATAAAAATTTGCTATAAATTTGCAAAGAAAATCTTATGGGGACGAACCTTTCGGTTGATGAAAATATTGTCAAGAAAGGAAGTGATATTTCAGATAAAAGCAAACCAGTTCCAAGTACTACAGATTATGTTTGTCCAAGAGAACTTACTTCCGATATAAACTCTTTGAAACGCCCATCTAAAGAAATTTTACATGATTACGAACTCTTATGGAAACAAATCATTGATAAAAGTGAAGGTGCCTCAGAACCGCAAGATTTTGACGGACTAAACTATACAGAAAGCAGCAACCAAATGAAAATGAGTCATGTTACTTTTGCCAGTCCTGGAATCGAGAGCCCAAACTCCCAATACAAGTTGGCCTTTTCAAAAACTGCTGGAGATTCACGCCTGAGAGTAGATGAACCACCAAAGTTAAACAGAAATTTGTCGAAACTTAGCCAAGAGAATAAAGGATCTGAGAGAGGATCAGCAAACACCATATACATTCCTATTGAAAATCCCAGAAAAGAAACTGATGGGAGGGTATCAGAAACAAACACAGAGGAAACCTGTATTGAAGTGAATGAAGTGAAAAAAATCGAAAATATTGAACGCAAAGCGTCACTTAAGAGTGATTTGGAAAGTAGTCAAAAAGCCAACATCTTCGAGAAAATCTCCAAACTTATGGAGGTAAATCTCAATAAATCTATTCAAAAACTCGGAGCTTTCAAATATGATGATGCTCAAGCAGAAGATCCGGATTCTGCTTTTACAGTCATCTATTTCCCTGAGAGACAAGAAATATATAAAGGTCAATGGAGAAAAGGGATGAGACACGGTAGAGGCGAACAAATTTGGTCAGATGGATCCATTTATCAAGGATATTGGGAGGATGACATGAGAAATGGCCGCGGAAGACTTGTAAATAAAAAAGGAGATATATATGAAGGAGGATGGAAAAATAACATCATTGAAGGCTATGGCAGATGTGTTTATATGAGCGGAGATGAGTATGAAGGAGCTTGGCATAAAGGAGAAAAACATGGATATGGAATTGAAAAATATAAAAATCAAGGAAAATATTTAGGAGTATTCAAAAAAGGAAAGAAACATGGACAAGGACAAGAATCTTGGCCAGATGGAAGTGAATATTCAGGAGAATTTAAAAAGAACGAAATGGATGGATATGGTGTTTTAGAATGGGTTGATGGAAGAAGATATGAAGGAGATTGGAGAAATGGCAAAATGAATGGACAAGGAAGATTTATGTGGCCCGATGGGCGAAAGTATTTTGGAGAATATGTCAATAATATGAAACACGGAGAGGGGTTATTTGAATGGCCTGACAAGAAATCTTATTCTGGGCCGTTTGTGAACAATAAAATGCATGGTGAAGGAATGCTGACCATGCCTGGAGGAAAGGTTTTAAAGGGAGTTTGGGCCGATGGACAATTGGTTGAATGGAAAAAGAACGAAAATTCTGATGATAATTTAGAGAATAAAAAACCTGAGTCGTCTGAGTAAATGGTGAGTTTGCTTTTACTCGGCTTTTCTATATAAATTATCAATTCTGTAGAATATGTCTTGATAAAAAATGTATTATTATTATTATATTTTACTGAGCTTGCTTGCTCGTTTGCTGAAAGAGATAAGAAATTTTTGTGTTAGGTCTAGTTCGTTTAAATAAAAAAGAGTTTGTATTTTTATTTTTTTGACTTATATCATAATAATTAATTTATGAAAGTTCTGTGTGATAATTTTATTTTCCCTCACAAAACAATTTTCTCTCCCAAACGTAGAGGTTTAAAATCTTTGTTAAGTCCTAAAAATAATTCCAATAGGACAGAAATAATTATAATATTTCAGAAAAACAACTTCCTACCAATCTTATAAATAGATATGGAAGAATTCGAAACCTTTTTATAGTATTATTGATGATCAGGCAACTTGCCATTCCATATTTTTTAAAATTTCTGGTGAATCTAAAAATAACCTTAAACTATAATTTGCATTCTTTATTTACGCTTTTCTATTTGCTATATTAATATCTATTTAAACTCAAATTTGTCGGCCCTAAATATCTGTCTAAAATCGGATTGGATTCTTTAAATAAGCCAGATTCTCAACCAAATCCATGCACTTTTAGGCAAAACCCTTGACTTTCTTCATCGAAATCACTTTGAGATCAAATTATTTCCCGGTACATTAACTGAAAGAAATGGAAGAAATCTATTCACTACTAAATTTACGCATACTGCATCAAAATATACAGGATCAGAATTTTCAGTGAATTAATTAGGCCAAGAAAAATGACCTGGAAAAAAGTTTAGGTTTTACTAAATTATTGAATAAAAATTAAAAGAAATTCGCTTTATGAATTGTTGATTCAGATGGGAACTTGTTGTTCACACAGTAACGAAAACAAAGCTAATATCGAGCTCAAATTTCAAGAATCCAAGCCTCTTTCCAGCCCTAGATATGAAGTTGTAGTCTCTTCAGTTACTCAAAACGAAGAGCAAGCTGAAGGTGTGCTTCCAACCATCAGAGTCAAAGCAAGTACGGACAGAAGCGCGCAGACACACGGGCCTATTCCTGATGTGGCAATCTTGACAGATGTGGTTTGTGACATAGGAAAAATAAACTCGGTTGAGATCGTTTCAAAACTTGGGATGTTTGATTATGATGGGATGAAAGCGCCAGAGGAAAATCTCCCCTTTTTACCTCCTCATAAATTCCTTGATACAAAAGCAATATATAAAGGCCAGTGGAAGAATGGCAAGAGACATGGTAAAGGAGAGCAATATTGGCCAGACGAGTCAGTTTATCAAGGATTCTGGGTTAATGGCTCCAGAGAAGGAAAAGGAAGATATATATCATCATCAGGAGAGATGTATGAAGGTGAATGGAAGGATGATAAACTTCATGGAAAAGGAAAGTGTATATATCCTTCAGGAGTTATTTACGAAGGAGAATTTTTTGAAGATCATAGACATGGTCATGGAGTTGAGATTCATTCCGACGGCTCAAAATTCGAAGGAATGTATGTAATGAATATAAAACATGGCAATGGTAAGCAGGTGTGGCCTGATGGAAGTAAATACACAGGAGAATTTAGCGGAGATGCAAGAAATGGGCATGGAACCCTGGAATGGGCAGATGGAAGGAAATTCGTTGGAGAATGGAAGAATAACATGATGCATGGAAGAGGAGAGTTTACATGGCCAGATGGAAGAAAATATATAGGAGAATATGAAAATGATCAGAAACATGGAGAAGGAGAATTTACATGGAGTAGCAGAAAAAGATATAAAGGAGGTTTTGTCTCAAATAGACAGCACGGTGTTGGGTTGTTTACACTTCCCGATGGCAAAAGCGTGCAGGGAGAGTGGGATGATGGAAATTTAGTCAAATGGATGTAAAGAAAATCAATCGTGTTTTTTTTTTTCATATATCGGCTCCTCTTGAGAAGGGGGCTTAAAGAATTTGTATTGTATAGTTTGCCAACCAAGTTTGATGTTGAATAATTTGCTTTCTCTCATATTTTTTAAACAAAAAATCAAATCTCTAAATTACGTTTGTGCACCTCTTATCAAAAGTTTTTACTGAATCCAGTAATAATCTTCATTCTGTCTGTCTATCTTGAAAAGTCCTTCCTAAATAAATCTCCAGTTTCCTCATATCTCATTGTTCCTTGAAAGCTTGCAGAAGGATTCTCGAAAGGAAAACGGTTTTTCATGTTTCAAGATCCTAATTAAAAACTTTAAATTGGGTTTAATTTCCACCCCATAAGATTTTGTTTTGTGAAATTAAATCCAAATTATTAGAATCTTGAAAGCCCGCCACCAAACTTTTATTGAGGAACGTTGTACTCTTTATGCCAAATCTCTTAAGGCATAAGGGACGGAAAAGTTATTTCTTCAAAGGTTAGGGAAAGAAATTCATTAAAGGTTGGAGTAAAAAGTCCTTTCAATTTAATTAGCCTCCCTCATTGAGGTCTAAAAAGAAAAACAAAATTGGGTTTAACATCACAGCAGGAAAACTGCTTTAGTCCTTAAAAATATTATGCTTGATGCCACGCGTGAGAGAAATTCTGGATTTTGCCTTGAAACAAATGAGAAAATTATGGTGATAAATTTATTTAGTTGATCTCATGCTATTTTGCTCTAAAAGCATTTGATTCTGCAAAAAGTTAAATATTCTTTACCGATTACTTGAACCGGTCTTCTTTCGTCAAAATTCATGTCAAAATTTCATTAAATTTTTTTTTCATTGGAGAAGTCTCGATAAAAACAATATTTTCAAAAATTGCTTCTATAATTTTCACCCTACAGAAACAAGAATTCAACTAATTTGAGGATGTTCAATTCATAGAAAACAAAGAGTCAACAAAAAATTCAGGGATTAATTAATTTTCTGAAATGAAATAAAATGAAATACTTCTTTTAATTGCCAAATATACATGTGACTTGTTTTTCAAAAAGAGTATTTTTAATTGAAAATGAATTCGACTCAAATACACCGCCAATCTCTACACTGATAAAAAGGGGCATTTTCGCCTTGCTTTACAACAAAAAAAAGAAAAACACAAATAGCACAACACAATAATGGAAAATTTCTTCATATAAATTAGAAAATCTTACATACTCAGGAGCTCCCAAATAAAACGGTTTAAAACCATCTAACACGTTCTCCATTCTTATGTAAAACAGCTATTTTCCTTCCACTCTGGGAGAAATAATGCCCTTCTCCATCCATCAAATCTCCTTTGAATCCTCCTTTATATTTCGCCTTATTTACATATTCATATTCCCCATATCCTTCTTTCACACCATTCACAAAATCCCCTGTATACCTTCCTCCATCTGCCCACACTAAAGTTCCTTTTCCCCACATCCTATCGTCTTTCCAATCTCCTGTATAGACTCTTCCGTCACTCCAAATATATTTCCCTTTTCCGTGCTTCAAATCATTCTTCCAGTAGCCCTTATATGCAGATCCATCTGGCTCATAAAGCTCTCCCTGGCCATGTCTTTTACCTTCTAGCCATTGTCCTCGGTAGATCTGATTTGTAGAAAGAATTCTAAAGGAGTCCATGAATATATTACGCTCTTTGTCTTCAACAAAAGAGCCTTCATAATCATAAAGGCCTAGTTTCAAACGAGTATCGACTTTGAGCTGCTCAGGATTTGAGCTTCTGCCAATAAAAGTTGCAAATAAAGGAGAAGGAATATGCTCCTCTCTTGTACTGCCTTCTTCGAATTCTCTGTGAGAAAAAGGACGGTCATTAGTAAGATGAGTTGTGATTGATAATTGTTTTCCTTTGAAAATAGAAGAACGGTTTGAAGATAAAACATAGTCTTCATTTTTTGTGTCAATAGTTTGAGAAGCAGTCTTGCAGCAGTTGTTCCCCATTTTCTTGGTTTGAAAAATATATAGAGAAAAGAATTTGATTTATATTGAGATATTTTTTTATTGGGTTCTATAATAGAAAGATAAAAATTAATTCAAGCATTTCATTATCAGCGGATGAATGATATTGAAAGTGGAAAAAACTTTCAACTTTTATAGAACTTTTATTCATATTTGGCCTTCACTATCCGCCTCTCGGGGAAGGGTCTTTCAAAGTGAGCAATCTCTGCGATCTGTTTCTAGAAACTTCAAAACTAGTGCAAAAATTCGAAAAAGCCGCCTTTGAGATTTTGTATGACAAATAATGCTTTCATTCACATTTGAAAATAACGTTACGATTATCCCTATTGGATTATTAGCCCAGGATCTAAAGAAAGGGTATATTTGCCTATAGGGACTCAATTTCTTTTTAGGCTTCACTCGAATACCAACGAAGTAGCATCAGTTTATCCATCAATACATTATTAAAAACTCCTCAATATCAATACATCTCATTGATCCCATTTTTAATTCAAAGGAATAACAATATGATGAAGTATTATAAATTGAAAGGAAAGCATCTTTGCACATGACTTTTTAAACCTTCTTTTGATTTTTATGAAAGTCTCAATGAATAGAGATCCACGTTGAAAGTTGGTGCCAAAAAATGTAATTTTAGACGTGACAAAGAAAGGATGTTTAAAAGTTAGAAAGTGGAATTCATCAAGATTTAATTACACAATAACAATAAAACAACATTTTTACAATAAATATGTGACTAATAATAATCACATACCAAAAGAAAAAAATATTTGACTGATGATAGTGATGTCTATTACAAAAGATCATAGACGACACATATATAGAATTTAAACTTTTCATTTGATAATAAGTACTTTAGAAAACTCTTTCTTAAGAGATAGTAAATTAAGAGAAAAGATCCTCAGTCTGTCTCATTTAATACCAACGAATACGTTCACCATTTTTCCATAAAACAGATCGAGTTTTACCAGTAGGTGAATGATAAAGTCCTTCTCCATCCATTTTATCATTTTTAAACGTTCCAACGAATCTACTCTTGTTTGCATATTCATGCTCGCCAGAACCATCCCTTGCTCCATCTTTAAATTCTCCCACATATTTACTTCCATTTGGCCATACTATTTCGCCCTGGCCACACATTTGGTCATCTTTCCATTCCCCAGTATAAACTTTTCCATCGCTCCAAATATACTTTCCTTTTCCATGTTTCATATCATTCTTCCAGTAACCTTTATACACAGAACCATCTGGCTCATAAAGCTCTCCCTGGCCATGCCTTTTGCCTTCATGCCATTGCCCTTTATAGATCTGATTTGTTGAGAGGATTTTGTAGGGGGAAAGCAAGGGACTTCCAATTTTGTATTCATCATTATTCTCTTGTTCATAATTATAAAGAGCAAGTTTCATGCGAGCACTTGGGTTAAAGTAGTTTAGATCGTTTGCTTCAGACACAGGGACAGCTAGTAAAGGCGATGGAATGTCGTTTCTCATGCTGTTTTCGTATGAATCTTGAGTTGGAAGCTGAGATAAGAAAATGTCCAGATCTTCTTTTTGAAGGCTTGACATCTTTTCCATGTTAAATTTGGGACCAGCTTGTGTTGGACGGCGCAGACTGGCGTAGTCTAGTCGTGAAGTTTCGACGCAGCATCTGTTGCCCATCGTGAGTAGTCGGATGTAGAAACTTTTCTGCTACTTTGTTTGAGTGAGAGCTAATTTCTCGTGAGATTTTCTTTATATTAAAAGTCCTTTAATTGCTAAGAATTTCAATTTCAATCAAATATTTAAAGCTTTATTTTTCATAAAGAAAAATGTCTTGGTTTTTATTTCTATTGATGGCACTGAAAAACAACCTTTTTTAATTATAAAATTTCTTAGAAATATTTTGATCCACTTTTTTTGCTTTCGTCCTCTTCCTCTTCTTTTTTTTCCTTGATGTGCATGAATTTGGACTTTCTCTTTGCACTTCTTTTCGAGAGGTTAGCTGGAGAATTTTGAAAGAAACATTATTGAAACAGTTCTCAAACTCTCTCAAAAGAGTTATTTCGGGAAATGAATTCAAAAATATTCATTCCTTTCTAAATGTGTTTCGTTAGCCCTCCAAAAATTTCTATATTTTCAAAAATGTGATGTAATCTAAATTGATATTGAAAAAATTTTGATGAATATTTAGAGCCTTGATCAATCCTCACAAAAATCCTGCGGCGATAATTTAAATTTCTGAAAGAGGCAGATTATTGGAGATATTTTGATAAAGTGATTGTCACTTGCTTACAATTTATTATTTTGTTTTAATGTTTGAAATTTCAGTCCACTAAAAAATTTTTCCTAAAAACTTTTCAGATTCTGTTTGAACTCCGAATAGCCTAACAGAAACCTGCATCCTTTTTTATGAAGAATCGGACAGGACTTCATCATCCTGGGAAGGAAATCTCACATGATGTTTAAAATGTGTAAAACTTTCAAGAAAGATTTTCCTCAAGTACTCTGAAAGTGGCTCAGACAATGAAGAGCAAAGACTTTCAAACTCAGAGACTTTGAATCAAGATTGAAATTGATCTTATATTTGGTATGCTTTTTGAAAACTCAGAAAAATCGTTGTGATTCCTGATTTAAACCTTATGATTTTTTTTTTTTTGAAGACAGAGGATTTTATCGTTCAGGTAAATCAAGCAAATCTTGGACGATTTGAAACTTCTACTTAATTCCAAAATCATACTTAACAAATTGATAAAATCACTTCCAATTCACAAAAATTTGGAGAGAAGACTTCTGAAAATATGAATCTCCCTCCTTTCAGGAATGTTGTTTTCCTCATAAATTCTTATCTCAGTAGAGATAAAGAATTCACCTTGGCGTTAGATAATACCGATCAATTCAATTCAATTCAATTTTAGACGAATTGAGCTGTTAATAAAATTCTTAAAAAATTTCCGAATTAAATAAACCAGGATTTTTTGTTGAATGGTCAAATGCCAAAACTTGCAGCCCCGTGTGGTACGAAACTCCCCTTATACCAGATTGGACAAAGTGATCTTGATTTAAACTAGCATCGATACTCTTCTTGTTCAATTAGCATGACTAAATTAAGAATTCCGTTTGTTAATTCTGATATTTTCTTTAGCGAAAATTTTTCCAGCGCACAAATTAATTATATTCTGAGACTTCAATTAATTAAGACTTTTTTCTCACTTCATTTTGGGACACTCGAAAACCTCTCATCATACTTCCTGCATGGCTTTCACTAAGAGGATTCAAAAGATTTGAGCTCCAAGCAAGTCCTAGTAGGATTTTCCGCGAATATCGTTTGAAACTCTAGAATTATTAGAAGTCAAAAAACGAGCCAATCTTATTCAAAAACTAAAATTAATAAACTCAAACTATATCAATAATCATTCAAACCAACTTAATAATAAATTATTTTTTCTGTCACTTTTCCTTTGTGACAAGTTCAACCTTCGAACTAATTACTTAATAAAACCTCTTTACAACTATGGGAAACACTTGCATCCAAAAATTACCGCAAACTCCCCAAACTTCCACAAGCCCTTCAGAAGAGTTTGAAATCACCGTCACCACTAAACAACCTCAAAATCCTGTCAAAGAGATCGTTGAAGTTTCAACTCTGGCCTACTCTCCTTCAGAGCAATCATCAGCCCGACCCTCTCACAAAAGAGTTTACAGTCAGTGTCCTCCAAAAGTCTCTATGGAATACCCTCCTTTAGAAAATAATATTGCTTCAATTGCAAATATCCTAACAGCTGTTCACACACCTGGCTCTGAACGAGCATCACTAATTGGCATAAATCCTGATATAAATTTGCTTTCAAAGGTCTCGATGACGGGAAGAATTAATAAATATATTTTCAAAGAGGTTGGAGAAGAAGACGAAAAATCCGCATATGTGAATACTTTTTACCAATTTGCTGACACAAACGAGCAATATAAAGGCCATTGGAAAGATGGAAAACGACATGGCAGAGGAGAACAGTACTGGCCTGATCATTCCGTCTATCATGGATATTGGAAAAATGATATGAGAGACGGTGAAGGAAGATATATTTTTGCAGATGGGAGCATATATGAAGGAGATTGGGAACAAGACAAATTCAGTGGAAGAGGAAAGCTCGCAAAAGTTGATGGTACTGTCTACACAGGAGGCTGGAAAGAGGGAAAAAGGCATGGATTTGGTGTGGAAACTCGGGCTGATGGGTCGAAATATCAAGGAAATTACAAGATGGATTTGAAACATGGAGAAGGAAAGCAGACTTATATTGATGGAAGTGTATATGAAGGATTTTTTGCAGATGATATGGCGAGTGGAATAGGAAAAATACAATGGCAAGATGGAAGAATGTATAGGGGAGAATGGAAAGAAAACAAAATGCATGGCAAAGGAGAATTTACTTGGTCAGACGGAAGAAGATTTGTTGGAGAATATGCAAATGATATGAAAAATGGCTATGGAGAATTCTATTGGGCTGATGCACGAAGTTATAAAGGAAATTTCCTAAATAATCAAATGCATGGGAAAGCGTATTTCACCCTTGTCACAGGAAAAGTGAGAAAAGGTCTCTGGGATAATGGTGTCAGAATTCGCTGGCTTGATTGAAGAAATGGAGGAGTGTATCTTCTGTAAAAAATTAGTAGGCGTTATTTGATATCATATCAAAGTTTTTTATTGTGTATGTTTTCTTATGATTTTTTGAAATCAGTATTTGTTTTTTTTCATGACAAAAAAGAAGAAAATTCAAGTTATTTTTCGTTCTTCAAAGAAACAATGTAGGAGGGAAGGTTTTAAGAGTCATCTATTAATATGTTACAACGAATAAAAACCAAATTAAACGCTAATAAACAAGGTTTAACTGAGTGATTGAGACAATTATACCAAGAATTTTATGTTGACAATATTAAATTACTTTTTATTCCAATAAAACCATTCTCATTCATAAATGGGTCAATGCTGTACCACCCAGAACGATAAAGCCACTGATCTAGTCAGACTCACCAACTCTGACAATTTCGAAAAATCAAATCCTTCTAATCCTTCAGAGCAGCGACTCACCCAAAATCAACGTGCAAAAGTGAATAAAGCGTTAGCTCCTGAAGATCTTGGGTCTGCCATCACCAGAAAAACAGATGACTACACTCCCAAAGAGCCTGTTATCCCTGATGAAGAGGCCCAACAAATCTTCAGTCAAGTTCAGACTGCAAAAGGCAGTTTTGTCTACCAACAAGATTATGGGGCCACAGCAAAGGGGGATTCAAAGGTTTTTGCGAGAAACCCCAGCATACTTGAACAGCCACCTGCAAAACCTATTCACACTCCTCA